>Ga0268360_1000254_pt1 | contig 106880 bp, 88 predicted proteins | sample BioMet11_FD_192465 | JGI IMG/M metagenome (GOLD analysis project Ga0268360, IMG submission 192465) | Sewage microbial communities from Oakland, California, United States - Biofuel 11 (Illumina Assembly) | ecosystem: Engineered > Wastewater > Sewage > Unclassified | place: USA: California... | reverse complement strand
TTTTTTGTTATTTTTGTAAAAACCAAATGAAACGGGTCAGGAGAATTTCTTGAGCGGCTTTGATAGAGATTCCTCCCTCCGGTCGGAATGACTGCCCACAAGATGGTGGTAATGGTGGGAGTTTGGGCGGCGCAGCCGCCCACTCTCCAACTGCTTTTCTTTCTCAAGGACGACCGTCATTTCGACCGCAGGGAGAAATCTATAACAGTGGGATGAATTTTTTTTTATTTTTGTAAAAACCAAATAAAACGGGTCAGGAGAATTTCTTGAGCGGCTTTGATAGAGATTCCTCCCTGCGGTCGGAATGACTGCTCATAAGATGGTGGTAATGGTTGGAGTTTGGGCGGCGCAGCCGCCCAAACTCCAACCTCTTTTCTTTCTCAAGGACGACCGTCATTTCGACCGCAGGGAGAAATCCGTAACAGTGAAAGGAATCGAATGAATGTGTTGCAACAAGTGGATAATAGAAAATTCTTGAAAGGAGGCGAGAAATGAATAAAGCAGGTTACATTTACATAATGACAAATAAAAATAAGACAACTTTGTATATTGGCGTTACGAACGATTTGTGCAGAAGAATTTACGAACACAAAAACCATTTGATTAAAAACTCTTTTACAGACAGGTACAATCTCGAATATTGTATTTATTATGAAGAATTTGCTTATTTCGATTTAGCAATACACCGGGAAAAGGAACTTAAAAAGTGGAACCGACAAAAGAAAGAAGATTTGATAAATAAAAAAAATCCTCAATGGAAAGTGTTGGTAACCGAGAGTGGCTTTGTTAGAGGACCTTCGCCTTCGGCTCGGAATGATGGCTCGTATGGTGGTGAGATTCCTCCCTTCGGTCGGAATGACTGCTCATAAGATGGTGGTAATGGTGTGAGCGAGGGCGGCGTAGCCGCCCTCGCTCACACCTCTTCTCCTCTTCAAGGACGACCGTCATTTCGACCGAAGGGAGAAATCTCTAACAGTCTTCCACCGCCCTCACCCCTCTCTTCCCAAGAAAGGGGCAGGGGTGAGTTTGTTGATACAAAGAGAGGGGCGGGGGTGAGTTTGTTGATACAAAGAGAGAAACCTTGAGTTTATTGAAACAAAGAATGAGAATGGCTGGTAAGTTTGTTGATGCCCGGGCATGAAATAATTTTTTATTTTTTTCATCATGTACATACTTTCATCTATTATTTTTTAGTATCTTTCGGCGCTTTTTACATTATCGTTCTTAAAGGGTTACGTCATGAAAAAAAGAATATCCTACGCATTGTGGCTGGCGATAGCCGGCCTGGCTACTGTAAGTATCGTTAATCTGCCGTCCTGCAAAAAAGGAGACAGTTCCAAGCCGGAAGTAGAAACCGGCTTATCGGTAACAACGTCGCTGATTATACATATTACCGACACCACCGCCATTTCCGGCGGCGAAGTTGTAAACATTTCCGATTACCCGATAACCGCCTACGGCGTTTGTTGGGGGAAGACGAATGCTCCGACTGTCGATAGCTCCAAAACTGTCGATAATGAAATGAGCAACGGAAAGTTTGTTTCCGATCTCACAAAATTAACGCCGAACACGGTCTATTATGTTCGGGCGTATGCCACGAACATAATTGGCACGACTTACGGAATGCCAATGTATTTGAAAACTGTAGCCAGCCCGACGCCTACCGTGAAGACGGGAGGAGCGTCGAACGTTAGTATAAACGGAGCTACCCTAATCGGACATGTTTATCCGGTCGGAAAGACAATGACGATATCGTTCGAATATGGCTTGACCGCTAACTACGGACAAACCGTAAACGCCAATCCGTTAAATGTAAATACAAGCAGTGACGTGAGCGCCGTGCTTAACGGATTAACCCCGAATACTCTTTATCATTTTCGGGTAAAGGCATTAGGTGAAGCTACAACATTGTATGGTCGCGATACAACTTTCCGGACGCTTGGCGACAAGCCGACGGCCAGTTGCACCGGAATGACTGCCGGAGCAAACATCAGCGACGCTGTTTTAAACGGCATTGTTAATGCTCGCTTTTTCACCACTACTATTACTTTCGAGTACGGACTTACTTCTGCTTACGGAAATGAAGTAGCCTCTACTCCCACTTCGGTTAACGGCAATCAGAACATAGCCGTGAAAGCGACTATCAGTGGTTTAGCGCTTAATACGTCTTATCATTACCGCATTAAAGCAACAAACCAATTGGGCACGACCTATAGCGAAGATAAGATAATTACCTCCTTTGCTTTGGCCGATGTTGACGGAAACTTTTATCACACCGTCGTCATCGGGACCCAAACCTGGCTCGTGGAAAACCTGAAAACCACGCATTATCGCAACGGCGATGATATTCCCAATGTTACGGATATGTGGCAATGGCGGGATCAGACTACCGGCGCATACTGCTGGTATAATAACGATATTAATAACAAAGAGCCTTGGGGCGCTTTGTACAATTGGTATACTATATCTGATGCTCGCGGAGTTTGTCCCGAGGGTTATCATATTCCGAGTTATGATGAATGGGAAATGTTAAAAGTATTTTTAAATGGAGGCTATGTTGGGGATATTAATGTAATCGGTGGATATTTGAAAGAAACTGGATACACTCACTGGAACGCTCCTAATTTTGGAGCGACAAACAGCACCGGTTTTACGGCAGTGGCTGCTGGTCGTCGTGGAGATTCCTTTTCAAATAGTGCCCTTTACTTTAATGATAAAGGCGTAACGACAGAATTTTGGTCGAATACATCATTCGGCTATGGCGCTTGGTTTTCAAGATTAGAGTTCGATATTCCATCTTTTTCAAACGGTAATGGTTCAAGCCTTAACACCGGCATGAGTCTCCGTTGTCTAAAAGATTAGGTTAACTTAGCCTCACCAAGAAGGCTAAACAAAAAGACGCTTTATTTGTTTCAAAAGCGTCTTTTTTCTTTTTCAAAAATAATTTATTCAATTAATAATCGGCCGCGCCGCCGCAACCGCCGGAAGGACAAGTTCCGGAGACCGGCCGCACGCAACGGACAGCAAAAGCATCATAGTTATCCGTATCGGTATTCTCTATGAAATCAGTGCCTGACGCAGTGCTTGTATTTAAATCAAGGGCTATCACAGCAGATTCCTCCCTGCGGTCGGCTTTGCAAGAGATTCCTCCCTGCGAGTCGGGTTTGCTAGAGATTCTTCCCTTCGGGTCGGGTTTGCTAGAGATTCTTCCTTTCGGGTCGGGTTTGCTAGAGATTCTTCCTTTCGAGTCGGATTTGCTAGAGATTCCTCCCTTCGGTCGGAATGACTGCCCGCAAGATGGTAATGGAAGGAGAGTGGGCGGCGTAGCCGCCCACTCTCCTTCTCTTTAATGAAAACCGTCATTTCGACCGAAGGGAGAAATCTATAACAGTGGGATGAATTTTTTTTTATTTTTGTAAAAACCAAATGAAACGGGTCAGGAGAATTTCTTGAGCGGATTTGATAGAGATTCCTTCCTTCGGTCGGAATGACTGCCCACAAGATGGTGGTAAGGGGAGGAGAGTGGGCGGCGTAGCCGCCCACTCTCCTCCCTCTTCTTCTCTTTAATGACGACCGTCATTTCGACCGAAGGGAGAAATCTATAACAGTGAGATGATTTTTTTTTATTTTTGTAAAAACCAAATGAAACGAGCCATGAGAATTTATTCTCGCACACGAGGATACTTATTTTGGCGAGTTCCAGGTTATCTGACAAATAAAAAACAAATTATAAGTGGATGAAACAAATACTCTTTCTGATTTTAATTTTAGCATTAACCAACCAAACATTTGGACAAACAAAAATGGAAGTAACAAACAAGCAAATCGTCAAAACAAAAACAATTAATCAGCCGCTGGATACCGTTTGGTGGCGATGGACAACGCATGAAGGCTTAAAAACCTTTTTTGGCAGCGACAATAAAATAGAACTGATGCCCAATGGCGCATTTGAAATCTATTTTCTTCTGGAAAATCCTGCCGGACTCAGGGGCTCGGAAGGCTGCAAGGTGCTTTCGTTTCTGCCCCAAAGATATTTTTCCTTCTCCTGGAATGCCCCTCCGCAATTTGAAGAAGTCAGAAAGTCGGACTACAAAACATGGATAGTTGTGGAGTTTAATGCAATTTCCGACAATCAAACTCAAATCACGCTTACTCATTTAGGCTGGTCTGACGACGAACGGTGGACGCCGGTGTTCGATTATTTTTCAAAGGCATGGGATGTGGCACTGAATAACCTTTCGAAAAATGTGCAAAATGAAGCAACGTCTAATCCGCTTTACAAAAAGGTTACAGGAATCGGAGGTGTTTTCTTTAAATGCAAGGATCCTGAGAAAATGAAAGAATGGTATAAAACCCATTTAGGTTTAAATACCGACCAATACGGAGCCAGCTTTGAATGGCGACAAAGTGCAGATTTTACAAAAAAAGGAATTACGCAATGGAGTCCTTTTCCCGAAACAACAAAATATTTTGAGCCTTCCACCAGAGACTTTATGATAAACTACCGTGTCGAAAACCTGGAAAGGCTTGTTGAACAACTTAAAAAAGAAGGGGTAACTATTGTCGACAAGATAGAATCGTATGACTATGGAAAGTTTGTTCACATTCTCGACGTTGAAGGAAACAACGTTGAATTATGGGAACCCAACGACAAAGAATAAGATAAAATACCTGACGGACGGACAAAATAAAAACAATAAATGTTTCCCGTTAAGGAAATATACTTTAACTTTGCAAAAGAATAAATGAAAAAGTATGAGATAATCTTTTTGGAATTAGCCAAAGAATTCCTTGACAAATTAGATTCAAAGACAAGACGAAAGGTGCTATATAATATCTGGAAGTCAAGAGAAATAAATGATCCGGAATTATTTAAGAAACTTTCCGGAGAAATATGGGAGTTTAGAACCAATTTCTTAGCAAAGAATATCAGGTTACTTGCATTTTGGGATAAAGAAAGGAAAAATGAGACACTGGTGATAGCCACACACGGATTCATAAAAAAAACACAGAAAACTCCCAGACAAGAAATTGAAAAGGCGGAACAAATAAAGGTAGACTATTTTTTTGAAAAGAAAAACCAAAGGAGATGAAAACGTATACATTGGAAGAACTGACCGATAAATATATTGGTGAAAAAGGGACAACGGACCGTGAACAATTTGAGTTTGAATTAAAACTTGACATTCTTGGTGATATGATAAAAAAAGCAAGAAAAGAACAGAACCTGACTCAAGAGCAATTAGGTGAGTTGATTGGTGTTCAGAAAGCACAAATCTCAAAAATTGAGAATAACACTAAAGATGTCCGGTTGTCAACAATAATGAAGGTTTTTGAAGCCTTGAAAGCAAAGGTTAAAATGACCATTGATTTTGATGTAGATTCACATTTGGAAATAGCTTAAAACAACTGTATCCAATAAAGTTGTCTCCCCCCGTCAGCGAAGCTATGTCGCACGAAAAATTGTTTATAGGCCAGGGGCAATAAAAACAAATTTCAGCTATCTTTACCACGTTAAAATTTTTACAGTATGGGACTTCTTTATTTATTTACAGGACTGTTGCTTGGCGGTATCATGGGATGGTATTTTGCTAAAAACCAGTCGGCTTTTCACAAAAAAGAACTTGAAGAGCAGATCATGGCTCTTGAAAAAGGCGCCATTACCAGAATCGGTGAAATTGATAAAGAAAAAAGTATAATCGAAGAACGGTTAAATTTAGTCACTGAACAAAAAGAAAAGGCCGTTGCACAATTGGAGGAAGAAAGAGAAAAGACCTTATCCCAAAGTTCGCGGCTGGCAAAAGCCGAATCGGAGTACCGTAATCTTCAGGAAAAACTGGAAACCCAGAAATCCGATTTTGAAGATTTGCAAAAGAAATTCACCGCCGAATTCAGAAATATGGCTAACGATATACTGAAACAACATTCGCAGGAATTTACCCAGACCAACCAGAAAAACATAGGCGATATCCTTAATCCGTTAAAAGAAAAAATAAAGGAGTTTGAAAGTTCCGTTAATCAGAAACACGAATCGGCAGTTAAAGATAATGCAAGTCTGAAGCAGGAAATCAAGGGACTGTTCGATCTCAATCAAAAGCTTAGTCAGGATGCCGAAAACCTGACCAAAGCATTGAAAGGAGATGTTAAAAAACAGGGAAACTGGGGAGAAGTGATTCTTGAAAGGGTGCTTGAACGTTCGGGATTAACGCGGGGAGTGGAATACGAAACGCAATATACCGCCCGCAACGAACAGGGCGACATGTTACGTCCCGATGTCATTATTCATCTGCCCGACAATAAACACATCATCGTGGATTCCAAAGTTACCCTTGTTGCCTACGAAGCCTTTTCAAATGCCGATTCCCAAGAGGCGAAAGACCGTTATCTGAAACAGCATGTGGATGCCGTTAAAAACCATATTAAACTTCTGAGCGAAAAAAATTATCAGAATGTTGCCTCTTTCGATACTCCCGATTTTGTACTGCTGTTCATGCCCATCGAGTCGGCTTTCAGCGCTGCCATCCAGGCCGATTTGGAACTGTTCGGCTATGCCTGGGATCGGAAAATTGTAATCGTTAGCCCATCCACTCTCCTTGCCACTTTGCGTACCGTTTCTTCCATCTGGAAACAGGAAAAACAAACCCAGAATGCCCTCGAAATTGCACGGCAGGGCGGAGCTTTATACGATAAATTTATTGCTTTTCTTGCCGATTTGGAAAAAATGGGCACCCAACTGAACACCTTGCAGAACACCTATGGCGACGCACATAAAAAACTATCTTCAGGAAATGGTAACCTGGTAACGAGGGTGGAAAAACTCAGGGAATTAGGTGCAAAAACCACCAAAACTCTCCCTGATAAATATCAAACCAGCGGTAACCTTTTTATCGAAAACAGCAATCAACCTATTTAAAAAATTAGTATTTAAAATGAGAGAACAATATCAACACTATTCGCGGGAACGGGAAAAACCATCAGCAGGTAATTTAATTTACGGACTGCGCCCGGTAATAGAAGCCATAAACGCCGGTAAAGAAATTGACAAACTGCTTATCCAGAAAGGACTTCAGGGAGAATTGTTCCATGAACTGTTTCAATTGGTAAGGGAAAACAACATTTTATTTCAGTATGTTCCCGTGGAAAAGCTCAACCGCATGGTAACCAAAAACCATCAGGGAATAGTAGCTTTTATTTCTGAAATCAGTTATCATAAAATTGAAAATATCCTGCCCATGTTGTATGAGGAAGGAAAGACACCGCTTTTGTTAATCCTCGATCGCATAACCGATGTGCGTAACTTTGGCGCTATTGCCCGTACGGCCGAATGCTCGGGCGTGAATGCCATCATTGTTCCCGATAAGGGAAGCGCACAGGCAAATGCCGATGCCATGAAAACGTCGGCAGGCGCACTAAACAAAATACCTGTTTGCCGAAGTTCAAATTTAAAGGATACTATTGCTTACCTCAAAAATAGCGGCGTTCAAGTTGTAGCAGCTACCGAGAAAGCGCCCAATTATTATTATAAATCCGAATACAGCCTTCCCACCGCCTTTATTCTTGGCTCGGAAGATGAGGGAATTAGTCCGGAATATCTTCGTATAGCCGATGTATTGGTAAAAATACCCCTTGCCGGTGAAATAAAATCGCTGAATGTTTCGGTAGCCGCAGGCGTTATTTTATATGAAGCTGTAAAGCAAAGAATAAATGCGACAAAAACCGTTTAATAATCCTTAACTTTTACGGTATATCCCTATTCTGAAAAATAAAAAAATATCTCCATCGTTACCCATACAGATGCTATGATTTATGGAACTTGTACGATTTGGACCGGTTCAAACGGGTCTGAATATAAATGTGAGTTTTGATGAATCATGAAAGAAAAAAAGTATACAGATGAACCACAATCGTGTTTTTTATTTTGTAATTGTACTATTTTGTTCAATAGCTATTTGCAGTTGCAGTCGTGCAAAAGTAGAGCATTGGCCTAATGGTCGTATAAAATCGGAAATCAATAAGCAAGATGGTAAAATGAACGGCATATCCACCTGGTATTACGAAAACGGTGTTAAACAACTCGAGTGCACTTACGTGAACGATAAACTGGAAGGCAAGCTAAGCCGTTGGAATATCATGGGGAAAAAGGTACTGGAACAGGATTACGTTCATGATAAACTCAATGGCGTGTCCCTCATGTGGAACGATGACGGAGTTAAAATATCGGAAGAAAATTATACCAACGATGTTCTCAATGGAATATACCGGGTGTGGTGGAATGCAGACAGACCTAAGATAACGGGTTCCTATAAAAACGGAAAAATTGACGGTGAATGGAACTATTTTGATGAAAATGAAAATAAAGTTGGAAACGGGAATTTTGATAATGGAACCGGAATCCAAAAGGCTTTTTTCCCTAACGGAAAAGTCGAATGCGAAACCCATTACGTCAATAACAAAAAGGATGGGACCGAACGTATTTTTGACGAAAAGGGAAAACTTATAAAGGTAGATCTGTTTAAAAACGGAGAAAAACAGTAAGTAAAACAAGCATACCTATTAAGTGAAACACGGACAAATAATCTCAACAAAATAGCCATTTTGACCGATGAAAAGGCAATTTATATATACATAAAATTATATTAGTATTATAATCAGGTGTTTAGTGGTTTAAAAAAAATTATAATTTTTTAGGATATATCGGGTTATTACGATTAATTTTGTAGCGTTTTTTAAAACCACTTTTCATCTTTTCACATAAACAATAATTAAAAAAATTTTTAAAATGAACGTAGAAAAAATCATGGCCGACCTGGAAAAAAAACATCCGGGCGAGCTTGAGTATTTGCAAGCGGTACGAGAAGTTTTGGATTCTATTGAGGATGTTTATAACGACAACCCTCAGTTTGAAACCGCAAAAATTATCGAACGTCTGGTTGAACCGGACAGAATTTTAGCTTTTAAAGTTCCCTGGGTGGACGATAGCGGGAATGTTCATGTAAATCTTGGTTACAGGGTACAATTCAACCAAGCCATTGGACCATACAAAGGAGGTTTACGTTTTCACCCGAGTGTTAACCTTAGCATCCTGAAATTCTTAGGATTTGAACAAATTTTCAAGAACAGTCTTACCAGCCTTCCGATGGGCGGAGCAAAAGGTGGTTCGGATTTTGACCCCAAAGGCAAGTCCAATACCGAAGTAATGCGTTTCTGCCAATCGTTTATGCTCGAATTATGGAAAGTTATTGGTCCTGAAACAGATGTTCCTGCCGGTGATATCGGAGTAGGTGGCCGCGAAATTGGATTCCTTTATGGAATGTACAAAAAATTGACTCACGAACATGTAGGTGTGTTAACCGGAAAAGGTTTAAACTGGGGCGGAAGCCTTGTTCGTCCTGAAGCTACTGGTTTTGGCGGAATTTATTTTGTTAAAGAAATGCTGAAGACCAAAGGCGAAGATATGAAAGGAAAAGTTGTAGCTATTTCTGGTTTTGGTAACGTTGCTTGGGGCGCTGCCCTTAAAGCTACCGAATTAGGAGCTAAAGTAGTTACTATTTCCGGTCCTGATGGTTATATTTATGATCCCGATGGAATTTCTGGCGAAAAAATTGATTATATGCTCGAACTTCGTGCATCGAATCAGGATATTGTTAAACCATATTCTTACGAATATCCCAATGCTCAGTTCCACCAAGGAAAACATCCATGGGAAGTTAAATGCGACATTGCTCTGCCTTGCGCTACCCAGAATGAATTAAATGGCGATGATGCAAAAGTATTAATTGCCAATGGATGTAAACTTATCGGTGAAATTTCAAATATGGGTTGTACTCCCGAAGCCGTTGAACTGTTTATCGAAAATAAGATGATGTATGCTCCAGGTAAAGCTGTTAATGCTGGTGGTGTAGGTACATCCGGTTTAGAAATGACCCAAAATTCGATGAAACTCAACTGGCCTGCTAAAGAAGTAGACGACCGTTTACATCATATTATGACAAGTATCCATGAATCATGCATCAAATACGGAAAAGATGCTAACGGATATATCAATTATGTTAAGGGTGCCAACATCGCAGGTTTCCTCAAGGTTGCCAATGCTATGCTTGACCAGGGAATTATTTAATTAAATAATTCAAAATACTTTTAAAAACTCCCTCAATTACAAGGGAGTTTTTTTATTTTTGCTAAAAAAGAACTTATCGCTATGCAGTTTGTTAACCCGTTGTTTCTGATTGGACTCGTTGCTATCGCTATTCCGGTGATAATCCATCTTTTTAATTTTAAAAGATTTAAAAGAGTTTATTTTACGAATGTAAAGTTCCTCCAGGAACTAAAACTTGAGAGTCAGAAACAGTCGCGCCTTCGCCATTTAATTATCCTTTTCTTACGGATTTTAGCCATTCTATGCCTTGTTTTAGCCTTTGCCCAGCCCTATATTCCGTTAACGGATAATCAGGTAAAACAACAAGCCCGAAAGGCTATCAGCATCTATATTGATAATTCGTTCAGCATGGAAGCGCGTAATGGGAACGGAACACTGCTCGACGAAGCCAAAGCCAAAGCCAGGGAAATTGCTTCCGTTTATCAATCCTCTGATTTATTTCAGATTTTGACCAACGATTTTGAAGGAAGCCAGCAGCGATTCATTACGCGGGATGAATTTCTGGGCCGGGTAGATGAGGTTAAAATTTCTTCGGCTGTTAAAGATATTTCTGCTGTTGTACGACGGCAGTCCGATTTGTTTTCCGCTAACCGCTCAAAGGCTAATACCAGCTATTTAATTTCTGATTTTCAAGCCTCGACTACATCGGTGAACGATTTTCCGAAAAATATAAGTTTCCGTACTTACCTTATTCCGGTGGCTTCTAATGTGAAGAATAATCTTTATATTGATAGTTGCTGGTTCGAATCGCCTGTTCATCAATTAAACCAGGGCGAGAAACTGAAAGTGCGAATTAAAAATATTTCTAAGGATCCCTTTGAAAAAATTCCATTAAAACTTACCATAAACAATCAGCAACGGGCGGTAGCCAGTTTTAATATAAAAAGCAAAGGCGAAACGGAATTGGAAATTCCATTTACTAATCACGAAAAGGGCTGGCAGTTTGGCAAATTAGAAATTTCCGATTATCCGATAACATTCGACGACCGCTTCTATTTTACGTATCCCGTAACTTCCGTAATCAAAACCTTAGCGATTAACGGCGCTGCTCCCAATGTGTATCTTAATTCCCTTTTTGCCGGCGATTCCATTGTTCAATTTACCAATTCTTCCGAAAACAGCTTAAACTATTCCACACTCGATAATTATAATTTTTTAATACTGAATCAACTTCCCGCTATAACTTCAGGCATGAGCCAGGCGCTTACCCAATTTATCGGCAAAGGCGGTTGTCTTGCCGTTATTCCGTCGCGGGAAGCGGACATAAAGAGCTATAACCACTTTTTATCCACTGTTCAATCCGATCTTTTTCAACGTTGGGATACTTCGAAGACTAAAATTGCCTCGATAAACCTTCAGCACGTAGTTTTTCGCGATGTTTTTGAATCGGTCCCCGAAAATTCGGATCTGCCTGTTGTCTTTTCTCATTTTCGTATCGCCAAAACAGTTCATTCGTCGGGCGAAAGTTTACTTCCGCTATCCGACGGAAGTTCGTTTTGCAACGTTTATGCGTATGGAAAGGGTTTTGTTTATCTGTTTGCAAGTCCGTTGGATCCTAAGTTTACTAATTTCCCGCGGCATACGCTTTTTGTACCCACGTTGTACCGTATGGCTTTATTGAGTATTTATGCCAATAAATTGTTTTATACCCTTGGCAGCGACGAACCCATTCCTTTGCCTGAAGCCAAAACAGGCAGCGAACCGGTATTTAAAATCCGGAGCAGGCAGAAATCGTTCGAAATGATCCCTGAACTAAGGAAGACCGGATTACAACTTTCGCTAATGATACATAACGGGATTAACGAAGCAGGAAATTATACGGTTTTTGATGGAAACAACGATATTTGCGGTATAGCCTTTAATTATGACCGGCGCGAATCAAACCTCGAATGTCTTGATATGGATCAACTGCAAAACGGGATTGATAAATCGGGCGATAAAAATATTCAGGTGTTCAAAGTTAAGGAAAAGCCCCTTGCCGAAGCCTTGTTGGAAATGAACCAGGGAATACAATTGTGGAAAATTTTTGTGTTTTTGGCTTTGTTTTTTTTAGCCGCTGAAGTAGTTTTGTTAAGAATTTGGAAAGATAAATAGCGATGGATGAATTAGACATTAACAACTTTGACGAACACGACGATACCGTAGAAATGCCATCGGACGAATTACAGAAGATTATTCCCCTGACGGGAATGTACCAGAACTGGTTCCTCGATTATGCTTCTTACGTCATCCTGGAACGTGCCGTTCCGGCCATTGAGGATGGTTTAAAGCCTGTACAACGACGCATCTTGCATTCCATGAAGGATCTTGACGATGGACGGTTTAGTAAGGTAGCGAACATTATTGGGCATACCATGAAGTACCATCCTCATGGCGATGCTTCCATAGGCGATGCTTTGGTTCAGCTTGGGCAAAAGGATTTGCTGATCGATTGCCAGGGAAACTGGGGCAATATCCTTACCGGCGACAGTGCTGCCGCTCCGCGTTATATCGAAGCCCGTCTGTCGAAGTTTGCACTCGAGGTAGTGTTTAATCCCAAGACCACCGAATGGAAATTATCCTATGATGGACGAAACAAAGAACCCGTTACCCTTCCTGTAAAGTTTCCTTTGCTTTTAGCTCAGGGCGTGGAAGGTATTGCTGTGGGCTTGTCGTCGAAAATTCTTCCGCATAATTTCATCGAACTCATTGATGCATCAATCAACATCCTGCAAGGGAAGGATTTTGAAATTTTTCCCGATTTTCCAACCGGCGGTTTGGCCGACTTTTCAAAATATAACGATGGAAATAGGGGCGGTAAGGTTAGGATAAGAGCAAAAATCAGCCAGCTTGATAAAAAAACATTGGTTATTACCGAAATTCCTTTCGGTACCACCACCGGTTCACTTATTGATTCGATAATTGCGGCCAACGATAAAGGCAAAATTAAGATCCGCAAGATTGATGATAATACGGCACAGAATGTTGAAATACTCGTTCATCTTACGCCGGGTGTTTCTCCCGATACTACCATGGATGCCCTGTATGCTTTTACGGCATGTGAAACATCCGTCTCGCCCAATGCCTGCGTAATCGAAGGAAGTAAGCCCCGGTTCACCGATGTTAAAGAAATACTCAGAATTTCCACGCAATGCACCATCGATCTCCTGAAAAAGGAACTGGAAATTAAAAAGGACGAGCTTACGGAACAGTATCTTTATTCTTCGCTCGAAAAAATATTTATCGAAAACCGCATTTACCACGATATTGAAGAAAGTAAATCGTGGGAGGACGTTCTGATTACTGTGGATAAAGGTCTGGAACCCTATAAAAAACAGTTCTATCGCGAAATTACCACCGATGACATTCTTCGCCTTCTCGAAATTAAAATCAAACGCATTTCAAAATATAATTCGCTGAAAGCCGACGAATTTATGAAAGGTTTGGAAGATGAAATTAACAAGACCAATTTTCACCTTGCCCATTTGGTGGATTATGCCGTGGACTATTTCGAAGGGATAAAGAAAAAATACGGCAAAGGAAGGGAAAGACGCACCGAAATAAGGAACTTCGACATCATTGAAGCTTCCATGGTAGCGGCTGCCAATCAAAAACTGTATGTTAATCGTCAGGAAGGATTTGCCGGAACGGGACTTAAAAAGGACGAATTTGTGTGCGATTGTTCCGATATCGACGATATCATTGTCTTTCGTGAAAACGGTACATTTATTGTCACCAAGGTAAGTGAAAAAATCTTTGTTGGCGAAAATATAATCCACATCGACGTCTTTAAACGCAACGACGACCGCACCATCTACAATATGATTTATCAGGATGGAAAATACGGCAAGGCTATGGTTAAGCGTTTTGCCGTGGTAGGCATTACCCGCGACAAGGAATACGATTTAACCAAAGGCAGTCCGGGCAGTCGGGTGCTTTATTTTAGCGCCAATCCCAATGGGGAAGCCGAAGTAGTTAAAATTAGCCTGAAAGCAAAGCCAAAACTTAAAAAACTTTTCTTTGAATTTGATTTCAGCACGCTCGAAATCAAGGGACGCGGGTCTATTGGGAATATCCTTTCGCGGCATTTGGTGCGCAAAATCGAGAAGAAGGAAGATGGAGTTTCTACGCTGGGCGCCCGCGAAATCTGGTTCGACGAAAGCATCAAACGGCTGAACACCGAAGCAAGAGGCAAGCTGCTGGGAAACTTCCTTGGCGACGATAAAATTATTACCATCATGCAGTCGGGGCAATATAAGCTGGTTAATTTCGACCTGGCGAATCATTTCGACGACGATCTGCTGATTATCGAAAAATTTGATCCCGAAAAAGTAATTACGGTTGTTTACTTTAGTGGATTAAAGCAGGATTACTATGTTAAACGTTTCTTAGCCGAAAATAATGATAAAAAAAATGATTTTATTGGCGAAAACGACGCTTCAAGATTGATATTTGTTTCTTCGGATTTCCTGCCCCGGGTGGAAATAGTTTTTGATGAAACCCTTATGAAAAAGCCGCATCCCAATGAAATTCTGCCTTTGGCCGACTTTATTGATGCAAAAGGATATAAAGCCATAGGAAAAAAACTATCGGCGTTTCCCGTTAAGGAAGTGATGCCGCTGGAACCTCTGCCTTACGAAGAAGAAGTGGAAGATACGATGCCGGAAACGTTGGATGATGGTGCCGATTCGGACGATGACAATCAGGAAACGGTACAGACTATTGATGATACTACCCACCCCGATGGAAAAACTATCGGTAACAACATAAAAAAGGATGATCCTCACGCAAAAAGCATAAATACCAACCCTCAAAGTGATCTTTCGCCTGAAAAAAAGCCTGAAATAAATCCGGAAATTGAATTAATTAAGCCGGAAATAAAGCGTAAGACGTCGGTAAGTTTATCGCCTGAAATTCCGGTTAAAGAAGTTCCTTTGGGAAAGCCAGTAATTAGTTTTGAACCGAAAAAAACAGAACCCACCGAGCTTAGTATGCCAAAGGAAAATGAAAAGACGGAAAAAGAAGCTACCTTGCCCAAAGATATTGACTTTGAAATTACCAATCCCGAAAAGGTAGAAGATAAGAAGAGCAAAAAATCGGAAAAGGAGTCGACGGATGAGCCAACGCAAATGTCGTTGTTTTAAACGGTTTGCAACGTACGCCCATTGCCGGAGTTAAGAATAGTAAATAAAAGTTTGATAGACAAAAGGATTGCTAAGGTACTGAAGAGATTTTAATCTGGAATACGAGTCGATTTTATCGTCGGAAGCCCCGGGAGGGTTCAATTATAACCAGATTGAACCCTTACGGGGTTTTTGATTTGCAGAACAGTTTTGCCCTGGATTGAATTCGGGGCTAATCACGTTTAACCACCACGCTATCCTAACGAATTCTCAGTAAATTTGATTTTAGCCATCCAGACGGCTTCTCCGGCTACTCAGACCACTTCTCCGGCTACTCGGACGACTTCTCCGTTCACTCGGACGACTTCTCCGTTCACTCGGACGACTTCTCTGTTCACTCGGACGACTTCTCTGTTCACTCGGATGACTTCTCCGGCTACTCGGACGACTTCTCCATTCACTCTAACCATTTCTTCGGCTACTCTAACTGGTTCTCCGGCTACTCTAACGACTTCCTTGGCTACTCTGACTAATTCTTCGATCGCTTTGACCATTTCCCTGTTTATGCTAACCATTTTTTTTAGAAACCTATAGGGTTTATCAAACAATAGGGGTAATGCCGAACCATAAACCTGGGAAAAATAAAAAAACCCGATAAGAAATTACCGGGTTTTTTTGTAAGTTGAATATACTATTATCCTTGAAGGATAAATTTGATAGGCATGTTAAACTGTACCCTGACAGGCCGTCCACGTTGTTTACCGGGAGACCATTTAGGCATAGATTTAACAACTCTGATAGCTTCTTCGTCGCAACCGCCACCGATACCACGTAATACTTTTACGTCGCTCACGGAACCGTCAACTTCAACCACAAAGGTAACAAACACGGTACCTTGGATACCAGCTTCCTTTGCTACCTGAGGATATGAGATATTCTGTTGCAGGAATTTAATACGAGATTCTTCACCACCCGCAAAAGAGGGTGATTCTTCAACTACTGTAAATATTTCCTGGGGCGCGGCTTGTTCGATAACTTCCTGTTTTGGACTAGCGTCTTCAACGACTAAATCGCCTTCATTGGGAGCAACATTAACGGTTTGCTTGTTCAGATCTTCCTGTAACATCAATCCGCCACTTTCTACTTCTTCTTCCACAACAACAGGGGCCGTGAATCTAACTTTTTGTTCAAGTGCTTCGGCAGGTGGTGGAGGGGGAGGAGGAGGAGGAGCTTCTTCATTTTTAGCTATACTCATCATTTCAGCTGCAACGGATTTATCTTCAGTCATACGAGTTCTTTTATTCATATAACCGGCAACCAAAGGAATAGTTACGGCTAATAATAAAATGGTCGCAGAAATTGCAAGAGAAATGTTTAAATGCTTATTATAGATTTTCCGCAAAAAGTAAGCACCATAAGTTTTGTTCCTTTTTTCAAAGACGATTTCTTCCCATTGTTCAGCACGCTCTTTTTTTGCCATAGTTTTACAATTTTAGAATTTTAATTAAAAACAATATTTTATTTAGGAGCGTTTTTTAACATCTCTTTTTCAATAGGAGATATATCAACAACAACGTATTGTGCAACAGTGGCAATAGCCATTTCATCAATAATATCAACTACGTTTTTGTACTTGGCTTTGTCGTCAGTTTTAATCAGCACAATAGGTCCTAATTTATCAGCTCTTTTAAAACCCCGAATTTGATTATTCAAGGTAGAATCTGCCATCTTAATTTCACCTTTTAACCTTTTTTGACGTAAATCGTAAATTTTGGTAAACAAATCTTTATTGCGTTCCAATAATACTTTACGTATTCCATCTTTGCTATAATTAGAAGCAACTAATGTTGGTAAAGGTTTTCCGGATTCTGCCAATCCATTATAGTAATAAACTTTATCATTACCTGTAATTAGAATATTGAGAGTCTTGTCAGCCGAAATTTTAGGGGCATTTGTAGGTTCATCTGTTTTATTTTTTTCAGGCATGGTGATTTCCATAACCTTCGGTTTACTGAAGGCGGTGGTAAGCATAAAAAAGGTAATAAGCAGACACATTAAGTCAACCATTGGGGTCATATCAATGTGTGGAGCTGATTTTTTAGCCCTGCGGCTTCCTCCTTTTTTTCCACTTTCTTCTTGGATTATTTCAGCCATATTTATTTCTCCGTATTTGGATTAAAAATCAAAATTATTTAATATCACTTGGTTTAGCTTCTTCTTTTTGAAGATTAGTAACCAGATTGAATTTGTTAACCTTGTTATCCTGTAAGTAGTCCATTACCTTTTTTACTTTTGTATAATCGGTAGTAGCATCTGCTTTAATAGCCACTTCAAAATTTGGATTGATCTTGCGTGCGCAATAAATCCAATAAAGAAGTTGGTTATCAAGAGAGTCCATGGGCATGCCTACCTGGAACTGTTCAATCTTTTTAGAGTCACGGGTATTTAACCAGGATTTAACCAGTTTAATAGGCATTCCAAAGGATGACATTTTGGTAAATCTTTCGATTTCAGTTTTGTTAAACTTAATGTTATACTTGGAACCTATTTCCTGCAATACATCAGCCCTGTATTTGGTACTAGAGTCTTTTCCATTATCTATATTGAAAAATACTTTACCATCTTTATCAACGATTAATGTCATGACATTTTTGTCAGGAGCTTGTTTATCAGATACAGATGAAGGGGTGTCAATAATTGCAGCTTCCTGTGGTCTAAAAGTTGAGGTTAACATGAAGAATGTCAACAACAGCGAGAATAAGTCCACCATAGGCGTCATGTCTATGTGTGGAGATTTGACCGGTAGCTTAATTTTGGGCATATTGATTTTTTTTATCTATTTATAAATAGCAAAAGGCTACAAAAACAGAATAAATTATCGTTTAATTTTTGAATTGAATGTCTGGAGCAAGCTAAAGTTGGCTTCATCCATTTTAAATGTTAAACTGTCGATGCGTGTAGTGAAATAATTGAAAAGAATAATAGCAATAGTAGAACCGCTAATACCGAAAGCCGTATTGATAAGAGCTTCAGAAATACCGGTTGCAAGAGCTAATGCATCGGGAGAACCTGCTGATGCCAAGGCGGCAAATGCACGGATCATACCTAATACAGTTCCGATCAAACCAATAAGTACCGAAATAGAGGCAATAGTCGACAGAATAACCAAGTTGCGTGAAAGCATAGGTAATTCCAGAGCTGTGGCTTCTTCTAATTCTTTTTGAAGAGATAAAACTTTTTGTTCTTTTTCAAGGGTTTCATCATCTTTTAATTCTTTGTATTTATTCAAACCCGAACGCATAACGTTTGCTAACGAACCTTTTTGTTTATCGCATGCAATAATAGCTTGATCAAGTTGGTCTTTCGCAAGATAGTTTTGAATGGTGGAAACAAATACATTAAGTCCGCCTTTTCCTTTTGCTTTTGCAAGTGTAAATGCGCGTTCAATAGCAAAGGTTAAAAGAATTAATATAAGCGCTATTAATATAGGTACGATGTATCCCCCTTTATAAATAGTGGCTAAATAGTTTCCTGGTAGTGGTTGACCTTTAGGGTTTCCGCCTTCAAAGTTAATTGGATTTCCCATGATGAATTTGAAAATCACGAAACCGATAACAAGGGCTATCACAATAGTACCGACTGCAAATACTGAACGTAATGCTTCTTTTAGTGGTTGACCGTTTTTGCTCATTTTTAAAGAATTTAAAGTTTAGTTACTGTTTTTAATTAATTTAGATTTATAAAAAATTTAACGCCACAAAAATAATTAAATTTTAATTAGAAATAAAAAAAATTGTGACGCTGGGTTGATAAACTGGGTTTATGGATTTGTTTTATAATTAGCTATCGTATTTAAATTTTATTTTCCTTTTCCTTTCATTTCATTATAAATAGTCTTAGCTTTTTCGTCATTGGGTGTTATGGCTAAAACCTTTAAACAATATAATGCCGAATTGGCTGCATCTACAGAACTCTTTGAAATGTTATATTGAACGAAATAATAATAACTCAAGTATGAATAGGCTTCGGCAATTTCTTTGACGAACTTAGCGGAATCGGGAAGTGCTTTTATGATTAATTTTTCGTAAATCGGTTTAGCTAATCCAAATTTTGCATCAGGATCCATATTAGATTTGGTAAGTGCCCTCCAACGATATCCCTGAACATAATCTGGCAGCAGTTCATTAAAAGTGGCGAAGGTGGTATCAGCTTTATCCCATTTTTTAATGTTATAATATACTTTTCCAAGGTTGTAATAATCGTTGGCTACAGCTTTTCCCATTGCAATTTTCTTTTCATAAAATTTTGATCCTTCATCATACTTTTTTAATTTGCTGTATGATAAAGCAATTTCTGATAAGAGGTCGGTTTTAGTCGTATCCATTTGGAAAGCAATGTTTAAATTTATGGCGGCAAGCGAGTCGTTTTTCATTTTGGCATAAGCCCTTCCACAGTAGACATAATCATCAGATCTTACTTTTTCGGTTTGGGCATTTTCCAAAAATTTCTGAATATAGTACAAACTCTTGTCGAATTTTCCTGTTTCATAATATGAATAGGCTAAGGCTCTGTTTAGATCATTGCGTGAAGAATCAACCACTAATATTTGATTAATATCTACAATAGCTTCTTCATAATCTTTTGCATTAATCAAAGCGGAAGCATATCGGATTTTTGCCGAAATATTATCGCCCGAAAGGCTTAAAAACTTTTTATAATTGGTTATTGCATTGTCATACTGACGAGCCAAGGCAAATAGGTCACCCAATTCTCGGTATGCCGGGGCAAAAGTAGAATCGATCTTCAATGATTCCTTGTAATAAATCAATGCGTCATTATAATTACGTGCCCTTACCCATAGCTGTCCAATGCGAAGTTTGGCTTTGGAAGAAGTAGGATCTAAGGCTTGTGCTTTTTTATAGTTTTCTATAGCATTGGAGCCATCGTTTAAGCCATAAATATAATAATCGCCAATAACCAAATAAAGTTCTGGAACTTTCACCAAGTCTTTTCCGGCATTTTTTGGGTTGGGATCTTTAATGATGCTTTTTGCTCTTTCTAATAAGGTAAAAGCTTCCGGCAAATTAGCTTTTTCGGCTTTTACATAAGTCTCAGCAATTTTATAAAGCACTAAGGCCTGCCTATCAGGCGTCATTTGTAGCTTATTTTTTTTTGTAGGTAAAAATGAGAGCGCTTTATCAAAATAGGGCTTAGCTTTGCTAGTATCTCCCTCAAACGTGGCAATTTTACCCAAACCAATATAATTAAGTGGGTTTGAAGGATCAACTTCTATTCCTTTGTTAAACAATTTACTTGCAGGCCCAGCTACTTCCTTAAATAGTGTATTTGCTTGATCAGAAAAATATTGCTTAAGGTAATTTTCCCCATAATAATAATAATAATCCCCATTATTGGGTTCTTGTTTGAGTAATGCTTGATAGATTTTTTCTGCTGATTCAAATTGCTCGCTCTCAGTAAGTTTTATGGCGTACGTTACATCTTGAGCAAATAAGGGTGATGTCCATAAACAAAAAAAAGCAAATAGAGTGCCGATAGTTTTTAATGCTATTTTATACATAACTGATAAGGAATTATTAATTGTTTATTTGTTCTTATTTATTTCAATTAGTCTGATTGGCATTGTTGCTGGTACTAATCCTGATTTTAATATTATTCTTTGGCCCTTGTCTCCGGCAATAAAAGAAATTAACCCAGACCCAAGTCCAACAAAAGTTTCACGAGAAATAGTATACACTTCCCTGATAAAAGGATAGGATCCTTCAGCAATATAACCTTGATAGGGCTTTCTGAATTCTCCGGTACCCGCAATATCACCTTGCTGTCCAACACTTACTATGCGTATTTTGTTCAAAAAACTGTGCGAAATGGTATCATTGGGGTCGCTTATCCAGTTTACACTAATGATACCAATCGCATTTTTATTATTTTCAACAAAATGAATAACTTCCGCATTCGATTTTACAGCATGGCAATAAGAAGGAAAAGTACCTTTGATCGAAAATTTTTCCCTTATGTACCTAGGATTTCCTGATTCATTATTATCAAAAACTACTGACAGTTTACCAAAAGCAGATTTGGAATTGATATCTTTCCATTTTGATAATTTGCCTGTGAATATGTCCTTTAGCTGATCGTACCTAATCAATGTATCGGCATTGTTCTTATTAACAATTAATGCAAGGGCATCATAAGCAATTTTTGTTGTCCTTGGAATGATTTGTGCATTTTTAAGGCTTTGCTCCTGAGCATCTGATAATTTATGGTTAACAATCATTAATCTGACCGAATCTTTCAAGAAAAGATCAAATGCTTTAGTTTCGGTTGTGTAATCCGCGTTTATTTCGGCATATTTATAATAAGATTTAAACGTATAAATTTCAGTATCCAAAAGAAGCTGATACGATTCGTCAACGACAATTTTAATATTGCCACGTGTTGGGGTTTCATCTAATATTTTTCCGCTACGATTTCCGCAACCCAATATTAATGAAAACATTAAGATAAGTAAAAAATTACTTGCAATTTTTGGAATGTATGATTTCATCGTATTGCTTTTTAAATAAATCAACTAATATAACAAAAATGTGCCAAAATTATTGTGATTGAAAAATAATACTTAATCCTGTAATTTAATGCAAAAATGCACATTAACATCTATATATCAATGTTCTTATATTTATTCCATAGTCTTACGGCACGAAAAGCGCCATAAGAAATAAAAAAAAGTCCAAAAATTATTTTTATATTTTTGGGAATCTGGTAATTGACTGCAAAAAACAATAAAAAAAATCCAAGGACAAAATATAAAAACACTACAAATATGGAAAATATTTTAAATGCTTTTGACCAAAACATAAATAGTTAATTTAGAATGCAAAAATAATTCATTTCTTAATTAAAAGCAAAATAATTCAGGCACACCATATTTCCCAAGCTTTTTCTGCTTGATAATGAAACATATCTAAGCCATTTTTTGTTGTTGCTCCAGATTTTTTAGAGAATTTAATAAATTGGCTTTCTGGTGGATTATAAATCAAATCAATGACCAAATGTCGTTGATTTAGAAAATGATATGGAAAATTTGGATATTCCGTAATATTAGGAAACATACCAACGGGAGTTGCATTGATTACAATTAAATGTTGCTCAACAATTTTTTTTGTAAGGTCATCATAGTGAATGTTGTCTTGATTCGAGCGTTTTTGCGAAACTAAAGTGTAATTGATGCTGTTTTTTTTAAATATAAACTGAACAGCTTTTGATACGCCGCCTGTTCCTAATATCAATGCCTTTTGGTGATGGGATTGTAGGAGCGGTTCTAACATTTTTTCGAAACCATAACAATCGGTATTGTAGCCAACTAAATTAATTTCATCTTGGTTTTTGAATATTTTGATTGTATTCACGGCTCCGATTTCTTTAGCTATGTTGTTGATAGAATCTAAATATTGTATAATCGTATTTTTATAAGGATGTGTAACATTTAATCCACATAATTCAGGATTGTTTTTAATCAAGTCCCGAACTTGTTTAATGTTATTCAATGCAAATAAATGATAACTAACATCTTGTATCGCTGGATAAATTTTTGAAAACTTTTCATTGAAGTAATTAGCAGAAAAAGAATGTGCTAATGGAAATCCAATCAGACCAAACTGCGGCATGATTATTTATTCTTATTTATAATTTTTTGTTTTTTAATTTGGAACTGTTCGGGCAGGAACGAAAAAAAAGTATCTCCGCGTAAACCCAGGCGTAAAGTTTCCAATGGAATCATTTCGTTGGGTGGAATATTCCCAATATTAACGTTTGTTCCAAAATGGTTGATAAACCATACTTGCTGTGACTTTAACGGTGCTTCCCAAATAATATTATCCATACTTACTTTTGAAGAAATTTTATTAATAAGTGCTGTGTGCGCACTACCATCGGGACGATAAATTCCAACCGTTCCGCTTTCACGTGCTTCTGCGATTACTTTGTAGGAACCAGCCTCTAATTCCGATTGCATCATGCTAATCCAGCGCGCGGGAGAGATTAATACTCCTGCTTCCTTGGAACCGACTTCGGACAATACGGTATAATTTTTAGAAAGTTGATTAATGCATTCACATTTTTTATCATGCTGCATAATTATGGAACCATCAGATACTTCTACAGCATCCACTCCCAGTTTTTCAATTAAATGTAAATAATCGTCATACTGATTTCGAATAAGAAAGGCTTCAAGAAGAGTGCCTCCAAGATATACTTTAATATTGGCTTGCTGATATATTTTTATTTTTTCAACTAAATTATTGGTAACTATGGAAGTCCCAAAACCTAATTTTACAAAATCGGTTAGTCCACTGGCGACGGAAACAAAGTCTTCGGCTTCGCGAAGGCTTAGCCCTTTATCCATTACCATAGCTATTCCATTTTCACGAGGTTTTTCCGAACGTTGTGGCAGATGTGATAAGTTAAAATTCATGATAATAGCTTTTTAATTTTTAAAATTTATAACGTATTAATTAATATTATTTGTCAGTTTTTTATATTTTTGAATTAATTTATTAAATTTTGAAACTTTTAATAATTCAGGAGCATAGTCTATGAGAGCACTATGCAATTGGAAGTCTTTTGATAATAAATTTTCAAATAATTTATAGGCTTCCTTTTTATTGTTTATTTGATAATAGTATGCAACTAAACGGTATTGTAAAGCTATATTATTAGGCTGATTTTTAATTCCCTCATTAATAGACTTAATTGCATTCAGATAGTCTGATTTTTTTACATAAGCATTAGATAATTCGAGCCAAATTTCTTCATTATTAGGATCAAGTATACTTACTTTCTCGTAGGAATGAAGTGCTTCCTCGGTATTACCATATTTCAATTGCAAATCGCCTAATACAAACCATGGATCAGGATTTGAAGAGTCTATTTCAATTGCTTTCAGTATATTTTTAATAGCCGATTCGGAATCACCCAGTTCATCACGAGCTATACCTACTCCAAGCCATGCATCGACAAAATCATTTTTAAGTTCTATTGCTTTACGATAATTTATTTCGGCGGCATCATATTTTTTCAAATTTTCAAAACATTCACCTATGTAGTAATAAGTTACGGCTTCGGGGTCTTCGTAAAGAAATGTTTCTCGGTATATGTTAATTGCCTCTTGGAATTTTTCAATATTTGCCAGAGCATTAGCTTTATTGAAATAGGCCGAAGAATAGGTTTCATCTATAGCAATTGCATAATTATAGGAATCTATTGCTTTTTCATAATTCATGATATTACTGTAAGCCACTCCCAAGTTAAACCAAGCATTTACAGAATATGGGTGATTGTCAATGAAATCCTTAAAAAACGCTATGCTTTCATTAAATTTGTTAGAGGACTCATAACTGTATGCAATTTCAAACAGTATGCTATCATTTTCGCTATTAATAACCAATGCTTTTTTTAAATATTTTAGTGCCTTGTCGTATTTGGCTAAATTTTCATATTCAAAAGCGATATTAATATAAACTTCATCTAAAGCTTCTGCTTCACTAAGTGCTTTTTTGTATTCTTCAATAGCCTTTTCATATCGCTGAAGTTGACTGTAGATTGCGCCTCGCGCTAAAAAAAAATCACTGTCTGCAGGGTTTATTGTTTCAATTTCTTTTAAAATAGTCAAAGCTTTATCTGTTCGATTGGAAGACGCAAATAATTGTGCCTTTTTTAGTTTTATTAGAACATTTTGCGGATATTGTTCAGATGCGTATTTTATAGCTATATTTGTTTTTGTATAATTTAATTGAAAAAAATAGTAATCAATAATGTCAATATATTCATCCGCATCAAAATATGCTTTTTGTTGTTCGTTTAGCATTTTTTCAAAGCGATCAATCAACAAATGAAAATAATCCTCCTCATCGTTATCTTCGTAATCGTATGGATTATAATTTTCTTCCATTTTTTATTTTTCAAAGTAATTCCGTTACAAACCTACGGATTTTTTCTAACATACTCATGCATTTAGCAAAATTTATATTTGTTGTTTTCTGTTGTAGCTTGCAATGCTATACTATTCATCAGAAAAGAAAATATTTAATGATAATTTGTTGATATTTTGGAATGTGTAATCATTTATAATTTTAATTAGCTTATATTCAATTAATTATGTGATTGTTATGAAAACTGTTTATTAAATAAGCTGGCAAATAATTAAAAAGTTTACTTTTGTGGTTAAATTTTAAAAAAATGACTTTAATTAAATCAATATCGGGTATTCGTGGGACCATTGGCGGCAAAGCTAATGAGGGACTATCTCCTATAGATATTGTAAAATATACTGCTGCTTTTGCCAGTTTTATTGTAAAACAGGTTGATAAAAAGCAAATCAAAATAGTTATCGGACGTGATGCCCGTATATCTGGAGAAATGGTTAATCATATGGTTATTGGTACATTACTCGGTATGGGCATAGATGTTCTTGATATTGAATTGTCTACAACACCAACAGTAGAAATAGCTGTTATAGACTCCAATGCGGATGGCGGTATTATTATTACAGCCAGTCATAATCCAAAACATTGGAATGCACTCAAATTATTAAACAATCGTGGAGAATTTATTTCGAATTCTGATGGAAATGAGGTGCTTGAAATTGCTCAATCCGCGAATTTTATTTTTGCTGATGTCGAAAATTTGGGCAAATATTCCTGCGACGATTCATTTATACAAAAGCACATAAACAAAGTATTGAACCTTCCTCTGGTTGATAAAGAAGCCATTAAAAAAGCAAATTATACGATAGCAATTGACTGTATAAATTCATCCGGTGGAATTGTAATTCCAAAATTGCTTAATGCTCTTGGTGTTAAGGAGGTTGTTAAGTTAAATTGCCAACCGGATGGTAAATTTGCTCATAACCCTGAACCATTACCCGAAAATTTACTTGATATTTCTAAAATTGTAGCAGAATCAAATGCCAATCTTGGATTTGTCGTTGATCCGGATGTTGACCGTTTAGCTATTATAACTGAAGATGGAGAAATGTTTGGCGAAGAATATACTTTGGTCGCCGTGGCAGATTATGTTCTGAAACATACAAAGGGAAATACAGTTTCCAATCTTTCATCAACCAGGGCTTTAAGGGAAATAACTGAAAAAGCTGGTTGCGAATATTTTGCATCTGCTGTAGGCGAGGTAAATGTAGTTGAAATGATGAAAACATATCATGCAATCATAGGCGGTGAAGGAAATGGAGGTGTAATTTATCCCGAATTGCATTACGGACGTGATGCCTTGGTTGGAATTGCTTTGTTTTTATCTGCTTTGGCAAAATCGGGAAAAAGTTGCTCTATGCTAAGGAGCACATTTCCTGAATATTATATTTCAAAAAATAAAATTCAGTTATCTCCGGAAATGGATGTAGATAATATTTTAAAAGAAATAGCTATTCGGTATAAAAATCACCCGTTGAATACCTGCGACGGAGTTAAAATAGATTTTGAAAAGGAATGGGTACACTTACGTAAATCCAATACAGAACCGATTATTCGTATTTATTCTGAAAGTAATTCGCCAACAAAAGCAGAACATTTGGCTCACAAGATTCTTGATGATATTCGGGAAATAATTAAAAACGATAATTCTAACGAGTTATAGTCGTATTTGCTCTATTCCAAGAGATATAAATTTAAAAAAATGATGCCAGCGAGAAATAAAAGTAAAATGGTCAAAAAAAATAAATACAAAAAAGTATCTTTTAAACTCTCGGATAAACAAAAAAGAGTGATTGACAGCTATTGCGATAGTCATAAAATTACGCCTAATAAATTTTATAAAGTTGCTATACGTGAATATCTTGGTAATTATGCAAATCTATCACCTGAAGATGAATATTATATCAGCGAAAATCAATTAAAACTATTTGACGACACCGAAGAAATTGAAGAAGTTCTGATAACATCGGAAGACGAAGTAAAAAAATACAATTAACAAACGTTATTTAATGAGCGAGCTTTCGTATGGAATTCTGTTAATAATGGAACGTCCCAAAGTTACTTCATCAGCATATTCTAATTCGTCTCCAACCGAGATGCCCCGGGCAATGGTTGAAATAATAACAGGGAAATTTTTCAGCAACTTGTAAATGTAAAAATTTGTTGTGTCTCCCTCTATGGTAGTTGAAAGAGCCATAATGATTTCATGAATATTTTTACTTTTTACTTTTTCTATAAGAAATTCGATGTTCAAATCATTGGGACCTATTCCTTCGATGGGAGAGATTACTCCTCCCAAAATATGATAAATTCCTTGAAATTGAGCAGTGTTTTCAATAGCCATAACATCTCGGACGTCTTCAACAATGCAAATCAGGCTATGGTCGCGTTTGGGATTTGCACAAATTTCACAAATATCTGAATCGGAAATATTAAAGCAATTAGTACAATATTTAATGTTCTTCCGCATTTTTAAAATGGAATTTCCAAGAGATTCAGCTACAACAGCGTCCTGTTTAAGCAAATGCAGACAGAGGCGCATAGCCGTTTTTTTACCAATTCCTGGTAAGCGGGATAGCTCATTTACAGAAGCTTCAACTAATTTTGATGGAAATGAGCTCATTTATAATTGTTTATTGTTCTGCAAAATTTTATATTTTTGTAACGCAAAATTAGTTTAAAAAAGTAATCAGGTAATACCATTCTATTTATTATTCAATTAATGCTTAAAATTGTTTATAACTATCCTATGAATAACTTATTTAAAATCATATTTTTATGTGGCTGTTGCCTTTTTTTATGTTTTCAGTCTTCTTTGGCTCAGAATAGTTTGAATGTTATTGATGCTAATGGAAAAAAACAGGGATATTGGAAAAAATATGATGACCAAGGAAAGTTAAAATATGAGGGGACCTTTTATAATAATATCCCTACAGGTAAATTTATTTATTATTATCCAAATGGCACAATGAAAACATTATCAATAATATCTGATAGTGGAAATGTTTCTAATATTATAATGTATTATTCTAACGGAAAGGTAAAGGCAACAGGTAAATATCTGAAAAACATAAAAGATGGCATTTGGAAGTATTATAACGAAGATGAAATTCTTATTTCCGAAGAGATGTTAAAAAATGGTAAAAAAGAATCGGTTAGCCAGAACTATTATGTTGATGGAAAAATTTCTGAAAAAATTAATTGGAAAAACGGAATGAAGGATGGTGAAAATCAGCAATACTTTAAAGATGGAAGTATAAAAACTTCATTATTTTATAAAAATGACGTATTGGATGGGCCTGCAGTTTGTTACTATTCAAATGGTAAGATCATGGTTTCTGGAAATTATAATAAAAATCTTCATGATGGCGTATGGATGTATTATACCGATAAAGGTGAAGTGGAAAAAAAACTGACTTATAAAGACGGAGATTTAATCGAAGAAAAGATTTTTATTCAGCCTGTTAGTGATGAGAAACCAAAAGTTAAAATCGAAATTCCACAGATGCCTGAATAACATTGTGAAAATTCTTATTTTTTTGTGCGAATTATTAAACGAAGTGATTGATCGTAGGTTACATAATTCCAAAACCAGTTGATAAATAATAGCAGTCTGTTTTTAACACCAACAATTGCCATTAGGTGCACAAACATCCAAACCAACCAGGCAAAAAATCCCTGAAATCGGATGAATGGAAAATCAACAACTGCAAGGTTTCTACCTACAGTAGCCATAGAACCAAGGTTTTTATATTTAAACGGAAGAAGCGGTTTATCATATTGAATTCGTATTAAATTTTTTGCTAATAAACGGGCTTGCTGTACGGCAACCTGGGCAACCTGTGGATGGCCCTTCGGATATTTTTCTTCCGTCATTAAGGCAACATCGCCAAGTGCAAAAATATTTTCAAATCCTTCTATCTGGTTATATTTATTTACTTTAATTCGATTCCCCTTGCCTAAAACGTCAACATTTATGCCTTTAATGGTATTTCCTTTAATACCGGCAGTCCAAATTAAGGTGTTGGAACGGATTTTTTTTCCATCAGATAATTCAACAACGTTTCCATCATAATTTGTAACTGCAGTATTGGTAATTACATCCACACCTAATTTTTTAAGAAATAGTTTCGCTTTTAAAGATGACGTTTCTGACATTCCGCTCAGAAGTTTATCTGCTGCTTCCAACAAATAAATGTGAATTTTTGAACTGTCTAACTCTTTAAAGTCTTTAGGAAGAACAAATTTTTTCATTTCAGCTAAAGCTCCCGATACCTCTACGCCGGTTGGTCCGCCACCAACTACCGTAATATTCATATATCCTTCTTTATCTGCCTCATTTTTACAGCTTAATGCATCTTCAAAATTCTGAAGGATGGTATTTCTCAAACTCAGCGCCTCTTCGGTTGTTTTCATCGGCAGTGAATGTTCTTCCAGCGATTTCATTCCAAAATAAGAGGTGGCAGCTCCGGAAGCAATGGCCAGGAAATCATAATAAATATTGCCTAAATGTGTAGTAATAAGTTTATTGTCAGTATCAATAGCGGTAACTTCAGTAATACGAATGTAGACATTTTTATATTTTTGAAATATTTTCCGTAAGGGAAAGGATATGGCACTTGGTTCTATACCAGAGGTGGCTACCTGGTAAAAAAGTGGTTGAAATTGGTGATAATTATTTTTATCAATCAAGACTATCTGGAAAATAGAATTTTTTAATTTTCTGGCCAATTTCAACCCGGCAAAACCACTTCCTATAATTACGAGGCGCTTCTGTTGTGATGGAGGTATATTTACGGTCATGGATTTAGATTTTATTATTTAATAAATAACAGATCAGATTAAATATTGTTTAGGCATAAATGCTAAAATATTAAACAGTAAATAGCTTATTTTAAGTATTTTTATTATGCAATAGATTTTTAATGAATTATGCTAATAAATTCTGAAAATCGGTTTCGGAAATAATTTGAATGTGAAGATCGTTTGCCTTTTGAAGTTTTGAGGGACCCATGTCTTTGCCGGCAATCAGGTAATTGGTTTTCGATGAAATGGAAGTTGTATTTTTTCCTCCGTTTTCCTCAATACTTTTTTTAATTTCTTCACGCGAAAAATTTATAAAAGTTCCGCTAATCACAAAAATTTTACCATCTAATTTCGTAGATTTTTGTTTTTTTTCAATTAACTCAAAAATAATACCTTTTTCAATTAATCTGTTAATTAACATGATATTATATGGATTTAAAAACCAATCTCGAAGGCTTTTTGCTATTTTGTCACCAATTTCATCTACCGTTATTAATTCGTTGGTAGTTGCATCCATTAAAGCATTAATATTTTTGTAATGGCTGGCTAATTTTTTTGCAACGGTTTCGCCAACATATCGGATTCCTAAAGCGTACAATACTTGCTGAAACGGAGTTTTTTTTGATGCTTCAATTCCATTAATGATATTGGTTGCTGTTTTTTCCCTGAAACTGATTTTTTTCGTCTTTTCTACATCTGGCAATTCAATTATTTTTTCTAATCCCAAAAGACTTTCGTAAGTCAAATCATAAAGGTCCGCAAAATTATTAACCAAACCGTTATCATAAAGTATTTCGATTTTCCCTTCGCCAAGGCTTTCGATATTCATGGCTTTACGGCTGATAAAATGTTCTAATTTCCCTTTAATTTGGGGTGGGCATTTCGTATCGTTTGGACAATAATGGTTTGCTTCGCCTTCTGCTCTGATGAGTGGAGTACCACATTCGGGGCAATGACTAATATATTTTATGGGTTCGGCATTTATATTGCGTTGCTTTAGATTTACACCAACAATCTTGGGAATAATTTCACCACCTTTTTCAACATAAACCATATCTCCTATCCGAACATCAAGATTAGCAATAATATCAGCATTATGAAGCGAAGCCCGTTTAACTACTGTACCGGCTAACTGTACCGGTTGAAGATTGGCCACAGGAGTGATGGACCCGGTACGGCCCACCTGATAGCTTATAGATAATAATTGGGTTAATGCTTGTTCGGCTTTGAATTTGTATGCAATTGCCCAGCGTGGTGATTTTGCAGTATATCCAAGTTCTTCCTGCAGTTGAAAGGAATTAACCTTGATAACTACCCCATCAATATCAAAAGGTAATTCATGCCTTCCACTATCCCATTGATTTATAAAATTGAAAATATCTTCAATGGTTTTACATCTGGCAATAAAGTTGGAAATTTTAAACCCCCATTCTTTAGCCTTAATAAGACTTTCATAATGAAATTTAAAAGGATGGTTAGCACCGGGGAAGTAGTACATATAGCTGTCCAAGCCACGTTTAGAAACCTCTTTCGAATCCTGCAATTTTAAGGTGCCTGAAGTTGCATTTCGCGGATTAGCAAATTGAGATTCACCAGTTTCTGCCCGCTCATTATTTATTTTATCAAATGATTTAGCAGGCATAAAAATTTCGCCTCTAATTTCAAAATCGGGAGGGTAATCATTACCTGTCAATTTCAGCGGAATACTCTTAATTGTTTTAACATTGGCTGTAATATCGTCTCCCTGAATTCCATCACCACGGGTAACGGCTTGTATAAGTAGTCCCTTATGATAAGTTAGACTAATGGAAACGCCGTCAAATTTTAACTCACAAACATATTCTACGTTTTTGCCTAAAAATTTCTTAGTGCGGTTATCAAAATCACGAATCTCTTCTTCGGAATAGGTGTTTCCGAGAGAAAGCATTGGATACTTATGCGTTACTTGGTGAAATGATTTTGTAATTTCACCACCTACCCGTTGGGTGGGTGAAAAAGGTAATGCCAGTTCAGGATATTGTTTCTCAAGTTTTTGCAATTCGAGAAGTTGCATATCAAATTCATAGTCGCTAATAATGGGTGCATCCAGCACATAATAATTATAATTGTGCCGATTAAGACTTTCGGTAAGTTCCTGTATCTTTTGACGAGCTTTTTCTAAAGGCATGGCTATTGAAGTTTAAATGGGAACAAATCGGTATTTCGATAAATATAAATAGTTTGGTTCGAATTTATTGGATTCATTTTGAATAAAATAACATCAACCAATCCCGGGCGAATGGTAGCTTCGTATTCGATGTGAGGTGCGATTTTTTTAATCGAATCCATTCGGGTTGTAAGATTTTTATCTCCAAAAAATAATATAAAATCCGGATAATCATTTTTTGAAGCCCCGGCATAAACTTTTGATAATGGTGAATACTCCTCTGATTTGGCATATTCTTTTACTTTTACCCATTGACCTAAATAAAATTGTGGCGGACGCTTTGCCCTTCCATGGTTGGAGTCCTCAATTAAAATATTATGAATGTTCTTATATTTTGATAAATAGACCATGGATTCTACTCGCGAACGTTTGGAATACATGGTTGAAATAAATATCAGCAAAATGCAATTGATAATCCAGAAAAACACCCAGCATCCTCTTAGCAGTTTAGTACGTTTCAACCAAAATTTTGATTTTTCAATAAAATTGTTCCAGCCAATTACACCTAACATAATAATAAAAGGGAAGATAGGAATGATAAATCGTTCCTGTTTATTTGGAAAATAAGAATGAAAGACCAAAAACAAGAGCGTGGGCAAAAATATAAGCAATTGCTTTTTCCATGTTCTGAAGAAACCAAAGAATAGAAAGAAACTGATTGGAGGAATAAGAATTCCAAGCAAGAGTAAAATATATGTGTACCACGAAGCGGTTAAATAATTATATGCATTTTCCATATTATAACGAACATACTCACCCAGTTCGGCAAAAGGATATCCCCAGAAATAGTAATCGGTACTGCATTGTATAATGCAAATACTGGAAATCAATCCGATTAAAAAATAAATGGCAGCCTTCCATCGCTTCAATAGTAATAACGCAATTCCAACACCTGCGGTGAAAAATAAGGTCTGGAATCTGACAGAAAATGCCAATCCAAAGAAAATTCCAGATAATAAATAGGCAAGCATAATATTCTTCTTTTGCTCGGAATTAACGATAAACCAAATTCCCAGCATTAAAAATGGAATACAGACCACTTCCACAAGATTACGGACACTTAACCATGGCATTATCCACCCGATTGCAAGCAAAAGGCCAACCAATTTTGCAGATTCTTTAGTGGCAATTTTTTCAGTTATCTTATACCCATAATATACGGTTATCATGGAAAATACAGCATGTATAAAACGAATAATAAACATTTTGGTTTGCGGATCATTTATCTGAAGCAGATGAAAAAAGTTTAATATCAAATAAGTTAATCCGGTATAAAAAAAACTATGACCAGAAGGTTGAGCGTTTGTGTCGCTTCCGGGAAGCCAATGATTAAAATTTACTCCGTCGACCCATGACTGGGATACTTCAATTACTAAAAAATGATCGTCGTGCATGCCAAAACCTTTGGCAAAAATGACTGCCACCAAACGAAATATTATTGCCAGCCAAATAATTATAATTAAAGGCTTTTCCGCCCACAACAAATTTAATTTTTTCATCAGCGTTTAAATAAGAATTTTTAAAAGTACAAAATTATTAATTAGTAAGGTATTAATAATATACTTTTTTTATAATTGAAAACAAATTGTTTTCATCAAAAGTATAAAATTATTCCATTTTGGGACTTTATTCTTTAAAAAAGAGCGGAGATTAATTGGTTAACTTGTTCAATATTCAAAAGAACAATGGGTTGTGAATTTGGTTTGATTTTTGATATATTTTATTATTAATTAACAATTTAATTGAAATTCGTTGTAAAATGTATATCGAAAGTATCAATGAAAAAATGAACGGCGAGGATATGAATATGCAAGCCAAGGATCAGAAGCCAAATCAAATGAATAATTTGGTTAAGGCCAGCGATTTGTTACCCGATACTGATGATACAGGGCTTCGAATTTCGGCTTTGGAAGAAAAAAACAAGCAATTAAAAACAATAATTTCAAGATATAAACACATTAAAAATGAATTGAACAAGGCGAAAGCAAATGCCGAAAAATCGAATCAGATAAAATCCGATTTTTTAGCAATGATGAGCCACGAAATCAGGACTCCTATGAATGGGGTAATTGGCATGACAAGCCTGCTTTTGGATACCGAGTTAACCTCAGAACAACGGGATTATGTGGAAACAATTAGAATCAGTGGCGATAGTCTGATGACTATTGTAAACGAAATACTTGATTTTTCAAAAATCGAATCCGGTAAATTAACACTCGAAGAAGCTCCGTTTGAACTTCGGTCTTGTATAGAATCTACCCTTGACCTTTTTGCACAAAAGGCTTTGGAAAAGGGAATTGATTTATTATACCTCATTCAGCCGGAGGTTGCTCCCGTTTATATGGGCGACGTTACGCGGTTCAGACAAATTTTAATTAATCTAATTAATAATGCCATAAAATTTACCGAAAAAGGAGAAATTATTATTAAAGTCGAAAAGATTGGTGAAAAAGATGGTGTTATGGAAATATGTGTATCCGTGGAAGATACTGGAATTGGCATTGAAAATGACAAAATAGATTTTCTTTTTGACCCTTTTATACAGGCTGACACGTCAACAACCAGGAGATATGGCGGTACCGGGCTTGGATTAGCCATTTCAAAACAACTAATAAATCTAATGGGTGGTAAAATATGGGTAAAGAGTACAATAAATGTTGGCTCAACTTTTTTTTATACTCTTAAGTTAAAAATATCGGAACAAGGGAAGACCAAATTATATGTCAGAGGAAATATTCCCGAATTGCAAAATTGCCGTGTTTTGATTGTTGATGATAATCAGACAAATCTCCTGATTTTAAATCTACACTTTGAAACATGGGGAATAAAAGCTTTTTCAGCAGATTCTGCCGAAAAGGCATTAGAAATAGTTAAGGATAACGCCGATTTTGATTTGGCTGTCCTTGATATGCTTTTGCCCGAAATGGATGGAATTCAATTAGCACAGGCTATTAAAAATATGCCAGATGCTAAAAATATTCCTTTAATCCTGCTTACCTCGCTTGGTAATTTTAATAATATTCCAAAGGATTTATTCGTGGCACGCTTGTCAAAACCGATAAAAATGGAGGTGTTGTTCGATATGGTATTGAAAACCATTTCTAATTGGAAAAAAGAAAAATTGAATCAGGATAATTTTGACAAAAATCTTGCTTCAAAATTGCCATTAAAAATTCTTATTGCTGAAGATAATATGATTAATCAAAAATTGGTTATATCCCTTTTGAGTAAAATGGGTTACCAAGTAGATTCAGTTACCAACGGCAGAGAAGCGGTAGAATTTGTCAGCCAAAAGAAATATGACATTGTGTTTATGGATATACAAATGCCCGGGATGAACGGATTAGAAGCTACGCAAACAATATTAAGGTCTACGATAAAGGGTAATTATCCACGTATCATTGCAATGACAGCCAATGCTCTTGAAGAAGATAAAGAAAAATGTTTTGAATCGGGAATGGTGGATTATTTGTGCAAACCAATAAAATTTAATGAGGTTCAACAAGTATTGATGAAATGGGGAAAAGCTGATAAATGGAACCGGAACGAATTAAACTAAAATGACTATCCTATAAGTATTGTTATTTTCCCGTTTCTATGGCTTACATTTTTCCACCAAAATATCAACTTATTGGTAAAGTAAAATAGAATGTCGACCCTTGCCCGGGGGTGGAATCAACCCAAAGTTTTCCGCCCATCAGTTCTACTAAATTTTTTGAAATAGTAAGCCCTAAACCTGTTCCACCGTAATTTCGGGTATGGGAGCCATCAACCTGGCTGAAACGTTTAAATATCAATTGCTGGTTTTCCGGTGATATACCGATACCAGTATCTTTTACGGAAAAAATATATTTATCATTGCCAGCAAGGTCATAGCCGAATTCGATATGGCCTTTTTCCGTAAATTTGAGTGAATTTCCAACCAGATTGGTTACAATTTGTTTTAAACGTTGCGGGTCGGTGTGAATCATTGTTTTTTGGGAAGGCTGGTCATTTGTAAAAATAATGGTTACATCATTTTTATTTAATTTTTCTTTACGCTGGTTAAAGACGAGACACAACTCATTAAAAATAGCATTTAAATCACAGTCGGATTTGGTAATGGTAATTTGACCGGCTTCGATTTTTGCAATATCTAAAATATCGTTGATCAGATTAAGGAGCGTATCGCCAGCTTTATTAATGTGAGCGATATAACTGTTTTTTTCTTCCACGGTGATATTGTCATCGCTAAGCAAATCGGAAAAACCGATGATGGAATTCATAGGAGTACGAATCTCGTGCGACATGTTGGCAAGGAAAGCTGTTTTAAGCCGGTCGGCTTCTTCGGCTTTTTCTTTTGCTTCACGCAAAAGAATTTGTTCTTCTTCCAGTTTTTTCTGAATTTTTCCTCGTTCTTCAAGCATCTCATTGGCTGAATCGGCGAGTTTTTTAAACTCGGAAAAATACAATTGGGAGGAATCAATTTTCTTATTTTCAGTGGCAGCCTTTTCAAAAAATACGGTAAAGGCGGATAGGCTGTGCCCGGTACGTTTAGCAAGGAATCTGGCAATTAAATAATTTATCGCAAGAATAATAATAAAACTACATAAGATTTGACCTATCGTGCCTTCGATGCTTCGAAACAGTTTGGTACGTTGCAATTGAATTGCTTTTTCGATTTCTTCCCTGTTGGTTCCGGCGCCAACAATCCATCCCCATTCGGGAACGTGCTTAACATAAGTGATTTTATTTGAAAAGGATGAAGCCCCAACTTCTTTCCATGGATATTCAATAAACCCGCTTTTGCTTGCATTGTATTTCGTATTTGACTGATTGTGGAAAACGTTTATCCAGTTTGTGTCCCCTGATGTCAATATGTTTTGTGGCGGATTTAGTATTTTGCCATATTTTATCAATGATTTGCCATCAATGGTATTAATAAAAATGTACCCATCGGATCCAAAGCGGATTTTACTGATACGGTCGAGCACATCTTCCTGAACATTAGTTTTAAAATCGGTAATATATTCCTTGCTTCCAATGTACCAACGAAAGGGTTTGAAAAGCTTTATATACGCAATTTTCGAATCCCGTCTATCCCAATTAATCGTTTTTTCATCAATATTATAATCAAGAAAGCCTTCGTCGTGTTTTTTTAGAAATTTAATTTCATTTTGTATAACCGGGCGACCCAAAGAATCTTTGAGCGCAATGCGGTTCTTGTTTTCATTATTAGGATTTTTTTGATTCAATATCTGATAGCCATCCAGGGAATAAATATAAATATATCCGCGATTATTACTATATCGAATTGTTCGCAGGGCATCGGTAATCATTTCTTTTATTTCGACATTACTTTTGTTTCCCTTGTTTTTAATGTAAATGTTTTGTGCAATGTCATAGGATTCGTTTACTTTTTCGCTTAATAATTTTCGTAATTTGGTTATAGCTTGTGATTTTACGTAATCAATATGATCGGTAGCCCGTTCGGTTTCAAATTTAATTACCGATTTTTGTTCGTTGATATAAATTTCTCTCTGTTTGTTTGCATCAATATCAAAACGCTGATATTCCTTTAGTATCCAAAAAATGCTAATGACTATCGTAGTAATTAAACTTACCATGATTAAATTAAGCAGGTATGTTTTATTGATACTGCGGTTACTTTTTTTTCGATGGAGTTGTTTTAACATTTTGATGCGTCTCAGTGAATGTTTAAATTGTTCAATCAATAATCCATGTATTCCTGAAAAACGGATTGAAGATACGATTTTCCTTCTTTTATCATTTGATTTTTATGCGCTTCATCAGATTGCATAAAAAAGTACTGGTTACTTTTTTTATCATAAACAAAATATCCGTAAGGACGTATCCATCCCACACCTTCTTCAAATGCAAAATAGGCAAACTGAGGGGCTGATGGATTTAAAAGGTTCTTACTCCAATGAAATTGTTTTTTGTCAATTCCCATCTGCGATAGGAGGGTACCGGCAATATCAGTTTGAGAGCCGATAGCTTTCCACTGGGTTCCTTTCCATTCATTTTTAATTACATTTCCATAAAAGAGTAACGGGACATGATGATATTGCGGCGAAAACGGATGCCAGTGACGATAGGAATGATGCCCGTGGTCGGCAACCAGAATAAATAAGGTATTATTATACCAGGACTGTTTTTTTGCATTTCTAAAGAAATCGCCGAGACATTTATCGGTATAGTAAGCCGAATTAAGGTAGCCATTTAACTCATCTCCCCAGGTAATTACATCTTTCATCGGTTGATCGTAAGGCGAATGGGTACTTACCGTGAATATGGATGAGATAAACGGTTGCTTTTCGGAATTTAAATCCCTGAGCTGTTGGGATAGTATGTATTGATCGGGTATACCCAGTTTGCCACGGGGTAATTTTTTATCAAAATCGTAGATTTCTTTAATCTTATCAAAGCCACAATCCATGATATAGCCTTTGATGTTTCCATAAATTAACTGACCACCGAAGTAATAGGACGAATGATATCCGTTGCTTTTAAGAACTTTAATCAGGCTGGGAAGTTTCTGAAATTTTTCGGGTTGCACGGTGATGGAAGATATGGGATGTGCCGGAAATCCGCTGAAGATGCATGCCATTCCCTGTTCGGAACGGGAGCCGCTTGCATAAACATTGGTAAAAAGGATACCGTTTTTTTCTAATTCCTTAAATTGTGGCGTAATGCCAGGCTTGGCACCCAGGTCCTCGATTAAATCGGCCGACCAACTTTCGAGAATGATCAATACGATGTTCGGCCGCTGGGTTGTTAATACCGAGACGGTGGAATCGAAAGGCACGGAATGTATTTCCTGCACCGTTTTACGGGCATCGGCAGGGGAGTAGAACCAGAAGGGGTTTGTGTTGAAGTTTCCCAGATTTGCGGTTATGCTTTTTATAAAACTAAAACCGGAATTAACTGCACCTATATTTAGTATGTTGTGTTCGGAGTAATACGACTGGCTTTGATTGATAGGTATCTGCTGGATACCTCCGCGCATCCCGATAAAAAGAAGCGACGGAATAACGAGCAACATCAATAAGATGGGGATCAGTTTCCGTTTCAGGTGTATTAATTGCTGGTAAAAAAAATTATGATACAACCAGAAGAAACCAGCAAATTGAATCGCCAGCAGGATTACTAATACAATGAAACGTCCCGAAGAAGTGGAATTTGCCATTTCGGTGGGATGATCCAGGTATTTGAGGGCTTTATAAGGCAATTTGGTTTGCCATTCGTCATACGTGCCTAATTCGGCAGTGGTAATCAAAAGGAAAATAAATAAAATGATGGCTGTATAAATCTTATTGACGGCGTTTAACCATTTGGGGCTATAAACAGTTTGAATCAACAGGATAAAATAAGGAAAAATAAGCATATAACAGGCTGTAGTAACATCAAGCTTAAATCCATAAAAGAAAGAAGCAAGTACCTGCCCGATACCTATATTTTCGCCGACAAGTAACGGACTGTAATAAATAAAAAATAGCATCCGGGACAGGATAAAAACCACCAGCCAGAAGGCACACTGCTTTAGAAGAGATAATATAGCGGGGGAAAAGGATTTATTCATAGTGGAAAAATAATAGGTGCAAATATACAAAGTTTGCTTCTCAAAAATTTAATTTATAAGGAAGCGCATAACGAAAAAAACTATACATTTGAATCTGGTAAAAAAAACGGCTATGAGCATTTTAGTAAATAAAAATACGCGGGTTATCGTGCAAGGGTTTACGGGCAACGAAGCTACCTTTCATGCCCGGCAAATGATAGAATACGGAACCCAGATTGTGGGAGGAGTTACTCCCGGCAAGGGCGGGCAAAAACATTTGGATTTGCCTGTTTTCAACACAGTATCCCAGGCCATGAAGGAAACCGGATGCGATGCTGCCATTCTTTTCGTTCCGCCGGCATTCGGAGCCGATAGTATTATGGAAGCTGCCGATGCGGGCATAGAAGTTATCGTATGTATCACCGAAGGAATCCCGATAAAGGATATGCAATTAGTCATTGATTTTATAAAAGATAGAAAATGCCGTTTGATTGGCCCGAATTGTCCGGGGATAATCACGCCCGGCGAAACCAAAGTAGGAATTATGCCCGGATTTATCCATCGTCCGGGAACCATAGGCATTATTTCGCGTTCGGGAACGTTAGCCTACGAAGCCGTAGACCAGATTACCAAAGCGGGATTAGGACAATCTACCGGTTTAGGCATAGGCGGCGACCCGATTATCGGGACAACGATAAAAGATGCCGTTGCTCTTTTTATGGACGATAAGCAGACCGAAGGCATCGTCATTATAGGCGAAATAGGAGGTAACATGGAAGCGGAAGCGGCATTATGGATTAAGGATCATGGAACAAAACCCGTAGTGTGTTTTATTGCCGGAGCCACCGCCCCCAAAGGAAGAACCATGGGACATGCGGGCGCCATTATTTCGGGGAAATCGGAAACGGCTCAGGCTAAAAAAGAAATAATGAGCCAGTGTGGTGTTCATGTGGTGGATTCGCCTGCCGATATTGGCATAACGATGGCATCGTTGATGAAGTAGATTTTAATTGGGGTGTTTGTAAATAATTTTGTTTTTCTTCCTGGAAAAATAACAAAAAAAACTTAGTGAATCGTTGTGTAGTCCTTAGTGTTGCTTTGTGTTAAAGATTTTGAGATAATTATATCACAAAGTTGCACTACGTAATTGGACAAATAGAATGTCGCATATCAAAAAAAGAATAGGACGCGGATTTCACGGAAAAAAACGGATAAATACGAATCATAATATAAACAGATTTAACGCTGATTCTATTCATGCAAGCATGAATAATAAGATTGGATATGTCTGAAAATCATTCTGACTTATCGGAATTAAAATCCATTTTAAAATCAGCTATATCAGCAAAAGTCTGTATTTTATTCTAAGGTTTTCAAATTCAATGATACGACAATTTGTAGTTTCTATTACTTAAGTTATAGCACAAAGTAACTTGAAGAAGAATTAAAGAATACTTTTCGCCGGTGATTAATGTAGTGTCAACAAATACCTTTTTTATTCAATCGCATTTGCTATTTTTGCAAAAAAAATCGTCATGTTACAGCGTATTCAAAGTGTTTATCTATTCCTCGCATTTGTTGCCGGTGTGTTATTGTTTGTATTTCCGTTAGCCGTTTTCGATACCGGGCTGGCGTATTATAAATTTTATATTTATTCGCTTAAAGATATGGTTCCCGATTCACCGGCGTTATTTCAATCGTGGTTTGCCTGGCCTTTAACTATTCTGACAGCGGCTATCTGTATTCTGACACTCGAAAGTATCTTTCTTTATAAAAACCGCATCAAACAGATGCTCCATGTTAAGATTGGCATTATCCTTACGATGCTTCAGATTGCCCTTATCTTTTTTGTGTATATAACCCTGATTGAAAAAAAACTACACATTACTCCCGATTATCATGGGATTATTGGTATTTATTTACCGGTGGCAACGCTGGTTTTCCTGGTGCTTGCCTACCAGCGCATCATGCACGACGAAAAACTTGTCCGTTCTGCCGACAGGCTGAGATAAATTAGAGAAAAACCCTCAGGGTTTATCAAACCCTGAGGGTTTAAAATAATACCTAAGGGTTTAAAATAGGATAGGAAGAATTACCTCTTCAACAAACTTGTCCGTTCTGCCGACAGGCTGAGATAAATTAGAGAAAAACCCTCAGGGTTTATCAAACCCTGAGGGTTTAAAATAATACCTAAGGGTTTAAAATAGGATAGGAAGAATTACCGCTTCAACAAACTTGTCCGTTTTGCCGACAGGCTAAGATAAATTAGAGAAAAACCCTCAGGGTTTATCAAACCCTGAGGGTTTAAAATAGTACCTGAGGGTTTAAAATAGTATAGGAAAAATTACCTCTTCAACTCCAGTATTTCCAGATCAAAAATACGTTCACCGTCAATGGCGAAGCGTATAGCCGTCGACACCTGGTGCATCCCTTCCTTGCCGGCAGCTCCCGGATTGATATGAAGAAGATGGTTGTGCGGATCGTTGATCACTTTAAGAATATGCGAATGCCCGGAAATAAAAATCTTAGGCTTTTCCAATGAAATCAGGGTGCGGGCCGCCGGACTGTATTTGCCGGGATAACCGCCGATGTGCATCATGGCTACTTTTACCTTTTCGCACCAAAAGACCAATTCCTCGCGATAGACTATACGCACATCATGTCCGTCAACATTTCCGTAAACAGCCCGCAGGGGTTTGAATGCATTCAGTTCATCGGCTACCCCGATGTTGCCCATGTCGCCTGCGTGCCATAGTTCGTTACATCCGTTAAAAAAATCATACAATTTCGGATGTATGTATCCGTGAGTGTCAGAAAGGAGGCCGATGTGTGTCAAGTTAGTTTGTAAAGTTTATAAGGTTTATAAAGTTTTTAAAGTTTATAAGGCTGAACGAAGTGAAGTCCCGAGCGAAGCGATTCGGGATTTGTAAGGATTTGCAAAGTTAAAAAGTTTTTAAGGTTTTTAAAGTTTATAAAGTTCGTAAAGTTCTTAAGGTTTATAAGGCTGAGCGAAGCGAAGTCCCGGCATAGAGTCGCTTAGGAGGAACGACTTAGCGACTCTTCGTCGGGAAGCGAAGCGATTCGGGATTTGTAAAGCAAAATCCAGCCAACAGCTAACAGCCAATAGCCAATAGCTAACAGCCAATAGCCAATAGCCAATCCCGAAAAGGTCGGGACTAAGCCTTCGGCTCAGCAGCCAATGGCCAATAGCTATTAGCCAACAGCCAACTTATTGTGCAGGTGGTGTTGGTTCGTTATTGGTTTTATTGTTTTTCCGGGTGGCGGCGGCACGGGCGGCGGTACGCGAAACTTCAATAACGTTGTTGATCTGGTTGATTAACGATTCCAATATGGGATTGCCCGTGCTCTGGAATTGCAGATCGATCATGGTAAACAGCGAACGGAGACTGCCGATTAATAATGGACGGGTATCCTTAAGCGTTGGGATATTGGAAGGAGGCTGGGAAACTTTTTCGGAAAACGTAGTTTCAAAGTTTTGCTGACTGGTTTTTAGTTCGGCAAGCCATTCGCCAGCATTAAGCAGGGTGATATCGGCCGAATATTTTTCATCGAGTTCGCCAATCAGGTTTTTGATGGCAGCCGTTTCATCAATATAACCAAGACTGGAGGCGCTCCAGCCATAACGTTGTATGGAATTCACAATACGGGTTGCCGCTTCACGCCATGCAGGATTAACGCGATGGCCACAGGCAACAATGTATTCCCTGAAACCGAGAAAAGCTTCATCTCGATCATTGTCTTTTTGAATCAATAGTTCAGTATATGCATTTTTGCTTTCGCGGGCTACCGCCTTGTCGTAAAGGTTGAAATTAGTTTGGGTTTGCTGAAAAAAAGTTTCAATACCTGTGCCAGCAATGTCAACATCCTGGAATACGTTGATGGTTCGATGGCTGAACGTAAACAGTCCATTGGTGTCGAGTAACGAAAAATTAACAGAATAAATCATAGGTTTAAAGTTTTGTGGTTAATAATTTGATGATATATAAAAAACTGTTTTTCTATGAGTTAAATTAATTTGGAATATAAATCGTGCCGTTTGAAGTTGTTCCCTGGCGAAAAAAGTACGCCGCAAACCGTTTGAAGTTGTTCCCTGGCGAAAAAAGTACGCCGCAAACCGTTTGAAGTTGTTCCCTGGCGAAAAAAGCATGCCGCAAACCGTTTGAAGTTGTTCCCTGGCGAAAAAAGCACGCCGCAAACCGTTTGAAGTCGTTCCCTGGCGAAAAAAGTACGCCGCAAACCGTTTGAAGTCGTTCCCTGGCAAAAAAAACACGCCGCTCACCGCCTGCCGTTCATTCCCGGCGCGAAAAGTACGCCGCTTATTGCCGGCTGGTCACTTCCGGCGAAAAATGTAAGCTATTCCTGCATTCCGGGGAGTTTTTGCAGCTGAAAACCGATTTTTGTATAAGAACGATGATAATTCCGAGTCAAAAATACAAAAAATTTTAAAATAGATATTATTTTAAAAAATATTTTTTTCAAAAAAAACGTCAGCAAATTAAAATAGTTTTAGTTTGGATTATTGAAATTAGTGTAATTTAGCTATCGAAAAATCTTAATTAAAAGCAAATAACTTAAAAATTGATTCAATTACATTTATACTGATATTAAGCACGATTTAAAAATAATATATGTACTGTAAAGAATGTGGAAAAGAAATTGACAATGATTCAAAGTTTTGTAATTATTGCGGAACTAAACAAAATATTATAATAAAAAATTTAGATGTTAAGACCACCAAAGATACAACTAATCAGGCTCATATTCCTGTTAACGAAAATAAACCCAAAGAAAATCAAATAGTAAAAAATATTGCCAAGGAAAGCAAATATGATTTGACATATAAAAAAGACCATACCCCAACAATATTTGGTCTTATTTTATTATTTGTCAATTTGTGTATATTTATTTTTTCACTTAATTATGAATTCACCATAGAACCATACGGTATATTGAGTATCGCTATTGCTTTTATTACTTTGGCTTTAAGTATAAGCATTTCTATTTGGTGTTCTAACATTTCAAAAATATTAAATAGAAACAGAATTGGTTGGTCAATTTTTGGGTTTTTTTATCCACCTCTTGCACTTATTATTATTGGTCAATTGAAAAAGAGAAAGATCAATATGATAGTAAAGGGAAAAGGGGTTTCTATAAAAAAAGAAATCATTGATATTAATTTATCCAAATTAAATGATAATAGTCCGATTTTAATTAAAGATTGTTCGACAGGAGAAGATAGATATATTTCAAAAAAAGAATGGCTTGAAATGGAAGACAATGGATTATCAAAAATGTATAAAATAATTGGAACCTGACGATGAATAATGGAGTAGATAAATATTAGTTTTGAAAAACAAAACGCTCATGACTTTAAATAAACCATTATCTGATCTTTTATTAGCCAAACGAAACTTAAATAAGGTTTCATATAATTCTATTTTAAAATTGATTAATCGTTTTCAATTATCACATGTGCTGTGTGTCTGGATTCCAAAAAATACAATGATTTTCCGCGCTCGTCCTAACGAAAATGATGAAGAGTTTACTTCTGTGGATCAAATATCATATCTGAAAGAACCAGTTAAATTCGGTAGAGCACATAGACCAGGCTCACCGATGTTTTATGGTTCTATTGCATCACCTGAAAAAGAAGATGGATTTGATTGTATTGCAACTATTATTGCAGAGTCAATGGCAATATTCAGAAATAAGTTTCCTGTAGAAAGTGAAAAGAAACTTACTATTGGAAGGTGGTCTACTAACGATGATTTGTGTGTAATTGGGATGATTTTCAATAAAACATTTCTTGAGAATAATATTTATTTTCGGGATTTAAAAAACGATTATTTAACATTTCTTGATCAACATCGAAATAACCCATTTCAAATTGAATTTTTAAATTTTATTTCTGATGAATTCATGAAAACAAGTATTGATAGTGATAATGATTATAAACTTTCTGCTGCTTTTGTTGAGGCAATGCTTAAAGGTAAATATGAATTAGATGGAATAATATATCCAAGTGCTCGTACAGAAGGTAAATATTTAGATATTGCTCTAACTCCTAAATGTGTAAATAATTCTAGAATCAGTCTAAAAAATGTCGCTACGACAAGGCTTTATTACAAAAATGGATATATTACCCTTGATTATGAAAAGGAAGCGTTTTTAAAACCGGGAGAAACAGAATTCTGTTTAACTGAGATTCTTGATAAAAGTGAGCATATTGGAAAAGAAAATGCTTTAAAACAATTAGAAAAGGAAATAAGCAAGAATATTAAAATCTAATAAAAGTCCACTCAATTTAACTAAATTTTGAACGCTTTTTCTCTGGAATTATCAAAGAATAAGCAGAGTTGAAAAAAAAATAATAAGAACGAAGCAGAAATCGTTTTCCTATACGGAACATGAACACTATAAAAACAGGCAGGGAAATAGTTTAGGGAAAGGAAATGATGAAATAAACGTAATGGCGGGTATGTAAATATTATGTACAAGACATGAAAAATACAGTTTCAAACATTCGGGCAAATAATGTAAATTTGCAAAAATGATTGATTATGAATTATTGGACGGAATTGAGCATAGCGTATGCAAACCAAAGGTCTTATTTAGATGATTTATTTCAAGTATACCCGACTATACCTGAAGGAATAAGAGAAATTGACCACGAAAGATGGTCTACGATTGAAAATGCTTTTAAAAACAAAAATAATGATTCCCTAATTAAAGAATTGTTGAAACTGAATTTGTTTCCAATAAAAGATAGTTATATTGCTTATTTGAAAAGGGATGCATCAGCAATAGAGCGAAATCCAAAAACGATAAACAGGATTTGTGGCCGACTCTATGAAATGGGATTAGATAAAATTTTCGAGCGTTGCAGCGAACCAAAAGAAACGAACCGGCAAATCGGACCATTTTTCAGGCGTTGGACAAATAGTAAGGCTTTAGGTATTCAACCTGTTGGATTGGATGACTTTCTTAAAGACAAAAACGATGCAATATTAAATGGTAGCGATAGGCAATTAATGGATTTTGCGTTTGGTGAACTAAATTATAAACATTTTAAAGGCCTTGATTTTATAGGCCGTTTCAATGGAAAATATGTCATTGGAGAAGCAAAATTTTTAACCGATTTTGGCGGTCATCAAAATGCACAATTCAATGATGCAATTAGTACCGTTCAGTCAGAGAATGTAAATGCTATTAAGGTTGCTATCCTTGATGGCGTTTTGTACATCAAAGGCAAAAATAAAATGTACAAAGATATTACTGGCAAATACGATGATTTAAATATAATGAGCAGCTTAGTTTTGCGTGAATTTTTATATCAAATTTAAATTCTATGCAGTTATCTTACTCAAATAAAAAATCAGAGCAAGAGATATTTGAAAGTATCCCCGATATTGGATTGTTTCAGGTTAACTCTAGTACAAATGATAATTTACTAATTCAATCGGATAATCTGATTGCATTAAAGCAATTAATAACGAATTATAATTTAGCTGGCAAAATAGATTTAGTTTATATTGACCCACCATTTGCAACAAATAATACTTTTACTATTTCAGAAGACAGGGCAAGCACTATAAGTAATAGTCTAAATGGTACAATTGCATATAAAGATACATTAAAAGGTGGGGATTTTATAGAATTTATAAGAGAGCGGCTTATTTTATTAAGAATGTTACTGTCCGACAATGGGTCTATATATCTTCATATTGATTATAAAATTGGCCATTATGTTAAAATAATAATGGATGAGGTTTTTGGAATTGACAATTTCAGAAATGATATTACTCGGGTTAAATGTAATCCTAAAAATTTTGGCAGAAAAGGTTATGGTAATATCAAAGATTTGATTTTGTTTTATTCCAAAACGGAAAATCCTATTTGGAAAGAACCCATTGCACCTTATAGCGATGCTGACAAATTAAAACTATTTCAAAAAATAGATTCTGATGGACGGCATTACACGACCATACCATTGCATGCTCCTGGCGAAACGCAAAATGGTAATACTTCTAAACCATTTAAAGGGATACTTCCACCAAAAGGAAGACATTGGCGGAGTGATGTTAAAATACTTGAGCAACTTGACGCTGAAGGATTGATAGAATGGAGCGATAAAGGGAATCCGCGAAAAAAAATATATTTTGACGAACAAGGAGGAAAACGCATTCAAGATATTTGGGAATATAAAGACCCTCAATATCCTGTTTATCCTACAGAGAAAAATAGTGAATTATTAGATTTGATTGTAAAGACATCATCAAGTGAGAATAGTATTGTTTTAGACTGTTTCTGTGGTTCAGGTACAACCTTAAAAGCAGCACAGGAAAATAACAGAAAGTGGATAGGAATTGACGAATCGGATGAAGCCATAAGAATGACGAAAATAAAATTAAGTTCATTAACTGGTGATTTATTTACGCCTAAGATTGATTATAAAGAATTAAAACAAGAAAAAACAGAAAATATAATAAACAGGACTTCAATTGGCTTATAGCGCCCAGTTTCACCTTGCAGCCGGTTAAACGAAAATCCCTGAATACTTTTTTCTGAGTTATCAACGAATAACCGGAGTTGAAAAAAAAAATAATAAGAACGAAGCAGGAATCGTTTTCCTGTCCGTAACATGAATATTATAAAAACAGGCAGGGAAATAGTTTAGGGAAAGGAAATGATGAAATAAACGTAATGGCGGGTATGTAAATATTACAGTTAATTTTATGAAGCATCGTATCTATTTATTGGTAATTTTAAGTTTGCTTTATGCTATGTCTTTTGGACAAAATCATAAATTGAATTTGAAAAAGATAGTTGGTTATGGCAATGTGAATATTAAGAAGAACCATAATATTACAATTTGTGTTGACTCTGCGATTTTGGATGGAAACATTATTAACATAGGTAAGGATTTTATTGAGCTAAGGATTTATGGAAGGAATCCTGAAAAAATGGAATACGATAGTCTTCCTTCCATTAACTGCAAATATGACAAACATGTTAAACAGGGTTGGTTTTGTGGGAATGCGAGAACTCGATTAGAAGATGATATTACAGTTTTTAAAAGATCAACAGATATTGAAAGAATCCCATTTGGAGAGATTAACTATTTCCAATATAGAAAAACGGAAAGAACAGATGGCCCTGGTATGGAATTTCTTTTTGCAGGAATGGGCCTATTAACAAGTCCATTATGGATTTATAATGCTGGAAAATATAATTGGACGCTCTTTTTTGTGTGCGCAGGGATTGTTAGTTCGGAAACCACATTTTGCTTGATACGAAATAGCAGATATAAATTGCGAACCTATAATTTAAGTGAATGGAGAATTGCGAAAATAAAATAGAATTAAAACAATAAGTAAAATGGATAAAAAAAGAATTTGCCCTGTTGAGAATGCCGGAGGGCTTGATAATTCGGTGAGGCGAATGCTGCAAAATCCGCAGAAAATACTTAAACCATATATCGGTAAAGGGATGACCATTCTTGATTTGGGTTGCGGCCCGGGCTTTTTTTCTATTGAAATAGCGAAAATGGTTTCCGATTCGGGCAAAGTTATCGCGGCCGATTTACAAACCGGAATGCTTGAGAAGGTAATCCAAAAAATTAAGGGAACGGAACTGGAGCGGCGGATAGAAATCCATAAATGCGAGGACGACCGGATAGGCGTAACCGAGAATGTGGATTTTGTTTTGGCATTTTACATGATTCATGAGACGCCAAGTCCGGAGAAACTGTTTGAGGAAGTGAAATCAATCTTAAAATCCGGTGGGAAGTTCTATATCATTGAGCCGAAGTTTCATGTTCCCAAAAAATCGTTTGAAGCCATGATAAATAGCGTCAGTAACCTGGGATTTGAAATTTTAGACCGTCCCAAAGTGTTTTTTAGCCGTGCCGTTTTATTGACGATGAAGAAAAAGTAAAATTCATACCCCATTCCTGAATAATATTTTTTCACGGAATTATCAAAACGGGAAAGCAGGAATAAAAGGAAAATGATTATCGGATATCTAAGTAATTGGACAGGAAGAATGTCGTATATCAAAAAAGAATAGGACGCGGATTCCACGGAAAAAAACAGATAAACACTGATTATAATACAAACAGATTTAATGCTGAATTTATTCATGCAAGCATGAATGATAAGAACGGATATGTCTGAAGATCATTCCGGCTTGTCGGAATTAAAATCCGTTTTTAATCCGCTATTTTCAGCAAAAATCCGTGTTCTATTTTTAAGGTTTTCAAATTTAATTATACGACAATTTATAGGTTCTATTACGTAATCATGCAAATCAAGAATTGAAAACTTCTCTGTGCCACTCTGTGCTTCCTCTGTGTAGCTCAGTGTTATAAATTAAATTGCACAGAGAACCACAGAGAATTCACAGAGAACCACGGAGTTTTTTATTTGAGTAATAGGACAAATAGCATGTTCTATTCCTGAGTCGTTCGAATCCGATTATACAATAATATTTAGTTTCTATTACGTAATCATGCAAATCAAGAATTGAAAACTTCTCTGTGCCACTCTGTGCTTCCTCTGTGTAGCTCTGTGAAATAAAATGTTTAATTGCACAGAGAACCACGGAGAACTACGGAGCCTGTCTTGTTGAAAATATAGATTGATTCGCTATCCCGACAAGCTATATCTCGCGAAAAGTATCGGCTTTTACCCAACCCACGCTTCCATTGGCTATTTTCACTTCCCGCCATTGTCCTACCTTGTCGGTAACACTTACCTTGGTGCCTTCGTGCAGTATGAATAAGTCGGTGCTGTTGTCGTCGGGCGAACTTTTTACGGTAAGGGAAGGTGCAAAAATAATGGCGGTTTTCTGATGGGTTATCGTCTGAAATTTAGTATTTGCAAAAAGAAAAGAAAACGTGGAGAGGATAAAGAAAAATATTCCGCACCCAAACGATAATTTCCGTATCAATATTCTATTGGAAATTAAATAAGAAGCGGTGGTTATAAAAAACAGGACGACGCCTGCGATTAAAATAATTGCCCACGTATCTACATAAAACAGATTTTGCATGGCATTCCACCAGCGTTTATAAAATAATTCGGGCATGGGAAGGATCTTATCGGAAATTTTGGCATTGACTACCTGAAGATTGTTTTTGGCATATTCATCGCCGGGGTTAAGCTTAAGTGCTTTTTCGTAATACAGGATAGCCGAGGGCATGTCGTTGCTTTTGAAATAGGCATTGCCTAAGTTATAATACAATTCGGAGGCGGAATAACCGTTGGTAATCACCTGTTGATACAATTCGATGGCTTGTTGATAAGCTCCGGCGGAATAAGCCTTGTTTGCTTTGATAACCAATGCATCGTTATCGGCAGCAAAAAGTCCGGAAGAAATAAAAAGCAATATGATCAGAAATGTTTTGTTCATCATTTTTCTTTTTTGATTTAATCCACTCTGGAAACTATTTTTTCCACTAAAACGCTAAAACGCCTATTCCACCAAATTTTCTTCTTCTTTATGTCGTAACTTAGTGCAACTTTGTGATCCAGATAATTAAAATTATATAACACAAAGAGCACAAAGGATTACACAAAGTTTCACCCAGGCTTTTTAGTCAGTTTCGTTTAGTGTTTTAGTCCCGAAAATTTCGGGATTGTGGTATTTTTATTTTTTATTTTCAAAATGAATCCTTTATTGGTTTACTTGCCGGCTGATATCCGGGCAAGATCAACTATTTTAACTCCCTTTCCATTTTTAAGATAACATCCATAGCTTCTTTATAAATGCCTTCCATAGCTCCGGAATTATCGCCGGGGGCAAAGCGGGCAAATTCGCAATCGTTCAGCGTAGCGATAAATTGTTTGATAGTTTCTTCCTTAACATTTTTTTCACCCAATGCCATGCTTACCGAATCTATGGAGAGTTCCGAAAGCGGAATGGCAAATTTATCGCTCAGATAACCCCATAAGGCATTGGAAATTTCATTATAAAAACCGTCGGTTTCTTTTCGTGTCAGAAATTCCCAGGCTTTTTTGAGACGGGCAGTGGCTACTTTTGTAGCGCGGCGGTTTTTCATCATCAGCACATTGCCTCGTTTTTTAATTTCATTTTTCCATATCATGATGAAAACGATAAATAAAATGAACGGAATGAGCAGCAAAAGATAAAACCATAATGAACCGAAGAAAAAGGAGTTGGTTTGGTGAAGTTTAAAGGGTTGGTTTTTAATAAAGCGAATATCGTTTCCCACATACTTAATATCTTCCTGGCTGTTGTATACGGCGGTGGATTGGCTACCGTCGCCTTTGGCAACCTTAAGGGTGAATTCCGGAGAGGTAAGGGTGATGTATTTATTTTTAGATAAATCGAAATAGCTGAATTCAACCGGTTTGATTTTATATTCTCCGGCATTACGCGGTATCATAAGGTATTCAAAGGTTTTTACACCCGAAATCCCATCGGATACAGGCGTAATCTTTTCAGAAACTTTGGGATCATAGGTCTCAAAGTCGGGAGGTAGCTGGACATTTAGCTTGTCGATAAGCTTCAGATTACCGTTGCCGGAAATAGTAAGTTTGAGCGTAACTGCTTCATTGGCTTTAACCGATGTTTTATCTATTTCGGATTTTAGGGAGAAATTGCCCACGGCTCCCTGATAACCTGCGGGCTTTCCGGCAAGAGGCAAAGGCTTTACATCGACAGTTATGGGATTGGATTTAAGCGATTTTTTAACGTTGGAAACGGTGCTTCCGAAGAAATCATCAAAAAGATTATCGAAAAAAGGATCGTTGGAACGACGGCGTGCCCGGCTTTGAACCTGTGCGAGGACTTCAATTTCGAGCGGAGCTATGGTTAGTCTACCGCTTTTTTGCGGGAATAAGGCTACCTTTCGTATTTCGGCTACCATATATTTTTCGCCGTTAACCGTTTCGGTGTATTGTTTGGGCTTTTCCGTTTCTTTAGTCAGTTCCTGCGACCAGAAACCGCTGTAGGACGAAAGCTTATCAATAACAAATTGTGAAACCGGGATCTTGGTATAAATTTTATAGGTGATAATTACCTGTTCGCCCTGACAAGGTGATTTTTTATCAATAAAAGCTTTTAGAAAAAGATCTTTGGACGAAGCGCTTGTTGCCGGTTCCTGATCGGGCACATTCTGGTATTGCCGGTATCGTCCCTGTCCCTGTTGGCTGTTTGCATTGGGACGTCCGTTTCCTTTTACTACGTGTATCGTGACGGAATTAGAGGTATATCTTTTATTGTTAACGGTAATGGAAGCCGGCGGAATAGTAAAAGTACCTTCGGTTACGGCCTGAAGATAATAGGTATACGAATAATTGGCCGATTGTTTTACATTCCCGTTGATGATTTGGATGCTCGAACTGGATGAAAGATTAGGACCGGAGAGGACGGAAAAATTTTTGATTGTCGGGCCGTTAAATCCGGCACCTTCGGCATTGATACTAAAGGTAAGAGCAAATTGTTCGCCTACGCCGACGGTATTATTGGCCGAAGCAATAAATTTGATATCAGCAGCTCTGACAAACCCTGTAAAAATAAGTAAAACGTGAACAAGTATTATTAACCTTTTCATTTTATAAACCTTATTGTCAATTGCTATTTTCTGATTATTCTTTTTTAATGAGCAGCAAAGTTACCAGTCTTTTTCTACAGCTACCTTCGAACGTTTCCCTCTTTGTTTTTTAAGTTTATCCAAAGTGTTTTTTTCATCGTTATTCAATGCCTGGAGCATACGTTCTGCATCTTCCTTCGAAATTTGCCGTTGGTTATTCTGTTGTTGATTTTGCTGGTTTTTGTTTTGTTGCTGTTTCTGATCTTTATTCTGTTTGTTATTTTGTTTATTGTTCTGATTTTTATTTTGTTTATTGTTCTTCTGATTTTGCTTATTGAACAGCATTTTACGGGCATATTCCAGATTGTATTTGGTGTCCCGGTCCTTAGGATTCATCCGTAATGCGTTTTTATAAGCGTTGATACTTTCCTCGTACTTTTTACCTTCCAGCAGTGTATTGCCGAGGTTATGATAATTACGTGCAAGGGCATCCTTATCTGCCTTTTTGGAAGTCAGATTTTGATAGAGTTTGCCGGCTTCTTCATAATTTTTTTGCTTATAAAGTGCATTTCCCAGATTGTAATTGCCCCGGAATGATTCTTTGTTTTTTGTTAATGCTTTACGATAGGTGATTTCGGCTTGATGATAATCGTTTTTATCATAAAACGTATTCCCATTTCTGATCAGTTTCGATTCGCTTTGGGCAAAGCAATGGATGGTCAGAAAGGTACAGAGCAATATGTTGATAAAATATTTCATCTGTTTATAATTTGTTTTTTATTTGTCAGATGGAACTCGCCAAGACAATCATCCTCGTGTGTGAGAAAAAATTCTCATGGCTCGTTTCATTTTTCGAGTAACTTGGTAGATGGCATTAAATTCTATCGTCCATGATTAACGTAATAATTTATAAATTCTGTTTATCAGTCGTAAGCAATTTATATTTTTTTAGTTTTAAACAAATCAAACTTATCGGCCCATTTGGGTTTCCGTTCGGAAAGCAGCAGTTCAGCAACTAAAAAAATGATGGCAAGAATGATGAAATATTGAAAACGGTCGGAGTAATCGGAAAACATTTTACTCTGGTATTCGTTTTTTTCCATTTTGTTGATGCCTTCAAAAATTTTATCCATCCCGGCTTCGGAATTGTTGGCTCTTACATAGATCCCTTTTCCGGCCTGGGCTATTTGCTGAAGCATGTTTTCGTCCAGTTTACTTATGACGGTGCTACCTTCCATATCTTTTTTAAACCCTACCTGAATTCCATCGCTATTACGGACAGGAATGGGAGCTCCTTCCGAAAGTCCCATGCCTATGGTGTAAGTACAAATACCTTGTTTTTCGGCAGAATGAGCTGCCGCAATGGCATCGTCTTCATGATTTTCGCCGTCAGAAATAACAATGATGGCACGGCTTCGCTTTTTATTGTCGAACGACCGGGAAGCTATATCAATGGCATCGCCAATGGCGGTTCCCTGTTCGGGAACAATATCGGTAGAAATGGTAGAAAGAAATAATTTAGCAGCGCCAAAATCGGTGGTAATTGGTAACTGAATGTATGCTTTTCCGGCAAATACAATAATTCCTATCCGGTCGTCTTCAAGGTTATCAATCAATCGTGAGATGGCTTGTTTCGATCGTTCCAGCCGGTTAGGTTTAATGTCTTCGGCAAGCATGCTGTTGGAAACATCGAGACAAATCATTAAATCCACACCTTTTCGGTGAGCTTTTTCGACTTTTAATCCTATCTGAGGATCGGCAAGACCAATAACCAGGAAAACAAAGGCGAGCATCAGAAGGACAAACTTTAAAATGGGACGTTCCGTAGAAATATCAGGTATCAACGGGCGTATCACATTCCAATCCCCAAACTTTTTCAGCGAATTTTTTCGCCAAATCAGCATCATGACAAATAATGCTGTAAAAAGCGGGATCAGTAACAGTCCGTAAAGGAAAAAACTATGTGCAAATCGAAACATTTATTAGTTAATAGTTGATTGTTGCTAGTTGTTTAATTATAATCAAATTATTTTAAGGAATGGTTTTAAAAACGGTGTTACGTAATACAATTTCACTTATTAGTAGAACCAAAGCGATAAGGGCAAAAGGAAAAAACTCTTCTGACTTTTTACGGAATTCAGTTACATCAATTTTTGATTTTTCCATTTGATCAATTTCCCGGTAAATGTTGGCTAATTTTTGTTTGTTTGTGGCTCTGAAGTATTTACCATTGGTTAGATCGGCAATGTTTTTCAACAGGGGTTCATCGATTTTAACTTCCATTTCCTGGTATTGTATTCCGAAAGGAGTTTGTACCGGATAGGGTGCCATTCCGACTGTTCCTACGCCGATAGTATATATCCTTATTTTGTAAAGCTTTGCAATTTCAGCAGCCGACATGGGATCCAATGATCCCATATTATTTACGCCATCGGTAAGCAGGATAACTACTTTGCTTATGGCTTTGGAATTGCGTAAGCGATCGACGGCAGTAGCTAATCCGTCGCCCAGTGCTGTGCCGTCGTCGATCATACCACTTTTAATATCCCTGAAAAGGTTTATTAATACCGAATGGTCAGAGGTAAGCGGGCATTGGGTAAAACTTTCGCCGCTGAAGACTACCAAACCAATACGGTCGTTTGGCCGGCCTTCAATAAACTCTGAAGCAACGTCTTTAGCAGCTTCCAGACGGTTAGGCTTGAAATCTTCGGCAAGCATGCTCCCGGAAATATCAGTAGCCAAAACAATGTCTATTCCCGTTACCGAAACATCCTGTTTGCTCGAATGGGATTGTGGTCGTGCAAATGCTATGATTAAAAGGGCAATGGCAAGTAAACGGATAATAAACAGGGAATGATAAAGCCGTTGACGTAAGCTTTTGCTTGTATTTTCAAATGCCTGTAATGACGACATCTGAATATCGGCATGGCTGTAACGATGCCTGAAACGATGCCAAATGACCAGCAAAGGCAAAAGCAGAAGTAGTAAAAGCAAATATGGTTGAGCGAAATAAATATGACCTGGCATTGCTTACTGATTTTTTTGTAATTGATTGTTATCATTATTGCCTCTATTATCCTCCGGACGATCAGAATGATCTTCGGGAATGGTCCCTTTAATAAAATCAACGGTGAAGTTCAGACTTTGGTCGTGATGAAGGGGCAAAGGTTGTTCTTTGGCAAATTTTACGAGATCGGCGAGATTGAGTATACTTGTAAGCTTTTCGATAAGATGGGCTGGCAGATGAAATTCATTTAATGAATCAAGAATTTCGTCGGTCGTCATTTCGATGGCGCTCACACTAAAGCGATCTTCGAGGTATTTCCGGAGGATGTCCGTAAGTTCAGTATGGTATTGTTTTACATGCCCGGTTTGCCATAATTTGGCAGTTCGTAATTTTTCCAATGCTTCCAGAGCAATGACGTGGAATGGTTGTGTAGGCTTGTGTGGAAAACGCAGAATGGGTTCGGCTTTTTTCCTTTTGTTAAAATAATAAATCAAAAACAATACGATCAGGATAACAGCAAGCGAACCACCAATCCATGGAAGTAATTCCCTGAAAGTAAACGGCACACTTAGCGGAGCTTTTATATCCTTGAATGTTTTTGTGGTATCCACCGAAACGGTAAGTACATTAAGCATTAATGGATTCGATTCGGCATAAACTAAAGAGGTATCGTTTGGTTTATGATAAGCAAAGCGGAACGGAGGTAGGTTGTAAAAACCTGAGTCGAAAGAAGTGATTGTCAATGATTGTGTTAACGTTTTTTCCAATTTATTTTCAGAATAAACCGTATCAATTTTCGATTTATTAACGATTTCAATTTTGCTGCACAGTGAATCGGATAGGGGAGTCCATAAGGCTTTACAGTTGGCAGGAAGCGTAAAGCTAAGCTTTAGCTTTACCTGATCGCCAATCATGATAGAATTGGTGTCAATTTTTGCAACCGCTTTCACCTGTTGTGCCCAACCTATTTGTCCGGTAAGCAACAACAATAAAAGAAATACTATCTTAATTTTTGTTTTCAACTTTTAATTCCTATTAATCTTTGGCTTTCCAATTTCCAATCTAAAATCTGAAATCTGAAATTTTATTAATACCTCGCTCCTCGTTTTTTGAATAATCCCATTAGCGGACGTACGTAATCTTCGCCGGTATGAATCTTCGCCGAATCAACCCCGGAATGAATAAGCACATTATTAAAGTATTGGTCGGTTTTTTTCCACCAATCATTATAATTCCGCAATGTTTTTTCGTCGGAGGTATCTATCCAAAGTTGTTTGCCATCTTCTTTATTACTGATTTTCACCAAACCAACGTCCGGTAAAGTTGTTTCTCTTTTATCAAAAACTTTGAGTGCAACCACGTCATGCTTACGAGCTGCAATTTTCATGGCTTCTTCATATCCGGTATCAATAAAATCGGAGATCAGGAAAGCAGTACAACGTTTTTTTAAGGCGTTAGTTAAAAAACGCAAAGCTTCGGAAATATTTGTTTTTTGGCTTTCGGGTTTGAAATCCACCAATTCGCGGATGATGCGTAAAATATGACTGACTCCTTTTTTGGGTGGTATAAATTTTTCCACCTTGTCGCTGAAGAAGATAACCCCGACTTTATCGTTATTTTGAATAGCCGAAAAAGCAAGAACCGCGGCAATTTCGGTCATAAGTTCCTCTTTAAGTTGTTTTTCGGTGCCAAATTCGTTGGAACCGCTTACGTCAATTAATAAAACGACGGTTAATTCGCGCTCTTCATCAAATATTTTTACGTAAGGATGATTAAAACGTGCCGTAACATTCCAGTCAATGGAACGGATATCGTCGCCATACTGATACTCGCGAACTTCGCTGAAAGCCATTCCCCGACCTTTGAAGACACTATGATATTGCCCCGAAAAGACTTGATTCGACAAGCCTTTCGATTTAATTTCTATCCTTCTGACTTTTTTCAGTATATCGACTGTATCCATAATATTAAATGCGAAATTCTAAATTTCAAATTCTTTTACCTTTACGGCACTTCTACTACATTGAGTATTTCATTAATTATTTCTTCGGTAGTGATATTTTCGGCTTCTGCCTCATAAGTTAATCCGATGCGGTGACGCATGACATCGTTAGCCACTGCACGGATGTCTTCGGGGATGACGTAGCCTCTCCGCTTGATGAACGCAAAAGCTTTGGCCGCCAATGCGAGATTAATGCTTGCACGTGGCGAAGCTCCATAATAAATCAGATTTTCGAATTTGTGCAGGTGATATTTTGATGGATATCTTGAAGCGAACACGATATCGGTAATATATTGTTCAATTTTTTCGTCAAGATATACTTCGCGAACGATATTACGTGCGCGGAGAATGTCTTCGGGCTTAACAATGGTTCGGGTGGATGCTTGCTCTTTGGAAATATTTTGACGTAGAATCAACTTTTCCTCCTCTTGAGTAGGATAGTTTATTACAATTTTTAGCATGAATCGGTCAACCTGAGCTTCGGGTAGGGGATAGGTTCCTTCCTGCTCGATGGGGTTTTGTGTGGCAAGCACCAGAAAAGGTTCAGGAAGTTTAAACGTATGATCGCCAATAGTAACCTGACGTTCCTGCATTGCTTCCAATAATGCGCTCTGAACTTTTGCAGGTGAACGGTTAATTTCATCAGCAAGTATAAAATTTGCAAAAATAGGTCCTTTTCGAACCAAAAATTCTTCATTTTTCTGACTATAAATCATGGTACCGGTAAGGTCGGCAGGCAAAAGGTCAGGAGTGAATTGGATACGGCTGAATTTTAAATCGATAACATTGGCAAGTGATTTGATAGCCAATGTTTTTGCCAGACCAGGTACGCCTTCCAGTAAAATGTGCCCGTTGGATAATAGTCCGATTAACATACGCTCTATCATTTGTTTTTGTCCAATGATAACCTTATGCATTTCCATCGTAATAAGATCAACAAAAGAACTCTCAAGACGGATGCGTTCGTTTAATTCCTTAATATCAGTTTCAATCATTTTGCTTCAATTTTTTGCAAATATAAAATTTGATTATATGGCTTAAAATATGTGAGTGTTAATTTTTGTTAACCCCGTTGTTAAATCTTGTTAAGTTTTTTTGTGAGAATAATTAGTACGCTAAAATATAGTTTTTTATCAGGAATAATCGGGTGCTGCTAAAATAAACCGCTGATTAATTCATCCAGACTTACGTGCCGGAAATAATCGTCAATGTTGAATCCGGAAAGAGCATTTCGGATAACATCTTCCTGATGAGGAATGCCCTGAAGCGCATTTTCAATCTCAGACGTATCCAAGCGATTAAAGTAATCGCCAAAGATTTTAATATTGTTAATGACACCGTTATAAACATCTAAATCAAACTCAATTTTTCCACCGGTTGTTTTTATGTATTTTTGAAGAGTATATTTTGGAGAGTAACCGAAATTCCATTTCCAAGTTGAATATTTTGTTTCTACCAGGTAGTTGATGCTGGAAATATCGGAAGGTGTAAGTTGGTATTCTATGGCGTCGTCGTAAAGTTGCATAATGTTATCCATAATCATTTGACGGAAATCAAGCACATCCATAGGTTTTGCCAGATGGTCGCTGATGTTTGTAACGCGGCTTTGAACCGATTTCACTGCTTTATCGCGAAACTTCAGCGGGTCAACATTAAGAGCTTTTGTCAAATCGGACATTTTAGAAGAAAACAATAGTGTGCCATGATGCAGCACTTTATTTTTATACACCAATTCGGCATTACCCGAGAATTTCTTCCCGTCAATGGTCAGATCATTTCTCCCTTCAAAGCGGGCATCAATTCCTAATTTTAGTAAAATATCGAGGATGGGAAGGGTGTATTTACGGAAATCAATCATATTTTCCTTTTGTCCCTCAACGGTTTGGATAAATGAAAAATTAAGATTGCCAAGATCGTGAAATACGGCTCCACCTCCAGTCTGACGACGAACAACAATGATGTTTTTTTCCTTAATGTAATCAGTGTTGATTTCTGCAAGAGAATTCTGGTGCTTTCCCACGATAATGGAAGGACTATTGATGTACAACAGGAAGATATTATCGGTAAAATTTTTCAAAAAATATTCTTCGCTGGCAATGTTAAAATAAGGGTTGGTATTCGTACTTTTAATGCAAAGCATGGATGAAAATTTTTACAAAAGTAGGCAAATATAGTTTTTAGTGCCGAATTATTTCATTTGTTAAAAGTGGCTCGATTATACATTGGACAAGGCTTTTTTATGGTAATGCAATGTTTAATTGGTTATTTTTGCCAAATTATTTTTTTTTAAAAATTGCCTACTAAAATCAGCACAAATTAATGGATACCAATTCCCCCGTTTTACTTCCTGATGAAAAAAATAATAATGACGAGCCAGAAAACCAGCATGAACCGGATATTCCGCAGTTGTATTCTCCACAGGTAATTGGAATATTTGCAATTCTTTTTTCAATTTTATTTGGTGGTATTCTTTTGGCTATTAACTTCAAAACACTCAAAAATAAAAAAGGGATACAAAATGTACTGGCTTTTTCTTTTTTATACACGGTTACCCAAGTGGTAATAATGAATCAATTTATGAGTGCTGCCCCCATACTTTCTATTGTACTGAACGTAACAGGTGCCTTACTTTTAACGAATTATTATTGGAGGAATTTTATAGGTACAGATATCCTTTTCAGGAAAAAATCTTATGCAATTCCTTTGATTATCGGTATAGGTTTGTCGGTTTTATTGTATGCGCTATTAATTGTAAGTCAACAAGGCACTATCTAAAGCATTATTTTTAGTAATCCTATCGGGAACAGAAATCTGTTCTGAAAAACAACTTTCATTATTTTTAACTTATTGATGAAACTTTCAGGCGTTTATTTCGTTACTTTTGTAAAAGAATAAATCCGGAATGACAAAAAAATGAAAATATCGGATTAAAGTTTCTTTAAATCGAGCTGCCAGACAAAGCATTATTTTCGTAATTTATTTGTTGTGATTTTTTACATTATGTCCTTAGCGTAAATAAATTAGTCTTTGGCAAGAATTATTTCTATTCAAGAATAATCTATTGCAAAAGCATATTGATTATCACGTAAATTAAAAAGGTTGTTTTCTGGGAGTTTAAAAAAACATTTTTAACAATAAAATAAAGATAAAAAATAAGATGGATAAAATAAGTATTTTATGGGTTGATGATGAGATAGACTTGCTAAAACCCCATATCATGTTCCTTCAGCAGAAGGGTTATGAGGTATTTACTTCCAATAATGGGGATGAGGCTATGGATATTATCCGAACGCATACATTCGATATCGTTTTTCTTGATGAAAATATGCCCGGATTATCGGGAATTGAAACCTTGGCACTCATCAAAAATGCTTACCCTAATTTGCCGGTTGTAATGATTACCAAAAGCGAAGAGGAAGCCATTATGGAAGATGCTATCGGTTCCAATATTGCCGATTATCTCATTAAACCGGTAAACCCCAATCAAATACTGCTTTGTCTGAAGAAAAATCTTGAAAACAAGAAGCTTGTAAATGAAAAGGCAACTTTTGCTTATCAGCAGGAATTCCGGAATATCGGAATGGAAATTTCCAACAGGCTATCCCATAACGAGTGGGCGGATATTTACAAAAAATTAGCATTTTGGGAACTTAAACTCGAAAAATCCCAAGATGAAGGCATTATTGAAGTATTAAAGCTTCAGAAAAATGAAGCTAACCAGGTTTTTTCAAAATTTGTTGAAAATAACTACATTAACTGGCTTAACGGTTCATCAAAAGATCGTCCGATATTGTCCCATACACTTATTAAGGAAAAAGTTTTTCCAATTCTTAACGATCCCAACCCTCTGTTTTTTATTTTGATTGATAATTTACGTTACGATCAGTGGAAGGTATTACAGCCGATCATTGAAGAATATTTCCGTGTGGAAAACGATGAAATTTATTATAGTATACTTCCGACGGTAACTCAATATGCCAGGAATGCCATTTTTGCCGGTTTACTTCCTGCCGAAATAGATAAAAAATACCCTAAACTGTGGATTGAGGAAGGGGAGGAAGGAACCAAAAATCAATTCGAAGGTGAATTATTAGGCGAACAGTTTAAACGGTTTGGCAAGGATATTAAATATTCATACACTAAAATTTTAAATCTTACCGCTGGGAAAAAACTTGTTGAAAACATGCCAAACCTTATGGGTAATAAATTTAATGCTATTGTTTATAATTTTGTTGATATGTTATCACATGCCCGAACCGAAATGGATGTCATTCGTGAACTGGCAGACGATGAACCGGCTTACCGTTCGCTTACTGTTTCCTGGTTCGAACATTCTCCTTTGTTCGATATTATTAAGTTTTTGTCTGAAAAACGAATTAATCTTATTATTACTACCGACCATGGATCGGTAAGAGTAAACAATCCAGTGCGAATTATCGGCGATAAAAATACCAACACAAATCTACGATACAAAACGGGGAGAAGTTTAGGCTATAATTCGAAAGAAGTTTTTGAAATTAAAGACCCCGGTCAGGCATATTTACCGAGAACCAATGTCAGTTCCAACTATGTTTTTTGCCGGCGTAATGATTTTTTTGCTTATCCCAACAATTACAATTATTATGTAAATTATTACAAAAATACATTCCAGCATGGAGGCATTTCTATTGAAGAAGTGCTTGTGCCATTCATTACGCTAAAAAGCAAATAATTTATTAAAATAATCAATAATATTTGTTCGGAAATCAATGGAAATTTTCTGTTCTGTTCCTGATGACTTAGAAATTGCTGCTAAAACGCTTTTAGACACATATTCTCAAAAAAGAGTTTTTGCTTTTTTTGGTAAGATGGGTGCCGGTAAAACTACTTTTATTAAAGCATTATGTAAAATACTTGGCATTGCTGATGTTGTAAATAGTCCTACCTTTTCAATAATAAATGAATACATCTCTAATTCAGATACAAGTATTTATCATTTTGATTTTTATCGGCTAAAAACTAAAGAGGAAGCTTTTGCTATCGGAATTGATGACTATTTATACAGTGGAAATTATTGTTTCATCGAATGGCCCGATAAGTTTACTGAACTTTTGCCAGAGGATTTTGTAAGAGTTGATATCAAAGCAGACGAAAATATGATGGAACGAAAAATTGTTTTTTAAATGCCGATGAAATAGTAATTTTGTATTTAGTTTAATCCTGAATTTGATGGATTTTTTAACTTTTTAATTAAAATAACGGTTATGATCAATCCGGAAGACGCTACAGCATTTTTAAAGTATTCTAATGCAGAAACGCTAATGCCTAAACCCGAAACGCTTGAGATTTTCCGACAAAAGAGCAAACTGATTATTGGAATACCTAAAGAAACTACGTTCCAGGAAAATCGTATTGCATTAGTGCCGGAAGCTGTTGGATTATTGATACAAAAGGGGCATCGAATATTTATTGAATCAGAATCGGGAAAAATTGCACATTTTCCAAATAAAGAATTTAGCGAACTGGGTGGAGAAATCGTTTCTTCGGCCCACGAAGTATACCAGGCAGATATTATTCTTAAAGTTGCTCCTCCTACGTCTGAAGAAATTTCGCTTCTTAAACCCCATCAAATCATCATTTCATCAATGCGGATAAATAGCTTCGAGGAAGAAGCTTTCCGGCAAATGACGGCAAAAAAAATTACTGCTATTTCATACGAAGATATTAAAGACAAAACAGGGCAACATCCCGTAGTTCGTGCCATGAGTGAAATTGCTGGAAATACTTCCATTTTTTTAGCTGCAAAATATCTAAGTAACCTCGAATATGGTAAAGGCATCATGTTTGGAGGTTTTTCCGGAATTACGCCTACCGAGTTAGTAATCATAGGAGCCGGAACCGTTGGGGAATTTGCTGCAAGAGCTGCTATGGGTATGGGAGCTTTAGTTAAAGTCTTTGATGATTCGGTCTATAAGTTAAGAAGATTGCAAACCAATCTTAATAGTAGAATTTTTACTTCGATATTACACCCTCAGGTTTTATTGCAATCATTAAAAAATGCCGATGTGGTTATTGGAGCTTTAAGGTCTATTGATGGAAAAATTTCGACGGTAGTTACCGAAGAGATGGTGAAATCAATGAAAGAAGGCTCTGTGATAATGGATATAAGTATTGATCAGGGAGGCTGTTTTGCAACTTCACATTTAACCAACCATACTAATCCGATATTTAAAAAATATGGAGTAACACATTATTGCGTTCCGAATATAGCTTCAAGAGTTCCACATACTGCCTCATTTGCATTAAGCAATTATTTTGCACCTACACTTTTAAAAACCGGAGAAGAAGGCGGAATCGAAAATTTGCTTCGGACTGACTATGGCTTGCGACAGGGTGTATACCTTTACAATGGTATACTAACCAACAAATTTATTGGTGATCATTTTCATATTCCCTCTCAAAATATTGATTTGTTAATGGCCGCATTACATTAAAAAAGCCTGAAAGCAAATTACTTTCAGGCTTAAGTAGCGTGGACGAGAGTTGAACTCGTGACCTCCGGGTTATGAATCCGACGCTCTAACCAACTGAGCTACCACGCCGTTTTTTGAGGCTGCAAAATTAGAAAATTTTTGATACTATCGCATAGTTATTTCTTATTCTGCAATTATTTTCCTTTCACAATATATTATTCCCCGTTCAGCGAGGGAGTTAAGTATAAATTTTACACATTCAGTATCTTTTCCAATAAATTCAGGAGCCGAAATACCTGGTTTATTATAAAGTCCTTTGATTATCATACGTAAAGCGCTCGTAGCAGTATAGCCCGTAGTCCTTGCCATTGAATGTGTATGGGTAATATTATCAAACTGATCGTATAAATCCCAGAAATAAGTAGTCTTCTTTCCCTTTTCCATGCCTTCAACAATAATTTGCATTATTGTAATATCTTCATCCCCTTTTTCGAGTTTCCATTTTGGAAATAATAATTCCGATATTATATCTAATGGGCTGATTTTTTGATTTTTTATTTCAATTTTTTCTTTATTGAATAATCCAATTTCACGTAAAAATTTCATTTTTTCAATATGTCCGGGATAGCGTAACGTCTTTTCAACCATATTTGGGGCTTTAATAGTCTGGATTAAAGAGCGCAACCCGTCACTGTTAAATGCTTCCAGTGTTCCAATTTTTGGGAAAGTTAGAAATTCGGGTTCTGATAATGCTTCACGAACGATTATTTTTCCGTTTTCAACTATCCTTGCCGGACGTGTATATTCTTCAATAACATCAGCTGGCGAAAAAACAGCTTTATATTCAAAGGGTAATACCCTGATTTTTGGTAAGCCACCAACGTAAATTATTGCTTTTTCGGTTTTGTCGAGCATCATATCAGCATAACCAATCAATACATTGCTCATCCCCGGAGCAACACCCATGTCGGAAATAATTGTTACCCCTTTTTCTTTTGCGAAATCATCCAAAAGAAAAAAATCTTCGGGAAAGAAAGCAATATCTATCGCACTTTTTCCGGCAGCTATAATTGCTTTAAGTGTTTGAAATCCCATAAATCCAGGTACAGCATTGATAACATAATCATAATTTTTTACTAATTCGGTTACTTCATCAGGATGGGATAAATCTTTCTGTATGGCTTTAATATGTTGATTTAATGTAGCCTTCATAAGAGATTGCTCATTGATATCAGCGATGCTAATTTCAAAGTCTAAGTCTTTCGTCAGATCAATGGCTATGGGGCCTCCCACCAAACCTGCACCTAAAACAATTATTTTATACATTTCTTTATTGAATTATATTATTTATACTATTGATAATCAATTTTAATTGGTATTTAGTGCCGTTTAATTTGGGATATAACCACTCCTGAAATTACGATCAGCATACCAATAATTTTATTGAAGCTAAATCTTTCGGCTAAAATGAAATAAGAAAAAATGGCCGTAAATATTGGAATGGTGTTTGTGAAGATGTTTGCTCTCACTACACCAATTTCGCGAATGGATATAATATAAAAGAAATAAGCTCCCGAAGAAGCAAATATGGCTAATTGGAACAAAGCCGATACTTGGCTAAACGTAGGGACTACATGAGCAAAATGGTTGAAATCGAAGAAAAAGAATAACGGAAGGAAATATAAAGCTCCAATTGCATTTTGATGTGCAATTATTGTAAGGGCGGAATATTTTAAAGATAGGTTTTTTATAATAACCGAATAACCTAAAGACGATAATACGGCAAAAAACAATAGCATAATACCCTTCGGAGAGGCATTTAATGATAAATCCCTGTTGATAAGCATACATAATAAACCAAAAAAAGAAATGAAAATTCCAATAAGACTTAACCGCGAAAACTTTTCTTTTAGCGTAATGTATGCAATCAATGGACTAAAAAGTGGAATTGTACTTATTACTACTGATGATATGGTAGATGATACAAATTTAAGGCCAAAGCTTTCTCCTAAGAAATAGAAAAAAGGTTGGAATAGAGCTAATAACAAAAATGACTTATAGTCGGTAATTTTGATTCTTTGAAATTGATGCAGTAATGTAAGGAGTCCAAACAAAAAGACGCTGGAAATAATTAGACGTAAAAAAATGATAGTAATGGGTTCGTATGCAGTGATTACAATTTTAAACCATACAAAGGATAATCCCCAGAAAAGCATTGCTAATAATGCAAACAGGTATACAACAAAAGAATGTAATTTCAAGTTTCAAAATTTATTGCAAAGTTATTTATTTTCATTTACGAGGTTAATGCATCTTATTAAGGCGATGTAGCATAAAATATTTTTTTAGCAAATTGATGAAATTTTTTACTATAATTGCTCCACTCAACGGGATTTTTTTTGAATATTTGCCAAGTTATTTCTTATTTTCATCGAAAATAGAGCTAAATTTATGATTATTAATGGTTTACATGGTTATTTTTTGTCAAATACGTAAAAAATCATGTGCTAAATTTGTATCCAGAGAGTTAATAACAACGAAATGTTAATACTTTTTTGGCAAATTACATTTGGATATATTTAAAAACGTCGTAAATTGTGCCACCTTTAAGATGAATATATCATATTTTATAAATAAATAAAAATCAATATGAAAAGTAAAAATTTACTATTTAGCTTTTTAGCAATTTTGATGGGAACTGTCGTTTTTGCTGGGTCCATTTCTGGATTTGGCAAGCAAAAGAATAATGTTCCTGGCAAGACTAAAACAAAATCTTCGTATAAATCGTCCCAGATAAATATGAATTGGACATCGGTTGGACCGGACAATTTTGGGGGGAAAACCAATGCTTTTTTAGTAGACAAAAATGATTCTCAGCTTAATACATTATTTGCTGGCACATCGGGTGATGGAATTTGGAAATCTACAGACAAAGGAATTTCTTGGTCAAAGATTAGTAGCCCAGAACTTTTACTCAATGTTTCATGTATGGTGCAAGCTCCTAACGGAGAAATTTGGGTGGGAACAGGTGAACATTTTTATAATACCCTTTCAATTGACGGAACGGATAAAAAAATATTTTCTGCCTATGGTGGTCTCATCGGACATGGTATATACCGATCAGCCGACGGAAATTCATTTACTCAAATTGACTCAACAAAACCAGCAGAAAACGATACAACTTCGCCTTGGGCTTATGTTAATAAAATAGCTTTTGCTCCTAGTGGGAAAGTTTATGCCGCCACGAATGCAGGTTTAATGTGTTCTTCCGATAATGGTCTCAATTGGATGATGGCAAAATATAAATATGTTGATTCTACTTCTACTAATTATTTGCCATTAAACTTTTTTTGTACAAATGTAGCCGTCTCTTCTGATGGCGCTGTGGCTATTTCAGCCAATGGCAAAGGGTATATATCGGACGGAAGCGTTGATACAAATTTCGTTTGTATTTCTACATATATTCATGGAGATACATTAGCAGATTCGACTAAACTTCCTGCCAATGGAATTGGTTTAATTAATTTTGCATTTGCACCTTCAGATCCCAATTATCTTTATGCCGTAGCAATAGGAGATGGAACCAAATCCAGTATTGCTGTTGGTGAATTAGAAAACATATATTTATCAACCGATAAAGGTAATTCTTGGCGTATTATTGGACCAGGAGGCAGCGATTATTTTAATGTATTTGGTAATTATGAATCAGCAATTTCCAAATATAGTAATATTGGAAATTATGTCAATTCAATTGCCGTTTACCCTGATAATAAAGATAAACTATTGGTTGGCGGTACATATATGTGGGAAGGTGTAAAAGTAAATGAAGATGGCAATTATAATTGGCAAATAAAAGAAGCACAAACAATAAACCATTTTGATATTGTTTTTGCTCCAAACTCTTCTTCTACATGCTATATCGGTAGTGCTTATGGCATTCTTACCACTACTGATGGTTTTAAAACATTTTCTCAGATAAATCGTAATTATAATTCCGCACAATTTTATACCGTTGCTTTTTCTGCCGAAGGTGCTGTTATTGGCGGTTCACAGGATAACGGAACCATATATATTGATGGCACTGGTAATACAGTTCAGCAGGGAACGAAAAAAAATTCAGGTAATGGCGGCTATTGTGCAATTTCAAGCATTAATTCCGATATATTAATCTATTCATTACCCAATTGCGTTTTGAGTAGGTCGGATGATAAAGGTGGTAGTCAGTCCCCGGTTTTTTTAAGTTCATCTATTACCAATAAAAATACTTTCCTTACTCCTTTTGCTATGTGGGAAAGTTTTAATAATGAAAATAGCCGTGATTCAGTTAACTACGTAGCTAAAAAGCCAATTCCAGCTAACGGAACCATTGTTGCTAAAAGCAATAATCAACAGTATCCCTTTTATTATATTACCCCTCAAGCAATAGATTCTCTTGATACGATAAGAGTTAAGGACATTGTTTCCAACCGTTTTTTTATTGGTGTGAAAGACGCCGTTTGGATGACAAAAGAAGTACTTAATTTTACAAAAGAACCTACATGGTTTGAAATTGCTCAGGTTTCAGGCTATCCTTCAAGCCTAGCATACTCAAAAGATGCAAATCATTTATTTGTAGGTACAACTGATGGAAAATTATACCGGATTTCAAACCTTGCATTAGCTACTGATGCTGCCACTGCCGATATTAATAATACTACCTGTATTGTTTCTACAACCCAGATAGATTCAGCTAAATATACAGGACGGGCTATTACTTCAATTGCAGTTGATCCCAATGACGATAACCATGTTATTATTACGCTGAATACATATGGAGCTAACGATTATGTTTATCAAACAACGGATGCTATAAATAGCGAATACCCAACGTTTTCTTCCATTCAAAATAATTTACCGTCTATTCCAGTTTATTCTTCGCTTATTGATGTCCTGACATCAAATATTATTGTTGGAACCGAATATGGCGTTTGGACATTATCTGATGGTTTATGGGCTTCTCAATATAACGGGATTGATAACATACCGATAATGATGATGAAACAACAAACGATTAATCGTCCGGTAATTTGCGATACGCTAAACAGTGGTAGTATTGTAATTTATCCGGGAGTAAGCAATCTGGGAGTAATTTATGCTGCTACTTACGGTAACGGTTTATTTAAAAGCACCAGTTTTGTTGGAATTAATGACCCTGAAAATCCTATAATTGTTGCTGACAAAAATCAATTAACCGTTAATCCCAACCCAGCTTCTGATTATGCTGAACTTTCATACAGATTAATAAATTCATCCCCTGTGCAGGTAAACGTCATTGACTTGGCGGGTAAATTAGTTAATTCGATTAAATTGAATATGCAATCGGTAGGGCTGCATAAAATTATGATAGATTGCAAAAACTTAAATAATGGAACTTATGTTATGCAATTAATTACCAATGAACGCACAACTTCATCCAAATTCATTGTAATTAAATAATCTAAAAGCTAAAATTTTCAGTGATTACATCCATAACAGATATTGAATAAATAATTTAAATTATATAATATGAAAAAAACATACATTACGATTTTGTTTGCTTTCACGACTTTTTGTCTGTTTGCGCAAACAAAAAATTATGTTCCGACCCAGCTTACCCCTCAAAATAGTTCTGTTGATCAAACAACCGATGTTGTCCTTGATTGGAATGGCGTAGCCGGGGGCGTTGGAATGAAATATCAACTCCTTTTTGATTCGGATTCTACTTTCCAAAATACTCCAATTATTACAACTGGACAAACAAGTTATCAAAATCATAATTTATTTTTTGATATGGCTTATTATTGGAAAGTTCGTGCCATTGATCCAACAATACCTGATACTTCAGCTTGGTCGGATAGATGGTCGTTTAATACCATAGTTTCGGTAAAAATGAAGAGTAATCAGTCTGGAGATCAAAATGTTGATCTCAATTTATCTTGGTATGCTCAAACGGGATTAATTAGTTATGACTTCCAAATGGATACAACCAATACTTTTAACAGTCCTTTGAATTATAATTTAGAATTCGACGGAAGCGCTTCAAATTATAAAGTCAAAACTCTTTATTTTGGTAAAAGATATTATTGGCATATGCGTGCTAAAAATGCACAGGATACATCTGTTTGGTCTGATATACGCAATTTTAAAGTTGCTAGCAAAGTGTCTCTTTCAAGTCCGGCAACTAATGTTATTGACCAAATGCCAGATGTTCAAATATTATGGAAAAAAATTGGTGATACTCTTTTAACATACAAATATCAAATTAGCTTAAATTCTGCATTTACAAATATTGTTCAAGAGGGTTTAGATACCTCCAATTCATTAAGAGCCACGTCCGATACTCTTAAATTTGGGACGAAATATTATTGGAGAGTACTGGCTATGCATCCTATTGATACCGCAATCTGGTCGGAAACAAGAAGTTTTACGGTTAAAAGTAAAGTTACTTTAGTTTCTCCCCAAAATCAGGATACAACTGTTTCTATTTATCCTTTACTAGGATGGAAAAAGGTTACAACCATTAACGGATATCAAATTCAACTTAGCGATACTATAGATTTCTCAAGAAATATTATTAATACTACTATTGGTGATACCATTGAGTATAATGTTCCCGTAGCTTTGGAGTATGCTCATTTATATTACTGGCGCGTGAGAACATTCAATTCGCATTTAGATACAACACAATGGAGCAATCCATGGTGGTTCAAAACTGAAAATGAAGTTACTTTGTTAGCACCAGCAAATCAGGATACAAATGTATACATTCATCCGACTTTTTCATGGAATCAAGTAGAAGGAGCGTCAAGCTACATGATATCAATTAGTGATACGATAGATTTTTCAAAAAATATTATTGAAGCAAATGTTTCTTCCACAGAACATTATTTATTACCAGACACTGACACATTATTAAATGTGCATGTATATTACTGGAAGGTAAAGGCAATAAAAAATGATACAATATCTACGGATTGGAGTGATACATGGTCGTTTACAACTGCTCGTCCCGCAGGTATTGATAAGCCGATTCAGGCATCAAACATTTTGATATATCCTAGCCCCACTACTGGCAATGTATTTGTGAAAATATTTGCTAATAAGTCTCAACAGGCTAAAATGTTAATAATGGATTTAACAGGCAGAATTATATATAATCAAATTGTAAATTTGAATAATGGCCTAAATTTAAATAATATTAATTTGAGCAATTGTGAAAACGGTATTTATATACTTTCGGTTCAAACCAATAAAAATAACATCAGTAAAAAAATAATTCTGAATAAATAAGCAAATTATTTAATAATTTAAAAGCTGTTGCTTTTTATATGGCAACAGCTTTTTTTATTTTTATCCGCCATTAGAATTTTGCATTTATAATTAAAAATAGTGTAAATTTGGCATGGAATTTTTTAACAAAGGATACCAGAAATAGTAATGAATAAAATTGAGCTCGAAATTATAGGCATGTCATATAGTCAATCTCAACAAGGGGCTTATGCGTTAATTTTAGGCGAAACAGGGGGAAACCGAAGGTTGCCAATTATTATTGGCGGATTTGAAGCTCAGGCAATTGCAATTGAACTTGAAAAAATGAAACCTAACCGCCCACTAACCCATGATTTATTTAAAAATTTTGCCGAAACTTACGATATAACAATTACTGAAGTAGTTATTAATAAATTTTTTGAAGGGGTATTTTATGCTCGTTTAGTCTGTAATGATGGTCATAAAATAGATGAAATTGATTCCCGTACATCGGATGCTATTGCCTTGGCATTGCGATTTAATTGTCCTATTTATACCTATGAAAATATTCTTTCTATAGCTGGTGTTATTATGGAAGATGAAACAAAAGAACCTGATTTCTCTAAAGATGACAAGGATGAAAATGAATATTCTAATCTTACGTTTGAAGAATTAAAAGAGCTTCTGCAAAAAGCCATAGAAAATGAAGAATACGAAAAAGCATCTATTCTAAGGGATGAGATTAATAAACGTAAGTGAAAATCTTTTTTACACATATATTTACTGTTAACTTAATTTAAATCAGTTATGAATTTGAAGTTCCGTTTGATTATAATGAATTTTTTGCAATATGCAATTTGGGGTGCTTGGCTTATTTCACTTGGAGCATATTTGGGCGGTAACTTAAAATTTGATGGATTTCAGATTGGAAGTTTCTTTGCAACAATGGGTATAGCATCTTTATTTATGCCTGGAATCATGGGAATTATTGCCGATCGCTGGATTCCTGCTCAGAAATTACTCGGTATTTGCCATATTTTAGCCGCCGGATTCCTTATCGCTGCTGCACCCCAAACTCAATATGGATCACTTTACCCTTTGATCTTATGTAGCGTAATGTTTTATATGCCAACTATTTCGTTGTCCAATTCTGTGGCTTACAATGCTCTTACAAAGAGTGGACTAAATACCATTAAAGCTTTTCCTCCTATTCGTGTATGGGGAACGATAGGCTTTATTGTATCTATGATTACTGTAGATTTACTTGGCTATGCTAACACAGCCTATCAGCTTTATATGTCGGCATGTATCGGATTTGTTTTAGGCTTGTATGCATTTACGTTGCCTAATTGCGACGTAAGCGTTGATCGTGGAACAAAATCGTGGGTAGATCAATTTGGCTTGCGTGCTTTTACCCTTTTCAAACAATCGAAAATGGCCATATTCTTTATTTTCTCCATGATGTTAGGTATGTCTCTTCAGATTACCAATGCTTTTGCTAATGATTACCTTACTAATTTTTTCGGTAAAAATCCGGTTTATCAGGGTACTTTCGGAGTAGAGCATGCCAATATTCTGATTTCGTTGTCGCAGGCATCCGAAACCCTTTGTATTTTATTGATTCCATTCTTCTTGAAGAGATTTGGTATTAAAAAGGTGATGTTGATTAGTATGATTGCATGGGTATTACGTTTTGGATTACTTGGACTTGGTAACCCAGGTGGAGGAGTATGGATGTTGGTATTATCCATGATTGTTTATGGAGTAGCATTCGATTTCTTTAATATCTCAGGCTCTCTTTTTGTCGAAAATTCAACTGATTCATCTATCCGTTCTAGTGCTCAAGGCGTTTTTATGATTATGACTAACGGTTTCGGTGCCTTTATTGGTTCTTATGTTGCCGGATGGGTAGTTGATATGGCTGGTTGGCCTAGTGCCTGGTTTGTTTTTGCAATCTATTCAATGGTAGTTGCAATTTTGTTTGCGATTGTATTCAAACACAAACATAATCCCAAAGATTTGGAAATGGCTAAGTGATAGTTTAATATGGCTAATAACATAATATTAGATTATTTTAAATAATTTTTTCGCTTTAAAAAATATTTAAATAAATACCGCTTACTTTGAAGAAATGAAACAATATCTTGATTTATTAAGTTATGTGATGGAAAATGGCGTGCATAAAAGTGATCGCACGGGCACGGGGACCATCAGCGTTTTTGGTTATCAAATGCGTTTTAATCTTCAGGAAGGATTCCCATTACTTACTACAAAAAAAATGCATCTCCGTTCGATTATTTACGAATTGTTATGGTTTTTAAAAGGCGAGACAAATGTCAGATTTCTGAATGACAATAAGGTTTCTATTTGGAATGAATGGGCTGATAAAAATGGAGATTTAGGCCCTATTTATGGCTATCAATGGCGTAAATGGAAAACGGCAAATGGGGAAGCCATTGATCAAATTTCAAATCTAATCCATCAAATTAAAACCAATCCGGATTCACGACGCCTAATTGTAAATTCTTGGAATGTAGGTGAATTGGAAAATATGGCTTTACCTCCATGCCATATTTTATTTCAGTTTTATGTTGCAGGTGGTACTTTATCCTGTCAACTTTATCAGCGCAGTTGTGATATTTTTTTGGGAATTCCTTTTAACATTGCCTCATATGCCCTACTCACGATGATGATTGCCCAAGTTACTGGATTAAAACCCGGTGAGTTTATTCATACCCTTGGTGATGCACACATCTATTTAAATCACACGGATCAGGTAAAATTACAATTAACTCGGAAACCATTTTCATTACCAAAAATGAAAATAAATAAGGAAATTAACAGTATCTTTGATTTTAAATATAAAGATTTCCAACTTGAAAATTATGTTTCTCACCCATCTATAAAAGGTGAAATTTCGATATAAAATAATTATTAAATATATGATTTCTATTATTGTAGCTATTGCTGATAATAATGCGATTGGTAAAAATAATCAATTACTTTGCCATATTAGTAATGATTTGAAACATTTTAAAAAATTAACTTCAGGGCATACCGTTTTAATGGGGAAAAATACATATTTTTCGTTACCAAGCAGACCCTTACCTAATAGAAAAAATATTGTTATTACAGATAATCCTAACGATAAATTTGATGGATGTATCATGGCATATTCTATTGAAGATGCGTTGGTTAAAAGTAATAATAATGAAGAGGAGATTTTTATTATTGGAGGAGGTTCTGTTTACAGTCAATTTTTTCCTTATGCCAAAAAATTACATGTAACCAGAATCCATTCATCCTTTGAAGCCGATACATTTTTCCCTTTTATTAATACCGTTGATTGGCAATTAACGGATAAAGAAGAAAATCTTTTTGATTCCCAAAGTAATCTTCATTATTCATTTTTAACGTATGAAAAAAAATAATGAATAATTTTTTGAGCAAATTTATTTTTATTATAATTATACTAACTGGAATTTCTGGATGTAAATCCGAGATTAAAAGAACAAATAAAAAACAACTTGTAGTTAGTATTTTACCTTTAAAATATTTCGCCGAACAAATTGCTGGCAAAAATTTTGAAGTTTCGGTATTAGTGCCTCCGGGATCGAGCGCTGAAAACTTTGAACCAACTCCTCGTGAAATGACCGACCTCAGTAAATGTAATATGTACATAACAACTGGTAATTTTGGCTTTGATAACGTCTTAATGGAAAAAATATCGGCTCTGAATCCTAAATTAAAAATTATTGATGTTTCTAAAGGTATACAATTGATTAACAGTACAAATAATATTCATAATGAAAAAACATTTATTAATGTTGCAGATCCGCATATTTGGCTTTCTCCCCAAATGGCTAAAATAATAGCCCGAAATATTTTTGCCGGACTTTCAAGTAAATTCCCATTACTTAAATCTACATTCTATTTAAATTATCAAAATTTAATTTCAGATATTGACAGCTTGGATAAAACTATTAAGAAGTCATTATTGCAATATAAAAATAGAAAATTTATTATTTATCACCCAGCATTAGCCTATTTTGCAAGAGATTATGGATTAGAACAATTTTCTATGGAAGTTGATGGAAAAGAACCTACACCTCAAAATTTAAGTAATTTGATTGATTTGGCTAAAAAAGAAAATATCCATGTTGTTTTTATTCAAAAAGAATTTGATATAAAAATGGCTAAAGCTTTTGCACAAGAAATTAATGGTAAAATTATTGAAATTAATGTTTTATCTCCTAATTGGTTAGTAAACATGAAGTATATTACGCAGTCTCTTATAAAGAGTTTTAATAGTCAATAAGATTTAACTTAATATAAAATTTACCAATGAAACCGCTTGTTATTCTAAATTCCATCACTGCCGGTTATGACGATAATATTGTTTTGAAAAAAGTAAATCTTCAAGTAAATGAAAATGATTTTATTGGAATTATCGGACCCAATGGGGGAGGGAAAACGACTTTAGTTAAAATTATTCTCGGTATCTTAAAACCGATAAACGGAAGTATTGAGTATGCCCCAGAGGAACAAGGAAAAACTTTTATTGGTTATCTCCCTCAAATTAACCAGATTGATAAAAAGTTTCCAATTTCAGTTTTTGATGTTGTTTTATCGGGTTTAATGTCAGAGAAAATTAGACGTTATCATTTTTTATCAGATGATAAATCAAAAGCTGATGAACTTCTTAGTAAAATGGGCATTTTCGATCTACGAAAAAAGCCCATTGGAGAGCTTTCTGGTGGACAAATGCAGAGGGTTTTGTTGTGTCGCTCATTAATTTCTTCACCAAAATTGCTAATTTTGGATGAACCTAATACATTTGTTGATAATAAATTTGAATACGATTTGTATGAAACTCTAAGTGAATTAAACAAGAGCATGGCCATACTATTAATAACTCATGATGTTGGTACTATTTCTTATTATGTGAAAACAATCGCCTGTGTTAATACGTTTCTTCATTATCACAATTCAAATATCATTACAGAACAACAACTTGCTGCCTATAATTGTCCTATTCAAATAATTACCCATGGAGATGTGCCTCACACAGTTCTAAAAACGCATAATCATCTAACAGAATGAATATATTAATGCAATTTCAGTATGATTTTTTTATAAATGCGATTTTTGCAGCTTTGTTCGCTAGTGTTTCGTGTGGAATAGTCGGTACCTATATTGTTTCCAAACGAAAAGTGTTTATCAGCGATGGAATTACACATGCTTCATTTGGCGGAATAGGTATTGGCTATTATTTAGGCATAAACCCAATTATTGGTGCTGTAATTTTTGGAATTTTGTCAGCTTTGGGTATCGAATACATTTCAAAAAAAACAGAGGTAAGGGAAGATTCGGCTGTTGGAATTATCTGGTCGTTTGGTATGGCTGTTGGCATTATTTTTATTTTTATTACACCAGGTTATGCACCAAACTTAATGTCATTTTTATTTGGAAATATTCTCACTGTTAATCATTTTGAGGTGATGCTAATGATGGCATTATCATTAATTATTATTTTATTTTTTACAATATTTTTCAAGCTCATACTTTTTATTTCTTTTGATGAAGAATATGCTTCAACTCATAGAGCACCGGTTAAATTTATTAATTATGCTTTGTTAAGTCTCATAGCTTTATGTATTGTCCTAAACATAAGGGTTGTGGGTATAATATTAGTGATTTCATTCTTAACAATTCCACAAACAACTGCTAACCTTTTTTCAAAAAAATTTAAAAATATTATGCTATATTCCATTATTATAGCATTTGTTGGATCGTTTATTGGTCTAATCTTTTCCTACATATATAATATTCCTTCGGGAGCAGCAATTATATTTTGCTTTGTAATAATGTTTATGTTAGCAAAAATATTTAAAAAAATTATTTTTAGAAACAAAATAAAGAAAGCTATTCGTTAATAATATTTAATTACTCTTGGATTTTTCTGTAACATCTACCATTTTATAATCTTTGTAATGAATGACGAAAACGGACTGATTTTCATATCCACCGTTGATTGTATTTTTAAAATGTATTTTTGTAGATAAGGGGTCGATATTAATATTTTGCATACATCCCATAAAGTCATTTCCATATTGTTGCAAAGCACGTAAAAAATAATATGTAACATCAAAACCAATAAATGCATATTTATCCTCTTCGGGTTCGGTTTTATATAATTCGCGGAAAGCTTTGACGAAATTTTTAGTATTTTGGTTGTTGTAATCAACAAATGAGGGCATAAATAGATGCAGGTTGAGATTTTGCATGTATGAGGGGTCCATATCAATTTCTGACCATGCCGGCATTCCAAAAATTGTTATGTGACAATCGTTCCTCTTTTCATTTAATTTTGTTAATAAGTTCAAAACAAATGCTTTATTTTCAGACACTGCAAGTATAATATTTTCAGGTTCTGCTTGGAGATTTTTAATAATATCAGCAATATTATTTACTTCCCTAAAATTTAAACTTTTACCATTTTCTTGATTAATCAATTCTGATTTAAGTACATTGAAATATGACAAAGTCTCGTTTGTTCTTGGATAACGGATTACTAATATATTCCGTTTTGTATAATTAGTTTTCAAAAAATTTACATCTTCATTAAAACCAGACTTATTGGAAGGTTGAATTTTTAATACATATGGATTGTTTTCAAGTATTTCTTCTCTTGGTGAAAGCGGATTTACAATTGGAATATTATATTTTTTAGCAAAAGCGGAGACTTTTTTAAAATTACGACTATAAAAAGGTCCGATAATTAAATTCATCTTTTGTATTTCTTGCTTCCGTAATAAATTTCCTGTTTTTGAAGTATCTTCATCTACGTCATATACATAAAATTTCAAATTTAATCCTGACTTCTTGAGTGAATCGACAGCAATAAGTGCTCCTTCATAAAACTGAAGGAATCTCATTGATTTATAGGCAGAAGCTGGCTTTATTTTTGTAACATCATCATTTACAATACTATCGGCCTCTTTTAGATATAATGGTAATAAAAGTGCAACTCGATACATGTTGTTTTTTGGCGCTTCTGAGCAATCTATATTTTGGTCAATCTCTGTATTTTTAGTTGTTGTATTAACAGAAATCGGTTCAACTTCCTTGTTAATGTTTTTTCTACTTTGAGTATCTATAACTGGCTGTATAATTTCCTGTTTAATTTCATGCTTGGACGCATTAATTTTTGTTTTATTTATTGTGGTTGTGGAAGGTGAAGGTATTTTAATTATTTGATCTTTTTTTAAGCCGTTCTTTAATTCTGGATTGATACGTATTAATTCCGAAATCGGAATACTGAATTTTTTTGAAATACCAAAAAGAGTTTCTTTCGGCACAACGTGATAATCAATATATTCTGAATTTTTGGTTAAAAAAGATGATTTGTCAGATTTTTTTTTGACAATATTGATAGTATTAATTTGATGTGATGTATCGATTTGATTTTTAAGTAGCGGAATTTTAATTATTGATTCGGCTTTTAAACCGTTTTTGAGCTCAGGATTTGCTTCAAATAATACATTTTCAGTAATATTATATTTTTTTTCTAAATTATAAATTGTTTCCTTTTCTTTTACTACATGAAAAATAAAATTATCAGTTTTTTTATCATTGTCAATATTATTATCATCAATCGATTTAATACTTACTTGATGAATTTTTGAATTTGATATAATGGGTATTTTTAATATTTGATTGGGAATTATGCCTTTTTGTATTTCGGGGTTAACTGAAATAATATCTTTGGTGGTAATGCCATATGTTTTGGCAATATTATCAATAGTTTGCCCTTCTTTTGTAAAATGAATATAGTAATCTTTTCCATCAATTTCTTCTATTATTTCAGAACGTTTGATGAATTTATTTTCTTGTGCAAGACAAATTCCAGAAAAAAAAATGAATAAAATAATTAAAACGGTGAAATGTTTCATTTAATAAAGGTATTAAAATAATCACAAATTGTATTTTTTTTAAATTAATTACTTATTCCCATTCAATAGTTGCAGGTGGTTTGGAACTAATATCATAAACAACCCGATTTATCCCTTTTACTTTATTGATGATTTCGTTTGAAATTTTTGAAAGAAATTCATAGGGTAATTGAGACCAATCTGCCGTCATTCCATCAGTAGAAGTTACAGCACGTAAAGCAACAACATTCTCATAAGTTCGCTCATCTCCCATCACGCCTACCGATTGAACAGGTAAAAGGATAGCTGCTGCCTGCCATACTTTATCGTATAGATTGTTTTGAACTAAGCCCTGCATATAAATATCATCAGCCTCTTGTAATATGCGAATTTTATCAGAGGTTATTTCTCCTAATATTCTGATACCCAATCCAGGACCAGGAAATGGATGTCTGTTTAAGATTTGTGGTTTAATACCGATTGTTTTTCCCACTTTTCTGACTTCATCCTTAAATAAACTATTAAGAGGCTCAATAACATTGAGCTTCATTATTTCAGGTAGTCCTCCGACATTATGATGCGATTTAATAGTTGAGGAAGGACCTTTTACCGAAATAGATTCAATAACATCCGGATAAATTGTACCTTGTGCAAGCCAATTAACATCTTTTATTTTTAATGCTTCATGTTCGAAAATTTCAATAAACGCCTTTCCTATTGCTTTGCGTTTTTTTTCAGGGTCGGTAATTCCTTTTAATGCAGATAAAAATTTTGCTTTAGCGTCAACACCTTTAACATTCAATCCCATTGATTGATATGTCTGAAGCACATTAATAAATTCATTTTTCCGCAATAAACCATTATCAACAAATATGCAATAAAGCTGATTATCAATTGCTTTTTGTAAAAGAACAGCTGCAACTGTCGAATCAACGCCTCCTGATAAACCAAGCACTACTTTATCAGTTTTTATTTTTTCCTTTAATTGCTTAATTGATGATTCAACAAATGATTCAGGAGTCCAAGATTGCTTACAATGACAAATATTTACAATGAAATTTTTTAATAAAATTTTACCTTCTGTTGTGTGATAAACTTCGGGATGGAATTGAATTCCATAGGTTTCTTCATTATTTATTTTATATCCTGCAATATTAACGTCGGTAGTTGATGCAATAATTTCATAATTGTCAGGAATTTTTAAAATTGTATCCCCATGCGACATCCAAACTTGGCTATTCAATGAAATATCTTGAAGCAAGTTAGTGCTTTTGTTTATTAATGTTAGGTTAGCCCGTCCGTATTCTCTTATTTTAGATGGCATTACTTCACCTTTTTGCAAAAGAGCAAGCAATTGTGCTCCATAGCATATCCCCAATATTGGGATTTTTCCTTTAATTAGGGATAAGTCGCACCTTGGCGATTTTTCATCATTTACTGAAAAAGGACTTCCTGAAAGAATTACCCCTTTTACATCCTGATTTATAGTAGGTAATAAATGATAAGGATAAATTTCACAATAAACATTTAGTTCACGTACTCGTCTTGCAATCAGTTGTGTGTACTGAGATCCGAAATCTATTATTAGTATTGTTTCATTCATTTTGCAAAGATAGCAAAGATGAGAATAGAAGAAAATTTTAGAGTAGATTAATTGAATATTAATCTATTTAAAAAATATCGGTTTGTTCAAAAAATAATTTTGTTTGAAAAGATTTGATATTGTTACATTCATCGGTTACAACTAATTTAAATTGATTTTCGCCATTCAATAACCATTTATCAAAAGTGTAGGTCAATTTATTGTTTTTTTCATCATAATCCATTAAAATCCAATGGCCATTTAATGTACCCCTGTACGATTTTATTCCTGAAAAATCGTCTTTTATTATAAAATCAATCGTATTTTGTTGACTGATATTTCTTGATTTAGGAATGTTGATTGATTTAATTTCGGGAGCTCTGGCATCGATCATTATAGCATAAAGTCCAAAACTTTTTACTTTTGTTGTAATGAAACCGTTATTATATTTTCCTCCTTCAGGAATCCAATGATTATTGCCTGATAACCTAGCAATTAATGCTTTGTCTATAAATTTTTTTGGTAAGCATTCCGGCTTTATGGATATTGAAAAATTTTTATAAACTGGAGTATAAGAATTGTGGACATGATGTATCCTGGAAAAACATTTTTTTAACTGGCATGATGTTGAATATTCGAATGATAAGGAATCATATAAACAATTTTCAGGTAATTCAATTTTGATATAATTTGTTTTAAAAATATTGGAATGTTGATAATCAAAAATAACATTAGGATTGGAGTTTTTTTTAGTCGGAAGAGTATCTGCTATTGGCTTCTGGCTTATTAGCATTGCTGTTAAAGTTGAAGTATTTCCGAAAAAGTCCCTAACTTTATATGTTAAATGATGTAAATTATTGTCATTAAATGGATAAACCCCTTTATTTTTAACAAATTTATACATGTCTAATTCGTTGTTTGGATACATATAGGTTTGTATGATTTGTTCGCCATATTTATAATAAGCTGGATAGTCAATCAAGCTATTAATGTAACGTGTTTCATTAAACGAAAAGCTATCGGCAACAATTGAAAAACACAGCAATGAATCTATATATAGGTCTATGGAATAAATCCCGTTTTTATCCTTATAATTAAAAGCATAATCGTAAGTTTCTATCCCAAAAGCAATGTTCCCGGATACCGAAATTGTGTCAGCCGAATAATTTCCTGCAATGGTATCATTGCGTTTAATATTTATTATAGATGATGAATTTGCGTTATTTACTTTACTCAATTCATCAATGGGATATATTTTAAAAATATCAATTACAGGACAAATTGTATCTAAAACTTTTAACCCAAATAACAAAGGATTGATTATTTCTTCACTTTTAGTATCCCTGATTTCAAAGTGCAAATGAGGCCCTTGTGAAGAGCCGGAATTTCCAGAAAAAGCTATTGTATCTCCTTTTTTAATTAATAGCTGATCCTTTCCTGGAAAAATATCTATATCAAACGATTCCTTTTTGTATTGTTCAGCCTTAATATAACTATCAATTACTTTGTTAAAGCGTTGTAAATGTCCATAAACAGTTGTAAAACCGTTTGGATGATCAATATATAATGTTTTTCCAAAACCAACTGGTGATACTTTTATTCTTGCAATAAATCCATCGGCTACGGCATATACAGGCTTGCCTTCAATTTCATGAGTTTTAATATCAATACCTGAATGAAAATGATTGTTTCGAAGTTCACCAAAGTTACCACTTAATAACATTAATGAGTCTAAGGGTTGAATAAAATAATTTTGGGGATAGTAAGTTTGACAATAGTCTTTTGTACTAAGTAACAGAAATAAAGGAATTATTAGATGTAAAAATTTCATCATTACAGATTTTGGTAAATTTTTATCAAAATAACAAAAAAATAAAATGTAGTATTTATTATTTTTGAAATTTCTATATTTGATTTTTTAAAACTTTAGTTGAAATTTGTCATGAAATGATGAGAATTAAGGTCCTATAAGTAATTGGACAAATAGAATGTCGTATATCAGAAAAGAATAGACGAACACGGATTCCACGGATAAAACAGATAAGCGCTGATAATAATACAAACAGATTTAGCGCTGATTTTATTCATGCAAGTATGAATGATAAGACCGGATATGTCTGAAAATTATTCCGACAAGTTGGAATGAATATCCGTTTTAAAATCCGCTATATCAGCAAAAATCCATGTTCTATTCTTAAGGTTTTCAAATTTAATTATACGACAATTTATAGTTTCTATTACTTAATATCCTATAATATCCGAATATTAACAAATGGATTTGACTATTAATAAATAAAGTGTCAAAAAATGAAAAAATATTTACTTATAACAATTTTATTTCATATTTTTTTAAATTACTCATTTTCACAAAACCCTCATATCGATTCTTTAATTTGCAAGCTTAAAAAATCATATGGATATGAACAAATCAATATTTTAAATAATTTATCTGATTCTTATATTTCCATTCATATACCTACCGCCATAAATTTTGCCCAACAAGCTTTAATACAATCAAAAAAATATAACTATATAGATGGATTGGCATATGGATATTTAAATCTGGGGAATATTTATAAATATACAGGAGACTATACTCAATGTCAGGGATATTTTGAGAAATCTCTTATGCAATATAATAAAATTAAAAATTATAATAAAATTTGTAACTTATATGTTTTTTTGAGTGAAATACAGATAAACAAATCAAATTACTCAAAAGCATATCTAAGCCTAATTAAATCGTTACAAATTGCAGAAAAAGAAAATAATTTATATTCACAATCAGTTACTTTTGTCCATATTGGCTATTTTTATATTTCATTGAAAAATTATGACCTGGCCAAATTGTATTTTAATAAGGCATTATATAATTCAATAAAGGGAAAATTTATTAGAGTAATCATAGCTTCTTATGGTGGATTATCGCATATTGCTTATAATCAAAATAATTATAAATGTGCCATTGGTTATCTATTTGAAGCATCAAAATTTATTAATAATAGTAAAAATGAGGCAGTTAAAAGTGAGCTATATGGCTATTTTGGTGATTTGTTTTTAAAAAATTGCGATTATACAAAAGCTTTAGAATCATATAATAAGACTTTAATAATTAACAAAAGTATATGTGATAAATTTAATGAGAGCAATATAATAACCAAACTTGCACATGTTTATCAATTGCAAAAAAAATATAAACTGGCTCTTCAATATAATCAAAAAGCACTGAAAATTCGTAAGTCATCCGGGTATAAATTACTCGTTGGAAGTTCATATACCAATGTTGGTACTTCATATTTTTATATGAACGATTATAATAATGCATATAAATTTTATCAGCAAGGATTGTTAATCTCAAAAGAATTTATAAGAACAGATTATATATTATATAATTATACTAAAATTTATGAATTTTTCCTAGCAAAACAAAATTTTAAGAAAGCCTTAGATTATTATATCCTATTATCGTCCGTAAATAATCAGATAATTCGGGAAGAAAACGACAGAAAAATTGCAGAGATTCAATTAAAATATGAGATAGAAAAAAAAGATCAAAAGGTGAATGAAATGATGAAAAAAAATGAAATACAGCGTCTTATATTAAAAAAGCGTCAATATTTTTTTTCAGCATTATCCGTTTTTTTTATATTAATTTCAATTATCGTTTTGTTTTTTTATAAACAATCGCAGTTTAAAAATAAACAAAAAAATGCAGATATTGAGCAAAAACTTTTGCGTTCGCAAATGAATCCCCATTTTATTTTTAATTCGTTAATTTCTATTCAGAGTTTTATTTTTAAGAATAATTCGATTGACGCGGGTAGCTATTTATCAGGTTTTGCCAAGCTAATTCGTTTGGTATTAATTAATTCAAGAGAAGATTTTATTTCCCTTGAAAAAGAAATAGAAACAATAAAATTATATTTAAAACTTCAAAAAATGCGATTTGAAAATAAATTTAATTATACGTTAACGATTGATGAAGAGCTTGGTCAAACATTAGTGGCTATTCCTCCTATGATGATACAACCATTTATAGAAAATTCTATTGAACATGGTATTTTAAATAAACATACAATCGGCAAAATTGATATACGTATTTTTGATAAGGATAATTTTATACAAATTGAAGTTGAAGATAACGGAATAGGAAGAGAAAAAGCCCAAGAAATTCAAAAGTTAAAAAAGGTTGCACACAATGCTTTAGCTACAAAAATAACTTTTCAAAGGATTTTACTTATGAAAAGAAAGTATCAAATGAATGTTGACCTAGTTATAACCGATTTGAAAAATAAAACCTCAGATGAAATTCAGGGAACGCTTATTGTTTTAAAAATTCCCAAACGGATGATGATTTGAATTCTTTAATAGCCCTATTAAAGCGAACTATAAATTTTTCGTACATGGCGGAGAGAGAGGGATTCGAACCCTCGGTTCCCAAAAGAGAACAACGGTTTTCGAGACCGCCCCGATCGACCACTCTGGCATCTCTCCAAAATTAAATAATAAACGATAAAAAATTAAATATAAAAGCAAAATCTTTTATTCCAATCAGTAAGCGGAGAAAGGGGGATTCGAACCCCCGGAGGTATTAGCCTCAACGGTTTTCAAGACCGCCGCAATCGACCACTCTGCCATCTCTCCGCTGCAAAAGTACTTTTTTTTTTAAAACAAGACATAAAATTTTTAAAATGAATAAATATATAAATGTTAAATTGATAGTAAGTGATTTTATAATAATATTATAACCGCAATAATTTTCAATTAATTAAGTTTTGAGTTTTTTTATTTTTTTTGTAAATTTGTTACAAATTATAATAAGCAATAGATTTTTTTAAATAGTTGATAACCTGTAAAATAAGCACCCATGAAAAAATGTATATTATTTTTCGTTATTTTATTTGGATTATGGCCAATGAATAACTTATTTGCATCTAAAGTAAGAGCATTTTTATCTTATGCTACTTTCTATTCTCCTGAACAAGGCCCATTTATTGAAACATATTTAGCCGTTTTAGGAAAAAGCGTAATGTTTACAAAAAATACTAATAATAAATTTCAGGGGAAACTTGAAATAACAATGCTGTTTAAACAAGGTGACTCAATTAGAACATATAAAAAATATGAATTATTGAGCCCGGAAATTTCTGATACTTCCAAAAACAAGATTAATTTTATTGATCAGCAACGCTTTTTACTTCCTAATGGCAGTTATTTATTTGAAATTATGATTTCAGATGGAAATTGTGATACGATACCATTTTCCGTGTCCCAACCACTTGAAATAAACTACACTTCTGATTCTGTTTATATTTCAGGAATACAATTAATTGAAAAATACAAAAAATCAAAAGAGTTTAATATCTTAAGCAAAAGTGGTTTTGACTTTATTCCCTATGTAAGCGATTATTTTCCCGAAAATGTTGATACATTAATTTTTTATACGGAAATATACAATACAAATAAAATTTTAGGCTCCGATCAAAAATATTTGCTTAACTGGGATATAGAATCATTTGAAACAGGTAAGGTTATTGGCGATTTTATAAAATATAAAAAAGAAAATACGCGAAGTGTAAATGTACTATTTAATCAGTTTGATATTAAAAATTTACCTTCTGGAAATTATTATCTGGCTATTTATCTTAAGAATCAAAATAATCAATTAATAGCTTCGAACAAATTGTTTTTTCAACGTAATAATCCTGAAATTCAATTTGATATAAAAGATATTGCTGCAATAAATGTTAAAAATACTTTTGCTTCTCAGTTTACTATTCGTGAAACTTTATTTGATTATATTTTATCATTATCACCAATCTCTACTGAAATTGAGAAAGACTTTGTGAAATATCAATTAAAAAAAGCTGATTTGAAAACTATGCAGCAGTATTTTTTAAATTTTTGGGTTAAACGTAATTCGTTAGAGCCTGAGCGGGCATGGAACGATTATGCTATTCTTGTTCAAAAAGTAAATGCAGCCTATAGTACTAGCATTAGAAAAGGATATGATACAGATAGGGGCAGAGTTTATTTACAATATGGAATTCCAAATTCTATTTCAGAAGTTCCATATTCATCAGAAGAAGTACCTTATGAAATTTGGCATTATTATAAATTGCCTGATAATCAGAAGAATAAAAAATTTGTGTTTTGTAATCGCGATTTAGTTCGAAATAGCTATGAATTAATTCATTCCGATGCTCTTGGTGAATTAAGTAATTACAACTGGCAATATTTGCTTCAACGTAATATTAGAATTGGAGATAGTCAGGATGTAATAAATAATTCTGGTAGATATAGCGGAAAATCGGGTGAATTATATAATGAACCACGATAATAATGTGTTGAAAAAAAATTAATGTATATTTTCTTTTTGTTTTTTAAGTCAGTAGCTTGGATAGTATCACTATTACCATTTTGTTTTTTATATGCTTTCTCTGATTTTCTGTATGTGATTTTATATTATGCTGTAAAATACAGAAAAAAAGTTGTTTATGAAAATATTAAAAATGCGTTTCCGGAAAAAAATTCCAAAGAAATAAAAAAAATTGCAAAAAAATATTTTCATAATTTATGTGATATAATTGTTGAAGTAATTAAAATTAGGCATATTACCATAAAACAACTTTTAAAACATGTTGAATTTAAAAATTATCAGATAATTGATGAATTGATTGGTTCGGGTAAGAGTATTATTGTGGCTACAGGGCATTGTGGAAATTGGGAATGGATGTCTATAAAAATGGCGTATATTGCTAAAATTAAGGGATTTGCTATAGCAAAACCTTTATCTGATAAAAATTATGATAACTATTTAAATAAACTTCGCACAAAATTTTCAACAGAAAGTGTAATTAAGTATAAGGAAACCTACAGAAAACTTATAAAGAATAAAGATATTCAAACGATTAATGGCTTTGTTGTTGATCAAACACCGGCAAAAGGTGAAATTACATTTTGGACAAATTTTTTAAATCAGGATACCCCAGTTTATTTGGGTACCGAAAAAATAGCTAAATCTCTTGGTATGGCTGTCGTTTTTATTTATGTAAAAAGAATAAAACGTGGTTATTATGAAGCGGAAATTATAAAAATTACAGATGATGCCCGTTTTACATCAGAACACGAAATTACCGAAAAACATGTTCATTTATTAGAACAATTTATAAATAAATATCCTGATAATTGGCTTTGGTCGCATCGCCGTTGGAAATATAAACAAAATGATGTTTTAAAAAATAATTAATACTCTTTTTATCTTACTACAAGAAAAGATTAGTTTTGCCAAAATTTTAATTGCATTTATATTTTGAGGAAAGTAGCAGTTGTGATATTAAACTGGAATGGGAGAAAATTTTTAAAAAAATTTCTACCTTCTGTAATTAAATGCAATCAGGGTGATTGCGAAATAATTATTGCAGATAATGCATCTACTGATAGTTCCATTGAATTTTTACAAGAGACCTATCCTCAGATTCGTATTATTCAAAATTTAATTAATGGAGGATTTGCTAAAGGGTATAATGATGCTTTGAAACAGATAGATGCTGAATATTATGTGTTACTAAATTCGGATATTGAAGTTACATCTAATTGGATCAATCCTATAATTGAACTAATGGATAATGATCATACTATAGCTGCTTGCCAGCCAAAATTACGATCATATGATAATCCCGAAATGTTTGAATATGCTGGTGCTGCAGGTGGATTTATTGATAAATATGCTTATCCTTTTTGCCGAGGTAGATTATTTCAGACTGTTGAAAAGGATACTGGACAATATGATCTTATTTCTGAAATATTTTGGGCAACAGGAGCTTGCATGTTTGTAAGAGCTAATTTATATCATAAGTTTGGGGGTTTGGATGAGGATTTTTTTGCTCATATGGAGGAAATTGATTTTTGTTGGAGACTTAAAAATGCTGGATATAAAATTATGTATTGTCCACAGTCCATTGTTTACCATGTTGGTGGAGGGACATTGCCTAAAATTTCTTCCCACAAAACATATCTTAATATGCGTAATAATATTACCATGTTGTTTAAAAATTTACCGAAAAAAGAATTATTTAAAGTATTTATTGCACGTTTATTTCTTGATGGAATAGCAGCTATTAAATTTTTAATGGATAGTGGTTTTCAGGATTTTATAGCAGTTTTGCGTGCACATTTCAGTTTTTATGCACATTTTAAAATAAATATGAAGAAGCGAAAAAAAATAAAACACATAGGTGTGTCAAGTGTATATAACGGGAACATTGTTGTGGATTATTTTTTGAAAAAGAAAAGATATTTTTTTGAGCTTGAAGAGTCCAAGTTTAAATAGATTAATGTAAAATGACCTGGATTATTTCTTTTGTTGGTATTTTTGAAACTATTTTTGACAGTTTCACTTAAGTATTTTCCGGGTTTTATAAAAATATATCAAGCTATTTTTGTTTTATTTGCGATGACGCGAGTATATATTTACTTATTAGTCATTGCATTGAAAATGCATTTCTTTGGGTATTGTTTATTCAGTATTAACTGGTATTTGAACAATAGAAACTATACTCTTTGGGATGATATTATTTATGAGTCAAGGGAAATATTAAAAATTGTATTAATTCTGTTTATTATAACGGGTATTGTTGGTTTAAAATTTAGAACCTCTATTTAGGAATAAATGCCTGTAATGCTATACGATATGAATTTAACCCGAATCCACTGATTATACCTTTTACAAAAGGTGCAAGCAATGAAGTTCTTCGATAGTTTTCTCGTGCATATATATTTGAAATGTGGACTTCAATAACCGGCGTTGAAACTGCTTTTACTGCATCCGAGATCGCTACGGACGTGTGAGTATAACCTCCAGCATTTAAAATAATTCCATCATAACAAAACCCCGTATCATGAATTTTCTGAATAATTTCTCCTTCAATATTGCTTTGAAAATATTCAATTGAAATAGATGAAAATTGATTTTTTAATTCTGATAAAAATTCATCAAATGAGCGGGTTCCATATATTTCAGGTTCTCGTTTCCCGATTAAGTTAAGGTTTGGTCCATTGATTATCATTATTTTCATTGCGTAAATGTTTTTTTAATGAAAAAATAAATTGTATTTGATAGCATTTTAAAGAATAGGCTATTCTAAATTACACAATAAATCCGGCCTCTTTTTTTTTGTTCTTTCAATTGACTTTTCATATAACCACTTTGATATTTCTTTGTCATTACCTGAAAGTAAAATATCTGGTACTTTTTTCCCTTCAAAATCATAGGGGCGCGTATAAATAGGAGGTGATAAAATATTATTCTGAAAAGAATCGGACAAAGCTGAGGTTTCATCATTTAAAACTCCGGGAATGAGCCGTATAATACTGTCAACCATTATCATAGCTGCTATTTCACCACCCGATAAAACGTAATCTCCAACCGAAATTTCCTGAGTGATAAATATTTCTCTTATTCGTTCATCAATTCCTTTATAATGTCCGCAGAGTATTAATAAATTGTTAAACGTAGAAAAATGATTAGCAGTTGATTGATTATACGGTTTGCCATCTGGACTTGTATAGATTATTTCATCATATTTTTGTTCTTGCATTAATTTTTTTATCGCTGTTGCAATAGGTTCTATCATCATTACCATGCCAGAACCACCTCCATAAGGATAGTCATCAACATTTTTATGTTTGTTAGTTGCATAATCGCGGATATTGTGAATGTAAATTTCAGCAATGCCCTTATTAACGGCTCTTTTAATAATCGAGTGATTAAAAGGACTGTCAAACATCTCAGGAAAGATAGTCAATATGTCGAATCGCATAATGTTAAAAATAGAAATACAAAAATAAAATAAATTATTATTTAAAAAAACAAGAAGTCGCAGGGTGAGCGTTTTTTAAAAGGATTGAAATTTGACAGACATTTTCCCTTTAAAAAATTAATTTTCAATGAAGCATATAAATCCATTCCTGAAAAATCATAAGATGACATGAATCCAATAATTTTTTCAGTTCCAATAGTAAGATTACTAAAACGTAACGACAGTCCGATTCTTGGTGAAAATTTTTCATAAAGTGTTACGGGTAAATTTACTTCCCAGAATCTGGTTTCAAAACGAGGAGCAAAGGAAAGGCTTGTTGGACGTAAGGCGTATTGGTTGCCGAAATGAATGCTTTTAATTGCTGTTGAATTGATATAAAAGTTTTTATATGCATGGAAATCGACCTGAACGCTTAATGCAGATGGTAACCAGATCGTTATGTTGTTTGTTTTTACAGATAGGTTTTGTGAACCAGCTAAGTGTTGAATAATTACAGAATCAAATTTATCGGGTGAATTCATATCGGAAGCATGAGTTCCTGTCCAAATAACATTTGTAGTATCAAACATATAGCTTCTTGCATTCGTGTTGAATTTAATTTTTCCGATATCTAATAACGATATTCCGACTTTGAAAATATAATCGAGACATTTTTGTTGGCAAGGTTTATTAATTTTCATTGGTTTGAGGCTCGTCGGTTCACTTTTTCGGATATATGTTATTCCTATATCGCCACTCCATCCGCCACCTTTAATCAATTTATTATCAGATATTTTATCCGTTTTATAATTCATAGGCAACGAATAACCATAACCGGCTTTTATTCTTTTAATGTAAACCGTATCATCTGTAATTTTGTAATCCAAATAATTACTATTATAGTAAACGCCTGCCATACCCATTAATCTTTTTATACTGAAACCAGCAGAAATTTGGCTGTAGTATTTGTTATAAAACACATATGAGTAGCTTAAGCCTATTTCACCCCAGACCAGTCCCGTTGCATTGATTTTTTTTGAAAGTAATGCTAAACTAAGTTGAGGCTTATACGTAATTCCATAATATGCAAAATTTATCATTTCAGGAGGTATTCCGTTAACTGATAATGTTGAACGAATGGAAGTTGTTAATGCTACTGAATGCCTACTATAACTTAGCATAGCCGAAGGCCCATTTATCATAACATTTACAAACCCTTCGCCTTTCGTTTTCTTATTAATGTAAAAAAACATTTCAGTATTGTTATCGATATGAGAAGGGTACTTAGGGCGTTTTTCAAAAAAACGTCCCAAACGATACTCATTTTTTGCTAAATAGGCTATATTATTTTCCTCAAATGCATTACCAGAAACAAGGTTGACATCAACATAATAATAGGAACTCGACATGGCTGAAGGATTTATGTGTACAGCATTAATGCCTGCATAATTTCCATTAACCAGTCCCGACGTTTGTTGCCCTTTTAATGATAGAGACAAACAAACAAAAAAAAGCATTTTATAAAATTTAGGTACCATCCACAAATTGGCAGCAAAACTAAGCTTATTATTTTTAACACGAAAAATTATTTTGTTTCAGATACGAATAAAATGTAAAACAAAAATTATTTAATTCCTTTAATATATACGGTTTATTTTTCTAATTTTGAACCCGTATTAAAATATGTAATTAATAAACGAAATATCAAAAGCTATGAGTTGTAAATGTTGTAATACCCAAGAAAATTCCAGCAAAGATGAACTGAATTTATCATGCTATGGCATTCATGATGTAAAACAGATTTTTCATAATTTATCTTATGAGGAATTATTTAAACACGAAACCAATCCTGAATTACAAGGATTTGAAAAAGGTTATTTAACTAATACTGGTGCTATAACGGTAGATACTGGAATTTTTACAGGCCGTTCGCCAAAAGACAAATACATTGTAACGGAAAGCGAATCAGAAAAGAATATTTGGTGGGCTGGTCCAAATCGTAAAGGATCGGATAACAAACCGGTATCAGAAACTGTTTGGAAAGCATTACTGGAAGTATCGCAGAAACAGTTAAATAATAAAAGGCTATATGTTACAGATGCTTTTTGTGGAACAAACGAAAATACTCGTTTAAAAATACGTGTAATTTCGGAAGTGGCATGGATGTCGCATTTTGTTAAAAATATGTTCATTCGCCCTACAGAAGAAGAACTTAAAAATTTCGAGCCTGATTTTGTGATGCTTAATGCATGCAAGACTACTAATCCTCATTGGCAGGAAATGGGTTTACATAGCGATGTGTATGCAGTGTTTAATATAAAAGAAAAAATGGCTGTTGTCGGCGGAACATGGTATGGTGGGGAAATTAAAAAAGGAATGTTTTCCATCATGAATTATTTTCTTCCTTTAAATAAAATAGCGGCTATGCATTGCTCTGCCAATATGGGTAAGGATGGTGATACGGCAATTTTCTTTGGCCTGTCGGGAACCGGGAAAACCACTCTTTCTGCCGATCCTAAACGTTATTTAATTGGAGATGATGAACATGGATGGGATGATGAAGGAATATTTAACTTTGAAGGTGGATGTTATGCAAAATGCATTAATCTAAGTAAAGAAAAAGAACCCGATATTTATTATGCAATAAAAAGGAATGCATTACTCGAAAATATTGTATTTGATAAGAATACAGGAGAAATAGATTTTGCTGATGGTTCAAAAACTGAAAATACCCGTGTATCTTATCCAATTTATCATATTAATAACATCGTTAAGCCTGTATCAAAGGGAGGCCATCCTAAGAATGTAATTTTTCTTACAGCAGATGCTTTTGGAGTATTACCTCCCGTTGCAAAACTTACTACTGACCAAACAATGTATCATTTTTTAAGCGGCTATACAGCCAAAGTGGCAGGAACAGAAAGAGGTATAAAAGAACCAACTCCGACATTTTCATCCTGTTTTGGTGCAGCTTTTCTGTTATTACATCCCACGGTGTATGCTCAGGAATTAGCAAGAAAAATGAAAGAGCATGGTTCCACTGCATATTTGGTAAATACGGGTTGGATTGGAGGCCCTTATGGTGTAGGACATCGTATTGATATTCCAGCTACACGTGCAATTATTGATGCTATACTTGATGGTTCGTTGTTGAATTCTGAATATGAAGAACTTCCAGTATTTGGTTTGATGATTCCCAAAAATGTGAAAGACGTTGACAGTAATATATTAAATCCAAGAAATTTATGGCAAGTTAAAGAAGAATGGGATGTTGCAGCAACGAAATTAGCTGAAAAATTTATAACAAATTTCAATAATTTCACTGATAATGATGAGGGCAAGCGATTAATTGCTGCCGGTCCTGTCATTTAATTGTTTATTTATCATGTAAATATGAAATAATAAATAAAAAATTATTTTTTTTTAAAAAAGTAGGATAAAAAAATTTTCTAATTAAAATTCTTGTATATTTGTTTGTTAATTTTTTAAATCATTTATTTTATGTCTACTGGAAAAGTTAAGTTCTTTAATGAAAGAAAAGGTTTTGGATTTATCGTTGACGATGAAACCCAAAAAGAAGTGTTTGTTCATGCATCCGGCTTGATAGACAAACCCATAGCAGAAGAGGATAAAGTTACCTTTGATGTAACTGAAGACTCGCGTGGAAAGAAAGCAATCAATGTAAAAAAGATATAATTTTTTATTTGAATGCCCGGTATCAAAGAGGCTGCTCCTAAAGAGCAGCCTCTTTTTTAATATCTTTGCAAATCAAAAGAATAAAATACTAATGAATTATCTTCTTGCCGAAAACCTTACAAAATCTTTTGGCGAAAAATTACTTTTTAAAAACCTGACTTTTGGAATTGATGCCGGCCAGAAAATAGCGCTGATTGCCAGAAATGGTTCCGGAAAAAGTACACTGCTTAATATTCTGGCTGGCAATGATTTTCCTGAAGAAGGAAACGTTGTTATCAGAAAAGATATACGAGTTTCTTACCTGCAACAAAATCCCGAATTAGGTGATGAAAATACCGTTATGGAAGTCATTTTTAATAGTGAAAATGATTATATTAGCACCATCAGAAATTATGAAAAGGCTTTAATTGATTTAAAAATATCGAATTCGTCTGAAAATCATTTAGTATTTAATTCGGCGAGTACCCGCATGGATGCGTTGAATGCATGGGATTATGAAATAAAAATAAAGGAGGTTTTAACTCGTTTCCAAATAGAAAATCTTCAGCAAAAAATAAACGAACTTTCTGGTGGACAGCGAAAAAAAGTTGCACTTGCAAAAGCGTTGATAGAAGAAGTTGATTTGCTTTTACTTGACGAACCTACCAATCATTTGGATATAGAAATGATTGAATGGCTTGAAGATTATTTATCCAAACAAAAACTCAGTCTGTTAGTGGTTACTCACGACAGGTATTTTCTCGACAATGTTTGTCAGGAAATCTTGGAATTGGATAATGGACAATTATACCGTTATAAAGGAAATTATAGCTATTTTTTAGAAAAAAAAGCAGAGCGCGAACATATTGAATCATTAGAAACCGAAAAATCCCGCAACATTTATCGTACCGAACTTGAATGGATGAGGCGGATGCCATCGGCAAGAGGAACTAAATCAAAAGCAAGAGTAGATGCCTTTTACGATATACAAGAAAAAGCATTAAAGCGAACAGGTAATGGCGCCATAGAGCTGAATGTGAAAATGAATCGCCTGGGTGGAAAAATTCTTGAATTAAATAACATATCGAAAAGTTTCGGAGACTTTAAAGCTGTTGATGATTTTACGTATACTTTTAAAAAGGGCGAGCGCATCGGAATTGTAGGCAAAAATGGCATTGGAAAATCAACATTGCTTAATATCATAACCGGAGATAGTCGTGCAGACCGGGGTAAGATAAGTTTGGGGCAAACGGTAGTATTTGGCTATTATTCACAGGAAGGGTTTCTGCCTAAAGAAGATAAGCGTGTCATTGAATTAGTGAAAGATATAGCCGAAGAAATACCCTTGGGCAAAGGAACAATGTCAGCTTCACAGTTTTTGAATCATTTTAATTTTCCACAAACCTTGCAATATAATTATTTTTCCAATCTTAGTGGTGGTGAAAAACGTCGTCTGTTCTTATTAATGACCCTTATTAAAAATCCGAATTTTTTAATACTTGACGAACCAACCAATGACCTTGATATTATTACATTGCAAATTCTCGAAGACTTTCTGCTTGATTTTAAAGGCTGTTTGATGATTGTATCCCACGACAGATTTTTTCTCGACAAATTAGTTGATCATGTTTTCGTTTTTGAAGGAAATGGCAGGATAAAAGATTATTATGGAAATTATACCGGATATTATCGTCAAAAATTATTGGAAGAATCGTCGAAAAGCCAAAACAAAATTGAAAAGCCAAAGCGGGAAAAGCCAAAAGATGTAGTAAAAAAGCCATCGTATAAGCAAAAGCTTGAGTATGAGTCTTTGGAAAATGAGATTCAATCGCTTGAAACTGAAAAATCAGAAATCATCAACAGACTTAACTCTGGTAAAGAAAATATGGAAACACTTCATGAATTATCCATTCGCTTCGGAGAAATCGAAAAACGGATAGATGAAAAAACTATTCGCTGGATGGAGCTTTCGGAAATAATTGATAATTCCAGGTAATTGATTAGTTATAAATTGACCAGAAACTTCATTGTGTCAACTCCATCGGCGTAATCCCAAAGCTCTGGTTGTTGCGCTTTTCCGAAAGGTATATTTGTAGCGAATGTTTCATCACTTCCAACGACACATTGGATATTATCAGAATAATTATTTAGTTCTTGCTCAACAACTTCCAAATTGCCGTATTTTTCAAAATGAATCACCGAAACCGGCGAAGCAATGGCCATGTCTTCCTTCAAAAGCAGGAACCCATTGTCAGCAAAGGGAATGCTGTTAACTAAAAAGATTGATTTATAATAATCGTAATTGTTTCGGTATTTATTATGATTAGCCAAATCGTTCCAGGATTCATTGGCTTCGAAGAATTTTACAAACGAATATCCTTCCGGCACAAACAGTTTGGACACATTACGGCATCCCATTCCAAAATGGATAAAAATGTCGTTTCCTAAAGCGTTCAATTCTTCTGCGGATTCTTTACCGGTAAGTATGGCGATGGCATTTCGGTTGTGGCGGAGAATATGAGGGTACTTTCCAAAATAATATTCAAAATAACGGGAAGTATTATTGCTACCGGTAGCTATTACCGCATCAAAATTTTCGAGTTTCCCTTCGGAAAAGTAGATACGTTTGCCGAATTCCGGCTCGTAATCCATAAGTATATTTGCAATGGCGGGGATTAATTTATCATCGTCTGATGAAAGTTTCCCAACAAAACGATTTCCGGAAATCAAAACACTTAAAAAATCATGAAATCCGACGGCAGGAATATTTCCAGCCATAACGACGGCAATATTCTTTGTTTTTTTTTCTGTTTCAAGCTGATTACGATAGGGGAGAAGCCATTTTTTTAAATTTTCCTCCGTCAGGCTATTTCCTAACGCAGCAATAGCAAAGCGAACATTATTTTCGGTGAACCATGGGTTATAAATTTTAATATTCTGAATCAGTTTTTCAAAATCAGAATAATGCTTTTGGAATATAGCATCGTGATTTGCATTCCGTTTGTCATCGTTTACACACCATCTTAGGAAGTTTCCCAGTTTTATAAATGCTTCAATCCTATTGTCTAAAGTCATAATTATTCAATTATTATAATGAGAAGTAAAAATTTTATCTTTTTAAAAAGTAAAGGTATCAATTTATTTACCGGACAATTATTATAAACTAAAAATGTTCAATAAAATTATTGGATAAATTGATCAAAATATTCTAATTTTGTTATCGTTTTTATGAATGTAAATACAAAATTCAGAAATTATTAATAACCTAAAATTCATATTACTATGAAAAAACATAATTTTAATGCCGGACCATCTATTCTTCCAAGAATAGCCATTGAAAACACAGCAAAAGCCGTTTTAGATTTGAACGGAATAGGAATGTCAATCCTGGAAATTTCGCATCGAAGCAAAGATTTTCAGGCAGTGATTGATGAAGCAGTAGCTTTATTTAAAGAAGTGTTGAATATTCCTGATAATTATCACGTTTTGTTTCTTGGCGGCGGCGCAAGCCTTCAGTTCTGCATGGTTCCTTTTAACCTTTTGAATAAGAAAGCAGCTTACCTGGAAACAGGTGTTTGGGCAAAAAAAGCATTGAAAGAAGCTAAATTGTTTGGCGAAGTAGTTACCGTTGCTTCTTCTTCCGATAAGAATTTCAATTACATTCCCAAAGGCTGGACTATTCCTGCCGATGCTGATTATTTCCACATCACAACCAACAATACCATTTACGGAACCGAAATCCGCGAAGATTTCGATAGCCCTGTTACCTTAGTTGCTGATATGTCATCCGATATTCTGAGCCGTCCGGTGGATGTTTCCAAATATGGAATGATTTACGGCGGTGCACAGAAAAACCTTGGACCTGCAGGCGTTACCTTTGTAATTATTCGCGACGATATCCTCGGAAAAGTAGAACGCGCTATCCCGACCATGCTCGACTACCGTACGCATATTAAGGATGGTTCGATGTTTAACACACCTCCGTGTCTGCCAATTTTTACCGTTAAGGAAACCCTGAAATGGATTAAAAGTATAGGTGGTGTAAAAGTGATGGAAGAAATGAACAAGAAAAAAGCCAACCTGCTTTACGACGCTATCGACAACAGCAAAATGTTTGTTGGAACCGTTGAAAAAGACAGTCGTTCGCGCATGAATATCTGCTTTGTGATGAAAGAACAATATAAAGACAAAGAAGAAGCTTTCATGGAATTTGCCAAAGGTAAAGGCATGGTAGGTATCAAAGGACATCGTTCCGTTGGCGGTTTCCGCGCTTCATGCTACAACGCACTTCCTATCGAAAGCGTTCAGGCATTGATTGATGCTATGCACGAATTTGAAAAAGCTAACGCATAAACCTCACCCTCTTACTCCCCCCTCTCCAATGGAGAGGGGGCTGGGAGGAGAGGTGATAATTAAATTATAGAATCATGAAAAAAATATTAGTTGCCACCGAAAAGCCCTTTGTAAAAGTTGCCGTGGACGGCATCCGCAAAGTGGTGGAAGCTGCCGGCTACGAACTGGTGCTTCTGGAAAGTTATAAAAGCAAAGCCGAATTGCTTGGCGCTGTTGCCAATGCCGATGCTATGATTGTTCGCAGCGACATTGTTGACCGCGAAGTAGTAGCGGCTGCCAAAAACCTGAAGATTGTTGTACGTGCCGGTGCCGGTTACGATAACCTTGATTTGGCTGCATGTACCGAAAAAGGCATCGTTGCCATGAATACTCCCGGACAAAACTCCAACGCCGTTGCCGAACTGGCACTTGGCATGATGGTGTTTATGGCTCGCGGAATGTACAATGGCAAATCAGGAAGTGAATTAAAAGGTAAAAAATTAGGTATTCAGGCTTACGGCGCTGTTGGTCGTCTTGTAGCCAAAGTTGCCAAAGGTTTTGGTATGGAAATCTATGCTTTTGATCCATTCGTCCCCAAAGAAGCTATTGAAAAAGATGGCGTTCATTGTATCGAAAAATTAGAAGATTTGTACAGTACCTGCCAATATGTATCATTACATATTCCGGCAACTACCGAAACAAAGAAATCAATCAACTTCAATCTTCTTTCAAAAATGCCTAAAGGCGCCGTATTGGTAAATACTGCCCGCAAGGAAGTTATCAATGAAGAAGAATTGCTGAAGATGTTTGCCGAACGTCCCGACTTTAAATACCTAAGCGATATTGAACCGGAATGTAAAGCCGAAATCGCCGAAAAATATGCCGGTCGCTACTTCTTTACTCCCAAGAAAATGGGCGCTCAGACCGAAGAAGCTAACATCAATGCAGGCATTGCTGCCGCAAACCAGATTGCAGATTTCTTTACTACCGGAAATAAAAAATTCCAATTAAATAAATAAACTACCCCTCCCTGACTCTCCCCGAATATTTGGGGAGGGAACTTCGGGATGGCGTAATCAATCAGATATTTTTAATCTGAAATCTCAAATTTTAAATCTCAACTTCAAAAATGGCTATACTAAAACCTTTTAAAGGACTGCGTCCTCCAAAAAATATCGTAAAAGAACTTGCTTCACGTCCTTACGACGTACTTAATTCTGCCGAAGCACGCGTGGAAGCCGGTGGAAACGACTATTCACTTCTGCACATCATAAAACCGGAAATCGACCTTCCCGTTGGCATCGACGAACACGACGAAGCTGTTTACAACAAGGCAAAGGAAAACTTTGAAAAATTCCAGAAAAACAACTGGCTGGTACAGGACAGCGAAGAATACCTTTATATTTATGCCCAAACCATGAACGGCAAAACCCAATATGGAATGGTTGGCTGCGCCGGTGTGCAGGATTATATGAATGGTATCATTAAAAAGCACGAACTTACCCGCAAGGACAAGGAAGAAGACCGCATGAAACATGTACGCATCACCAATGCCAACATGGAACCGGTATTTTTTACCTATCCCAACGTTAAGGAAATTGATGAAATCGTTGCCAAGTTTGTTAAAGAAAATGAAGCCGAATATGATTTCACTTCCGTTGACGGTTTTGGACATCATTTCTGGGTAATCCGCGACAAAGCTCTTGTACAGCGCATCGTTGACCTTTTTGCTAAAGTACCTTATACTTATGTTGCCGACGGACACCACCGTACTGCTGCCGCTGCTTTGGTTGGAAACGAAAAGAAAAAAAATAATCCAAACCATACCGGTAACGAGGAATATAACTTCTTCCTTGCCGTACATTTTCCTGCCGACCAGTTGACAATCATTGATTACAACCGCGTGGTAAAAGACCTGAACGGACTGTCAAATGCTGATTTCATGGCTAAGCTTGGAAAAGTATTCGATATTACCGAAAAAGGCAGCGAAATTTACAAACCCTGCTGTCTGCATAATTTCAGCATGTATATTGATGGAAAATGGTACAGCATGACTGCCAAACCTGGAACCTTCAACGACAACGACCCGATAGGCGTGCTGGATGTTACCATCCTTTCCAAATTAGTTTTGGATGATGTATTAGGCATCAAAGACCTGCGTACCGACAAGCGTATTGACTTTGTTGGCGGAATCCGCGGCTTGGGCGAACTGAAAAAACGGGTGGACAGCAACGAAATGAAAGTTGCTTTTGCATTGTATCCGGTTTCTATGAAGCAGTTAATCAACATTGCTGATACCGGAAACATCATGCCACCAAAAACTACCTGGTTCGAGCCCAAACTTCGGAGCGGTTTAGTTGTTCATAAACTTGATTAAGCGATGAGCTTGGAGTTAGGAGCTATGAGTAGATATATCCATAGCTCCCAATTCCCGGCTCCGAGCTAAACTATACAAATTATTAATTTTAAACTCTAGCCTATGGACACCACAGAATTAGTTCTCAAAACATTAAAGGATGCCGGAGTGCCTATGAAATCCGGTGAAGTTGCCGAAAAAGCAGGCATTGACAAAGCGGAAGTGGATAAGATCATCAAGAAACTGAAAAAAGATGAAAAGATCATTTCGCCTAAAATGTGCTTTTACCAGGCAAAGTAAACCACAAACACATCCTGCTGAAGGATGTAACACTGAAACAACCTCTGTTATTTATTGTAGCAGGGGTTGTTTTGTTTTAGGTAATGGTGGGAGTGTGGCGGCTTTCCCCCGTCAGTTCAACTGGCGGAGCCACCCACTCGATTCGTTGCTGTGGTAATTTGAATTCTTTATCTGCTAATACGAAATTGTAAGGAATAACAATATTCCTAAAAGTCCGAGTGATTTTGAAATTATGTATGATTTAATATACGACTCTTGAAAATTATTTCTTTGTAATTTTTTGAAAGATATATAGTCTATGATTGCTATAAATCCTAAAAATGAAATAATATAAATAATATAAGTTGTCAATTTATCAATCAATTGAAATCTTATACTGATAAAAAATAATATCGTTAGTCCGATCCAAATGACAGTATTGTAAAAATATGTACCATTAAACAGATCAAATAACTCGGCTTTTTTATCCTGGTCTAACTTTTTTGTCGCTTTATAATTAATCGCTTTAGCAATTAAGCTAAACGCAACTAATATTGCTAATCCAATCATCCAATTATCCATACGTAAAGTTTTAGATTATTTTAAACTTTTTTCCAATTATATAATTTTCTTACGAAGAGTTGCATTTTAAAATACTAATTTCATGTAAACGAAGCACCGAAACCCGACTGTACCCTGCATGGACAGAACGTACACAGCACAAATGCTATAAAAATGTCAAAAATACAAATATTTTTATAAAAGCAAAATACCGGGTATATTTTTCCAGAGGGTGCGAACCCCGTATATGCAAAGGTAATGTTCCGAAATATTAGCAAGGGGCAGGACTTCGGCGTGAACTCAGCCGGGGTTGTTTTGTTTTTATATCCCGATATAGAACACGTATGATGACACGAATTGCTTTCCGGAAATGCCCTGAAAGGGTATCATATCCTAACGCAGTGAGATTCCTCCCTTCGGTCGGAATGACTGCCCACATTCCCACCTTTTTTCCTTCTCAAGGACGACCGTCATTTCGACCGAAGGGAGAAAACTAATTTATTTATGGAATGATAAATTCCGCTATGTCCCCGGGCAGCACTTCATCCCGCCTGATACTAAGCATTGCTTTTAGGGTTTAGTACGTTATTCAAGCAATTCTGAAATCAACTTTTTATTCTTGTTTTCTATCGAATTAAATATCTCCTGTTCAAACTCCTTAAATTCGGATTTTTTTTCTACTATGTTTTTGAAATCCCAAATATATTACCGGAATCCCGCATTCTTAATTTCAAATTCTGCCTTCTGCTTCCTGCCTTCTGCCTTCTGCAATCTCAAATCTAAAATCTGCAATCCCCTACGCTTCCGGTTTTACTTCTTCACCTTCTCCGTCTTCGCCTCTTTCGCGGCGGATTTTTTTAATGATTTGTGTGTACGTATAATCCGGCAGTTTCGACGGGTCGTTGGTACGGTAAATTCTTTTCCCATGATCCATAATCAGGGCAAGCATATCCCATAAATCAACAAACTTTTCATTGTTTTTGGCTACAACCTGTGCCCGGTCGCTCATCAGGTCGTTCTGACTTTTGTTCAGGGTATCAAGGGTAGTTTGTTTTTGACGGAAAAAACTTTTTGAGTCATCACTAAATCCCTGTTCCTTCAGCGCATCAATATTTTTTTCGATGTTAGGATTAAGGATACCCAATGATTTAACCAGCAATTCCGGATCTCCGCTCTGCAGACTATTGCGAACATCACGGATACCAAAATCATCAACCCCACAGCTAAGATTTACGGCATCTATTACATAACCTTCCAGCAAAAGAAGTTCGGGACGTAAACCCAGCGATTCGGCTAAAATCTGCCCGGTAACTTTTTTAATTTCCCGGGTAGGAATCTCTGTTTTTATCACATTCTCTACCGGTGTTATCTTTCCATCGAGAATTTCCAGTATATTGTCAGGAAATTTTTTAGGAAAAAAAGATTTAAAATCTGCCTTGTCGCGCTCAAAAGTGTGCCGCAGTGCACTTGCAACAAAAGGCAATTCCTCTAAGCGGCATGGAATTCGGTTGCTCATTTTTTTTAATTTTAAAATTTGAAAACAAAAATAATACATTTTAAAGCCCAGATCAAGTAAAACAGCAAAAAAAATGAAAAAAATTACTGTTTTTTGATAATATTTTACTCTGAGTATTTTTACTCAGATGAAAATGTTTGTTAACCAGCATATTATAATTATCAATAAATGCTTAAAAACAGCTAATCAACAATTAGGAATAATCACTTTATATTCAGGAATCGTTACCCAATCCTTGGGAATCGTTACCCCGCCCTTGGGAACCGTTACCCCGCTCTTGGGAATCGTTACCCCGCGCTTAGGAATCGTTACCCCGCCATTGGGAATCGTTACCCCGCCCTTGGGAACCGTTACCCCGCCCTTGGGAACCGTTACCCCGCCCTTGGGAACCGTTACCCCGCCCTTGGGAATCGTTACCCAGCCATTTGGAATCGTTACCCAGCCTTTGGGAACCGTTACCCAGCCTTTGGGAACCGTTATTTAATATTCTAAAAGCACTTTACACTTTAGTTCACCCTAAGAACTTAAAATAAATGCCTAAAATGCCTAAAGTGCCTAAAATTATGAGTTACTTTCCAATTGTTTGCTGAATATTTTATTGTCAGTCTAAGTACTTTTGACACTCCATACTTTAGCTCACTCTAAGTATTTTTGACTCTCCATGCTTTACCTTACTTTAAGTACTTTATCCACCGATGAGTTACCGTTTCATTTATGCCCATGAATGGATTTGGAATAATCGCTTTTTAATTGTCTGCTGGTTCCATAGAGAGCCATTTTTTTATTTAAAACAAGCTGTTTACAAAATTGATTAATTTTGTCCCTGAAAATTTCTAAAATGAACAGCAGTTTACCTTTATATTGTGATAGTCTTTTTTCGTATTCCCGTTTTAAGACTACGGAAGTGAATATTGGCGATGTGCCGTTAGGTGCAAATAATCCCATCCGCATACAATCAATGACCAATACCGATACCATGGATACTCTTTCCACCGTGGAACAAACGCTGCGTATGGTAAGGGCGGGTTGCGAATATGTACGAATCACTGCCCAGGGAATTAAAGAAGCCGAGAACCTTGCCGTGATTAAAAATGAACTGCGTAAACACGGATGCAAAGTGCCGCTGATCGCCGATATCCATTTCAATCCCACAGCGGCTGAAGTAGCTGCACGAATTGTAGAAAAGGTGAGAATTAATCCCGGAAATTATACCGATAAAAAACATTTTCAGAAAGTTGATTACACGGAAAGCGAATATCAGGAGGAAATTGAGCGCATCCGAGAACGGATATTGCCGCTGATTAAAATTTGTAAGGAATATGGAACGGCGATGCGGATAGGAACCAATCACGGTTCACTTTCCGACCGTATTATCAGTCGCTATGGCGATACACCGCTTGGCATGGTGGAATCGGCTCTGGAATACATTCGTATATGCCGTGATTCCGATTATCATAACCTTGTTTTATCAATGAAATCGAGTAATGTAAGGGTTATGGTGCAAGCCTGCCGTTTGCTGGTTAGCCGGATGAAAGCGGAAGGAATGAATTATCCTTTGCATTTAGGCGTTACCGAGGCTGGCGATGGAGAAGACGGACGCATCAAATCGGTTGCTGGCATTGGCACCCTGCTCGGCGACGGGATAGGGGATACCATCCGTGTGTCGTTAACCGAAGCTCCGGAAAATGAGCTTAGTGTTGCAAGAATGCTTGTACAGCATTATCAAAATAATGATGCTCGTTTCCCTTTGGATTTTGAAGGAAAGATACCCGTTAATCCATATGAATATCTCAAACGGAAAACAAAAACAATGGGTAGTGTAGGAGGGGACCGACCTATGGCTGTGGTTACTCATGCCGGAGATATCCCTTCAGGAGTAATAGTTGCTAACCAAAAGAATAATGCCGGCTTTCGCAAATTGTTTTTTGACCTGATCAATCATAACGACTTAACACCTGTCATCATTCATCGTTATTTTTCCGATTGTGCTGCCGATAAATTTCAGTTTTTGGCAACTTCAGAAATAGCTCCTTTGCTTATTGATGGCTTGGGTGATGGCATTTGGCTCGAAGCCGATGGCATTTCACCGGAAATCGTTGAACGAACGGCTTACAGCATCCTTCAGGCAACTCGTTCACGCATCACCAAAACAGAATATATTGCCTGTCCCTCGTGTGGAAGAACATTGTATGATATTCAGGAAACCCTGAAAAAGATTCGGAAACGAACCTCTCATCTTAAAAACCTGAAGATTGCTGTGATGGGATGTATTGTCAATGGCCCGGGCGAAATGGCAGATGCTGATTATGGTTATGTAGGTGCCGGTAAAGGGAAGATTACCCTTTATAAAAAGAAAGAAGTTATCAGAAAAAATATTCCTCAAACGGAAGCTGTGGAAGCATTGATCACTTTGATTAAAGAAAGCGGCGATTGGGAAGAAAAAGTAGGCAGTAGGCAGTAGGCAGAAGGCAGAAGGCAGAAGGCAGAAGGCAGAAGGCAGAAGGCAGAAGGCAGAAGGCAGAAGGCAGAAGGCAGAAGGCAGAAGGCAGAAGGCAGAAGGCAGAAGGCAGAAGGCAGTAAGCAGTAAGCAGTAAGCAGTAAGCAGTAAGCAGTAAGCAGTAAGCAGTAAGCAGTAAGCAGTAAGCAGTAAGCAGTAAGCAGTAAGCAGTAAGCAGTAAGCAGTAAGCAGTAAGCAGTAAGCAGTAAG
>Ga0268360_1000242_pt1 | contig 111473 bp, 91 predicted proteins | sample BioMet11_FD_192465 | JGI IMG/M metagenome (GOLD analysis project Ga0268360, IMG submission 192465) | Sewage microbial communities from Oakland, California, United States - Biofuel 11 (Illumina Assembly) | ecosystem: Engineered > Wastewater > Sewage > Unclassified | place: USA: California... | reverse complement strand
ACAACTGGTTTAGTAGTTCCAAAGTAGCTGGCTCGACTGTTTCCTGATGAAGCATTTAAAATTCGTAGGTTTCAGATTAAATAAGACGCAAGCAAAAGCAAGTGTTTTTTTTCGCAGGGAGCCTGCTTTAACGATTTCTTCCTTAATTTTCTTTTTACCATAATACCGGATTATTTCAATCAGATCGCTGAGTGAACCATAATCGAAAACCTTTGAAATAATATAGATACTGTATTTTTGATATTCTTCTGCTGTTTTCTCAAAATGAACATCCCAGAATGGAACGGAAGATATATCGGGAAGTTTTTTCAATTTTAATGTTGTATAAAGAACAAAGATAATGAAAAATTATCAATTTATTAATGATCCGCAGATTCAAGCAGATTATTTTCGTCAACAAATTATTTTTATCAACGAATTATGCGATTTCTTTTGTCAACGAATTACACGAATTAAACGAATAATCTTTGTCAACGAATTAATTTGGGTCAACGAATTGAACAAATTATTTGAATTCATTTAAGAAAAGTTTGTTTTTCACCATTCGTTATTCGTTTATAATCTGCCAATAGCCGCCTTTGTCAGGGCCGATGCGTTCAATTTTTCCTGAATCTTTTAATTTGTTTAAATGGTATTCAACCCCTCTGCGTGTTAGTCCAGTTGCGTTTATCATTTCATTAGTTGTTATCTTGGGGTTATGAATCATCAGAGCTGTGATTATTTCTTCCACAGTTTTCTCCACAGTTTTCTCCACAGTTTTCTCCACAGTTTTCTCCACAGTTTTCTCCACAGTTTTCTCCACAGTTTTCGGTATGATTTGAATTTTGTGGAAGGTTACGGAAAAGAGATGTCCCCGGTTTTCAAAATCGGGTTCTGGCAGGTTTTCGTTTATACATTCGTTTATCATCTTTACTGTTCCTCGCCCCCAACTTTCAATAAATCCTGATTTGTAAAAGACATCGGCAAGTAAGGTGTTTCGGGGTTTTGATAAATGATCCCGTTTCAGGTCTTCAATTTTAATCTCATCGGGTAATATACCTTCGTTCATTACCATCAGTTTGTCATCATAAACCCGTATTTGAACAGCGGAAGTGGTCAGGTAATTTCGATGAATAATAGCATTAAGTATTGCTTCCCGTAAAGCATTATATGGGTATTCCAGCTTTTCGCGGCGATGGATGCCTTCGTATGTAATAGGGCTTAACAGGTATTTCGTTTTCAGGATACTTAATGATTGTTCTATTTGCTGAAAAAGGTTTCCTTCAATAATATCACTGGTAATAATATCTGCATCAGAAGCAAATTTTCCTATTTTAATGTGTGCCTGTATGAAGAATCGTTGTGGATTTTTCCCAAAAAGCAGCACTGCCGCTCTTTTATAACGTCCGTCATTAAGCAGATTTAGTTTATTAAGTATAAGTACCGGATCGGATTCGGATGCAATATAGGGCAGACGATCGGTTGCCAGTCTTTTAAATTCATCAATCGTATTCAGGTTGATATCCTCAAAAGTAAAAGAATCTTCGATTATATCATCCCATGTTTTGCCAAATTTTCGCATTAAAAATTCATTAAGCGAATTTCCGGTTAATTCAAAATTTGTACTTCCACTTCTGTAATAATATCGTCCCCGTAAAGAAATAGGAACAGCATAGGAAGGAACAATTATTTCGAGATAAAATTTACCATTGTCATCCTTTTCATTCAGATTAACGGTTATACCCATTAAATCACGTGATTTATTAGGAATTTCTTCCATCAGGTGTCTACCGTCGGTAATGCCACATACACTTCCATCATCCTTTACTCCAATCCATAGAGTGCCACCCGAAGCATTGGCAAAGCCGCATATCCATTTCAGATAATCATCATGCCAGCTTTATTTATACTCTATATTTTGGTTTTCTGCCATTACCTAAAAATTAGTCCGCACATTTACACCGGCTATTTGAACCAATAAATTTATTTTATCAACGAATTACGCGAGTTTTTTGTCAATTTATTTAATCTTCGGTCTAATGCTATTGAAAGTCGTCAGAGGATAAACCGGATTGCCGGATTATTGAACGAAAAGTACCCATTGGTATTTCTTTTCTGGGATGAGGAACTATAACAATTTTATCATCTTTCTTATATTTACAATGACTTCCCCTTTGAGATACAAAACAGAAACCGCATCTCAATAAACATATATTATTTTTTGTGAAGAAGGTAACTTAGACATTAATATAGGTATCGCCGATCATGGTTTCGTGTATGGTTCGAAAGTTTTTCACTGCTGATTTATCCTCAAAATATAATAATAGCGCTTCCTGAAGATTATCTTTAGCTTCCTGAAAGGTTTTTCCAAAGCTTGATATATCGACATTAAGACATTGGGAAACATAATACCTACCCTCTTTATATACTATGTATTTCAGAGATTTCATTTTTATAAGATTTTGATTGGTAAAGATAATTCAAATAATTATTCAGTCTATGAATTCACCGTCGGCAGATACGCAGATTTCAACGAATTATTATTGGTCAACGAATTTCTTTTGTCAACGAATTGCACGAATTAAACGAGTTTTTTATTTACCCTATATTGGTAAAGGTTAAACCTTTTCGCCGTAATTAGCGAATGATTTTTTAGTCAGTTTCCTTCGTATGAGGCTTGTCAACAAAAGCAATCCGGCTACCTTGTTCGATGGTTTTCATTACCACATCTTTCAGGTTCTTTTCAGAGGTTTCTGTTTTAGCCATTGCTTGCTTAAGTTGTATTTCAAGGTCTTTTATCTTGTTTTCCAGCGCTAATATCTGTTGTTCCTTCAATTTTACTTCGGAAGAATAGTCCTTTTGCAAAATCTCTTTTTCAAACTTAAACTGGGAAGTAAGACGGTCGGTAACTTCTTTTTCGCTTTGTTTAATGGCTTTCTGAAGTTCATCCGGAAACTTTTCGACTTTTATTTTTAATTCGGAATATTCTGTCTCTTTTGCAAGAATAGTCTGTTCCCGTTCCTTGTATTCCTTATCAAAAGTTTGCTGCTTTTCAACCAGCGCTTTATCCAAAGCCGATTTCTTTTCATTATAGGTATCTTCGTCTTTCTTACGTTTTATCGTAAGAGTATAGGTATATTCCTCCTCTTCGCGTTTACGTTCTTTTGCTGTTTTTTCCTTTTCTTCTTTCAGTGTTAATTCATGAATCGTCTTTTCTTTATCCCAATTTTGACGCTTTTCTGATATTTCCTTGTCGAAAGCTTCCTTTTTTTCACTTAATTCTTTGTCAAAAGCTTCTTTCTTTTCTTTTTGTGCCTGGAGTAATGCAGCCAACGAATCGGTTTCGGCTACAATTCCATAAAGGTTTTCCAGAGATTGCTTCTCGTTTGCGGTAGCTTCCTTCAGAGACGATAATTTTTTATGCTCTTCAACAAGTGATTTTTCCAACGTATCGAGTGAACGGGTAATATCCAATTTTAGATTGGTAATCCCTTTAAGAATGTTTTCTTCTGATAAGGAAGATGCAACATTTCCGGAGGCTTGTTTTGCTTCTGCAAGTTTGGTTTCTTTCGGGCTTTCCTGTTTTTCTTCCTGAATTTTACCTAACAGACTTTCGTAAGCATCCAATATCTCCGTTTTGGTACTTAGTTTATTTACTGCCTTTGCCATACTATTTATTTTAAATTTAATAAATTATACGATTCAACACTCAGTTTTATAAGGGCATCCATCATCATCTGATTTTGATGAGCATCTTTTTTATCAGAGATATAGAGTTCTCCCATCATTTCATTACAACGTAATAATTCTTTACATTTTCCTTTCCATTTGAGATCTTCCACCGTAAGTGCGATGAGTTCAAAAGCTCTTTCGTAGGCTAAGTTTGTTTCTTGTGTAAGATGATTATTTATACAGTTTTGAGCACGATTTAACTCATTGGCAATCATCAGCAATTGTTTCCCTTTCGAAAAGGTGCTCCATTTTTCTACTGAAAGTGTTTTATGGTAGATCAAGGGATACATTAGATAAATTAATTAGTCATTTAATCAATTAATAATTCATTAACAATTTGTTTGATAGTATTTTGAATGTCAATATCCTGAACTTCCATACTTCGGTTATTTTGTGAGGGGCGAATGTTAATAAAAGACGTGCATTCGATTATACATCTCCCCGAATCACTACGTTTTCGGAACACTGCCCCGTCCCGATTCGCCTGACAGCTTTTCGGAACCAATCCCGCTTCACAGGATTAGTAGTCTTCGAGGTCTTTGCCTACAGCTTCGCCCTCTTCCCGATTTCGCCTGACGGCTACATCGGGACTAATCCCGCTTCGCGGGATCAGCAGTCTTCGAGGTCTCCGCCTACGGCTTCGCCCTCTCAGTTACAGGAAGATTTGTAACCTACGGGAAATGAGTTCGTTTTTAAATTTACTTTTTAACGGTTTGAAGATTAAAAAGCATGCATTAATTATTTTCCCACAACAGCAAAGTATCCGTTTGGGGATAGCTCTGGAATTCGGAAGGGGAAAGAATGATATATCTTATTTTTCGCCGGATCATGGATTCGGCTTTTTCTATTAATTGCAAAAGATAGTTTTTATCAATGTCGGAACCTATGATTAGCAGATCGATTACCGTGCTGTTGATACCCCGGGCAAAACTTCCGCCAAGCAGTACTTTCAGTACTCCGCCTAACTTATGGGCGATTTCCTCCACTATGGTATCGAGCCCATAATGTTTTAACACGATGTTATGGATGTCGCTAAAAAGGGGATGCTGAATATTTGCAGAAAACATTTTCTTATTTCCCATGGAAGCAGAGCTTAGCAAGCCGGCCTGCTCAAAACGGTTCAATTCGAGACGTATTGCATTGGTAGATTCTCCAAATTCAGATTCCAGATCGCGAAGATAGGACGAGGTGGAACTGTTGAGGAAAAACTTCAGAAGGAGTTTTAAACGCGTTTGTGAACTGATTAAGGTGTCGAGCATAGTTTCAGGGTAAACTTATCTATCTATAAATTATAACATTAATTATATTCACCAATTGAGTAAAAAAAGTACTCAAAGTTATAAATAAATTCTATTCAATCTCCAAACTTTAATAAAAATTTTTAATTTTTCTTTAATTTTTTTAATATCCTATTATTAATTAAATAATTATATTAAATAATTTTTTCCACAAAACTAACGGGTATGGTTAATAATAAGGTATGCCCAATATGCTCAATCTGAATCTTAATCTTTTTATTCCCTTTATATTCAATCATTTCGCCATGCAAACCAATAAATGGTCCCTGTTTTACAACTATGGGTTCTCCTGCTTCTAATTTTTCGGTAGTGATTTCCGTTTCGGCTTCGGAAGCCATGGCTAATTTCAGTGTTTCTATTTGCCAGTCGGGTATGGTAGCGGCCTTACCTTCAAAAAAGATATAGCGTACCACTCCATTGGTATTTAATACATTAAAATATTCCTTTTCACTGATTCTAACGAAAATATACGAATTGATCAACGGGACTTCCACCCATTTTTTACGATCTTTCCATTGGTGCAGCCGCCGTTGTAAGGGCAGATATGCTTCTATACCCGCATCCTGAAGCTGTTTTAAGGCTTTTTTTTCGGCACGTGAAATGGTATAACAGGCGTACCAATGGTAAGGATGTGCGTTAATTTTTATTTGTTTGTCCGCTTTATTCAAAAGGTAAAGATTAAGAATTTACTTTTTTGCAGCCAACGGGTGATATTCGCCTATAAGTCCGACAGCCTGCGCATTACGTATTTCGTAAGCCATCTCGATACATGGGCGGGCATGTTCCAACCCAAAACCGTTGCCATTGATTATTTGTTTGTACGACTCGGTGTGTAATTCGGTAAAGCCTCCGCTAAATTCAATTTCTTTACCATCCACAGTGATGGAGCGATAAGTACGTTGTCCTTTCTGTTTAATCTCTGCGGGTATATTTTCATAATCCACACTCAGAAACCAACGGACGCGGGCATGTTCCAGATCAATATAACCTGCGGCTTTATCGGGCTGGCTTACATGGACGATGCTTTGTTTAACCTTACCAAAAATCCAGATGAGCATGTCGAAGAAATGGATACCAATATTGGTAGCTACGCCACCCGATTTTGCACTATCGCCTTTCCAGGAAATAAAATACCATTTGCCACGACTTGTAATATAGCTTAAATCGACATCATAGACTTTATCCTTTGGTCCATTTTCGATTTTTTGCTTCAGTTCAAGCAGGGCAGGATGAAGGCGAAGTTGCAGGATATTAAAGATCTTTTTACCAGTTTCCTTTTCAATCTGGTTTAATGCATCCACATTCCATGGATTTAGCACGAGGGGCTTTTCGCAGATCGCATTGGCATCATTCCGAAGGGCAAGGCGTATGTGAGCATCATGCAGGTAGTTGGGTGAGCAGATACTGACAAAATCAATTTTTTGTTCTCCCTTGCGGCGAAGTTTATCCAAATGACGGTCAAAACGTTCGGATTCCGTAAAAAAAGAAGCCTGAGGAAAATAGCTGTCGATGATGCCTACGCTATCAAATTTGTCGAGGGCGGCAACTAAGTTGTTATGAGTTTCTTTGATGGCTTTCATGTGGCGTGGAGCAATATAGCCGGCAGCGCCGATGAGACCAAAGTTTAATTGATTTTCAATGGTATTCATTTCAATTTCTATTCGTTAAATTTTTCTCAAATCTATAAAAAATTACAATATAAATCAATCCGGGTGGAAACCTTAATGATTTATTAACTGCTAACGGGAAATCATTGCGCCATATTACCTCAGTGCAAAAATAGCAATTCTAAAAATAAGTATTTCAGAAAATAAGTGTTCGCAGGGGTTTTGAAACTATTCGTTTAAAAAGTAAAAAGCTTTTTCCTTTTTGACAGGTTGACCTATAATTTAAGGTTTATACGTGTTATTGGGTACTGAATTTTCCGCAGATAAATTGAATTTTTTTGGATATTTGGCATTCTTGGTTCGGTAAAAAGCTTCAATTTGGGCAAAATCATCTTTAAAATTTCCTGAAGGGTAGAGTATCCCTCCTATTCCACCTTCTTTTTTTGCATAATCGAGATAACCAAGGACAATGGGAACTTTTGCCAGCAAAGCAATGTGATAAAATCCTTTTTTCCAATGAGGATTTTTTTTGCGGGTACCTTCAGGAGTGATCAGAATAACAAGGGATTCGCGTTTGGAGAATTCATCAGCCACAAACTGGATAAGGTTATTCCGTTTGTCGCGGTCAACAGAGATATATCCTTTTTTTTTCATCAGCAGACTGAGAGGAAAGAAAAACAACTCCTTTTTGATAAGAATTTTGGGATCTATTTTCATTAGAATAAAACACAGATATCCAATAAAGAAATCCCAGTTACTGGTGTGCGGGGCAACAATCAGCACACATTTTTTAACTCCGGGAGGCATGATCCCCAAAAATTTCCAACCGGAAAGTCTTACAATCTGTTTTGATAAAAATTGAGCTAATGACATGATTCAGTCTTTAGTTGTATCAATATAATTGTCCATGCTAAGGCAAACTTCTGAAGCAAGGTCAATAGCAAAATGCAGTATTTCTTTCCATTTTCCGGACGGGATAGCGGTTAAATCTTTTTTCAGAATTCTATTCATATATAAACCGTATACAACACCAGAATTAAACGTATCGCCTGCTCCGATAGTACTTAGCGGCCGAATTTCTTTTGAGTCCAGATGCAAGTCAAACCCCAAAGTATGAAGATCAACTCCTTTGCTGTTCCGGGTTAGGATAAGGATTGGCGATGGTTTCCGAGTACTCGGGAACGATTGTAAAGTTCCCATGTTTTTCAAAATTTTATCAACACATTTACCGGCATCATCTTCATCAAAAATGAGTTTAAAATCTTCATCGGAAGCTCTGATGATATCGGCGAAAGCCATGTTTTCCAAAATCAAAGGCTTTAATTCCGGTAATTGGTGAAGATGAGGCTTACGGAAGTTGGGATCATAAATAATGACAGTATCGTTTTCACGAGCCTTTTCGAGCAAAGCCATGACAGCCTTACGGTTTTCCTTTTGAATGGCATAAAAAGACCCGAAGAGAAAAATATCGCCGGAGTGAAAATCTGGCAAGGAAATTCTGTTTTCTGTCTGCACTGTCTGGCGGTAAAACTGATAGTGCGCATCGTTTCTTTCGTCCAGAAAAGCCAGTGCAACCGGGGTTTTTCCGCTATTGCGATTCACCAAAGCGGTGCTTATTCCATTATCGTGCAGAAAATTATCAATCAAATCCCCTACCCTGTCGTTGGCATATTCGCTGATAAAACTTACCGGGAGTCCCAGTCGGCCCAGGCTGATGCTTGCATTAAGCATGGAGCCGCCGGGAGTTGAAGAAACGGCAACGTTATTCCGGAAAAGAATATCTAAAACGGTTTCTCCTAAGGTGTAAATCATTTGAAAACGAGGCTACAATTCGTATTTTATTTTTTCTTTTCAGGGAGCAACACTGTCCGCACATAATGATCGCGTTTCATAAAATTCTGAGCCGCAAGCTGCAAATCCGAAGTGGTGATGGCGTTTACCCTTTCGTTGAAATCAGGAATTGTGGTTAAATCATCACCATTAAAATAAGATGATTCAATTTTTTCGAGCCAATAGCTATTGGTATTCACATCAGTTTCATGTTCGCGAATAAGCAGTTCCTTTACCTTGTTCAAATCAACGAGCGTTGGCCCTTTTTTCTGAATTTTGTTAATCTCTTTGAAAACGGCTTTGGTCAGCTTACCGGTATTTTTGGGCGAGCATCCGAAAATGGTCATGATGGAATATTCGCTTCGTGGATATTTATCCACCATCAACTGTACCTGAGGAGAATATACTCCGCTCATTTTTTCGCGTATAACTTCGAGAAGTTTGATGGACAGAACTTCCTTCAACATGCGAAGTTCCATTCTGTTTTTATCGTTCCACTCGAACTTACCTGCCATGACAATTCCCACCATACTTTTGGGTTCGGTACCTTTATAAATACTAACGTCTTTGATTCCTTCGGGGAACTCCGGGCTAACATCTTTCCAGGTTTCCGTACGATGAGTTACAGGCAAGCTACCTATATAGGACTGAACCACCGGAAGGATGGAATCAATAGTAAAATTGCCCACAATAAAAAACGTAAAATCACCGGCATCGGCAAACCTGTCCTTATAAATTTCAAACAGCTTAGCCATCTTTATCTGATCGAGTTGTTCTTCGGAAGGAATGACAACAACCCTCGGACTACTCTGGGCACACGTACGCATCAGTGTGTCGTAGAAGGCAATCATCGGATTGTTTTTAATGAATTTCAACTGATTTTTGGTTTTGGAAAGAAAGGTTTTAAGCACGGTGGTATCCTGACGGGGCGCTGTAAAATAAAGATAGGTAAGTTGCAGCATGGTTTCAAAATACTGAGGAGCAGCGCTGCCACTAAAGCCTTCTTTTATATCAGAAATATATGGATTTACTTTCAGCACTTTACCTTTCAGCTTCTTTTCCAATTCCACATTGTCGAATTTGCCCACCCCGCTCTGGCTGATAATCTGCGAGGCAAAAAAAGATGACATGAAATCCTTGTCGGGATATAGGGAATTACCGCCGGGACTGACTGCCGAAAAAAGGATTTCATCGTTTTTGAAAACGGTAGGTTTCATCACCACCCGGATTCCGTTGGCAAGTGTTATTTCCGTAAAACCATATTCCTTGTTTTCCACACGTTTACTAACTTTTGAACCGGCCAGCGGTTGGCTGAACAAGGGCGCTTCGCTGAATTTATCCACATAAGCCGTAAGTTCCTGCGCAGTGGAATTTTTTAAAATTTCGAGCACTTTTTCCTTCGATGGTATCTGAATGCCTTCTTTCTGAGGAGCCGTAATCAACAAAGCAATATTATCATCGCTTACCCATTGTTTGGGAAGGGCATTTATGTCAGTCAATTGTATACCTGGCAACAGGCTTTTCACCATTTCCAGTTCATTCTTGGGACCGGGAATGGGTTTGGCATCAAGATAATTATTCAGATAATCAGAAACATACTCAACGGATTCGGTTTTGTCGGATTCTTTGGCAGCTTGTTCGTATTGCGAAAGGATTTCCTCTTTCTGACGTTCCAACTCGGTAGCGGTGAAACCAAAGCGTTTTACCCTTTCATTTTCGGCAAGCAGAATTTCCAGGCCTTTTTCTATTTGATTTTCTTTAACCAAAGCCACCGACACATAGGCGTCCTGGGTACGGGCAATAAAATCGCCATAACCGGTATACGCATAAACAAAGGGAGCATCCGGCTTTTGCATAATTTCATTTAAACGGTTGTTAAGCATGCCGTTGTATAAGTCCTGCATCACCACATAGCGAAAATCGCCTACAGTATTCACCGGCTGACGCTGATGTTTATAAAAAACGGATACCATGTTGTTGGTGGCTTCTTTGTCGGTTTCGATGGCAATCAGCGGTTCTTTATTATCAGGAATGCCATATTCGGTACGTTTCTTTTCGTTGGACGGATTGGTAAGCTGGGAGAAATGAGTTTTAACTTGATTCTCGGCTTGTTTCACATCCACATCACCTACGATGACAACAGCCATCAGATCGGGACGGTACCAGTCGTAATAGAAATCTTTAAGCGTTTGGTATTTAAAATTTTTAATAATTTCCGGTTTACCGATAGGCAACCGTTCGGCATAGCGTGAATCTTTAAGGATCACCGGGATATAGCGTTTCATCATCCGGTCGTCGGCACCCAGGCCCAGACGCCATTCTTCGGTAATAACGCCCCGTTCTTTATCTATTTCTTTATTATCGAGGGTAAGGTTATGAGCCCAGTCCTCGAGCACCTGGTAGCCTTTTTCCACCAGGTCTTCCTTGTCGGAAGGAACCTGAATCTGGTAAACCGTTTCGCCAAAGCTGGTATAGGCGTTTAAATTGGGACCAAATTTTATACCCAGCGATTGCAGATAGCTGACAAGTTCATTCTTGGGAAAATTCTTGGTTCCGTTGAAGCACATGTGCTCGGTAAAATGAGCTAATCCCTGTTGTGTTTCGTCTTCATAAAGCGATCCGGTGTTGACTGCAAGCCGCATCTCCACACGGTGTTCGGGCTTGGCATTTTTGCGGATATAATAGGTTAAACCATTATCTAACTTACCCATCACTACATCCGGGTCTACGGACAGTGGTTTTGATAAATTGACATTCTCCTGAGCGAATAAACCTGAGGTGATAAACCAGGAAAAAGCAAGGGTTATAAAACAAATAAGATTTTTTTTCATTCGTCTTTATTTTAAGGTGAAAACAAATTCGTCCCTAAACAGGGAAGCTTTTTTATGAATTCTAAATCAAATTTTCAAATTACGTATTTCAATCAACCGCCGACTGTCAACTAAATCAAAAGTCTATTTCCAAATCCAGTGTTTTTTTCAGATTAATCAGTTCAGGATTTTTTTCAGCCATTTTATTAAATTTCTCCTGTGGGGTATATGGCTTTGCTTTTTCCTGAACCAGAACTATTTGTGTATTAAGCTGAATTTGAGAATTATTTAGTTTACTTCGTAAAAAACCCAATAAATCGGCTTTCCGGAAAATGATCTCATCTTCCTGTACCTTATTATCAATCACCAGTTCTATCAAAAAGTTGTCTTTCAACTCAGGTTTACGTTTGGTAAGAGTGCTGAAGAAATTAGGTGATTCCATTTCGATGCTTGCGGCAAACTCATCCCACAGTTTTTCAAGTTCATTCTGAGTAAATTCCGTTGCCGGCTGGTAGATTGCCGGTTGGCTTTCTTCTGCAACATCAGCCGCATTATCCTCTTTTGCAGGATGTATTGTTTGGCTGATGGAAATGCCTGTAGAAGGAATAAATGCCGGTTTTGATACCAGTTCCGGTGTTGTTGCCACAGGTTTAGGTTGTTCGCTTTTCGGATGGGTTGAAGCAGTGGTCACAGGCGCAGATTTCGGGCTGAACCGTGGCTCTTCCTCAGAAACTTTTTTCTCCTTTATGGGAATAATTTTCTCCGAAGCAACAGATAAATTACCGGAAACGATAGAGCACATCTGCATGAGAGCTATTTCGAGGCTCAACCGTTTATTGTTGCTGTTTTTATAATTAACATCACATTTATTATTGATTTCCAAGGCTTGCAATAAAAAAGGAATAGAACAGCGGGCCGACTGGTCAAGATATTTATTTTTATATCCGGCGCTAACCTCAAGCAGCCTGATGGTAGCCTCATCCTTACTTACCAGCAAATTGCGAAGATGTTCGCCCAGACCTATCAAAAAATGCTGTCCATCAAATCCATTTTCAATGATCTCGTTCAGCGTAAGCAGACAATTGGCAATGTCCGACTTCAGGAAAAAATCAATGATACGAAAATAAAATTCCAGATCGAGGACATTGAGGTTTTCGATAACCGATTCATAGGTAAGATGGTTGCCGGAGGAATTGATCAATTGGTCGAAAATGGATAATGCATCGCGCATGGCTCCGTCGGCTTTTTGAGCAATCACATGAAGCGCTTCGGGATCGGCAGTAATATTTTCGTTTGCAGCCACATAAGCTAACTGCTTAGAAATGTCTTCCACATTGATACGCCGGAAATCGAATACCTGGCAACGCGAAAGTATGGTGGGAATAATTTTATGTTTTTCGGTCGTAGCCAGAATAAATTTTGCATAGGCGGGCGGCTCCTCCAGCGTTTTAAGGAACGCATTGAAAGCCTGGGATGAGAGCATGTGAACTTCATCAATAATATAAACCTTGTATTTTCCTATTTGCGGAGGAACACGTACCTGTTCAACGAGATTCCGGATGTCATCCACCGAATTGTTGGAGGCGGCATCCAACTCAAATATATTGAACGAATTAGAGGTATTAAATGAGATACAGGATGGACAAACATTGCAGGCTTCCAGGTTTTCGGTCGGATGTTCACAATTGATGATTTTGGCCAGAATACGTGCACAGGTGGTCTTTCCTACACCACGGGGTCCGCAGAATAAAAAAGCCTGAGCCAACTGCTTATTTTTAATGGCATTGACTAATGTAGTAGTGATGGACGACTGGCCCACAACCGTAGTAAAAGTTAATGGACGGTACTTACGTGCCGATACAATAAAATTCTCCATTGATTAAAGTAAGTTTTTCAGATTTTGGAAATTCAAAAATACTAAACTTTTTTCACGTATAGCTTTTTTTATTATCTTGCTGCCAAATTATCATTTCAGAAAATGCTGCTTGTTTATATACCTAAGATTACCAATCGGTGCGATTATATCTTTAAATTAATTATAAACGAATTACTTGGTTTGGATTGTTATCTTACCGATAACGTCGACGAATTTTTAGCCTATGAGGGCCCGAAATTCAATTATTCATCCTCGGCTTTCGGCGATGAGCTTTTTTTCAATTCGTCCGGCATTTTATTTGAAACGGGTATCACAGTGCAGGAACTTCAGTTCATTTCTTTCGCCGGTACGGTGGCTTTCTTCCCCGTTTACAACAAAAAATCAGCCTTACCTTTTGATCCTTTTGCAGCTTCTTTCTACTTAGTTTCGCGCTATGAGGAATATTTTCCCTACATCAAGGACCGGTACGACCGTTTTGAAGCATCACAAAGCATAGCCTACAAAAACGATTTCTTAAAAAAACCGGTTGTCAATATCTGGACGCTTAAAATCAAAGAATTATTGATGGCAAAATTTCCAGTTCTCTCTTTTCCGGAACGAAAATATCAGTTTATTCCTACCATTGACGTGGATGCTGCCTTTTCCTTTAAACAAAAAGGTGTTGTCCGTTCGCTTGGTGGTTATTTCCGTTCTGTTCTTAACCGGAATTTTGCCGAAATCACACAACGTACCCGGGTTTTGTCCAATTTATCACCCGATCCTTTCGATACTTTTGCTTATCAGTTTGAAATTCAAAAAAAATACAACCTCAAGCCCATTTATTTTATCCTTTTTGCCGAATACGGTTTAAATGATAAAAACATACCGGTGAACAATCCCAGGTTTCATGTTTTGATTAAAACCTTGTCCGACTATGCCGAGGTGGGCGTACATCCCTCCTATGGCTCCAATACTAATCCCAATAAATTGGAATTGGAAGTCAGAAACTTGTCGAAGGTGCTGAACAAAGAAATAACGAAGAGCCGCCAGCATTTTCTTAAACTCACCTTCCCCACCACCTACCGCAACCTACTAAACCTCGATATTACCGACGATTACACCATGGGCTATGCTACTGAAGTCGGCTTCAGAGCGGGAATCTGCGATTCGTTTCTTTTTTATGATATTGATATGGATGTCGTTATGCCTCTTCGGATTCATCCTTTTGCCTTTATGGAAGGGACTTTGAGGGATTATAAAGAAATTTCTGCCGGAAATGCCATGGCTCACATCAAACCGCTTATTGATGAAGTAAAAGCAGTAAATGGCACATTTATCAGTCTGTGGCATAACGAATCGCTGAGTAACCAAGACCGATGGTATGGCTGGCGTCAGGTATATGAGGAAATGATTAAACTTGCCAATGATTAGTTACTTAAAACATTACGAAATTGACAAACAACGATGGGACGATTGCATAAATCAATCCGACAACGGTTTGGTTTATGCCATGTCATGGTACCTCGACATGGTTTGTCCTGACTGGGAAGCCTTAATAAAAGATGATTATCAATATGTTTTTCCACTGACGCGGGGTAAAAAATACGGTATCCATTATTTGTTTCAGCCTTATTTTGCCCAACAGTTGGGCGTTTTTTCTGTTCATCCGGTAGATACGCTGATTACTGATGAATTTATCCGTTCCATTCCACGAAAATACCGCCTGGTGGAAATTAATTTGAATGAATTTCAGGAACAGGGGACAGAAAATCCGGAACGAATGATGAAGGATAACTTCAATCTCACCCTTGCCCTCAGCAAGCCCTATGAAGAACTTTATAGCAATTATTCACAAAATACCAGGCGTAACCTCAAAAAAGCACGGGAAGCAAAGATAAGAATTGCCGACATAGTCAATGAGAATGAACTTATTCAAATGTTCAGGAAAAATCGCGGCAAGGATATTGAAAAAATGAATGATTCAGCATACTCTATTTTACATCAAATAGTTACAGAATGTAAAAAAAGAGGAATGATAAAGATTTCAGGAGCATTTACAAACGACAAGTTGTGCGCCGGAGTATTGTTTTTAAGTTGGAAGCAACGGCATATTTTTTTGTTCTCGGCTTCCAATGCTGATGCGCGCAAAAATGGAGCAATGTCGTTGATTATCGATACTTTTATCAGGCAACATGCCGGATATAACGAAACTCTTGATTTTGAAGGTTCCAACGATAAAAATTTAGCTCGATTTTATCACAGTTTCGGCTCCGCCGGAAATTATTATTCATCAATCCGCATCAATCGTCTGCCCTGGATTGTAAAAACCATTAAGACGCTTCTGACAAAAAAATAAAATTCGTTTCTTTAAAATTGTAAATAATAAACGCCTATCTTTGTTCCACTTATTTAAATGTGAAACAAACATAGCCATGATTAAAATTCTCGGTAAACAGAATTCGATTTTAAATCAATTTATTTCCGAAATCAGAGATTGTGAAATTCAGAAGGACAGCCTACGATTTCGTCGTAACCTGGAGCGTATTGGCGAAATTTTTGCCTACGAAATCAGCAAACAACTTGAATACGAAACGAAAGAAGTAATTACATCGCTTGGAACTGCCGAAGTTCCGGTTTTGAAACAACCACCGATTTTGGCTACTATACTCCGCGCCGGATTACCTTTTCACCAGGGATTGCTCAACTATTTCGATAAATCTGACAATGCGTTCATTTCGGCATACCGCAAACGTCGAAAGGACGGCAGTTTTAACATCCAGATTGAATATACTTCAAGCCCCGACCTTACCGACCGGGTGCTGATACTGTCGGATCCCATGCTTGCTACCGGCTCCTCTATTGAATTGACTTATAAAGAATTATTAAACAACGGCAAACCATCGCATACTCATATCGTTGCAATATTAGCCAGTGCCGAAGGAGTAGATTATATCAATCGAAAATTATCCAAAAAAGACGTAAGTCTGTGGGTTGGTGCCGTGGATGATGAAATGACAGCTCAGGCATATATCGTTCCCGGTTTGGGCGATGCCGGAGATTTAGCTTTCGGTAAAAAACTTTAGACCCATTTTAATTATTTTTCCGATTTAAAATCAAGCTCGAACATTTCAGCATAATTTTTGTTTGTTACAGTACGTTTTAACGTAACCCGACATTTTTAATACCCATATATCGTTTCATGAATTTTGTTTTTCTTAGTCTAAAAATCATTTTCAAACTTCTGGAAGTGCTTTTTCTGAGTAGTTTTAAGTTTTTGTTTGCCACGCCCTTAGCTTTTGAATTGGGATTGAACTTTCTGCAAACATTCATAACCACTTTCGTTGGAGGCACACTCGGTGTGATCTTTTTTTATTACCTTAGCGAAGGCTTGATTAACCTGTGGAGACGATACTTTCCTCAGCTTGTTTCCCGCTTTATTTCGAATCATAAACATTTGAATTCAGCTTATTTACACTTTGTTTGGAAACGCAGGAATAAAAAGAGAATTTTCACATTCCGTAACCGAACGCTGATAAAAATCAGGAATAAATACGGTTTATTAGGCATCGTGGTTCTTACGCCATGTATTTTATCCATCCCATTTGGTTCTTTTTTGGCCGCACGCTATTATTCATCACAAAGGACACTGTATTTCTTGGGATTATCCGTTTTTATCTGGTCGTTTGTTTTATCATCGGTACTGGTACTTTTCTGATTTTTTTATAACTGTTGCCCATCTCGTAAAATTCATGTATGTTTGCTTTAAATTCAAACGTCAATGAATAATCTTGTCAGGGAAAACATCAAGATATCGCTCCATTCCATTAAAAGTCACCTTTTAAGGACAATTCTCACTATTTTAATCATCGCTTTCGGGATTATGGCCCTGGTAGGAATTCTAACAGCCATTGATTCGATAAAATACTATCTTAATCAGAATTTTACGATGATGGGAGCCAACACACTGACCATACGTAACCGGGGGATGCATGTGCATATGGGCAACCAGTCGAACCGCCCAAAAGATTACAGGGCTATTACCTACCAGGAAGCCATGGATTTTAAAAGCGCATTTCAATTCCCGGCAGCTACTTCCGTTTTTATTTATGCTTCGCGTACTTCCACATTAAAATTTGCTTCAAATAAAACCAACCCCAATATTCCAGTTATCGGTTCCGACGAAAATTATCTGATAACTTCCGGCAACGAAGTTTCCAAAGGAAGAAATTTTACCGTCAATGAAATTTTTTATGGTGCACATGTTGCAATCATTGGCAACGATTTAGTGAAAAAGCTTTTTACCCAAAAGGAAAATCCGTTAGGACAGATTATTTCTATAGGACCTGGGAAATATAAAGTTATCGGATTATTAAAAGAAAAAGGATCGAGTATTGGATTCAGCAGCGACAATTTATGTATACTTCCGCTAAACAATGTACGTCAATATTTTCCACAGCCAAACGTTTCCTACACCATCAACATTACGGTCAATAATCCCAATTCTATTGATCCGGCCATGGGCGAAGCTACCGGTTTGTTTCGCATCATCCGGAAGGTAAAAATAGGTGAAGAGGATACTTTTGATATCTCTAAAAGTGATAATCTTGCCAAAATGCTTTTCGACAACCTGAAATATCTGAGACTGGCAGCTACCATCATCGGTTTAATAACGCTTATCGGAGCAGCTATCGGACTGATGAACATTATGCTGGTTTCCGTTACCGAACGCACGCAGGAGATCGGTATACGCAAAGCAATAGGCGCCAAGCGAAAGACCATCAAACGACAGTTCCTGATCGAAGCCATTGTTATCGCTCAGTTGGGAGGTTTGCTGGGAATTTTCCTGGGAATCCTCATCGGCAACACCATTTCCCTACTCATCAAAAGCAGCTTTATCATTCCCTGGCTGTGGATTATCTGTGGCGTGGTACTTTGTTTCGTCGTGGCGCTCATTTCAGGCATAGTACCTGCTACCAAAGCCGCCAACCTCGATCCTATTGAATCGCTACGCTACGAATAAAATCGGTTTTTATTTCAGTTTGTCGGTATAGAATTGAAGAATTGTATTCCGATAAGCCTGTCGGATAACTGGCCGGGCTCACGGTAATAGACATAGATTGTGTAATTGTTCTCCGTTTCAAAATGATTGCCTTCCATCAGCGTTTCGTCGCCGGTTTTTCCGTTTTCGAGCCACACGTACTGATAGTTATAATATCCTTGTTTAACCAACAACACGGCTTCATATTGCGATTTTTTAAAGTTATAATTCATCTCCGCTTCGGGCAAATACTTCCAATCGGTTAATCCTCCAAATACATATATATTTCCACCAACCATCGGCGACGGGTAGGGAAAGGTAAAATGCACGAGACAATATTCCGACTCGTTTTTTGAATCGTTTGCATCTTCGGTTTTCACCAGAAACAGCCCATCAATATCTTTGTCGGTAATGTACGATTTGTAGGTACGCCGATCATCGGGCAAAAGATATACCTGATAAGCCGTATCGTAAGTTAAAAGCCGTACTCTGTCCGACTGGTAACGGAGGCTTTTTACATCAAAATGCCGGTATTCGTTTCCCCCGTTGAACACATTTCCTTCATCATAATCGTAGCTCAACGCTTTTCCTTGTATCATTTTAGGTTTTAGATTAGTAATAGCATTATCCCAACGTCCGTTCTGAGTAATCACCACATTCAGATTCTGATAATTATATACCACATAATCTCTTGTATTTATATCAAAAACTATCCGCTGGCGAGCATCCCGTTCGGAAGGGCTGTACGCTCTGCTAACAGCGGCTGAAATAGAAATCTGAGGATCAACGATCATGAAACGGCGTGTAAATACCACGTGTTCAGGATTATTTTCATCAAAAACCGTTAAAAGATAGTTTCCATCTTTAGTTATCTGGAAATTATCCGAAGGAAAGACCCGATTATAATGAGTATATTTAATGATTGTATTGCGCGAAAAGCTATAATCCCTGATCTGATCATCAGTAAAGCCCTGCAGGTAGTCCCCCTGTTGAATATCGCTGGGAGTCCAACCGGCTGTATAATGAATTACAGTGAAACGGTAATTTTTAACATCCGCATCAAAATCATCAAATGACAACTGCAATTGCTCGCCTGAGTTCAGCTTAATAATGGGTGGGGTAAGTTCATAACCCATCCGGTGGAGAAGAACAGTGTGGATATTGGGGTCATTGATGATTTCCACATCTGCAAATCCATTGGCGATAAGAGGAATACGAAAAATGAACATCAGTCCAATGGACAATAAAATGATAGCGTTATTTTTTTTTATCATAAAATAATTTATTCAGCGGGAGAAATAATTATATGGATCGGCTCACATACCAGGATTTAGGTTGTATTTTTTAGAACATAACCCAATATATCCTTTTTGAAAGAATTGAAAAGTATGGTTTTTATCCAATCTAAGGTTCGTACGAATATTCTTATGGTTTGTTTTTCGAAATTGATTGATATAGTGCGATATTTCGTGGATTGTTTTGGGTTCATCGTATTTTTGTAAAAATTCAAAAACCATTTTTTTGATGGTACCCGTTTGAATATAACTCCAGTTTTTCAGGGAATATGTACTGGTTTTACCTATTGGTTTTATCTTTTTGATGGTCAGAATAGAAGAACGAAGCGATTCGATGTTGGGTGGAGTTTTAATGGTTCGCCGGGCCAGTTCCTTCCGGATTTCGATAAGATGGAGCGGACGTCCCTTATCGTTTAAAATTTCAATAATATGCTCTGATAATCTTTTCAGTGTATTGCGTTTAACAACAATCGCCTGATCATCCATCAAATCCAGCTTCAGTTCGTTGATGATGAACATCCGGCATAATTTATTTATTTGATTGGCAATACTCAAGTCAGAGGTTTTCATAAAATTAAGCAGATATGCGTCAAGTAAGAGTTTGTATGTGTGATCATTGCGACCATGTATCCTGGCGTTCAAATCGTTGAAAAAAAGATTAAAATCAAATTGAACGGCCAGTTCATTTTTAATTAAATAAAAGTTTTTGTCATTCTCAAACCCTTTGGGTATTAACTGGTAAGTATTCCGACTTAAAAGTGAAAAAATAAAAGCGTAAAATCTGGGGGTAAAATTAAGTTTTTCTGCCTTGTTAATAGCATCGGACACCGAGGAATTGATCAAAATAAAATCGTCCACTGCATTTAAATGATAATTAAAGTGATTGTGGATGTAGTTGATTTCGTTCAGAAAACGTAAAACGCCAATTTCAATGTCAACGGGTATTTTTTGAGAAATCTGTCTAACCCTTTCGCGGGTAATTTCAAATTGATCACCTATGGACTGAAGAGTAAGTTTCTTTTTTTCTTTAAAAAACCCGGAATTTGTTTCAAGAATAAAAAATTCACGCTCATTGAATTGCCTTTTTAAAACAAGCAACATAAATTTAAAAAACTGAAACTTACAGGCAAAAAACTCCTTTTTATATTCTTCGATGTCAGCAGAAGGAATATTAAATCGTTCGAAACAAAAGAATTTAAATCTATCGAAAAGGATATTTTCCTCATATTTGGCCAAAGCGACAGGTGTAAGCTTATACTGGATTAGGTATTTTTGAGCTAAGGTTACCAGCTCATTGTTCGTCTTTTCGCCGCAATTTTTTATCATCGTAAAATCACCATACTTATAGTAAAAGTTGATGATTTTGAACAAGGTATTCAGAGATTCATCCTGGCAAACATTCACCGTCCTTTCGGAAAGATGCTCCATTTCCCTTATTTCAAAAAGATGATAATTGATAATGTTGTTCGAATGTTCCATGGCCTTCTGGGCATAAAAACATTACAAAGTTAATTTATTATTGGAATAAAAACAAAAATATTTCCGGAAAAGAAAAAAACAAAAAATTATTGTTTGCGTCGAAATTCGTAACAAATAATGGCAGTGGCCAAGGAAGCATTCAACGATTCAGCATGTTCCGCGACTGAAAAAGAAGGTATTTTTATTTTTTCGGTAATAAACGGAAACAAATCCGAAGAAATACCTCTCGATTCATTTCCAATGATAATGATTCCGCTATTATCCAGTTTTTTGTTTATCAAATTGTCCCCATCAAGCATGGTTCCGTAAACGTTGGCTTCAGACGATATTGTCGACAAGAAATCAGTAAGTTTGGTATAAAACAGATTGATGCGGGAAATAGAACCCATGGTAGCCTGAACCACCTTTGGATTGAATGCATCCACGCAATTTTCGGAACAGATAATGGTTTTAATGCCAAACCAGTCGGCGGTACGGATGATGGTGCCCATGTTGCCGGGGTCTTTGATGTCGTCGAGCATCAGTGCCAGATCATGGGCGATGTTTTCCGGTTGGATAACCGGGCGAGGAATCTCCGCTACACATAACACAGCAGGAGGAGTGGCTAATGAGCTTAATCTATTAATTTCATGCTCAGTTATTTCAATAATTTCAGCATCAACTGGTCCAGACAAATGCTCCTTTATCCAGGAAGATTGTGCATACACCGCGACAACTTTTATGGAGCTGTTTATTAATTCGGTAACTAATTTTGTACCTTCGGCAATAAATTGCCCGTTAGCCTTACGGAATTTGGTTAACTGTAACGAGTTGATGTATTTAATCTGATTTTTGGAAAGCATAAAAAAATCCCGATTTGAAATCGGGATTAAAATTATAAAATTATTTTCAGTTGGTAATCACTATTCGGCAACAACTTCAAAATTAATAACGGCACTTGCTTCTTTATGCAGAATAATTTTTGCGGTATAGGTTCCAACTTCTTTAATTGAATCACCATCGAGCGTAATTTTTTTACGATCAACTTCATAGCCAAACTGTTCTTTGATGGCTTCGGCAATCTGGATAGCATTCACCGAACCAAAGATTTTTCCGGTTGCAGCCGCTTTGGCGCCAATTTTAACAGTAATGTTTTCAAGAGCTTTGGCAAGAGTACCTGCTTCTTTTTTAATTTTTTCTTCTTTAAAGGCTTTCTGCCGAAGATTTTCGTTATGTATTTTAAGATTTGTTTCGGTAGCAAGAGCAGCCATACCCTGAGGAATAAGATAGTTACGGCCATAACCGTCCTTAACCTGAATCACATCATTGGCAAAGCCCACATTGTGAATGTCTTTCATTAAAATTACTTTCATCTCTATTTCCTCCTTATTTTAATAAATCAGCTACATAGGGAAGCAGCGCCAGGTGACGTGCACGTTTGATTGCTTGAGCTACTTTCCGTTGGTATTTGGTTGAAGTGCCGGTAATACGACGTGGTAAAATCTTACCCTGTTCGTTTACAAATTTTAATAAAAAATCGGCATCTTTATAATCAATGTATTTGATGCCGCTTTTCTTGAAACGGCAGTATTTTTTCTTTTTAACATCAACAGCTATTGGTGTCAAGTATTTTATTTCTGAATTGCCTTGGTTAGCCATTTTTTCTACGTTTAATTGTTAAACATTAATTTTCAACTTCTTGTTCAGTTGCTTTTTTAGCAGAAGCGTTTTTTGCATTACGTTTCTTTTCGTTGTATGCAAGGGAATGTTTATCAAGTACTATTGATAAATAGCGCATTACACGTTCGTCACGTTTCAATGCCACTTCAAATTCCGAAACTATATTTCCTTCTCCTTTATATTCAAAAAGATGGAAAAAACCAGTTGACTTTTTCTGGATAGGATAGGCAAGTTTGCGCAAGCCCCAATTGTCCTCGAAGACAATTTCAGCCCCCTTTTCTTTCAGAAATTTCTGAAATTTATTTACCGTTTCCTTCATCTGGTCATCAGACAAAACGGGAGTCATAATGAAAACGGTTTCATACTGTTTCAACATTTTTACTAATTTTTAATTATTTATTCAAGTTGATTTTAAAATGGTTTGCAAAAGTACATTAATTATTTCAATCTGCAAAAGATGACTGAATTAATTTATTTGATATCCAAAACCAGAGGTTTAGAACTATTTACACTCGGCATTTTTAATTAATTCATTGCAAATGAATTCCGAAGCTTTTCCGTCTCCAAAAACCGGAGGAAACGATAATTTAGGGGTATGAATCAGAAAGCCAAATGCTTCGATTATTTTTTGTTCGTCAGCATTGGCAACGATGGCCGTACCGTTTTCTACAATTTCCTTCCATTCGGTTTCGGAGCGAAGGATAATACAAGGTTTGCCAAAGAAATATGCTTCCTTTTGTACACCGCCCGAGTCGGTAATAATCAGTCGTGTTTCTTTTTCGAGGGCTATCATATCGAGAAAAGAAACAGGAGGTAAAATTATAAAATCCGGATTATCAATCACCAACCGGTAAAGTTCGGCGGTAAGATTTTGTTTCAGGAGCTTTGCCGTTCGCGGATGAAGCGGCAACACCATCTGAATTTTATCTTTAATAATTATTTGATTTATAGCTGAAAAAATAGCACACAAACGTTCGGGTTGGTCGGTATTGTTATCGCGGTGAATGGTACAAAGTGCAAAATTGCTTTTATTTATCGGAAAATCGGAATAAATTGAAGATTTTTCATCGGCTATCCTTGAAAAGTGCAAACTGTTGTCGTACATCACATCGCCACAATGAAATATTGCCGGATTATCATTTGAATACGGAGGTTTGGCATCTGTCTGAAAACCTTCATGTAATAGATTCTTCAAACCGGTAGGAGTTGGCGTAAAAAGCAGGGCAGAGACATGGTCGCAGCAAATGCGGTTAATTTCTTCGGGCATGGATTTATTAAACGAACGCAGGCCGGCTTCAATATGTGCTACAGGAATATGAATTTTAGATGCCGCAAGTGCACCTGCCAGCGTAGAATTGGTATCGCCATAAAGTATAACAAAATCAGGCTTTTCCTTAAGCAATACGTTTTCAATTCCCTCCAACATCTGTGCCGTTTGCTTTCCATGGCTGGTGGAACCCACTTTCAGGTTGTAATCTGGCTGGGGTATGCCCAACTCATCAAAAAACACCTTAGACATATTTTCGTCATAATGTTGACCGGTATGAAGGATAACTTCCGTAATTTGTTTAGAAAATAAAGTTTTTATCGTGCGGCTAAGTGCAGCCGCTTTAATAATTTGCGGACGAGCGCCAATGACTGTGAGTATTTTAATCATTTTGGGGATTCAATAATAAATATTAATCGTATCAGGAAGTTGCCAATGATAAAACCAAATTTAAATTCGTAATTCGTAATTTGTAATTTGTAATTAACTAAAGCATTCCTTCGTCTGCAAAACTATAATATTTTTCTTCACCGATGATAATATGGTCCAGTACCGAAATATCAAGATTCAACCCGGCTTCTTTAATTTTTCTGGTAAGTTTTATATCGGAATCGCTGGGTTTTAGGCTTCCCGAAGGATGGTTATGACAAAGGATAATGCCGGCAGCATTATTTTCGATGGCGATTTTAAATATTTTTTTAGGATCGACCACGGTACCGCTCATGCCGCCTTCGCCAACGCACGCTTTACCAAGCACTTTATTTCCCCTGTTTAATAGCAGAATCCAGAACTCCTCATAGGGTTTGTCGGAAGTATCCTTTTGTAATATTTCGAAAGCATCACGACTGCTTGAGATTATTTTTTTTTCGAGAGCTTCCGCCTCGCGGCGTCTTTTTCCAAACTCAAGAGCGGCAATGATGGAGATGGCTTTTGCCTCACCTATTCCCTTGAATTTCATCAAATCACTGATGCTTAGCTTCGAAAGCTCGATAAGATTATCGCCAACATCATTCAGTATTTTTTTGGCAAGGTCAACGGCAGATTCATTTCGTGAGCCTGAACCAAGCAGGATGGCAATTAATTCAGCATCGCTCAAAGCACTTTTTCCTTTAAGCAATAATTTTTCGCGCGGGCGGTCGTCTTCTGCCCAACTTTTGATGGGAAGCTTATTGTTAGGATACATCTTATTTCTGTTTTAATTACGATTAACTAAAACAAAAATACGCAATCTTTTGATTAAATTATTAAAAAAAATCGCCCTAAAAATTCATCCTCAAAGATTTTGGAGAAGAACAATTAGGACGACCTTAGGAAAACAAACAAATTATTTTATTCTGAATTCTTTTTTAACAATATCTACATAATCCAGTTTTTCCCAAGCAAAAAACTCCACTTTTTTCTTATAGGTGGGTGGCTGTCCGTTGCCATTGCCTTTAATTTCCATGTTTTCAGGGTTGTAATATACATCTACTTCTTTTTCAAACGGATCGCGTCCGAAATGTCCGTATGAAGCCGTTGGAAGGAAAATGGGGTTTTTCAAGCCAAAACGTTTAACGATAGCAAAGGGGCGCATATCAAAGATTTGATTTACTTTCATTGCTATTTCGCTGTCGCTCATTTTTTTACCTAAAGCATTTTTAATTTTTACGGTATTGTTGGTATTGATAAACAAACCTACGGGTTGGGCAACGCCAATGGCATAAGCCACCTGAACCAGCACTTCGCGTGCTACGCCAGCGGCAACAAGGTTTTTAGCAATGTGCCTTGCAGCATAGGCTGCTGAGCGATCCACTTTGGAAGAATCTTTTCCGGAAAAAGCGCCGCCGCCATGTGCACCATGTCCACCATAAGTATCCACAATGATTTTTCGTCCGGTTAAACCGGTATCACCGTGAGGTCCGCCAATAACAAATTTACCGGTCGGATTAACATACAGTTTATAATCATCTTTAAACAATCGCTTAATACGACTGGGAAGAGTCCTTTTAACTTTTGGAATAAGAACTTTTTCAACATCATGGCGAATAATTTCGAGCATATTTTCCTCGGTATCAAAGTCGTCGTGTTGAGTAGAAATAACGATAGTGTCAATACGTTTTGGTTTTCCCTTTTCGTCATATTCGAGGGTAACCTGCGATTTGCTGTCGGGACGGAGATAGAGCATTTTTTTACCCTTACGCCGTATGGCTGCCAATTCCTGCAGAAAGATATGAGCCAGCTCACTGGTTACTGGCATGTAATTATTCATTTCGCTACATGCATAACCGAACATCATTCCCTGATCGCCGGCACCTTGTTCCTCTTCGGTAGCACGCACGACTCCCTGATTAATATCCGGGGATTGTTCATGAATGGTGGAAATTACTCCACACGATTTGCTGTCGAAACAATAATCAGCATTGGTATAACCAATTTTTGAGATGGTATCCCTGGCGATTGATTGAATATCAACGTAGCCTTTGGTACGAACTTCACCACTACAAACGGTAAGACCTGTAGTAACTAATGTTTCGCAGGCCACTTTTGATTCTGGATCCCAGCGTAAGAATTCATCCAGTAATGCATCCGAAATTTGATCGGCTAATTTGTCCGGATGTCCTTCCGATACGGACTCCGATGTAAATAAATATCCCATTATTTTAATTTTAAATTGTTTATTAATATAACACGGGAAATTTTTTGATTGTTGGAGGAAAATTGTTTTAGCATTTTTTTCCAGTGGTTGCAATCAATCAAATTTCTCCACTTTTTAATTTAATGGCTTTTCAGCCCGGCGACAAAAATAAATAATTTTATATATGCTGCAAAATTTTTTTTAATTTTTCAATCATTTTTTAAAGAAAATGATTGTCATATTCCTAAAACGCCCCGACTGAAACACAATTTCTGATAAAATTATCCCAAATACAGAGCCCGATAAATTAGGCCACAATTTGTCGTTAGCATTTTTTTAATAACGGTCATTAGAAAAATATAATGGTAATGAACTATTATTGATGCAATTATAACAACAAAACGGTTAAGAAAAACTTAAAATTTAGCTTTTAGCTTCTAAGAAAATCGTACAATTCAAGTTTTCCTAATTCGGAATTAAACTTTGGTCAACTGCTGGAAAATTTCTTCCATGCTATGCTCTGCCTTGTGCAGCGAAAGTACAGTAATATTATGTTTTACAGCAAACTGAAAAATATTAGAGCGGATATCCATCCCCGTTTGTGCTTCAATTTCCCAATTATTGGGTTTCAATAATTTTACCTTGGCTACACCGGAAATGCCTTTAAGTAATTCAGCCTTAACCTCTTTATCAAATTCGGCAAGAATAATTACTTTGGCAGAAGTCATGGCAGAAAGATTTTCGGTAAGATCGTCGGCTACGATTTTACCTTTATTAATAATGATCGCGCGATTACACACGGCTTCTACTTCCTGCATGATATGAGTGGAAAGCATAACCGTTTTTTCTTTTCCTATTTCCTTTATTAGATTACGGATTTCGACTAACTGATTAGGGTCGAGACCGGAAGTAGGCTCATCCAAAATTAATACTTCAGGATTGTGAATAAGCGCCTGGGCAAGTCCTACCCGTTGACGATACCCTTTGGATAATGCTCCTATTTTTTTGTTTTGTTCCGATTCCAGTCCAGTATTAGCAATCATTTCGGCTAAACGTTTCTGGGTATTTTTACCCAAATGGTGCAAACCGGCAATAAACTCCAGATACTCTCTAACATACATTTCAAGGTAAAGAGGATTATTTTCGGGCAGATAGCCAACCTTTTTCCGCACTTCTACCGATTGTTCCATGACATCGAAACCATCTACCGATACTTCTCCAAAAGTGGGTGGAATAAAGCAGGTGATTATTTTCATCATAGTGGATTTTCCGGCTCCATTGGGGCCTAACAAACCAACTATTTCTCCGGCTTTTATTTCAAACGATACATTATCGAGAGCGTTTTGAATACCGTAGCGTTTTGTAATATTCCTTACGTTAATTGACATTACCTGATTAATGATTTAAATTGCTGATTATAGCTACTGGCCTGTTAATAAATATTTCAAATCTATAAAAGCACACAGGCATCAACTATAATTTGCCGGCAAAATTACTAAAATTGTAACAGCATAGCTGAATTAACTCTCCGGGTGTTTCTTTGTTAACATTCTTTTAGAGAATAAAACGATGACAGCAACAAACATCAGTTCGCCTAAACCAAAAATCCACCAGTTAAACCGATAAGGTACAAATTTTAATGCATAAATCTGTAATTCGCTGTTATTAAAACTAAAAACATCGCTAATGCTAAAGCGTTGTAGCATAAAGGAGAGATAAGGTAAAACATAGGTAAAGATGGTAAGCAGCGAGCCGAAAAGAAGTAACAGCCATTCCGAAACATAAAAATCAGCCATAACTGGCTTATCCGTAGACCAAAAGATGAGTATTGCTAACATTATCATCGTAATGGAATTAATAACGGGTGCAGCTACCGGTCCTGCCCAAAGAAACGGAATAAGGAAGAGAATATCCCAGGTAAACCAGGATAAAGGCCAATTGAGCAATAATTTAAGAAATATATAATAAAAAACATCCCATACGGCAAAGGCCAAAAGAAAAAAAGCAAAACGCTCTACCCATTTTTTAGTAGCAATCATGGAAATGAAAATAAGCATAACCAGTGTTGCCGCTTCGCGCAGGATTTCCGTCAAAGCTATTTTTTGTCCGATAAGTTTTAGCGGAAATGCGAAACCTTCAGGATAATAAATTGTTCTTAAATAAATTACCACAACCGATTCGAGAAATCCCATAGCTATGGCAAACAGAATAACATAGCATACTACGCTGATTTTTTGGTTTTTCATTCGTAAACAATTTTTTTTTAATGTCGGATGGAATCCACAAGGCCGAAAATTATTTTCACCCCGGATTGCGTCTGTAGTATATGTGGATTCTATTCTTACCATTATATTATTGCCGGAGTCAATGATTTAGTAAAAGTACAATGTAATTCTTTCATGAAACGTAAATTTTATAAAAGATTTTTCTTTACCTTTGCAGCCCAAAAATGGGTTAAAATAGTCAAAAATAAGCATCTAATAAATTTATCAACAAATAATTGTTTATAAATTTGTTAAATACTAATTTAAATTCTACTTTTGCACCCCCTTTTATTAAGAAAGGTATTTTTATCAGAAACATAAAATAACAATGGATACTTTAAGTTACAAAACCCTGAGTGCTACGCCAGATACAATAAAAAAAGAATGGTTTGTAGTAAACGCAGAAAACGAAATTTTGGGTCGTTTGGCTTCTAAGGTTGCTAAAATTTTAAGAGGAAAATACAAACCCAGCTACACCCCTAATCTTGATTGTGGAGATAATGTAATAATTATTAACGCTGAAAAAATCAATATTACAGGAGCAAAATGGACCGACAAGGAATATGTTCGTTATTCAGGTTATCCTGGAGGTCAATCGAAGACAACTCCCAAAGAAATGTTAGCTAAAAAACCCGAGGCCATCATTGAAAAAGCCGTTAGGGGAATGTTACCCAAAAATCGCTTGGGTGATGCTTTGTTTCGTAATCTTAAAGTATATGTGGGCACCGAACATAAACAGGAAGCCCAAATGCCCAAACCGTTAAATTTAAATTCAATTAAATAAGTATGGAAATCATTAATGCTCTTGGCAGAAGGAAGACTGCAGTTGCACGTATTTACCTGAAAGATGGAAATGGTACAATTACCGTTAACAACAAGGATTATAAACAATATTTTCCCACAGGTACGCTCCAGTACATTGTACGTCAGGCACTCGAAACACACAACCTGAGTGATAAATATGATATTAAAGCCAATTTGGATGGTGGTGGCATGACCGGACAGGCCGAAGCCCTCCGCCTTGCAATTTCACGTGCATTGTGTGAAATAAATCCAGAATATCGCCCGGCATTAAAAAGTAAAGGTTTGATGCGTCGCGACCCACGTATGGTTGAACGCAAGAAACCCGGTCAGAAAAAGGCACGTAAACGGTTCCAGTTCAGTAAACGTTAATATTGAAGGAAGTTTAGTATCTAAATTGCTGAGACTCCTGTACATACCGGGCTACTCGGCAATTGCTTTTTGAATAGGAATGTAAACTTAAAAATAAAATAAATGGCAAGAACAACTTTTGAAGAATTGCTGGATGCTGGTGTACATTTTGGTCACCTCCGTCGCAAATGGAACCCTAACATGGCTCCCTACATTTTTATGGAACGTAATGGCATCCATATCATTGATTTATACAAAACCATGGCAAAAATTGACGAAGCAGCTTCTGCTTTGAAACAAATTGCCAAGTCAGGTAAAAAAATCCTTTTTGTTGCTACCAAAAAACAAGCCAAGGAAATTATTAACGAGCATGTTAAAAAAATTGGTATGCCTTACGTTACAGAACGTTGGCCTGGAGGCATGCTTACCAACTTTGCTACCATACGCAAAGCCGTTCGCAAAATGTCGTCCATTGACAAAATGATGAGCAACACCAGTTTCACGAGCATTTCCAAACGCGAACGTCTTCAGATTACCCGTGAACGAGCTAAACTCGAGAAAAACCTCGGTAGCATTGCCGATCTGAGCAGATTGCCTTCTGCCGTGTTTGTTGTGGACATCCTTAAAGAACATATTGCCATAGCCGAAGCTCATAAGTTGAACATCCCTACATTCGCTATCGTAGATACCAATTCCAATCCAAACGATGTAGATTTCGCAATCCCGGCAAATGATGATGCATCAAAATCTATTGACGTTATCATCAGAATAATGGTTCAAGCCATTGAAGAAGGAAACATGGAACGTAAACTTGACCGCGATAAACGTCAGGATGAAGAAAAAGACGAAGCCGAAATCCGTACAACTTCCAAAACCATAGAAGAACTTGAAGCTGAGGATGAAGAAAAAGAAAAAAGAAGACTCAAACGGGAAGCCGATGCCAAGGTCGGAAAAATTAAAGATATTACCGAAGAAGAAGGTAGTGAAAGCGGCAAACGCCCACGTAAACCTGTTCTGAAAAAACCCGCTATCCGGAAACCTGTTATTAAAAAATAAATTAAAATTTAAACCATATGGCAAATATTACTGCTGCTGAAGTCAATAAACTACGACAAATGACTGGCGCTGGCATGATGGATTGTAAGCATGCCCTTGTAGAATCAGAAGGCGATTTTGAAAAAGCAATTGATTATTTACGGAAAAAAGGACAGAAAGTAGCTGCTAAGCGCTCCGATCGTGATGCAAACGAAGGAATTGTAATAGCAAAAACGAATGATAATAAAACCTTTGCCGCTATTATTTTGCTTAGCTGCGAAACTGATTTTGTAGCCAAAAATCAGGAATTTATTGATTTTGCAAATGCTCTGCTGAATACTTCAATAAGCCAAAAACCAAAAACCAAAGAAGAACTCCTTTCACTGAAATTTACCGAAAGAACTTTTGCCGAAGGCTTAAGCGATTTGATCGGAAAAACAGGTGAAAAAATGGAGCTGGCTCATTATCAATTCATAGAATCCCCTATTACTTTTTCATATAACCATCAGGGCAATCGCCTGGCAACCATCATGGGCCTGAATAAGGCTGATGTTGACGGAGTTGACGAAATTGGACATGAACTGGCAATGCAAATTGCAGCCATGGCACCTGTAGCCGTTGACAAGGACGATGTTGAACAGCATATTATTGATAAAGAAATCGAAATCGGAAAAGATCTGGCACGCCAGGAAGGTAAACCCGAAGAAATGGTAGAAAAGATTGCTATTGGCAAACTGAACCGCTTCTTTAAAGATAATACCTTACTAAACCAGGATTTCCTCAGAGACAACAAATTAACTGTCCGTCAGTATCTTCAATCACATGATAAAGACTTGACCGTTACTTCTTTCAAGCGACATAAGCTTGGTGAATAATTTCATTTACTATCTAATAAAAAGCCTTTGAATTTTCAGGGGCTTTTTTGTTTACCATCGGTATTAAATAAATTATTGATGTAATAGATAAGGGGAGGCGAAAGCTTTTTTTGTATACACCTTTGTTATCCAACATCCATACCATATCTCTGAGTACTTCTGGTTTATATGATTACCCAACCAGCCCATATTGCAACCAGATATGTTTGAGTCAAAGCGCCAGGAAGTTCCTTATCCCCAAAGGATAAGGAAAGCCATTCTTTATAAAGCTCCTTGATTTGGACAAGCTCAAACGCGTTTAATTTTATCATAAATAATAGCATAGCTTCATTCATGCTATTATTTATTACATTAACTTTGCAAATAAAAAATGAATCTATTCCTGTTAGCTTTGGGCGCCTTATTCTCCGTTATCAATCCTTTGGGAACAGTCCCTATCTTTGTGGGTTTAACGGAAAAAAATTCGAGTAAAGAAAAAGCACGTATCTCATTAAAAACAGCTATTAATGCCTGCGTTATTTTGCTGATCTCTTTCTTTCTCGGAAGATTTATCCTTAATTTCTTCGGAATAAGTATCTATTCACTTAAAATTGCCGGTGGATTGATTATCGCATCGTCCGGTTTCGCACTACTTACCGGTAATTTTAATAAACATAAGGGGATGCAGGAACATGTAAAGGAAGATGCATTGAGCCGCCAGGACGTTTCCCTAACCCCCTTAGCTATCCCTATGCTTGCCGGCCCCGGAACCATTTCCCTGCTGATCACATACAACCAGGAATATGTGCTATTTAATCAGAAGATATTTCTTGTGATTGCCATCCTCACCGTTTCGGCGATTATATATGTTATCCTTCGCAGTTCAGGTATCATCGTAAAAGCACTCGGCGCTTCGGGTATCAATGCCTTATCGCGAATCATTGGCTTTATTGTCATCGCTATCGGGATAGAATATATCCTGTCAGCGCTCACCGCACTTGCAACCAAACTGCTATAACGTTTCCTGAGGTAAAAAAAATATTTTAAGGATATACTTTGATTACAATGCGAGTGCAAATAACTTTTTTGTTCTACCTAAAATAACATGACTCATTTTTAAAATAGAAAATGTTTTCTCTTTTGCGTTTATCAGATTTGCTTTACATTTGACCACTCTAAAATAAATCCTTCCTTTGTATGCCTGTCCGCTTGTTTAAAAAAAAAGCAATCCATTTCGTCAGTATTTTACTTTTGATAATGACTGTTGTTATTCTCATCATTTTGTTTTACAAACAAAATCCGAAACATCAGCATTATACAATGGAGAAGAAACAGTTACAGGTAATATTAAAAACCTTAAACGACGATTACTGGAAAAATCCAAAATATTATCTTTCTCTTACCAATACGGCTATTGAAATAGCCCAAAAAACCAAGGACTATAGAAACCTGGCCGAAGCATTTCAAAAAAAAGCATTATGTCTTCGGACGATCGAAAAGAACGACAGTGTTATTTATTATTTTATGAAGAGCCTTAAAACATCGGAAAATTTGCATGACGATTTGCTAACCGTAAAGATAAAAAATGGAATTGCTAATTATTATCTGGGCACTGAAGATTATTACAAAGCGATCACCTATTTTACGGATGCTTTAAAAACCGCGGAAAATCTGCAGGACAAGCATATGGCAGGTTTGATATATAATGGATTGGGTATTGTAAATATTTCCTTAAAGGAGTATGATAAAGCCATTAAATATTTTGAACAGGCAAAAGCCATTTGCAGACAATCGGGAGATTTGCATAATGAAAGTGGAATAGATTTGAATATTGCCAATTGCTATTTCGAAAAGAAAGATTATTTGAAAGCCCGGAATTGCTATCATAATATCCTTCAAACCTTTCTTCGGCTTAAGGATTCTTCTCAGATCGTATTGGCTTTTGTTAACTTGAGCAATATTGGTAAAAACTTGAACAATACTAAGGAAGCTTATTATTATATGGATAGGGCTATGGAATATTTAAAAACTTATAATAACCAGAGCCTTTTAAGTTTTGCTTATCTGGAATTAGGAAGCTTGTATTATGATTCGGGAAAATATCCGCTGGCAAAAAAATATCTGGAGTTAAGTTTAAAAAATTCCGTAGGAAGTGAATCCAAAAGCAATTCCATGCAGGCATTGCAAAACCTTTCGATGATTGAGGAAAAAGAAGGGAACTGCAATCTTTCACTGAAGTATTTCAGGCAATATGTCAGTATCAAGGATAGTATTATGAATGATGAAACACATAAAAAAATAGCTGACATCCAATGGAAATACGATTTGCAAAAAAAAGATTATGAAAATGAAATCCTGCAAAAAAAATATGAAATCAAAAAGAGGCAAAATACCATTATTACCCTTGCGTCCACTTCCATTATTCTTTTAGTTCTTATGCTTAGCTGGTTAATTATTCTGACTAACCGAAATCTGAAAAAATCAGTCCAACTAAAGGAATTGGACAATAATATCTTGCAGGAAAGAATCCAGACAGATGAAAAAATATCGGCATTGGAAAAAATCAGGTATCAAACCGAAATAGAATCGAAAAACAAGGAGATGACCACCACATCTCTGCAATTAGCCGCCAAAAACGAAATTTTGTCCAATATTTTAAATTCCCTCGATAAAATTAACGATGCCAAGTCCATAGATAAGGAATCGTATAAAGAATTGCGGAAAACAATAGAAAAAAACCTGAATCTCGATAATGACTGGAACCAGTTTAAAGAGATGTTCGATAGGATACACCACGATTTTTTTGTTTCGATAAAACAACTATGTCCTAAACTTTCAGAAACCGAACTGCGTTTTTGTGCCTACCTGCGAATCAACCTTCAGAACAAAGAAATAGCAAAAATGCTTAACATCACTACCGAAACGGTTAAAACCACACGATACCGGATTCGTAAAAAACTTAATTTGGACAATAAAACAAATCTGGACGATTTCATCAGAAATATATAAAAAAGGCTAAAATTCCATTCATCGGCTGGCAATTGTTTTTAGCTGAAAAAATCATAGAAAATTTTTCCTAAAAACCATACAAAACCTGTTTGACAACCGGAATCTAATGAGATAAGAATTCAGGTTTGATTCTTAATTATTGGATATCAGCGTATTTTATGAAAAAATATTTTCATCTTGTCCACCATTTGTCCACCGTAAAATTTACACTATTCTTTTCCATCTGCTTACTTTTGGTCTCTGCATTTTGACTATTATTCCATTTTACCCTTAATCAAAATATCAATGATAAATACGGTGTGAAAAACCGAAGAAAGAATGAGCCGATAGCACAAATTGCATGTATCTTAATGTTCAATAAATTTAACTAATCTAAAATCACAGAACTATGAAAAAATTATTTACTAAGTTAGTCATTGCGTGTTTCGTGATGTTTTTAACCTTTAATGCCTTTTCTCAAAAAAAAGAGGGTAATGATGTTTTAATGAACAATTCCCGTTCTTTTTTTAATGTAGAGAATGGGGCAATGAAAGCTCTCGTTTCGGATCCAGCATCTGATATGCGTGCTGTTGTTTCTGAATTTACTAAAAATAGCAGGACAACACCTTCCAAATTGACTACTACATTTAACGAAATAAAATACGGCGTTCAAAAAGCCAAAGTCCATTCCCGCACAGTACCGGATACGGCATGGACAAAAACGATTCATGAAGGTGGACTCGAGGCTTGTTATTCTGTTCAGCAGACTTCTGATGGCGGATATATTATGGCTGGAAGAACCAACACTCATGGTGCCGGAGATATGGACGCATGGCTTATCAAAACCGACGCCAACGGTGATACGTTATGGTCAAAAACGTATGGCGATTACTATGTCGATGAAACATACGCTGTAAAACAAACCAGCGATGGCGGCTATATTCTCTGCGGCACCAGTACACAGTTTGGATGGTCGGGCGAAGGATGGCTTGTTAAAACAGATGCCAATGGAAATATAATCTGGAACCATGGCTATCATCCGGAACAGAGCAGCCAGGGTGATTGGGATTATTTGTATGATGTTCAGGAAACATCAGACGGAGGATTTATTGCCGTAGGATTTGGACCCGTTCCTAACTATATGTGGCAAGGTTGGATGATCAAAGTTAACAGTAATGGAAATATTGTATGGAATCAAACATGTGGCGACGAATATTGGGAAAGACTTTTAAAAGTTGAGCCGTCAGGTAATGGCAATTTTATTGCTGTTGGAGATAAACACGTAGGCTATAATAATGATAGTTTATTTGTGCTAAATGGCTGGATTGTTAATTTTAATGGTTCCAATGGTGATACCCTGTGGACTAAACATTATGGCGGTCCTTTGGGTGATCAGTTCCGTTCTGTAAAGCCCATTTCTGATGGTGGATTTGTTTTTACCGGTGAACGAAAATTAAGTGAAGTGGAAGGTTATCTGGGATGGTTAGTTAAAACGGATAACAATGGAAATATCATATGGAATAATACCTATGGTAATGGTGGCCTTAATGAAGTAGTGGAAGCTCCGGATGGGAACTTCGTAGTAGGTGGCGAAACGGTAGCTGATGCGAATAGTGGTTATGCTGGTTGGTTGATGAAAATGGATGTAAATGGCGAAATGATATGGAATAAAATCATTGACGATAGTCGTTATGATGATATGGCTATGGCTTTGAATAAGACCTCTGACGGAGGATATATTATTGGAGGAAGAACAAATTCCGGCATGGATTTTAGTGATTTATGGTTGGTTAAGATAAATCCCGAATTGCAATCATTGACATCGTTTACCGAAAACTTTGACGAAGTTACGCCTCCGGCATTACCTGATAATTGGACAGGAATTGTAAAAGTACGTCTTTCTAATACGATTGCCGAAGCAAAAACCACGTTACAAGGTATGGCACCTTCGGCTCCGAATACAGCATTTCTGATGAATGGATTGGACGGCAGTAACGGACAGTTGGATACGCATGCTTTTGTGGCTTTGGTTACTCCGCTTGTACAAGTTGGCGATAATGGAAGCGTACTGACGTTTCAAGCCGAAGGTGGCGATGCTATTCAAATAGGAACCATGTCGGATCCTGCCGACACTTCCACTTTTACATTGATTCAAACTGTACCAATAACGTATAACTTTACTCAATATACCGTAACACTATCTAACCCAGGCAATACCCATATTGCATTCAAACATGCCAATACAGTTTCAGTTACCCCATTGTTTGTTGATGATGTTACCTTTGCTCCGGTTATTCCGCCTACTCCGTTGACATCGTTTACCGAAAACTTTGACGAAGTTACGCCTCCGGCATTACCTGATAATTGGACAGGAATTGTAAAAGTACGTCTTTCCAATACGATTGCCGAAGCAAAAACCACGTTACAAGGTATGGCTCCTTCGGCTCCGAATACAGCATTTCTGATGAATGGATTAGACGGCAGTAATGGACAGTTGGATACGCATGCTTTTGTGGCTTTGGTTACTCCGCTTGTACAAGTTGGCAATAATGGAAGCGTACTGACGTTTCAAGCCGAAGGTGGCGATGCTATTCAAATAGGAACCATGTCGGATCCTGCCGATACTTCCACCTTTACATTGATTCAAACTGTACCAATAACGTATAACTTTACTCAATATACCGTAACACTATCTAACCCAGGCAATACCCATATTGCATTCAAACATGCCAATGCAGTTTCAGTTACCCCATTGTTTGTTGATGATGTTACCTTTGCTCCCACCGCTGCTCCTACCCTTACCATTACCAATGTTGAAAACATTGTTCCCGGACCGGTAACTATTCCGGTTCACGCTGCCAATGTTACCAATATGGGTTCATTCCAGTTTACCATAGAATATGATCCTTCCATTTTGACATATACCGGTGTATCCAATTGGTATACCGGAATTGATGCTGTTACTGTTGGTAATCCTTCTTCCGGCAAACTTACCTTTGTCTGGGCTGCCGATGCTGAAGGCATTAACATTCCCGATGGAAATTTCTTTGATTTTAATTTCAATTGGTTGACATCCGATGGTATATCTACCAATTTAACCTGGGGCGATAATCCTACGCCACGTGAATTTGCCGATTACGATGGTAATATTTTTGTTCCTGATTATGTTAATGGTGCCGAAGGTGGTTTTGGCGTAGGCATACCCGAAATGGGATCTGTCTCCATCAAGGTGTTCCCGAATCCGGCTACCGATGTTGTTAATATCACAGTATCCAACAACATCAGCACTATTCAGGTTATGAATTATTTAGGTATGATTGTTTATTCTGAAAATATTACTCAGGAGAAAACCATCACCCTGAATACTTCCCGTTACAGTGCTGGTAACTACCTTATACGTTGCGTTACCAACAATGGACAAACGATAACTAAAAAAATTGTCATTGAATAATTGATTTTGTGAGTAATTAATTTTGTTTGAAAAAGGGGCTCATCAGAGCCCCTTTTTTATTTTTCTGCTTTATCCATGGGATACATCAAAAATAGATATCGCTTATGGTTTGTTTGATAGTAATCCAGAGATAAACCAAAGATAAACCGGAGATAACCCGTAAAAAGATAGCTAAAATCGGTTTATATCCGGCTTATCCTCGAATCACATACAAATAAGCTGCGAAGCGAAAGTATACAAACCAATGTTAATTACGGCAACAACCAATAACACATTTAATACTGTAAACAAAATAATTGTTATTTTTGTATTGCTCAACCAACAAAATTAAATTATGGCACGTTTAGAAGATGGTATTAAATTTACGGGAAGTATTGGGAATCTCTCAGCATATACGATGCACGGCAGTAATAAAGTAATACTTCGCAGTAAAGGAGGCGCAAGCAAAGATAAAATTAAAAAATCTCCGGCTTTTGAATATACACGAAGGTTAAATGCTGAATTTGGAGGCAGTTCCTCCTGCGCGAAAGCGATACGTAATGCAATGTTTCCGTTATTGGGGTTAGCCGGTTATAATTTTTCAGGTACTCTAATTGCCCTGATAAAGAAGATACAATGTATGGATAAAGAAAATCCTGTTGGTATCCGCAGCATTTATTTGTCAAAAAACCGGGAGTTATTGGATGGTTTTAGTCTAAATTTAGAAAATGACTTCGACAGCATAGTTAAACCACCATTTCAGTATACTTTTTGCAGGGAAGAAGCGAAAGCGAATATTATTATTCCATCCCTGATACCTGGAATTCACTTGAAAAACCCGTTCAATCAACCATTTTTCAATATTCTTGTTTGTTTGGGAATTGTTTCCGACATGAAGTATTCTGCCAGTAGCAAACAGTATTTACCAGTTCATTTCTATGGCAATTCTACGTATATTCATTACAGTACAGGTTGGCAAGCAGTTTCAGAACCTTTTTCCGGACAAGCTATAGAATTGAAATTTCCTGGCAATCGGATATTGGATGAAAATGACACATTGATTTTATCTACAGGTATAAATTTTGGTGATTTAAACGCTGAACGGCAAATAGTTTCCAAAAAATATACAGGATGTGCAAAAATACGCAAAACCTCCTGAGATGATTATTTTTCCGTTTCCTCCTTGTTGAATCTTCCACAAATGATATGTGGGACCACATCCATGTTGTACCTGTATTGAATTGCGGCTTAATGGACAATAATTACAACAAAGCAAAAGAAAATGGGAACACAAGGGCCCCATTCGGTAGATGGATTCCATCCAATGTATCAGACAAAACCCTCTGTTTGGTTAAGTAAATATAAAATAAAATGTAAAATAATTAAAAATGATTTGGATTTTGACACAGTATCTGAAAGGATTTAATCCGGATAGCCCCGAATGAAATTCGGGGTATGAGCCAATTTTATCGTCAGGAACCCTGCCGGGGTTCTTGGTTTGCAGAACATTTTTATCCCGATATGCTATCGGAACCATTCATAGTTAACCACTTCGTGGTTTTAATTGTTTTCAGTAAACCCTAAATAAAAACAGGATGTTACCTTGACAATATGGTTGGATAAAAACTCCTTCGTGAAATTTTGTGCAATTCTTAGTAGCGTTGTGCTACCTTTAGTTCTTTTATTTACAGATACATTCTACTCATTGAAATGTCTTTGACGGATACCCATTATCCTTTTATCTACCACGGTGCAATCCTTGTACCGATGGATTACAAGGATAGAATACACCTCGCCGTACTCACCTCATGCAGCAAAATCGTCCTAATTCTGTTTGTCGTTTTTTACTTTTAAACGGCTAAAAGCTTTTTAATAATTTCGGAGATGGCTTTGTTTTCGGCTTTCCCGGCAAGTTGTTTCGTAGCCAATCCCATCACTTTCCCCATATCTTTCACAGAGCTTGCACCGGTTTCGGCAATTATTTTCTTTAAAATGTCAGTAAGTTCCTCCCGGCTCATTTGTGCCGGAAGGTATTTTTCGATGATCGTTGCCTGAAAAATTTCGGTATCAGCCAATTCAGCGCGATTTTGCGACGCATATACTTCTGCTGCCTCCTTACGTTGTTTTACCAACCGTTGAAGCAATTGCAATTCAACTTCCTGCGATATACCTTTAGCGCCTTCTTTGGCTTTTTCGAGTAAAACGGCGGATTTTATCGCCCGCAGGGCTTCCAGTTTTTCTTTTTCCTTTGCCAGCATTGCCGTTTTAATGTCGGCATTAATTTGTTCTTCGAGGGTCATTTTTCAAATAATGAATTAATCAGGTTTATTTCCATTGGTAAAGGGATTTTCCTCACTAAGTTTCGGACTTTCACTATCGAGGGTATATTTTGAAACCTGCGATTCGGAAGAAGCGAGGGAATCCGATAAAGCTACATTCCGGCGGATATAAGCAGGAACCGATTCAAGATTAGATAATACGGTCGGATTTTTAAGCTTCGTACTCAACTCGCGTAAACGTTTAATCCGTTCCATCGCAATGGTGTCGTTTTCACTCTTTGCGTTTTCCAAAGTCTCAGGGCTCTTGATTTCCTCAGGGTTATGCAGGGGTTTAAAAGAGACAGGACTTTCGACTTCTCTCGTTTTAGGTTGCATTAACGTGGGTTCATTGATGGATGGCGAAGATATTTTTCTAACCTCCATTCCCGAGGATGGTATATCGAAATTAAAAACAGGCGACTTTTCAGAACTCGAAAATGAATATTCAGCATCCTGAGGCTTCGGTTCTTCATCTACTTTACGATTAACCAAATGAATTTGTTCTTCTTTAGGCTCAGCAGGTTGATCGGCAGGTTTCTTTTCCTGATTGCCTACACTATCCATCGTATAAACGATTTTTCCTCTTGAGGAAGCTGCGTTCTTATTTTTGGAATCGAATCCGGTAGCAATTAAGGTAATGGATATTTTTTTATCGAGATTTTCATCAATTCCGCTACCCCAAATCAAATTGGTATCGGTACCCGTTTCATTTTTGATGTAATCGGTAATTTCGCTCAGTTCATCCATCGTAATTTCTTCGCTACCCGATGCAATATATAAAAGCATTTTGGCAGCGCCACGAATATTGCAATCGTCGAGCAAGGGAGAAGATAAGGCAGCCTGAATGGCTTCCAAAGCCCTGTTCTCACCTTCGGCCACGCCTAATCCCATAAGCGCTTTTCCGCCGTCCTTCATTACAGCTCTTACATCTTTAAGGTCAACATTAACATGTCCGGCCACAGTGATCAGTTCGGCTATTCCTTTGGCTGCCGTAGTCAATACATCATCGGCTTTGGCAAAAGCTGAAGTAAGCGAGAGGTTTCCATATAATTCGCGAAGTTTTTCATTGCAAATAACCAACATGGTATCGCAGTATTTTTTCAATTCTTCGATGCCTTCCTCTGCCTGTTCTCTACGTTTTCTACCTTCAAACAAAAAAGGCATGGTAACAATACCCACGGTAAGCACGCCTAATTCACGGGCAACAGATGCAATTACCGGAGCTGCTCCGGTTCCGGTACCTCCGCCCATACCGGCAGTAATAAATAACATCTCGGTATTATTCTGTAAAAACTCTTTGATATCATCCAAACTTTCCAATGCAGAATTTTTGCCTACAAGAGGGTCGTTTCCAGCGCCTAATCCCGTTTCGCCCAATTGAATTTTCATAGGTATGGGGCTTGTTTCCAATGCCTGTGCATCGGTATTGCATAGAATGAAATCTACATCTACTATGCCTTGTTTAAACATGTGATTTACAGCGTTGCTGCCACCACCGCCTACTCCAAAAACTTTGATTATGGAGCTTTTATTTTTTGGTATATCAAATTTGAACATGTTTTCCATTTTTTTCCACATTAAAATTAAATTAAAATCTAAGCCCCTGGACTTTTTTTTAAAATATTTATCAACAAGTAAATTGTTAATATCTTTAGCGAGTACCGTCAGGTTGCTCGTCGAAGAAACGTTTCATAATTTCAAAAATTGACCTTTTAGCAGGTTTGTGCTGAGTTTCAGTTTTCGTCTCCGTATCGTTATCTATTTCCCGGTTTTTATTTTTATCTTTAACCAGCCTATCAATAGCAATGAGTACCAGTCCGATGCCAGTGGAAAACATTGGGCTTGCCATTTCGGCAGGGACTCCTTTGGCCAGGTGTTCGTTAGGATAACCGATACGGGTTTCCATTCCGGTTTTAAATTCGGTAAGCTGGCGGATATGTTTTAAATGAGCGCCGCCACCCGTTAGTACAATGCCGGCATGTAATTTCTTCTGTAACCCGGAGTTTTTTATCTCAAAATCAATATGCTCTATTATTTCTTCCATACGAGCCTGGATAATATTAGCAAGGTTTTTCAGCGTAATCTCCTTAGGTGGTCTTCCTCTTAATCCGGGAATAGCAACCACTTCATCGTCGCGGTTTTCTTCAGCCAGGGCTGAACCAAACTTCACCTTTAGTTCTTCGGCATGTTTTTTTAATATGGAACAGCCTTCCTTTACGTCTTCTGTAATGATTTCACCACCAAAGGGTATTACGGCCGTATGGCGAATAATTCCGTCCTTGAAAATAGCAATGTCGGTTGTTCCACCTCCGATATCCACCAAAACCACTCCTGCTTCCTTTTCGTCTTCGCTCAATACGGCTTCGGCGGAAGCTAAGGGTTCGAGTATCAGCGTTTCTACATCCAAACCGGCCTTGCGCACGCATTTCACAATATTCCGCGCAGCGGTGGTCTGGCAGGTAATAATGTGAAAATTAGCTTCAAGCGAAACACCTGCCATGCCTTTGGGTTGCTTGATGCCCGGCTCACCGTCAACAATGTAATATTGTGGAATAACATCAATAATTTCTTCACCGGGATTCATGGTAAGCTTATACATACCATCGGTAAGCATATCAATGTCTTCCTGACTGATTTCATTTTCGCTGTTTTTGCGGATAATGCTTCCATGATGTTGAAGGCTGCGGATATGCAGTCCGGCAATCCCGACATTTACCGAACGGATTTCGACACCCGATTTATCACTCGCTTCTTTAATGGCAGTAATAATGGAATTTGTAGTATTTTCGATATTGGCAACTACTCCCCTTTTTACACCTATGGATTCAGATTTCCCGTATCCGAGAATTTCAACCTTACCAAATTCGTTTTTTTGACCGACAATCACAGCTATTTTAGTCGTACCAATGTCTAAGCCTACAATTATTTCAGATGTTTCCATGTGATATTTTTTTTGAACAAACTACTTGATTTTTAAATTTTAAGTTTATTATACCATACTTATCCCAGCCCATTTTATTAAGGCCTTTACGATAAAACAGTATCAGATTTTCAAATTTTTGTGCCATTTGATTGGTATCGCCAAAAATAATCAAATGATTCCCAACCTTGGGCACCAATTCCATATCATTAAATGTATCGATATAAATCTCGTCAACCAGAGACAGCAACGGAGGATGTGCATTTAAAAATTTTGCCAGCCAAAATGCTTTGTAGAGTCCGGTACTTGATTTTACACTGTCGTTATGATTTTGAGGGTTTAGAATCAGTTGCTTGATTCGTGGATAATTTTCATCAATCAACCCGTTGGCAACAATAACCCGGGCCGATTTTTGGGGATGGATTGGCATTAAATATCCCTCGTTATCAATATAAAAATTAAAATTATCCTGATTTATAACCCTTAATATCGGTTGACGCTGATTTACATTGATTTTTATTGTTCCGTCTATTGTTTCATACACATCTGCCTTGGCTATGTACACATCATTGTTTAAGGCTTGTTCTATCTCATCAATGTTTATTGTTGATAATAAGCCACCTACCAATAATGGAGATGTCCTTTTTATTATTTTACGGATGTCGCTCCTGGTAATAAGGGTATCCGCTTGCGCATAATCAATGGATATTTCAACGTTTTTGCATAGGGTTTTCCGATGCTCAAAATTGGTAAAACCAACTAAAAAGAATAATCCGGCCAATAAAACTGTCCAAAGCGAAACGGTAAGAATACGTTTAAATTTCATTTTCCGATTTAATTTAAATTCTTTTTTGTTTTACAATGATTATCTGTCTTTTAAAGCAATTTCTATCCCTGGAACCAAACGATCGATATCCCCGGCACCCAAGGTCAGCAGTACTTCCAGTTCTTTATTTTCTATTAATTTATCAATCAAATTTTCCTTATTCACCAGCATTTTATTCGGATTTTTCATTTTCAGTAAAAGCATTTCCGAATCAATACCTTTTATAGGTAATTCGCGAGCCGGGTAAATGGGAAGTAAAATGATTTCATCGAGCAAATCGAGACTTAGCGCAAATTCATCGGCAAAATCTCTTGTCCGGGTATAAAGATGGGGTTGAAATATCCCTGTAATTTTTTTACCCGGGAACAAATGTCTGGCCGAAGTTATACATGCCTTCAATTCTTCGGGATGATGGGCGTAATCATCAATATAAACGATGTTAGACTTTTTTATCCTGAAATCAAACCTGCGCCTGACACCTAAAAAACTACCAAGCCCGGTCCTGAGTTCATTTTCGTTTACTCCATTAATATATGCTGCCGCTAAAGCCGCAATGGAATTTTCCACATTAAACAAGCCAGGCAAACCCAGCATCATGTCGTGCATTATTCCGTTCGGGTTTACAAAATCAAAAGTATATAACCCATTCTTGATCTGAACATTTTGAGGAAAAAAATCAGCGCCGGATTCAAGGGAATAGCGATACAACGAATAATTGTTCTCTTTTTTTAAATCCAGATTCACTCCTTTTTTAATAATCAGATTTCCATTGGATTTGATTTGAGAAGCAAACTGAACAAATGCTTGTTGTAATTGACTTTTATTGGTATAAATATCCAAATGATCGGCATCGGCGGAAGTGATGACTGCCGTTTGCGGATGTAAATGTAAGAAAGAACGGTCAAATTCATCGGCTTCGGCAACCAACAGATTGCTTTTATCGGATAATAACAGGTTGGTTTGGTAATTTTTCGCAATGCCTCCTAAAAAAGCAGTACAATCCAAAGCAGATTGTTTTAACAGATGGGCTGTTAATGTAGATGTTGTTGTTTTACCATGTGTTCCGGCAACAGCAATGGTATTAAAATGATCGGATATAATGCCCAGTACCTCCGAGCGTTTCATCAATGGGATCTTCTTTTCGATAAACCATTGATATTCATTATGATTTTCGGGAATAGCGGGGGTATAAACAACCAAATCAATATTCTGAGGCAATAAGGAAATATTTTCTTCAAAATGGATTATCATCCCTTCCTTAAGGAGTTCATCGGTAAGCTGAGAGGGAGTCTTGTCATAACCCGAAACGTTTCTCCCTTTCGACTTAAAAAATCTTGCCAGGGCGCTCATCCCGATACCACCTATCCCAAGAAAATAAATTGTATTTAATTTATTAAATTCCACCGCAGTATACTTATTTAATTAATTTTAAAATTTCACCAGCTATATTGTCCGCCGAATCCTTGAATGCAAATTTTTTAATATTTTCCTTCAATAATTGCTGTTCCATAACATTGTTTAAAAGATCAATAACGATGCTGCCAATTTCTTGCCTGGCGTCTGCATCCTTTACCAGTATCGCCGCCTTTTTATTCACAAGCGTCATGGCATTTTTAGTCTGATGATCTTCGGCAACGTTAGGCGAAGGAATCAAAATAATTGGCTTACCCACAGAACATAATTCAGAAATGGCTATGGCACCGGCACGCGAAATTACCATATCGGCAACAGCATAAGCCAAATCCATCCTGGAAATAAAATCATACGCGTTGATTCCATTATCATTAAATGGTTTAACTATGTCTTTTGCAATTCCATAATAATTTTTACCCGTCTGCCAGATTACCTGTAAGTTATTCTTTTTGAATAGTTCCAGATTTTTTTGTACACTTTCATTTATAGTCAATGCGCCCAGGCTTCCACCAATGACAAGAAGTGTTTTTTTATCGTCGCTTAAACCAAACGTCCGAAGCGCTTCGGCACGTTTTCCATCTAATTGTGTAATTTCCTGCCGTATAGGATTTCCTGAAATAACGATTTTCTCTTTTGGAAAAAAACGTTCCATGCCTTCAAAGGCAACAAATATCTTATCGGTTGATTTGGCTAATAATTTGTTGGTTATTCCGGCAAAAGAATTTCCTTCCCAAATAGCCGTTGGAATACTTTTTTTTGCAGCAGATCTTAGCATTGGACCGCTGGCATAACCTCCAAAACCGACCACCGCATCAGGTTTAAATTTTTTAATTATTTTGCCTGATTTATATAAGCTTACGATTACTTTCAACGGGAACAGGAGATTATCAATGGTCAGTCTTCGCTGAAATCCACTGATCCATAATCCGATAATCGGATAACCGTTGGCAGGTACTTTTTCCATTTCCATACGCCCCTTAGCCCCGACAAAAAGAATATCAATGTCCGGCACTTTATTTTTCAGAGCATTGGCTATGGCAATGGCGGGAAAAATATGTCCGCCAGTACCACCTCCACTTATTATTATTTTAATTTTCTTCTGTTCCATTGTCATTTGTTGTTTTAACTTCTTGGAGTACCGGCTGATCAATCACCCTACTAACACTTAAAATAATGCCAAGCGAAACACAAGTAAGCCAAATTGAAGTACCGCCCATACTAACCATCGGAAGCGTTTGTCCGGTTACCGGCAAAATATGTACTGCAACGCCCATATTAATTAATGCCTGGAAAACAAGGCTGAACGTAATTCCCATTACCAGCAATGATCCAAAAATGGTAGGACACTTTTGGGATATTCGTACGCCCCGAAATAATAAAATCAAATAGAGTAGCAGCACAATAATTCCTCCGACCAATCCAAATTCCTCAATAATAATTGCATAAATAAAATCGGAATATGGGTGAGGCAAAAAGTTCTTTTGTGTACTGTTGCCAGGCATTTTCCCGAATATTCCCCCGGTAGCAATCGCAATTTTTGCCTGATCCACCTGATAACGATCCGTAGTATCCCCTTTTATAAATTTTTCCATCCGGTTATGAGCCGTTCCCAAACGGCCAAAGTGCGATAATTTATCTCCTGCCATATATACGATTACAACCATACCGACACATCCAGCAACCAGTATTCCAATATGCTTTAAATTAGCTCTTCCGAAATACATTAAAACGATACAATCTACAAATAATAACGCCGCCGTCGAAAAATTTGAAGGGAAAATCAGAACGCATACTGCAGATATGCTGATAAATACAGGTAAAAATGTCTTTTTAAAATCTTTTACATCATCCTGATTTTTGGTTAATAATCGTGCCACAAACATAAGGAGCGCTAACTTGGCAAACTCAGAAGGTTGAAATGTAACGCCCAAGAATTCATACCATCGTGCAGCGGTGTTGATGATGGCTCCAATCATAAATAGCAGGGCTAAAGCAGGTAAAGTTAAAAAATAAAAGATGGCCGATAATTTATAAAATTTATTATAATCAACTAAATGTGTAAAATAGACAAATCCCAGCCCGATAAGCAAAATGATGATTTGTTTAAGAAGGTAATACTCTGTATTACCATGCCTTAAACGAAAAGCAAGCGTACCCGTTGAACTGTAAACCGACAAAACAGATAATACAGATAAAACGAGGACTATTGCCCAGATTACTTTATCCCCTTTGATGCCTTTTAATATATTTACCATAATGTATCGCAAATATTTTTACAACATTTTTACTGCATTTTTGAATTGGTTACCACGATCTTTATAATTTTCAAACAAATCGAAACTGGAACAAGCCGGAGAAAGCAAAACGACATCATCCTGCTCGCCTAATTGATATGCAATGTTTACGGCTTCTTTCATATTCTGTGTTTCAACCATGGTTGGAACTAAATCAGCAAAAGCACTATAAATTTTACTATTATCTACGCCAAGACAGACTATTGCCTTTACCTTGGTTTTAATCAGGTTTTTTAAAAGCGAGTAATCGTTCCCTTTATCTACCCCACCAACAATCCATATAACCGGTTTATGCACGTATTCAAGGGCGTACCACACTGAATTCACATTGGTAGCTTTTGAATCATTAATAAATTCAACACCATGAATATTTGCTACTTTCTCCAACCGATGCTCAATATTTTGGAAATCGGACAAGCACTGTTTTATGGTTACATTTCTAATTTCAAGCAACTTAGATGATATCCCAGCAGCCATAGAATTGTATGTGTTATGTTTGCCCTGAAGTGCCAAATCTTCTAATTTCATACTTATTGTATTTTCTTTGATATTTATAATTAATTCATTTTCCTTTAAATAAGCTCCTTTACCATCTATTGATTTAAAAATTGAAAAGGGATAAAGCGACGATTGCACTTTCCGCTTGGATAATTCATCAATAATTACCTTATCATCAATGCAATATATAAATGCATCCACCTCGGTCTGATTTTGTATAATCCTGAATTTTGAATCCACGTAATTCATAAAATCGTTTTCATACCTATCCAAATGATCGGGAGTAATATTCATCAATACTGCCACATCCGCCTTAAAACTGTACATTCCATCCAACTGAAAACTACTGATTTCCAAAACATAATAATCAAAATCATTTTCAGCCACCTGCCAGGCAAAACTTTTACCGATATTCCCGGCTAAACCAACATTAAGTCCTGCTTCTTTTAAAATATGATAAATAAGCAAGGTAGTGGTTGTTTTTCCATTACTACCTGTAATGCAGATTTTTAAAGCGTTTGTATATCTTGAAGCAAACTCAATTTCAGATATTACCGGTATTCCTTTTTGTCTTATTTCCTGAATTATGGCTGAACGATCAGGAATACCCGGACTCTTAATAACTTCATCTGCCTTTACGATCAAAGCGGAAGAATGCTTTCCTTCTTCAAATTTAATATCATGCTGTAAAAGAACTTTTTTATATTCCTGTTTTATTTGTCCATTATCCGAAACAAATACTTTAATATTTTTTTTCTTCGCCAAAATGGCAGCTCCAACCCCACTTTCACCCGCGCCCAAGATTACTAATTGCATTGGATAAATTTTTACTATTTATCTGATTTTTAATGTAATTATTGTTAAAATAGATAAAACGATGGCTATAATATAAAATCGCAAAACTATTTTTGGCTCAGAATATCCTTTCAGTTGGTAATGATGATGCAGGGGAGCCATTCTAAAAATCCTTCTGCCTTCGCCATATTTTCTTTTGGTTTGTTTAAAATAAGCAACCTGCATAACGACAGATAAATTTTCGACAATAAAAATTCCACATAAAATTGGAATTAATAGCTCCTTACGTATCATAATCGCAAATACGGCGATGATACCACCGATAGATAAGCTCCCGGTGTCACCCATAAAAACCTGGGCTGGATAAGTGTTGTACCACAAAAAACCAACACAAGCACCAACAAAAGCACTAATATAAATAGCCAATTCACCAGTATTTGGTATATACATAATATTCAGATAATTAGCGAAAAATATATTACCTGAAACATATGCCAGTATTCCAAGGGTTGTGCCTGCAATGGCTGAAGTACCCGTCGCCAGCCCATCCATTCCATCGGTCAGGTTTACGCCATTAGAAATTGCGGTAATCAACAGTATAACTATAGGAATAAAAGCGAGAAACGCCCATTTTTCATAATCCTCACCCAAAAAAGACACCAAAATTGAATAATCAAATTCATGATTTTTTACGAAAGGAATAGTTGTTTTTGTGGATTTTACCGCTTGTTTTGAAAATAAACCAGGCGCTTCTTTAACATTTTCGATATTGAGTGCTTTCGCCGTTTTTACGTAAGCCTGATCTTTTACCTTTTCACGAATTACAACGCCATCGTTAAAATACAACATCGTACCTACAATCAAACCTAATCCGACTTGTCCCAATATTTTAAACTTGGCGGCCAGTCCTTTTTTCTCTTTTTTAAATACCTTAATATAATCGTCCAAAAAGCCAATGAGACCAAGCCAAACAGTAGAAATTATTATAATTATGATATAAATATTATTGAGCTTAGCAAAAAGAAATGTAGGAATCAGTATGGCTCCCAGAATAATAAGTCCACCCATGGTTGGCGTTCCTTTTTTTTCTTCTTCGCCTTCGAGTCCTAAATCTCTAACAATTTCACCTATTTGCTTTTTATGCAAATAATTGATAAGTCGTTTACCAAATAAAAGGGAAATAATAAGCGATGTAATAACCGCCAGGGCAGCACGGAAGGAAATATAATGAAACAAACCGGCTCCTGGAAAGTCGAATGTCTTAGCTAAATAATCGAATAAGTAATAAAACATTTTATATGTCTTTTAATTAATAAATTATTTTTATCATATTAATTAACATTTATTTAACAAAATTCCTCTTAGTATTTCCTTATCATCAAACGGGTGTTTTGCACCTTTTACATCCTGATATTTTTCATGACCCTTACCAGCCACCAAAATAATATCCTTTGGCTTTGCCAGAGCACACGCTGTTTTTATGGCTTCTCTGCGATCGACGATGGTAAGTACTTTTCGTGAAAACAGAACTTCAATTCCTTTTTTCATATCATCAATAATGGCTTCTGGTTCTTCCGACCGGGGATTATCCGAAGTAATAATCACTCGGTCGCTTAACTGGCAGGCGATGGCAGCCATAATGGGCCGCTTGGCATGATCGCGATCGCCACCACATCCTACTACAGTTATCAGTTGTTCATCGCCTGTACGTATATCATTAATGGTCGAAAGCACATTTTTTAAAGCATCCGGCGTATGAGCATAATCTACAATTGCAACAATTCCTTCGGAGGAAACAAAATAATCGAACCGTCCTTCAGCCGATTCCAGATTACTTAATATTGTCAATACCTTTGTCTTATCTTCGCCAAGCAAAATGGCAGTAGCGTAAACAGCTAAAAAATTATATGCGTTAAACTCTCCTACCAAACGGCTCCAGACTTCTTCACCATCAATATTTAATTGTAATCCAACGAACTGATTTTCCATTATTTTGCACTTAAAATCAGCAAGAGTCTTCAATGCATAGGTCTTTTTTTCAGCCCTCGAATTCTGAAGCATTACCAATCCGTTTTTGTCGTCGGTATTCGTCAAGGCAAAAGCTCTGGATGGAAGCTGGTCGAAGAATGTTTTTTTGGCTTTGATGTATTCATCAAAAGTCTTATGAAAATCCAGGTGGTCATGAGTAATGTTTGAGAATACGCCGCCGGTAAATTCGAGTCCAGCTATCCGGTTTTGTACGATGGCGTGCGAACTTACCTCAATAAAACAATGGGTTACACCACAATCGCACATTTTCTTTAACATCAAATTTAATTGAATTGCATCGGGAGTGGTGTGCGTCGAGGCTATTTCTTCATCATCTATTCTGTTCTTAACCGTCGAAAGCATGCCAACATGGTAGCCAAGCTGACGAAAAAGATTAAATGACAGCGTAACAAATGTAGTTTTACCGTTAGTCCCGGTTATACCTATCAATTTTAATTTCGATGAAGGATTATCATAGAAATTTGCAGCAATTACTCCCAGGGCCAAACTGCTGTCAGTAACTTTAACGTAAGTAATATTATCGGCCTTTTCTTCCGGAATATTCTCACATACAATAGCAATTGCTCCTTTTTGAATAGCCTGTGCAATGAACAAATGTCCATCAGAAGTACTTCCTTTTACGGCTATAAAAAGACTGTTCGGCTCCACCTGACGGGAATCAAAACATACCGATTGGACTTCCACATCGTTTGATCCAATCAATACTGTTATTCCACTTTTATATAATATTTCGCTTAATTTTTTCACTTTATATTAAGTTCCTAAATTTAAAATAATTACATTACCTTTTTCGACCTTGCTTCCCGCTTCCAACGACTGATTTTTAACCAAACCTCTTCCACTGATTTTTACCTTTAATCCCATATTTTCAAGAATAAATAAGGCATCTTTAATCCCCATGCCGGTAACATCAGGAACAAGATTTTTTACGATTCGTTTATCGGTCATTGTAATAAAATTGCTATTATTTGATGCTGAAGCCCAGAAAGATAAATCCTGTGCTTTAATGACCTTATAATTAATTGCTTTATAAACCATTTCAAGATCATGACTGCTTCCATTGGATACAGGAGGAAAAAAATTGCCCGAAAACAGTTTCGTTGTGGACTGTTGAATTTTAATATTGCTTGCATACACTCTGTCAGCGATTTCCTTAAAAACCGGTGCAGAAATGGTAGCGCCATAATACCTACCCTTTTTGGGATTGCTAATAACAACGATACAGGTGTATTTTGGATTATCTGCGGGAAAATAGCCCACAAATGAGGCATTATATGAATCCACATCATAATTTTTGCCAGCAGAATTAAATATTTTTGCCGTGCCGGTCTTCCCTGCAATTTTAAATATTGAATTTTGTAGAATTTTTGCTGTCCCTCTGGTAACAACACCCTCCATTAATCTTTTTACTTTTTTTATCGTTGCCGGGGAACAAATAGCTGGATTTAAAACGGTTGGCAAAATAATTTTTTCGGTTTTTCCTGAGTTTCTTATTTCTTTTACAAACATTGGTTTTACCATAACTCCGTTATTTGCAATGGCATTATACATCGTCAAAATCTGAAGTGGCGTCATTTCCACCCCATAGCCATAAGCCATTCTATCGAGATTGTTTTTGGGATCTACAAAGGAAGGACTTGGTTCTCCATTTATTTCAACACCCAAAGGTTTATCAATCCGCATTTTACTGAGTTGTCGTCGAAATTTTTTACGATTGGAACCAAAGGCTTTATATACAATATCCGCAATACCTACATTGGAAGAAAGTTCAAAAGCGCGGGCTACGCTCACATTTCCATAACCTTTTTCGTGCGAATCCACTACGGGTGATTTCCCATCAAATGACTTGATACCGGTATTGACAATAGTATTAGTATCATACCTTCCATCTTCCAATACGGCAATAACCGATGCCAGTTTAAAGGTTGAACCCGGATCGGTTCTCAAACCAAGGGCATAATTGAATTTATCCGTATAACTTCCGTCGCTGTTCCTACCTAAATTAGCAATAGCCTTAATATAACCCGTTTGAACCTCCATTAAAATAGCACATCCCCAATCCGCTTGATTTGTATCCAAACACGAAAGCAAGGCATTTTGTGCAACATCTTGAAAATTAATATTAATAGTCGTTATAATATCTTCGCCATTCTGAGCATCAATTTGGTTAGCTCCATTAACAGGACGATAAGACGCATCGGCCATACGCTCTACGAGTCGTTTACCATTTTCGCCACTTAAAATTTTACTATATGATCCCTCAAGCCCCACATCATTATTATCGCCATCTTTATCCCATCCTATAGTTCTGTAAGCAAGGGATTTAAAAGGATAATCGCGCATAGTATTCTGATATACAATTAATCCGCCAACGTTTTTACTCCATCCAAAAATCGGGAATCCTTGTAGCCTTTTTAATTGCGTAAAATTGATTTTTCTTTTAATTAACACATTGCGTTTATGATTATTCCGGGCTTTTATAAGTTCATTTTTATACCATTTTTGGGATTTTTCAGGAAATAATAAGGATAAACTATCCGCCAGAGGAGAAATATATTTATTGAATGTGCTATCCTTTTGTATTACCTGCGAATCCCAAAATAAATCGAATACCGGAATAGAAGTTGCCAGAAAAGTTCCATCATCGGAACAGATATTGCCTCTGACGGCAAAAATGGTATCATAGTGTATGGTTTGCTTTTTGGCTATTTCTCTCCAATTTTTTCCTTCATAAAACTGTATTTTAAGCACATACAAAAATATCAATAATCCAAAAATCAGCAAAGCAACATAAACCCAATAAACTCTAGATAATATTTGCTGTTTTTTTTCGTCCATAGTTGATTTTCTTCTTTTATTTTTAGAATGCGATACTGTCAGTTGCTTCCATTATAATTTTATACGGAGGTATGGTTGCTTCTTTTAATCCGGAAGTCTGTATTTTTTTAACAACTTCCGATTGCCGGCTTAGATACATTAATTTTGATTGGGTTGTTATTTGTTCGTATTTAAGTTCGTTTATTTCTTTTTTCAAATTACTGATAGCAATAGCTTTTTTTTGAGATTGAAAAGTATTGGCTATATAAATGATTGCCAGTAAAAAAATATAAAAGAAAAAAGGCAGATGTTTTACCAAATTCTTTTTTGTTAATATGGTTCCATCCATAATACTATGAAGTATCACCGGAACAGACACCGTTTTTACCGGGAATATTGATTTTTTCTTTTCCCGTTTCTTCGGACTCAAAGCCTCTTTCGCTGGTTCTTCTTTTAATATATTTGATGAAGCCATAAGTTATTGTTTTTCTGCTATCCTTAATTTTGCACTCCTTGCCCGGTTATTTTCTTTAACCTCATCCAATGAAGCCATTATGGGTTTTCTATTTATAGCCTTAAGCGGCACGATAGGATTTCCAAAAAAATCCTTTTCGATATTTCCATCAAAATTTCCAGATTTTATAAAATTTTTAACCAGACGGTCTTCCAACGAATGATACGACATTACAACTAACCTGCCTCCGGGTTTTAACACTTCGCTCGTTTGCAGTAACATTTCTTTTAAAGCATCCATTTCGCTATTCACTTCTATGCGCAATGCCTGGAAAAGTTGTGCTAAATACTTATTTTCAGTGTGTTTGTCGATACAGTCAGAAACTGCCTCTTTTAATAAGGTAGTAGAATTAATTACTTTACTATTTCTGAACTGGATAATAGAAGCGGCTAATTTTGCCGAATTTCGTATTTCACCATATTGGCTAAAAACCGATTGAAGCTGAGTTTCAGTATATTTAGTCACAACATCCTTAGCCGTAAGTTTTTTACGTTTATCCATCCGTAGGTCCAATTCACCATCAAACCGGGTTGAAAAACCTCTTTCGGGCGAATCAATCTGATGCGACGATACTCCCAGATCAGCTAATATTCCATCCACAGGCAAAGCATTGTATAATCGTAAAAAATTTTTCAAATACCTAAAATTTTGATTTAATAAACTAAATCTATCGTCATCAATGCGATTGATGAGCGCTTCTTCATCCTGATCAAAAGCAATCAACTTGCCGGAAGTAATATTTTTCAGAATTTCTATGGAATGTCCACCGCCTCCAAAAGTAACATCCACATAAATTCCTTTTGGATTGATACTTAATCCACTAATACATTCTTTCAACATTACCGGACGATGATACTCCATAATTTTTATTCGTTAGATGAACCACCCATTATTTCTTCTGCCGATTTTTCAAATTCTTCGGGATCATAATTAACGGCATCTTCATAAGCATCCTTATCCCATATTTCAATTTTATCCAGTGCAGCGGCCACCACAATATTCTTTTTTATCCCCGAAAATTCGAGTAAATCTTTCGGAATCAACAATCTTCCTGCAGGGTCTAATTCCACACTTTTTGCACCAGCCATCAATCGTCTAATAAAATCATCATTCTTGCTTGTAAAACGGTTTACCTTTAACAGCTTTTCGTATTGAGCTTTCCACTCACACATGGGGTAAAGCTCAATAAATCGGTGAAAAACACTTCGTTTCATCGTAAATCCATCGCTCAGAACATCAGATAGTTGCTTACGGAATGCTGCCGGAAATGGCAACCTCCCCTTTGCATCAATTTTGCACTCGTAAACACCGATTAGGTTGAACATGTGTGTTTTTTTAGAAACGGATTTTAAGGTGTAAATGTAATACAATTTTTCCTACTTTCTCCCACTATTTACTACTTTGATCAAAAAAAATCACTTTTTTTAAAAATTGTTAATTGATAAATTTTTAAAATACTGATTATAAATAGCATATCATTTTTATTGTTGATAACTTTTTTAAAAAACATAAGAATTCCGGTTGATACGATTTTTTCAATCCGGCAATATTTGTTCGGCTTTTCTCGTTAAATTTGCTGTGCTAAAAGGTATTAATACGAAAAACATGGAATTTGCCGATAATCAAGCTCAAGACAATCTTATAGCTCCTCCGTTAATAAATCTTGAAAATCTTATCAGAAGTAAAAATCCACGACTGTTAAAATTTTTACCACGATTTATACTCGAATATGTCAGGAATGTAATACATGAGAATGAAATAAACACCATACTTCAGTTATATCATGATAAACAGGGGATTGATTTTATAAATGCCGTTCTGAGCAAATTTAAAGTTATTATTCAATATGAGGGGTTAGACAATTTGTCGCTTAGTAAACGGCACATCATTGCTTCCAACCATCCGTTAGGCGGATTGGATAGCTTAGCCTTGATGAGCGTAGTAAGTAGTGTACGTAGTGATATTATTTTCCCGGCTAACGATTTATTGTTGAATCTTCCCAATATAAGAAAGCTGTTCATTCCCATTAATAAACATGGAAGCAACAAACAAAATGTTAAGTTTCTGGAGGATACCTTTGCATCTGATTGTTCGATACTTTTTTTTCCTGCAGGTTTGTGTTCTCGAAAAATACATCATGAAATAATAGATCTCGAATGGAAAAAAACATTTGTTTCAAAAGCCAGGCAATATCAGCGGAGTATCGTTCCGGTCTATATTTCCGGGAGAAATTCTAATTTTTTCTATCGTTTGGCTAATCTCAGAAAATTTCTCGGCATTAAAGCAAACTTCGAAATGCTTTATCTTGTGGATGAAATGTTTAAGCAAAAAGACAAAGTGCTAAAAATTATTTTTGGCAAACCTATTGAATATAAAATATTTGATAACCGATTCACTGATAAACAATGGGCTGAACACGTTAAAAGATATGTTTATGCCATGGGCAGAGGTGAAAAAACAGATTTTGCAACCTTTTTAAATAATAATTGATATTTAAAGAAATATGAAAACGATAATTTCTTCTGTAGAAAAGCATTTACTGGTAGCTGAGCTTACACCAGATAAATTTTTACGGAAAACCAATAATGGAAATAACGAAATATATATAATAAATTATCATGATTCGCCAAATGTTATGGAGGAAATCGGACGGCTTCGCGAAATTACGTTCAGGGAAGCTGGCGGTGGTACAGGTAAAGCAATTGATATTGACGAATTTGACACGTCAGAAAAGCCTTACCAACAATTAATTGTATGGGATCCGAAAGAATTAGAAATAGTGGGTGGCTATCGTTATATTCATTGCAAGGGAATTCCTTTCGATAAAAATAATCAGCCATGGCTTGCTACCAGCGAGCTGTTTCATTTTACGAAAACTTTTATTGATGATTATTTACCATATACTATTGAATTAGGCCGTTCATTCGTCCAGCCATTGTACCAGCCAACAAACAATATCCGAAAAGGAATGTATTCGCTCGATAATATCTGGGATGGTTTGGGGGCATTAATTGTTGACAATCCGGATATTAAATATTTTTTTGGTAAAATTACCATGTACCCAAAATATAATATCACAGCAAGAGATATGATATTGTACTTTCTAAATAAGTATTTTTACGATAGCAATCAACTTGTTTATCCTATTGAACCTTTGCCAACAACAACTGATAGTAAATTACTTGAAAGTACATTTACCGGCAATAACTATACGGAGGATTTTAAAATTTTACTTCGCACGGTCAGAACTTTTGACGAAACAATACCGCCATTGGTAAATGCCTATACAAACTTATCGGCATCCATGAAAGTATTTGGTACGGCAATTAATCACGGATTCGGGAAAGTAGAAGAAACCGGAATTGTCATTAAAATAGACGATATTTACCCTTCGAAAAAGGAAAGACATATTAACACCTATATAAAAAATAAATCCACACAATGATTATTAATTCTGCCCATTATGTTATCAGTAGCCCGGATGTAACGGCTTGCCCAAAGCCAATTTTACCGGAATATGCATTTATCGGGCGGTCAAACGTGGGTAAATCCTCGTTGATTAATATGCTTACCAATAATAAAGGACTTGCCAGAATATCTGTAACCCCGGGAAAAACACGCTTGATCAATCATTTTATCATCAATGATGAATGGTATTTGGCTGATTTACCTGGCTATGGCTTTGCTAAAACCTCCAAGAGCAACCGTAAAAGTTGGGAACAAATGATTAAAGAGTACCTTCTAAAACGCCAAAACCTATTGTCAATATTCGTTTTGATAGATTCGCGAATAGAACCTCAAAAAATAGATATTGATTTTATGGAATGGCTTGGCTCGCAGAATCTACCCTTCACTATTGTTTTTACAAAAAAAGATAAGCTCTCGCGTGGAGAGCTTACCCATAATCTTGAACAATATAAAAAGCAATTATTACAAAATTGGGAAGTTTTGCCTCCGTTATTTTTGGTTTCATCCAAACTGGCTGAAGGTAAGGCAGAACTTCTTAATTATATTGAAGATACCAATAATTTGTTTAAAAATTAAACAAATTCTATTAACAACTGCTGAAAAGTAATAAGGTCGCCTGCTTTTACATGCACACATTTTATGGCTCCATCCATCGGTGCCATAATTTGGTTCGTCATTTTCATGGCTTCTAAAAGCAATATAACACTTCCTTTTTTTACTTTGCTACCATCACTCACCAAAACCTTTTTTACAGTACCCGGTATTAAAGAATACACTTTCTTTGGATCGGGCTTAACGTAGGGTTTTCTGTTAAGGTATTTTTTGGTAAGTTTTGTTCGATACTTATCATATTCAACACAAAGAGTGGTCTTTATGTTTTCTTCGATTAATTCATCATTTTTATTTTCTTCCATAGTTTGCTAATGATTAGAATGGTGGAATACCATGTTTTTTAACAACACGCATTTCAGACTTATCGGCTGAAATTTCAATTGCATGAATAAGCATATTACGGGTTTCGTGGGGTTCAATAACCGCATCCACATACCCATAAGCTGCAGCAACATAAGGGTTTGCAAATTTTTCTTTATATTCTTTAATTTTTTGTTTCCGCATTTCTTCCGGATTTTCTGCATTTTTAATTTCATTTCTGAAAATAATATTTGCAGCACCTTCGGGTCCCATAACTGCAATTTCGGCAGTAGGCCAAGCAAAAACAAAATCAGCCTTTAAGTGATGCGAACACATAGCTATGTATCCTCCACCATATGCTTTACGAAGGATGACTGTAATTTTGGGAACCGTAGCTTCGGAATAGGCATACAGAACTTTGGCTCCATGGCGGATAACTCCGGCATGTTCCTGATCAACGCCAGGCAGATACCCCGGAAGGTCAACAAAAGTGATTAACGGAATATTAAAGGCATCGCAAAACCGTATGAAACGGGCTGCTTTATCCGATGAATCCACATCGAGCACACCAGCCAGTACCAAAGGTTGGTTGGCTACAAATCCCACGGTTTGGCCAGACAAACGACCGAAGCCGATAACAATATTTTCGGCAAACATCGCCTGGACTTCAAAAAATTCAGAATCATCGGCTATTGCTTTGATAACTTTTCGCACATCATAAGGTTGCCGCGGGTTAGTGGGAAATATTTCTTCTATTTTATACGAACGGGTCTTGGGTGGTTTTTTTGGAAAACGATCGGCTTTTTTGGTATTGTTCCAGGGGATATAACTAAAAAGCTGTTTGATTTGTGAAAAACATTCATTTTCGCTCTCGGCAAAAAAATGGGCATTACCGGTAATTTCGGCCTGAACCCTGGCTCCGCCAAGTTCTTCCATTGAGATTTCCTCACCTAACACCGTTTTAATGACTTCCGGACCCGTGATAAACATTTTTGAAATATTGTCAACCACAAATACAAAATCAGTTAAGGCGGGTGAATATACTGCACCGCCTGCACAAGGTCCTAAAATCACAGAGATTTGAGGAATAACTCCGGAAGCCTGGGTATTGCGATAAAATATTTCGCCATATCCGGCAAGGGAATTTACACCCTCCTGAATACGGGCTCCACCGGAATCATTAATTCCAATCAATGGAATTTTTAGTTTCATGGCATGATCCATGATCTTAGTAATTTTTTTGGAGTGCATCCATCCAAGGGAGCCACCTGCCACTGTAAAATCCTGTGCATAAATGCAAACAGGAAATCCGTTAATATTTCCAGTTCCGGTAATTACACCGTCGCCGGGTAAATATTTATCTCCCATGTTAAAATCCTTACCAGCATGTTCGGCAAAGAGGTCGTATTCATGAAATGATTTGGGATCAAGGAGGGCTATAATTCGTTCACGGGCAGTCATTTTTCCCGTCGCTTTTTGTTTTTCAATGGCTTTTTCGCCACCGCCCTGCAGGGCTTCACGCATCCTCCTCTTGAGATCAGAAGATTTTTTTGTTAATGACATATATAATTAATTTTTCAAAAGTAATTGAATTTCAATATAATATATTAAATAAAGCGTCCACAAGTTGACAAAGGTATACTAATTTTTTAAAAACTAAAAAAAAATTTACTTTTACAAACATAAAATTTATCGTATGAATATCGAAAACCTTCGAAATTATTGCATCTGTAAAAAGGGAGTAGCGGAGTGTTTTCCATTTGACAATGTTACACTTGTGTTTAAAGTGATGAATAAAATGTTTGCTCTCATTAACCTGGATAATCCGGAATTAAGCATCAACCTGAAAGCGATGCCTGAGAAAGCAATTGAGTTGCGTGAGCAATTCCTTTGTGTCAAGGCTGGCTTTCATATGAATAAAAAACATTGGAACACCATTATCATTGATGGCAGTGTTCCCGATGTTATGATTTATCAGTGGATTAATGATTCCTATGATTTGATTATCCATGGCCTTTCCAAAAAGGAGAAAGCGGAATTTACTAAGCTTATTCCCTGACAAAATGCGCCATTTCTGGTGGCAACTCAATAGATATTTCCACAATACCAGCATGTTTTCCATCCAAATACCATGGCGACTGGTGAATTAATTTTTTAACTCCGTTTTTTTCGATGGTATAGGTATTCGTTTGCTGTTGTTCGATAAGCGAAGTGAGTTTTATTCGTGAAACCTCTGAATGACAATCATACAGACTTTTACCAATCAGATTAGTTCCGCCATATTTTTCAAAGGTTTTTCCTGCTTTCTCGTTCATAAATAAAATCTTCCCGTTTTTATCGGCTACCGTTATTGCCGAAGGGAATTCGTTTACCCATTGATCATTTTTTTGCATATTATTATCTATTTATCTGAACAATACAACGGTAATTCCATGACCACCATTTTCAATCTGTTCGTCTCTAAACTGTTTTACTTCCTTTACTCCGGCAAGATACTGGCGGATAAGTTGACGCAAAATGCCAGTTCCTTTTCCATGCAATATCCTCACTTCTGCTGCATTAAGCAAAATGGCTTCGTCAATATAATGGCTAACAAGTTGTAGCGCTTCATCGGCTCGTTTGCCACGAACATCAATGGAAAGCCGGAAGTTTGCTATTTTTTCGCTCAATTCGTTGATTACACTATTATAGACTCTTTTTACCTTCTTATTACCTTTTTCCGATTTATTCTTATCCACTTTTTCGAGCCGCGAAAGAGGAGTTTTTATTCTGAAGCTATCGAACGCTACCAATGCCTCATCGCCCATGATCTCAACAATTTCGCCAACGACATTTTGCTCAATAAGTCGTGCATTATCTCCTTTTTGAAGAATAACAACATCCGGTATTTTTTCTGTCGCTGCTGAAGTTTTGTTTTCTGTTGCTCTTTGCGGAAGTATCACTGCATTGGTTACTAATTTTGCTTCTTCCGTTGCTGACTGTTTTGAATCTGTTTCCGGTTCAGCGACCTCTGCTGCAAATATTTTTATTTTGTTTCGTACTTCTTTTACAATTTGTTTATCGGCATTATTTTCTTTTATTTCCTTTATCGTACTTTCTATCAATTTATTGGCTCCGGCTACCAATTGCCGGGCTTCCTGCTTTGCCTGAGCGGTAATTTCCCGTTTCTTCAGGTCCAGCTCTGAATAAAGCTTGTTATATTTTTCAATAATCTCGGCCAGTAAATTATCGGCAGCAAGAAGTTCATTTTTCTGTTTTTGTAAAATTATTTTTTCCGTTTCAAGCTCCTGTAATTTCTGGTCGAAATCCAACTGTGTCTTGCCGGTTTTTTGTGCAGCCTGTTTCAGGATTTTTTCGGGGAAACCAATATTTCGTGCAATTTCAAAAGCAAATGAACTACCCGGAATACCTGTTCTGAGCTGATACAAAGGTTGCATTTTATGGGTATCGAATAGCATAGCGGCGTTAACCATACCATTGGCTTTTCCGGGAAGCAGTTTTAGGTTGGCATAATGCGTAGTTACCACTCCGAAAGCCTTTGCCTGATTGAGTGATTCGAGAACAGATTCCGCAATAGCGCCTCCAAGCTGAGGCTCGGTACCTGAGCCAAATTCGTCAATTAAAAATAACGATTTTGTATCCGCTCCTTCCAGCAGATTTTTCATGCTGTAAAGATGGGAACTATAGGTACTCAGGTCGTTTTCCAATGATTGCTCATCACCAATATCTATAAATATTTTATCGAAGATTCCAGCCTCCGAATTTTCGTTTAGCGGAAGCAACAATCCGCATTGGAGCATATATTGCAACAATCCAACGGTTTTCAGACAAACGGATTTTCCTCCGGCATTGGGTCCACTGATAATTAAAATACGTTGCTGCTGGGTAAGCGAGATATTAAGTGGAATGACTTCTTTTTTTTGTGCCCGATGAGCAATAAATAATAAGGGATGGACGGCTTTTTGCCATTCAATCAAAGGATTATTTACCAATATCGGTTTTACGGCATTCGTTTCGAGAGCAAATCTTGCTTTGGCACGGATAAAATCGATCAAGCCTAAAAAACGGTAGGCATGAGCTAAATCATCGAGTTTAGGGCGGAGGGAATCGGTAAATACGGTAAGTATCTTAATGATTTCCCGTTTTTCGGCATTTTCGAGTTCTCTGATTTCGTTATTGATTTCAAAAATTTCAGCAGGCTCGATGTACACCGTTTGTCCTGTGGCTGAAGCATCGTGGATAAATCCCTTGACTTTACGTTTATATGCTGCCGGTACGGGAATAACCAAGCGGCCATTGCGAATAGTGATCTCAATATCGGTATCCACCCAGCCATCTTTTTTGGCGGAAGCCAGCGATTGGCGCAACTTTTTATCTACCGACGACTGCTTACTTGCCTTTTCATTCCTTATTTTCAGCAGCTCCACGGAAGCATTACTTAGAATATCACCCTTTTCGTCGATAATTCTTTCAATTTGATGAAGTATCGATTTATCCACGTATATATCCGACGAAAGTTGCCGGAGTGTAGGGTATTGCTCATCGGTTTTAGTATCAAAAAAATGGAGAATATCAACAATGGTGGCAAGGGATAGCTTCAAATCAATCAAAAGATCCTGTTCGATAAAGGTTCCCTGAGTACGAATACGTGTAAGCTCGGCCGTGAGATCGTAATAATCGCCGGACGGAAAGGATATTTCGTTCAATAAAATCTGCCGCAGTTCTTCGGTTTGATTGATACAGCGGCTTATCCATTCAAAATCGGACGAAAAAAGAATTTTATCTACAAAGCGCTTTCCAAGGGTGCTCAGGCAATAAGCCTTCAGCATCTGACTAACGGTATCGAATCCTATTTTCTGTTCGTAATTTTTTGGAAAAACCATATGAAGTAATTGATTGGCAAAGATAAAAAAAAGAGGCTGTCTCAACGGACGAGACAACCTCTTTTTTAATCGTTATTTTATCTTCTTTTTGTCATGCGGGAATTTCCGCTATGATAATCGTTTTATTTCTTGATAAATTTTACCGTTTTAATGGTACCAAATTTTCCGTTTATATTCATAAAGTATACACCGGAATTAAAATTGGAAATATCAATACGAATCTTGGAAGTTTCCGGGTTATTGAGCGTAAGCATTTTGCTACCAATAATATTAAAAATTGCAATTGACTGAACGTCTTTAAGATTGTTTACATAGATATAATCGCTTGCCGGAGAAGGATACACCTGAATGCCGGATAATGGTTTAGGATCATTTATACCTGTAACCTGATCGTTATACCAACTGTTGTATACATTATTTCCTGCAAGCACCTTGTACGCACGGTTAGGACCTCCGTTAGGAAATTCGCAGGTGGAATTATCCCATGAACCGTTGATGCGAAATTTAAAATTAATGGAATCACCAGCAGAAAGGGTATTAATAGTAATTGAATAAATACTGTCGTTAGCATCCGGTGTTAAGGTATAATTAAAGCCGTTTCCCCAATCATTGAAATCACTGGCAATATCAACATAATCGTTTGCGGGATTAAAAAGATTCAATCCGGTTTTCCAATACGACATATTAACATTAAAAGTTACGGGATTTACAGCTATACTGGCAGGAAGCGAATCACTATTTACCACAATATTATCAAAAAACATCGTCAGGTCATCAGTCAGGTTGACCGGCTCGTTGTAATCGGGCATAAATTCAATCTGATAAAAAACAGCGGTAGTGTTTCTGAAATCGAAAACAATATCTTCCCAGCCGTTAACAACGGTTTGGGGGTACATAGAAGCGACTTCTATGTCGGCTTGCATCCCTGTCTGAAGTTTAAAATGCAATGGGCTGATGCGGGGTTTGAATACTTTAACGTGTACAAACTTGTTATTAGTCAGGTCGACCCCATTGTCAAAGTTAGCAAGAAATCCTGCACCTGGTAAACCATCGGCGGCACGGATAAACTTTACTACTTTCGCACTGGGATTATTTCCCGAAACGAGCGGATTGTTGATAACTGCAAAATTAGTGCTGAGCGTATCAAGATGACCGTTATCAATGCTCGACATTTCCAACGAAGTGGCTTCCGATTCAAAATCGGCAATAACCTGAGGAATGTTATTGGAAACAAAATTTACGATATAGCAAACGGAATCGTTGGGATTATTCATATCGAAAAAGGTATACCGGATAACGGCTGTTCCGGCGCTTTCATTAGGGAAGAAATCCCCCGAAAATAATTTAAAGGTTTCCGCCGGAGCTATTTTTTTGTATCCGGTGGAAACAAAAACGCTCGGGCTGTAGCATACGTCCCAGCAAAATGAATTGACTGAATTTTCAAATGTGCTTATTTCTGTTTTTTTTGCTTTAATACATAAGCTATCGCTATAATTGTTGGTAACCCAAACAAAAGATGAGAACATGTAATCGGTGGCGAAACCGCTTACTGTTTTCACTTCCTGGTTTGCCACTGCACCGTTAACATCCGAAAGGGTAAGATGCTGGGCAAAGATAAGGGTTGAGAATAGAGTAATTGTTGAAAATAAAAGTACAAATTTTTTCATAAATATAAATTTAATAATACGGATGATTATGCAATAATCGTGCAAAAGTTTACACTGCGGCAAAAGTAAAAAAATTTATTGCCATTACAGCAATAAATTTTTTTTATGTGCGCAAACATTCAAGGTTAATAACAAAAAAAATGGTCGCCCTGAGAAGGATGGGGCGGGAGAAGTGAATTTTTATTTTACTAATTTTACCTCTAATTCTGTTGCTTCGTCGGCGCTTATTTCCACTTCCGATTGGCTCCATGGCAGATAATTATTGGCAGCAACATTAACGATATACATCCCTTCGGGAATACTATCGAAATTGAACTCTCCGTTTGGGTCGGAAACAGCGGTAACGCTTATACCATTAATAGATACGATGGCCGAAGGTACGGGATTTCCGGTAAGGGCATCGCTTACCACCCCCGAGAGTACGCCTAAGGAATCGGGATTCAAAGGTTTGCTTTGTGTGCCCGAAACTCCTTCGTAGATAAGATAATCGTTGTATTTTGCCTGGTTAATTCCATACCAGATATCCTTGCCAAGATTGCATATTTTAACCATGGAACGATATAGTTGGTTTCCTTTCAGTATTCGTTCGTCGGTGGCAATGTCGCGATTACGTTCCGCTGTTTTTTGGTCGTCAATGGACTTATCGAATGTCTGGTTGCTTGTTTCCAATTGAACGATCATGTCGGCAGTAAGACCTTCGGAAGCTAAGTCGGCAAGTTGGTAGCGTGCCGTGCCAATGGCGGTACGGACGCAGCGCAGCAGTTCGTCGTCGGTGAACTTGCTGATGCTGCCTGCGCCAAATTGTTTGTATTTTGCCGATTTAATGCCCCATTTATTTTCGGCAAACGTGAGTATGCCACGTAAACCTTTCGCTACAATCAGACGGTTATTATTTTTATTCTCCGTACCGCTGCTGCATAATCCCAGCCAGTAGCTGTCGGTTTGCAATAGTTTGTAATCGTCAATCTGAACACGGAAGGCTGTACGTTTTTCGGAAGTAAATCCTTTGGTTAATAATTCGGCCTCATCCCTTAGGGTGAGGGTGTGGGTGGCTTCGCATTTGGGTGCAAGATCACTTTCAGCAAAGCCAAATTCTTTGATTGGTTTATAATTTGACATGGCTTGTTTTTTTTAGTTTTATTCATTGATTTTTACATCACAAATGTAATACATAAAGGGCTAAAAACCAAATTTTAGGACAAATATTTTCATCGTATTAAAAAAATATGTTTATAAAAACATTTTCAATTATTTACAATGAAAAAATTAGTCTTTAATAACTCATCCTAAGCTTTATAATGGTTAAACCGGTAATATTTTTATCCTGTTTTTGATTTTTATATTCTTTACGGATAAAATGGAATGAAATAAGAAGGGCATGATAGCAATAGAGAACATCCTTATCCTACCAAAGAACAGGCTTATTATCCCGTTGTACCGTTAGATAAGGCTATCGTAGTATCTGACGGGGTTATCATACTTTTTGACGGGCTTGTCGTAGTATTTAATGGGGCTGTTGTACCTTTTAATGGGCTTGTCGTAGTGTTTGACAGGATTGTCGTATCTTTTGACAGGCTTGTTGTAGTGTTTGACAGGATTGTTGTACTTTTTGACGGGATTGTCGTAGCGTTTGATGGGGCCGTTGTAGTGTTTGGAAGTATCAACCCAGCTGGAATTTATCCTGTAAAAAGACTCTTACGGTTTATAAGGAAGTATGGCAATATTGTCAAATGGTATGGCAATATTGTCAAATGATAAGCCGGGATAAAGAAACTTGCGTATGAAATGATAAAATTATTCCCCGTATTGAAGAAAAAGAAAACGTAGCCGGCGAAGCGATACTCTGGTTTTATAAAAAATAATGCAATTTTGATAAAGGGGTGCATTAGTAACGAAAAATACTACTTTTTTTCGTTGGCATTATAATTATTGGGAGAAAACGGTTTATAAAAATTTCCAGATGTCTTCACAAATCAGATGATCAAATGTTTTGATATGATCTTTAAGAATGTCTTCGGTAAGCATATTGGGGCGGATGTCGCAATAGTATACGCCGTCCAATGGATTTAGTTTTACGGTATATCCTTTAAAATGACCGGGCAAAAATGTAGAATCAATCCGGTATTTACTTTCGCTCCGGGTATTTTTACGTTGTACATCGTTTAAAAAAACAGCGATATGGGGGATGTGGGTATCCGTAAGCTTATTATAAAGAAATTTGTCAATAAATATTTTATCGATGCGATCCTTACTTGATGTTTTAATGGAACCAATAAGCATTAATTTTTCGGGCGATTCAATGATAAGGTCGTGTTGATAGCTCATATCAAATACTTTATACCCATCAACATAAACAGGTATTTGTACCACTCCGGCTCTACAATCAATTCCAATTTCTTTAATGATCAGGCGAATGAATTGCTCGAATAAATCGCCGTTAAGTTTACGTGCAGTGTTAGAACTACCGGCAGGTAAAGCATCTAATGCAGCGCCGATAGATTGCTGAATGGTATAGATAGCATTATTAATCCAATCGCGTTTTAAGTCATCGGCTCCGATATCTTTTACTGAATGTAGCATATCCAATAAATTGGGTCTTACGTCGTGAAAACGAACAGCATCAAGCATCAGATTTGAATTAATCGGACGTGTAATTTGAAAATTACCCGATTTGTCATATTGATAAAACTGGTAATGATTTTCGTTTTGCGAAATAATGACTGCCTGAAGGTTATCCGCTACATAATCCAGATATAGAGAACAAAAATCGGCATATCCTTTTAAATCTTTAAAATTATGTTTATCCGTAGCCTTTTCGGCAATAGCTTTAATTTTCATCTGTAAGTAAATTTTAATACATCTGACAGATAAAACTCACTCCGAAAAAAGGAACTCGTTTCATCGTATAGAAATTCTGCGTTTCAAATTATCCATATCATATTCCAGCCATTTTTCCACACTCCAATCCTCAACCAATTCAATACGATCGACTGCCCAGTCGAGATAATTGGAAGAAATATCACAGCCCATCCATTTGCGTTTTAATTGTTCGGCACAAACCTGAGTAGTCCCCGATCCTGTAAAAGGATCAAGAATCGTATCACCCTCGTTAGAAGAAACAAGTATAATTTTACGAAGCAATTCTTCGGGTTTTTGGGTAGGATGCTGCGTTTTTTCGTGCATTCCGTTACAGGTGGTGGGTATTTCAATTACATCCTTAGGTTTAGCGCCGTTAGGATTAGGCTCCCAAATATGATTATCTTTTTTCCCGTTGTTATACTGACTGGTTTCTGCCTGCGGATGTGTAGGGTATCGTAACGTATGTTCGGAATAGGGAATACGAATAGAATCAATATTAAAAGTAAAATTTTTTGTTTTTCTCAGATGCAAAATACTTTCGTGGCTTCTACCCCAATCGTTACCCAGATTAGCCTTGTTTTTGTAATGCCAAACTATCCACCGGCAACTTTTAAAAAATTTCATTGAAGGAGCTTTTAAGTCGGCAAGAATTTCCGAAAAACCACAAATGTAAAGTGTTCCTTCGGGCTTTAAAATTCTTGCAGCCTCTTCGATCCAAAGCAGGGACCATTCCACATATTTTGATTGCGTTTCAAAATTATCCCATTCAGCTTTTTTAATATTGTAAGGTGGATCGGCAAAAACAAGATCAATGGAATTAGCCGGGATTTTTTTAAGCCATTTCAAGCTATCGCCAAGCCATAACTTACCATTTGTATGCTCATAGTATAATAATGGTTCATCACAATCGGAAACCACCGAAGCAATTTCAGCCTTCTTACCTTTCAATTCAACTTCTCCAAAAAAACTTAAAAGTTCTTTATTTCGTGCAAATACCATAATTTATACTCCAACTAATAAATCAAAATTCAAAATTAAACCATTTTGACAAATTATATCAATAATTATTACGGATTAAAAAAATATTCACCTGGAAATAGACTTCCGAAGAAATAAAAATAATACCCCTGGCAAAACTTATATTTCTACCGTCTATTTTCAGAAGTAATTTCCATCAACAAGTCGCTTATTTTTTCGAGCGGAAGGATATAGTCAACCTTTGTAGCGGCAATGGCAGCACGCGGCATAGTATCCACGGAAGCCCCGTCGGGATCCTGTACGATGGCAATGCCGCCAAATTGCTTAATAATGCTAAGTCCGCGGCTACCGTCGGTATTGGCTCCGGTAAGCACGATGCCTATCACTCCTTTACCAAAGGCATAAGCCGCCGATTCGAACAACACATCAATGGAAGGGCGGGCATAGTTCACCTTTTCCTCCACCGAAAGCGAAAGGCTTGCATCATCCTCCACCAACAGGTGATAATTGGGCGGAGCAAGGTACACCGTTCCGTGGAAAATCTTTTCCTTTTCGTCGGCTTCCTTCACCCTGAGCTGGCATTGCGTATTCAGGTAGTTAGCTAAGAAACTGTCGGATGTAGGGCTGAGATGCTGTACAATAAGAATAGGCAATGCAAAAGTCTTTGGCAACGCCTTTAACAAAATAAGCAAGGCATCCATTCCTCCCGCCGACGAACCGATAACAATCACTTTATATTTCATGATCAAGGGTATCGGGAAGCAGCTGATATTTTTTACGATAGATCTTCTGTGCTTCATCCACTACATTAAAATAAGGAAATGCATCGGAAAACTGAAGAGTCTCCTTGGAACCGAGACATAAATAGCCGCCTTGAACCAGACTGTAGAGAAAAAGCTTGTGGGTTTTGTTCTGAAGTTCCCGATCGAAATAAATCAGTACGTTGCGGCATATAATAAGGTTTGCTTCCGCAAAATCGCTATCGGTAACCAAGTTATGTTCGGCAAATACGATATTTTTTTTCAGGGCATTGTTAATCATCACCGAGTCGTAGCTTGAATTATAATAGTCGGAAAGTTTCTTTTTGCCTTGAGCTTTCTTATAATTGGCAGCATATTCGTTAAAACGATCGGCAGGATAAATTCCGGCTTTAGCCGTTTGCAGCGCATGCTGATTAAAATCGGTAGCATAAATTTGAACGCGGTCGTAGAGCCCTTCCTCCATCAGAAGAATGGCCATGGAATACACTTCTTCGCCTGTGGCACATCCGGCATGCCAAATCCGGAAAAAAGGCCAGGTTTGTAATGCCGGAAGAACTTCTTTACGAAGGGCTTTATAAAATTCGGGATCGCGAAACATCTCGGTAACGGTGATGGAAAGGTCGTTGAGCAGGTCCTGAATAAAATGCTCATCATGCAAAACCTTACCCTGCATTTCGGAAATATTATTCAAGCCCGACAATCCGAGACGGTGAAGGATACGCCGTTTAAGATGGGCTCGGGAATAATTCCGGAAGTCGTATCCGAACTTAGCCCGAATAGCTTCAACCAACAAATTGACTTCAATGTTGATGGATTCATTCTGGGATTGCTGTTTTTTATCCATTATACAAAAGATGCAAATCAACGATACAACCAAACCCTCAGCAAGCTGATAAGTTTATTGGTTTCAAAGGGTTTGGTCATATAGTCATTGGCTCCGGCGGCAATACATTTTTCGCGGTCGTCCTTCATCGCTTTGGCGGTAAGGGCAATGATAGGAAGTTTATAATTCTTAACATCTTTCCGGATAAAACGCATGGCTTCATAGCCGTCCATTTCGGGCATCATGATGTCCATCAGGATTAAATCCACATCAGGATTGGCTTCCAGCTTCTTAATACCATCTTTACCATTTTTGCCAACAATAACCTCAATTCCTTTTGTTTCGAGCACACTGCTGATGGCAAATACATTCCGCATGTCGTCGTCGACAATCAGAATTTTTTTATCCTTGAACACGGCATCTTTATCGTGAACCATCTGAAGCATCTTACGTTTCTTTTCAGGCAAATCGGCTTCCACGCGATGGAGGAAAAGGGTGGTTTCGGCAAGCAAGCGTTCGGGGGAACGAACGCCCTTGATGATAATACTATCGGCATGTCTTTGAAGAATTTCATCCTGTTCGCGGGAAAGTTCCTGCCCGGTATATACGATGATCGGTATATCGGCTAATGAATCTTCTTTACGGATTTGCTCCAGCAAATCGAAGCCCGACATATCTTTAAGCCCGAGATCGAGAATGATGCAATCGAAATTTTCTTTTTTCAGAATAGCTAAGGCATCCGCCCCGCTTTCCACGGCAGTCGTATTCACATCTCCACTGCCGATCAGTTCCACTATACTTTTTCGTATGATGGCTTCATCGTCGATAACCAGAAGTTTTTTCACCGATTTGGAGATAATATTTTCTATCTTCTGAAATGCTTTGTTCAGTTTATCGAGGCTTACAGGCTTAGTCAAATAGCCGATAGCGCCCATTTTCATGGCTTTCATGTTTCTGTCGGAAGCCGAAATAAAATGAACCGGGATATGACGGGTCTCGGAGTTAGCCTTTAGTGTTTCCATCACTTCCCAACCATCAATACCCGGCAAGCCAATATCGAGAATGATGGCGTTGGGTTTATAAATGCTTGCATAATGCAATCCCGTTTCACCGTCGAAAGCCAGCAGGCATTTAAAATCTTTTTCGCGAGCCATGTTGCACAGAATTTTAGAAAAATTCGTGTCATCTTCGATAATCAGCAACACTTTATCGCCTTTGCGGATTTCAGCCCGGTCGTCGGCTACAGGAACTTCGGATGCAACGGGGTTTTCTTTTTGTGTTGGCTCCAGCTGATTATTATCAGCAGAAGCAATATGTTTTTCAGATTTTTTAACTTCCGGCTCTGGATGTTCCTTTGGCGGAGGAGTAAATTTTTCGGGGAGGATAAGGTTAAAAGTGGTACCTTCACCTTCCTTGCTTTCCACCTGAATTTCACCACCAAGAATATCGGCAAGGTTTTTAGAAATACTTAAGCCCAAACCCGTTCCGCCATATTTCCGGCTGGTGGTTCCGTCGGCTTGCTGGAATGCTTCAAATATCAGTTTTAGCTTGTCGGAAGCAATCCCAATGCCTGTATCGGTAACAGTAAAAGTAACGGTATCTTCGGGTTTAAGATTTTCGCGGGTAAGCTTGATATCGGGCGAAGTTCGGGCGATAGCAAATTTTATCCTTCCCTTTTCGGTAAACTTTAATGAATTTGAAATTAGGTTTTTGATAATTTGAAATACCCGTTGCTGGTCGGTATAAATGCTTTCGGGCAAATTATCCGAGATATCAATAATCAGTTCGAGGCCTTTTTTAAGGATAACCGGTTTAAACGTGTTCTCAATTTGCAATTTAAACTGTTCAAACGGGACGCTTTCAACATTTAATTCCAATTTTCCGGCTTCCACTTTCGATAAGTCGAGGACTTCATTAATTAAAGCGAGAAGATCGGAACCCGATGAATTAATCGTATTTGCAAATTCAATCTGTTTATCGGTGAGGTTTTTCTTGGAATTTTCGGCAAGCAATTGCGATAATACCAAAATGCTGTTCAATGGCGTCCGCAATTCGTGCGACATATTGGCGAGGAACTCCGATTTATAACGGCTTGCCTGTTCAACGGCTTTTGCTTTTTTCTCAATCTCCGCCCGTGCCAGTTCTAATTCTGCATTTTTAATTTTAATATTATCTTTTTCCTTTTCAAGAGCTTTTGTTCGTTCTTCCAGCTCTTCGTTTATCACACTTAATTCTTCTTTTTGCGATTGAAGGGTTTCTTCCGAAATTTTTAATGCCTTGGTTTGCTCTTCCAGCTCTTCGTTGGTTTGCCTGAGTTCTTCCTGTTGTACCTGAAGGCGCTCCTTTTGTTCCTGGGTTTGCATGTAAAGTTGTTGCAAGGTAGTATGAGCTTTGGCAGAATTTACGGCAACGCCAATACTTTCGAGGCACATATTGATAAAGGTCTTGTTTATTTCGGGAAATTTGGTCATGGAACCAATCTGAATAACTCCGATAAGATTATTGGCATAAAAGAAAGGCGTAATCAAATAATAATTAGGAATTTTTTCATCCACACCATAATTCAAAGCAGGCGCATTTTCCGAAATATTTTCAAATTCAAAAGGCCGTTGCTGAGCGGCAACCTGACCGATCAAGCCCTCGCCCATCTTAAATTGAGCAAAATGATTGGAAGCATCGGTTAATGCAAAACTTCCGTATAAATTTAGCATTTGTTTATCGTCGAGCAAATACAGAAGTCCCAATTGTCCACCGGAATATCTTACCAGATAAGAAATAATTTCGTTGGCAAGCTCAACAAGGTCCTTTTTGCCGCTCATGCGCTCGTTCAATTCGCCCGAACCGGTCTTCAACCAATCCTGGTTATTTATTTTTTCAGAAGTATCCCTGAGCGTTTTGGTCATTTCATACAGAGAAATTCCCAGCATGTCCTTAGGGCTACGCGGTGCAATGTTGGTAGAATAATCGCCTTTAGCTATGGAATTTGCCTGATTTACCACATCGCGGAAACTTTGTAGCATCTGATTCATGGATTGAGCCAGTTCATCATGTTGGCTTCTTACCTGGACATTTTTATTAAAGTCACCAATGGCAATTTCTTTGCTCACTTCGGCCATAGCGCTATATGAATTTACCATTTTATTGAAGGAATCCTTCATCTCGCCCACTTCGTTATGCGGAGCACGAATATCTTTTTTAATAAGTTCGCCTCGAGCCACCTGTTTTGCCCAAGCCGAAAGTTCCTTTAACGGATCTACAAAACGCTTGGTAACGATGATGGAAATAACAAAAACGACTAAGAAAATTATGATAAGTGAGATTTTTACCGTTTTTACAAGTTCGCGGGTATAAGCAAAAGCTTCTGTTTGATCAATTTCTTCAAAAACAGCCCAATGAATGCCAAGCTCATCCAAGGCAGAGAGATTACGGTAAATACCATATACCCAAATATTTTTATCGTTAGGATAGGTGGAAACTTTTCCATCCAGATAACGTTCATTTTTAATATCCTGCCCATAAAGTACCTGCCGCCGAGCTTCTATCCATCGTCTCGTAGCATCGTTTTTCATTTTTTTATGAAGAATTGCTGGATTTTCATTAAAGCGGGTAAGCGAACGCAAAATCAGATCCTCGCCAATAACATACGAAACGCCGGTTTCGCCCAAGCCAACCTCATCCTGCGTAATACTGTTTAACTGGTCCATTGTAATTTGAATTACAATGATTCCAATTGTTTTACCCTCTTTATCAAACATAGGTTGGGCAATCATTCCGGTAATTTTTTTGCCGGATGATGGATAGACCTCAAGATCGGAAAAAGCCTGTTTCCCGTTTAATAAGGCTTTCTTACAGGTTTTACTGAATAACGATTGGGAATATTTACCGGAATAGATATTACTTCCCCAATCATCGGAATTGAGAAGAGAAAAAACAATATCGCCGTCGATATTGATAAACTGAAAATTATAATACCCCTGAATGTCGCGAATTTTTCCCAGTTCGTCTCTTTTCGTAGAAGTAATCTGTTTCCAGTGTTCAGAACGTACATAGTCATACATATTCTGATTACTTTTACGAAAATCCTGTTGGATAGAATTCAGGAAATCAACGTTTGATTTGAGTTTTGCTTGAATATCAAGGGAATTTGAAAGCTGGTGAAAAAAATTATTTATGTTTTCGGCACGGAGTTTCGAAGTGGTAACCAATGATTTTTCCGCTACGATGGTCAGCCCTTTAAAGGCGTTCATGTAGTTAATATAACTTACGGTTACTAACGGAATAAACGAAATAATCAGAAACCAAATAAGCAAGCCTTTTCCAATTCCTATATGCCACGAAGGGATAAAAAACCAAATTTTTTTTGGAGCTTTCCAGTTCTCTTCGCCGGTGTCGTTTGCTTCAATCATATGGTAGAATTTTCAAATAAAAATAGCTAATGCAAATTAATGTACATTCTCTTCAATCAAATCATAGAGTTCTTTAGAGTCGATTGGCTTTGAAAGATATAAATCCATCCCGGCTTCGAGGCATTTTTCCCTGTCCCCTTTCATGGCATGCGCCGTCATGGCTACAATGAGCGTATGTTTGTTAAGAGACAATTCATATTCCCGTATTAATCGAGTGGCTTCAAAACCATCCATTTTTGGCATTTGGACATCCATAAGTACAATATCAAAATGACGTTTTTTAAACGTAGTTAATGCCTCTTCGCCATTTTCGGAAATAACAATATCACTGTATTTTTTCTGGAGAAGCCCAACAATAATTTTTCTATTAATCGGCTGATCTTCCGCAATTAAAATAGATATATTTTTTTTAGTGGCATCAATTGCCTTTGACTCCTGAGCCTTAATGTCTGATTTTTGTGAGGTTTTTTCGGGATTAAACATTTTCATCAACACATTTTCTAAATCTGTTTGGAGAATGGGTTTTGAAAGAAAATTTTTCAGTCCATATTCTCTGAATTTATTGATCGTAACGGCTGAAGTATTACCCGTCATTACCACAAATTTAGGAAGAAAAGCCGGGTTCATTTCGTTTTTAAAAATATCAATCTCATCAAAAATAGAAATCCCCGGCATCGTACAATCGAGCAGGGCTATGTCGTAGCGTATTTTTTCGCCCGATGCCCTAACCAATTCTTCCAATGCTTCCGGGGCATTCCCAGCGGTTTTATAATTTATTCCCCAAAATTGAAGAGTGTCGGAAATATATTTTCTAACATGCTCATTGTCATCCACGATCAGAATATGGATTTCGTTGGCTGGTTTTCCAAATTCCATTTTTTTCTTTTCATTTTCAGAAGTGCTCAGATTGAGCGTAAAGGAAAATTTGCTTCCGGTACCTAAATCACTTTCCACCAACAATTTGGAATCCATCATTTCGACTATCTTTTGGGAAATCGTTAGTCCCAAACCTGTCCCCCCATATTTTCGTGTGGTCGAGCTATCCGCCTGACTAAATGATTTAAATAATTTCTGAATATTTTCCTTAGCAATTCCAATACCTGTATCTACTACCGAAATTTGGAGAGAAACCAGATTTTCCGATCTCTTTTTCTGTTCAATCAGTATTCCGACTTCGCCCTCCTGAGTAAATTTAATGGCATTCCCGAGCAGATTAATCAGTATTTGCCTGATACGTAACGGATCTCCAATTAAGGTATCGGGTAACTCCGGAGAGATATGGCAAGTCAATTCAAGATTTTTTTCATATGCTTTCACATTAAGCATACGGACGACTTTTTCAACGACTTTTCGCAGGTTAAATTCAATATTTTCCAGCTCCAGTTTATCTGCTTCAATTTTAGAAATGTCAAGTATTTCATTGATAATTTCCATGAGTGATTCAGCGGAATTCTTAAGGTCTTGAATTCGCTCATATTGAAATTCGGGCAATTCATCCATCAGGATTAATTCGGCCATGCCGATTATTCCATTAAGCGGAGTACGAATTTCGTGACTCATGTTGGCAAGAAAGGAACTTTTGGCTTTAGTTGCCATTTCAGCTATTTCTATCGCTTTATTTAGCTCAAGTACAGTAGATTCCAGTTTAGCCGTAGTAATTTCAAGTTCCTGTTTATGTTTAAAAAATTCGACAAAAGCGCGGATTTTACTCTTCAGAATTTCCAGATCAAGCGGTTTGTAAAGATAATCTACGGCTCCCGTTTCATATCCTTTAAAAATATGTTTCCGCTCGGTGCTAATGGCCGTAACAAAAATAATAGGTATATTTTTGGTTTTTTCGGAGTTTCGCATTAATTCAGCGGTTTCAAATCCGTTCATGCCTGGCATTTGTACATCGAGCAATACGAGGTCGAAATTTTGTTCAAGCATCATGCCAAGGGCTTCGTTTCCCGAAGATGCTTTAGCTAAATTTAAATCCGGGCTGTCGAGTATTCCTTCGAGAGTTAATAAATTTTCGGGACGATCGTCAACCAAAAGAATATCAAACTTATTTTTTACTGTCATGATGTAATAATTTATTTACTAATGTATTAGCATGTATGCTTATTTTACTGCCGTAAAAAAACAGTGTAACTTACAAACCTACATAAATTTTTAATTCAATGGCCCGAACAAAATCTATTTTTTTATCTGTTGCATATTATTTTATATGGGCACCAAGTACACACATCCTTGTCGGCAGTCTGTTGAAATGGCTTTTCGGTATCAAAAATACTTGCAATCAATTCCTGTAGAATAATTTCAAAATTATCCATATCAACAGGCTCCAATATTTCGCCCCGGAATGTTGAGACATTCAATAAACCCTTACTAATGCTTCGGAACGACATAATACTTGCTTTCAGCTTTATATCAGATAATTGATTCCGGTAAAACAGCCAGGCATATGTTAGTAATTGAAACGATTTGCCTAATTTATTTTGAGTTAATAAATCGTCCCAATCGTTAATTTTCAATTCTTCGGGCTTCGCCAATCCAGTTTTATAGTCAATCAATTGCCAGATTTCATCATCTTTATCAATTCGGTCGGCAATACCTTTTATTTTCACAGATAATTTTTCTCCATCGGAATTGTTGGTATCTATTGTTATTCCCATTTCCAGTGGTTGCTCAACAAAAATCGTAGAGTGTGGTACCGACTGGCTTCCCAAATGGTCCCTTTCCTTGGTAAGATAACGATAAAGAAAATTATAGATTACTTTCATAATCAAATGATTTCGACCATGATAAATATCATTACTTTGATAATGATATTTAAACCGCTTCTCCAACAACTTTTCAGTTTTCGAGAGCATGGCACTATAATCATTCGCATACAATGGTTTACCAAGATAAGGTTCATAAAGCATTTTCAATACATCGTGAACAATTTTTCCCATCGTAGCAGCTTCCACAGTTTCTTCAATTTCCATGGGTTCTTCCAGACGGGCTATTTCCTGAAAATAAAACCGCAACGAGCAGGAAATAAAGTTATTTAATGCCGTAGGCGAAAAACCTTTTTCCGATTTTCCGATGAGTTTCTGTATTATTTCAGGGGTTTTATCAACGGAAATGGAATGATTTACCGTATTCTTTACCGGTGGCACGGACAGTAATTGTTCCGTGATGGTAATCTTTGGATTGGCTTTTGGAAGTTCATTGATAAGCTGAGTGATGAACCGGCTCTTATCACCGCCACCAAGGTCGTTGGATTCGGTATTGTAAATCAAATAAATATTTTTGCCTTTTTGAAGCAAACGGTAAAAGTGATATGCAAAAATGGCGTTTTTATCCTGATAGGTCGGCATATTGAAATCCTGGCGAATATCAAAGGGAATGAACGAATTCGTCGTCTTCGCCGAAGGAATATTATCCTCATTGGCAGAAAGTAAAATAATATTTTCAAAATCAAGATTACGTGTTTCGAGCATGCCCATTATTTGAACACCTTTAAGCGGCTCGCCATAAAATGGCATGGTGGAAAAATCAATAATTTGTCTGAAAATTTTACGAAGGGTCGAAATACTAAGTTTTTCGCCTTTGGGAACGACCGTTTTAATGCGTTTAATAATCTTGGCAAAAGCAAATAAATATTCTTCTTCAATATTTATTAAAAGGTGTTGATTTTCAGGAATGTTATTTTCTCCGGATATTCCGCTGGAAAATACTAAGCGTAAAACGTCCGTTAATTGTAAACACCCATCCAAAATCCCGGATGCATTGTCACGCAAAGGTTCAAAAATCGCATACCAATTCCTGGAACCGTTAGTTTTACTACTATCTAATAATTTTTTAATGGCAGAAGCCGAGAAAAACACCTGATTTTCCTTATAAAAATCCTGCACGATTTGAGGATTATTATTGAAGATATGCTGGATATAGGAGTGTTGCACGATTTTTAGGATATCCCGAAAATAAAATTGGGGGTTTTCCGAGGGCAATAAACCGGCAGATGAAATTGCTAATTTTTCCGCATTTTCATGAAGTTCAAAAATAGCATCAAACAAATCAAATAAAGGCGTGAATTTCAATGGATAGCCCATCGTAATATTAAACTCGTCAATGTTGTCGGGAAGGGAATTTAAAACCGGCATTAACAGATTTTCATCGGCAAGAATTATTGCCGTTTTATTTATATTTTCTTTTTTATCAGCTAATTCGCCCAATATTTGAGCGCAAAGCTTTGCCTGTCCCACATTATTGGGAACTCCGATAACATGAATTTGCTTTTCTGAAGTCAACAACTGGTTATCCTTCCACAAAAATTCAGAAAGGTTCCAATCGTTAGAATATTTTCGTAAAAATCGTCCGGCTTCTTGCATGCTGTCTGCCAGATAATATTCGTCCGTATCCCATAGAATATCGGCTAAACCTCTGTCCATCAAATAATGGATAATTTTTTCTTCCGCTACTGTCAGTGCATTGAACCCGGCAAAAATTATTTTTTTCCAGTTTCCAACAAATGGATTATTATCCAAATTTTCGGCAGCAATCCGGAAAGCAAGTCCATGGTAAACTACACGTTTTTTTACTAAACGATCCGTTAAGCCTGAATAATAAGCGAATAAAGAATTGTAGAAGCTTAAATACCGGATTTCAAATTCGGTAAGCGGCTTTCCATCCAGATTCCATAATTTGATGGCTTTGGCTTCATCAAGATATTCAAACAACTGGACCGGATTAATCAGATATTGATCCATTTCATTAAAATCGTGAAGCAGTACCTGGCCCCAGTTTAAAAAATCATCAAACGGTTGTGCTTTTTCCTTTTCAACAATTTTATAGGTTTCGTACAAATCGAACAACAGGGAAACGGGATCGGCTAATTGCATGCCGGATAATTCAAGTATAAAATCTTCGGTTGAATATATTTTGGGCATCCACGTGGTTTTTCCAATACGTTTTGCCAAAAACTGCCGAAAAAACAAGCCTGCCCTACGGTTTGGAAACACTAAACAAAGTTCACCAACCGAATCGCCATAACGATTAACGATATAATCAGCCGTTTTTTGAAGAAATGCTTCCATTGAATTTATTGTTTTTAATTTCTGCAAGGTTTTCTGTTTTGCCGGCATCCATCAGATAGTCACCCGTATGGTCATAAGCCATAATATTTTGCTGCGAAGCAAGGCGAAGATAAACATCGATCATCGAAAATTTACCGGTTTCGGTCATCAGTTTAAAAATTTCAGGATTCAGGAGGTGTATGCCACTGAACGCAAGCGGAAAAAGCGATCCGGAATACGGTGCCGCTATCCGGGTTTCACCGGTTTTCTGGTTTTGCCAACCGCATAATTTTTCCTGATTGTCGAATAATAAATACCTCGAGGTACTACGTTGCTGAACCGCAAGTGTCGCAAAAGTATCGGCATTTTTATGCTTCTGATAAAAAGCTGTCAGATTTATATTACTAAGGATATCAACATTATAAACTAAAAAAGGATTTCCATCATCGAAAAACCAGGAAGCATTTTTAATTCCACCGCCGGTATCGAGCAGCAGCTTACGTTCGTCGGAAATAGCAATCCGGGTTCCAAAATTATTGTTTTTGTCAAGAAAATCAATAATTTGATCACCAAAATGATGAATATTTACGATAATTTGATCGAAACCAAAACGTAACAAATTGCGGATTTGAATTTCGAGCAAGGAAACCCCATTTATTTCAAAAAGGGCTTTGGGTTTGTGATTGGTGAATGGCTTGAGCCGGGTGCCTAAACCGGCAGCCAATATCATGGCTTTCATCTAATTATAATTATAACGACGGAATAATCGTCAAAAATTTAAGCACGAAGATAGTGAAAGATCAATTCGGCAGCCTTTTTTGAAGCTCCGGTTCCGCCTAATTTATTTTTAAGCTCTGCATAATCATTCAAAATTCTTTGCCGGTTAACCTCGTCGGAAAGTAGTTTTTTCATTTCTTCCCGTAAATTCTGAGTGGTTAAATCGTTCTGAATTAATTCTTTTACAATTGGTTTGTCCATAATAAGATTAACCAGGGAAATATATTTTATTTTAATAAAACGACGGGCAATGAGGTAGGAAAAATAATTGCTTTTGTAGCAGACCACTTCGGGCACGCCAAGCAAAGCCGTTTCGAGGGTAGCCGTACCGGACGTTACCAGTGCAAGATCGGCATTTCGCAATAGTTCGTGCGTTTGGTTGAAGACAATACTCACCTTGTCGTTTTTATAAATATCATGATAAAAATCAGGATGATGCGAGGTTACGCCGGCTATTACAAACTGAAAATCAGGAAAATCGGAAATAGTGGCTATCATTACGGAAAGCATTTTGGAAATTTCCTGTTTACGGCTTCCGGGAAGCAAAGCGATAATGGGTTTATTACTCAGGTTATTTTTTCGGATAAATTCCTGCTTACCGGTATGGACAAAGGTGTTTTCGATGGCATCCAACAATGGATGACCTATAAAATCAACATCATAATCATGTTTGGCGTAAAATGCTTTTTCGAAAGGCAAAATCACGAACATTTTGTCAACAAAAGCCTTAATTTTTTTAATACGCGATTGTTTCCATGCCCAGATTTGTGGAGAAATATAATAAAACACTTTGAAACCGGCTTTATGGGCAAATTCGGCTATGCGCAGATTAAACCCGGGATAATCAACCAAAATAAGCACATCGGGCTGAAAAAACCGAATGTCTGACTTGCAAAAGGACAGGTTCCGGAATATCGTTTTGACGTTTAAAGCCACTTCTACAAAACCCATAAAGGCAAGATCGCGGTAATGTTTAACTAATTCGCCACCCTGCTGCTGCATCAGATCACCACCCCAGCAACGGAAAACAGCTTCTTTATCAAGCGTATTCAATCCCTTCATCAGATTTGCGGCATGAAGATCGCCCGAAGCTTCGCCGGCAATAATGTAGTACTTCATCCTATTATCAAAAAATGTTCAAGAACAAAAAAACCTACAACCAAAATGGAAGTAACTAATATCAAGCCTCGTGCGCTTTTTTCTAATTTATGGTTTACCAAATAATAACGTAAAAGCAATAAATTACCTACAAAACTTAACAGAAAAACAGAAGCAAACGAAAGACCGGCGGATAACCTGAAAAGTGGCATTGCCAAGTAATTTATTCCATAAATCAAAGCAAAGACAACCACTGGCAAGATGATGCCAATTAAAGATCCTGAAATATAGGAATCGCGTTTTAGGGATTCGGGTATAACGATTTTCATTCGGAATGCTATTAATTATTGAATTCCCAATTTTCGAGAAGATTGATTGTTTGATGGTCCGTTAAATCTATTTTTACAGGAGTAATTGAAACATAATGGTTTTGCAAAGCCCATTCGTCGGTATCCAAGGCGTTATCCATATTTTTGAATACCCCGTGAAGCCAGTAAAAATTTCGCTGGTGCGGATCGGTATGAACGTCATAATCTTCCTCCCATGTTGCTTTCGCCTGACGGCATATTTTAATACCCCGAATATCATAGCCATTGACTGCTGGAATATTCACATTGAGACAAACACCCTCGGGCAGACCATTTTCCAAAACTTTAACTGTAATTTTTTTAATAAAAGCTTCAGTATGAATAAAATCGGCGCCGGGAGAATAATCAAGCAATGAAAATCCGATGGAAGGAATGCCGTAAATAGCGCCTTCGATTACTGCTCCCATGGTGCCCGAATAAACAATATTGATGGAGGAATTGGAACCATGATTGATACCCGAAACCAACAAATCGGGTTTGCGGCTGGCGATCACCTTTTCGCCAAGTTTAACCGAATCTACCGGTGTTCCGTTGCAGCTATATTCTTCGTAACCTTCTTCTTTTTTAATGCAGTTGATTCGTAAAGGATCGGAAATGGTAACTGCATGCCCCATGCCCGACATCGGGCTATCGGGTGCTACAACAATTACCTCACCTATCTGTCGCATCATTTTTATTAACGTACGTATTCCCTGAGCCTGTATTCCGTCGTCGTTGGTAATTAAAATCAATGGTCGTTTGTTCATTTGTAAATGGTATTCTGTCGGTTTTATTATTTTGTTCCTTCTGCCATGCCCCAAAACGAGTGCATGATTTTAGGTTGCAAATTTACAAAATTAACCGATTGAAGAAGATACCGGAATATATTTATTTACAGAACTTAAGAAGCTCAGTATATAATTTTTGTATAGGAAGTCCCATCACATTATAAAACGAACCGTCAATACGTTCGATGCCAGTATATCCTATCCATTCCTGTATTCCATAAGCACCGGCTTTGTCGTAAGGTTTGTACTGACGAACATAATGTTGAATTTCATCCATTTCCAAATGTCGGAAATACACATCCGATTTTGAAAAAAAAGAACGTAACCGCTCCTTAGTTTTCAAGCAAACTCCGGTTATCACTTCATGTTTCCTTCCGGATAATGTGCTCAGCATTTTAACGGCATCATCAAAGTTCCTCGGTTTCCCGAGGACATTACCATCCAGATAAACAATGGTATCGGCAGTTATCAGCAATGTGTTTTCCGGTAAGGCCGAAAAATCATATGCATTGGCTTTCAATTCCGATAAGTACAAGACTATCTGTTCGCCGGTGAGTTGTGCCGGATAAATTTCTTCTACATCTTTGGGCAGGATAGAAAATGCAATTTCCAATCCTTTTAAAAGTTGCTGGCGGCGCGGCGATTTGGAAGCAAGCACAATGTTGAATTTTTCGAGTCCTTCTAACATAAGTCCAGATTAATAAACACCATTCCGAGAATACCCGAAATCATAATAATTTTAGTGATGAAACTCAGGAAATGATAATCTTCAATTTTTTGAGCTTTCGTAGTAAAAATCAGTAAAAAAAACATCATCAGCTCCACCACAAAAGCAAAATACCAGAACGAAGCAGTGAATCCAAAGGATAAAAAGAGGAGCTGTGCCATTGCCAACAAAACGATGGTTAATATTATTCCCGATAAAATCCAGACTTTGGTTTTTTTAATTCCAATGACCACGGGCAAGGTTCGACACCCCATTTCGGCATCACCTTTCATATCTTCCACATCTTTTATTATTTCGCGTATCAACGAAACGAGAAAGGCAAAAAGGGCGAAACCCAGTACAACGCTTTTTATCATTCCGAAAATGGAAGAAGCCGCCAAAAATGAGGACTGATCTTTTTTAAGTGCATAGAATTCAAAAATCCAAACGATTAAAATCACAAATGCCGACAATAAGGCTACGACTACATTTCCCAAAAGCTGCATTTTTTTGTATCTCACCGAGTAAAACCAAAGCAAAATGGTAATGATTAAATTGATGGAGGCTAACTTTATTGAGTGTAAACGGTAGCCAAGGTAAAAACCGATAAGTACAGCCAGTGTATTCAATACCCAATGAATAGGGATGGCTTTCTGAACAGGAATACTTTTCCCCAAGACCATTTTTGACGGTCTGTTCAGCCGGTCAATCTTAAGGTCGAAGTAATCGTTGATGACATAACCGGCTGCTGCCACAAATAAAGTTGACAATACCAGCAGGAAAAAATCAATTTCGCTTAAATGCAGAAATACATTTGCTTTTGCCAGCAAGGGCTGAATAATGCAAAACCGGAGCAGATACTGCGTCAGGGCGATGATAAGGAGATTGGGCAGGCGAAAAAGCCGGAAATAGGCAAACATAGTTTTATCGATTTTTAACAGATTATTCAATCATTAACAGTTCTGCTGATTTATAGATTACTTACCAATGAAAAGCCCCGTCGTTCATCCATTTTCCCTGTATTTTCATCACCTGTTCGATAACATCGCGAGCACAACCATCGCCGCCTTTGAAGCCGGAAATATACTTAGATACAGCTTTTATTTCTTCAGCAGCATCTGCAGGACAAGTCGGCACACCGGCTTCGAGCATGATTTCCAGGTCGGGAATATCATCGCCCATATATAAGATATTTTCAGGCAAAAGATTATTTTTAGCCAGGTAATCATGGTAAACCTTAATTTTATTATCAATTCCCAAATAGACATCCGTTACGTTCAATGCCTCGAAACGTCGTTCCATCGAACGGGATTTTCCACCCGAAATAACGGCGACGCGGTAGTTTTTTTTCACGGCAAGCTGCATAGCATAACCGTCCTTGACATTTCCGCTACGAAGCGCTTCACCATCGCCAAGCATTAATATTTTTCCGTCGGTCAGCACGCCGTCGAAATCAAAAACAAAAGTATTGACCGCTTTTAGAAGCGATTTATAGTTTTTCATCAATCGTATTATGTATATTCAGGTTATTGTTTAATCATTCGACCAATGGTCTTTGGCGATAATTTTATCGGTAAATAATTGATAAAATTCCTTGTACTCCGGAAAATCGCTGAGCAACGACAAATGTTTTTCGATAATTTGTTTATCATTACGAACCGCAGGACCTGTCTGACATTGGAGCGGATTGACTTTATTTACGTTCAGGGCTGTTTCGCAGATCAATGGTTTGATCAGGTCGAACTCAATGTTGTTTTTCTCAAGAATATCCTTGGCAATGATGTATAAATAATTGGGGAAATTATTGGCAAATACCGCAGCAAGATGAAGTATCTTACGCTTTTCCGAATCAACAATGCTGGTATTTTTCGACAGGTATTTACACATTACGGATAAAGTAAACTGAACGCCCAGTTCACTTCCTTCAACACACATCGGCACACCTTCAAAATCAATATCTCTGCCTTTGGTCATCGAAATTAGGGGGTAGATTATCCCATATTTATTTGCTGAATTCTGCAGAATTTCCATCGGGAGCGAGCCGGAACAATGAACAAGTATGCCATCTTTTATTTTGATACGTGGCAATACGGACACGACCACATCATCAGGAAGAGCAAGGATATAGGTGTATTTATCCATATCCAATTTATTCAAATCATCTATGGCTTCTGCCCCAACCTGAGAAGCCAATTCTTTAGCCGACTGCATCGTCCGGCTATAAACCTGCATGATGTTAAATTTTTTACGATAAAGAGCAGTTGCTAAACGAGTGCCTACATTTCCGGCGCCCACCATAACTATTTTACGATTTGCTGACATAATTTTTGGTTTTTAAAATGTTAATACTTGAGAATTTTATGTTAATTCTTTTCCACAAAGTTATAAAAAATCCGGCTAAAAGGACAATGACTCCAGTCCATAAAACACCGATGTGAGGAAAAACAACCGCTTTTACCACTACATAATCCGGATTTTTTTGGTAAACACCCAAAACAATGGTACGTGGCTGATCGGCAATTTTCTCAAACCGGAATTTTAATCCTTCTTTTGGAATATATCCTTCCTCTACCGATGCGGAATCATTTTTAACGTGATATCTGCTCACCGCTCTGAGTACATGGTTGCTATCGGCGAGCGTTTTTATATAGGCATTTACGGTTAAATCGTTTACGCCCTTACCACCGGACTGAACACTTAAACTATCAAGGATCACGCGATAACCGGCAATCTTTATCGTATCTTTAAGTGTAACATCCGATTGCCGGAGCAGGGCGTAGCTTCCACCCTGAACTGCCGCTTTTACATCGGCAAAGCTGACGTAAGTATAAACATCCTTTGAAAAAAAATGCTTTGTAGCAGGTTCGTGAACATTTCCCATACGGGGATTCAAATGAATGTCGGGATAAAGGGAAAATTCCTTTACCAGGCTGCCGTCAGGCATCTTGCCGGCAAAATCGAGTTGGTATACAATCCTTTTTCCTTTAAAAATATAGCCTTTGTACGACACCCAATATTCACCCATTTGCATGGGATGACCGGTAATGAGCACCTGATTCTGGTTGTTGAGACTTTTATCGCCCAATTCAATGCCGGAAGTATTCTGCGAAATAATCCGGCTATTGGAAAAAGCGAGTATCACACCTAAAAGGAAAATTCCAAAGCCGGCATGGGTAACTGCAGCACCCCGGTTTACGACGCGTCCCCCACTGCGGATAAGATAATCCAGCGATGCAAGCACTGAGAAAATAAGAATAAAGAGCAAAAGGATATGCGTAAAATTTAGCATCCCGGTGGCAAGTACGATGAACAGACTTACTAAGATAGCAATAGCGACGACAGGTAAAAGTTTACGCATAAACGCCATCACTTCATTCTTTCCATACGACAAATATTGGGTAAACCCGATGAGCACAGCTATCAGTACAGCATAGGGTAGTTGCCACGTATTGTAATAATCCACCCGCTGAAGCGGAGGGGCGATATGGGAACCGAAGATTTTGTTAAAAACAGGAATGGAAGTGGTAACAATAATATGAAATGCCGAAAGCAGAACGATGACAGCGCCGGCAAACATCCAGAATTCGCGCGACCAGAGCACTTCCTTCTCTCCCTTGGGTAGCTTGCGGACATTCAGAATAAACATTACTGCCGCCAGGATAAAGAAAACGGCAAGGTAAGCAATAAGATAAACCGACTTACCATCGTCGCCAAAAGCATGAGCGGAAGTATCGCCCAATATGCCGCTCCGCGTTAAATAACTTGCATACAAAACAAAGATAAAGCCTAACATCGAAAAGATATATGCCATAGGCAGAGCAAGCCGTTGTCGTTTTGCGATAAGCAACAAATGCAGTGTTACCAACAAGATAAGCCAGGGAACCAGCGAAGCATTCTCCACAGGATCCCACGACCAGAAACCGCCAAAGGTAAGCGATTCGTAAGCCCAACTTCCGCCTAAGAGTATGCCTCCGCCCAGGGTAAGCAGGGCGAATACCGTCCATGTTAACGCAGGTTTTATCCATGCGGTATATTCTTTTTTCCATAACGAAGCTACGGCAAAGGCAAAAGGGAAAAGCGAAGCGGCATAACCCAGAAAAAGTAAGGGCGGATGGGTTACCATCCATACATTTTCCAATAAAGGATTCAAACCCTGTCCGTCGGTAATCTGTTTCAGGTAATTGGGATCCTGAAAAAAAACATCCCCGGCATTAGCCATGGTGTCGCGCATCAAAGCAAAGGGACTTCCTCCTATTTTTAATCCAAAAATATGGATACCAAGTAGCGCTGAAGTGAGAAATGTCTGCGAAAGCGATACCACCGCCATTACCGGCGATTCCCAACGACGGAAATAACGGATGACGACTAATCCCAGCAACGCCTGAAAGAACGCCCATATGAGGAAGCCCCCCTCCTGCCCTGCCCAGAAGCAGGATATAATGTATTTTAAAGGTAAGGCATTGGATGAATACTGCCACACATAAGCGTATTCGTAATAACGATTTATAATTAAATCATACAGTAAGCCGACGGCAAAAATCAGTGTGAAAATGTGGATGAGAAATACCCAGCGGGCAACCCGTTGCAGTCGTAGCGCCCATGACTTCTGCTCATTTACCGCCATAGCGTAGTAAATAGCCGAAAACAAAGCCGTAAAAAAAGCCAACAGCAACATAAAATTGCCTGTTTGCCCAGGCAGGAGGTGTTCGCCTACAAAGTTTATAGCCATGGAATTCCCTGTTTATAATAGCAGATTACCGGGTTACATCGGCAGTTTCGGTTATTATTTGTCAAAAATACGTAAAATAAAAATACCAGACTCATTTTGCATCATCCGTTTCGGATCATTTTTTGCTGCCGCTTAAAAATGCGCTGCTAACTCATAAAAAACCTCCAACTGCCGCATCAAAATGCCCTACTACCTCATAAAAACCTCCAACTGCCTCATCAAAATCTCCAGCTACCTCATAAAAACCTCCAGCTGCCTCATCAAAATCTCCAGCTACCTCATAAAAACCTCCTACTGCCGCATAAAAATCTCCTGCTGCCGCATCAAAATGTCCTGCTGCCGCGTAAAAATCTCCTGCTGCCTCATCAAAATGTCCTGCTAACTCATCAAAATGCTCTGCTAACTCGTAAAAACGACCTACTACCTCGTTGTCCTCAGTTGCACAAAGTTTAAGTACAAAGTTTCACTAAGTTTTTTTAGTTATACTCACTTTTGCTGCTTCCTTCCGCTCCCCCTTCTCTTTTTATAACAAACTCACCCGTTCCCTCTCTTGGAAGGAAGAGAGGGACTCTTGCCATTTTCTTCCATTGAATTAGCATTATGGATTTTTGCTACTTCCTTCCGCTTCCCCTTCTCTTTTTATAACAAACTCACCCTATATCCCTCTCTTGGAAGGAAGAGAGGGACTCTTGCCGTTTTCTTCCATTGAATTAGCATTATGGATTTTTGCCGCTTCTTTCCGCTCCCCCTTCTCTTTTTATAACAAACTCACCCGTTCCCTCTCTTGGAAGGAAGAGAGGGACTCTTGCCATTTTCTTCCATTGAATTAACGTTATGGATTTTTGCTACTTCCTTCCGCTCCCCCTTCTCTTTTTATAACAAACTCACCCTATATCCCTCTCTTGGAAGGAAGAGAGGGACTATTGCCATTTTCTTCCATTGAATTAGCATTATGGATTTTTGCTACTTCCTTCCACTCCCCCTTCTCTTTTTTCCAAGAGAAGGGGGTGGGGGGGATGAGTTGGTTTATTGCAAAAAAATAGCCACAAAGTTTAAGTACAAAGTCGTTCAACGTTTTTTATAAAAGAATTTATGATTATCCGTTCTTTTGTCCAAAATTATAAAACAACCATTAATGATTTTTAATATGCTCCATTATATTTTCAACAAAGCAGGCTTTGCGGTTCTCAGCGGTAAAAAAGATTTAAACGCTGAGAATACGCTGAGTGTTTCGCAAAGGACCGCAGAGAATTTTTCATTAATAAATTGTTTAGGTAAGATGTCAGATAATCATTTGTATTATTATTAGCGTTTATCTGTTTTTTCTGTGGAATCTGCTATTCTTTTCTGATATACACTATTTGTCCAATTACTTATATTCAAAAAGCCGTCTTTAAAGGACGGCTTTTTGATGAATACGATAAAATGTTTTTTTATCAGATAAAGATCAGGGCTTAACAAAAATATTATCACTATTACGGTAACCGGATTTATCTTTATACCAATCCTGAAATTGAGTCCCGTTACTTTCTGCCCAGGGAGCAAATTTGAGGTGAACCTGCAAAATTTCAACCTTTTCAATGGGATAATCGAATTTTTGAACAATGTTTATACCCCATGGCAGGTTATTTATTGTTTTAAAATACCTTCCGGTGTTGGGATCACTATTATCGGCATCTGTTCCAAACAAACTCATGTTCATTTTATTGGTAGGCGCTTTATCGGACAAATGCACTTCATGACTTCTGTCCTTATTTATAAAAATAAAAGGATTGTACGGTGGAACGCCAATAGTTGACAGGAGCGCCGGATTGGAAAGCTTTATTTGTATAGATATGGTATCGGGCGCAACATAAGGAGCTCCGGGGGTGGTATTTACACCTATGCCAATGCCTGGCGGAGGCATTAATTTGTAAGCATTGTCAAATGCAATAACGACTGCTTTATCCTGACCGGTTTCCAGATTCTTAGCATCAACCTGGATAAAATTTTCCTTGAGTTTGATTCCTGTAACGCTTTGAATATCGGATGGAGGAATGGCAAGTTGGAAACCAAAACCATTTTCATAGCTTGCCCCGAAAGCTCTTAAAACATATTTGGAATTAATTTCGACAACCTTATTGGCGCCATTGGTTATTTGATTAACGTTATAGTCAATAACCATGTCGTTGAAATCATAATCGCCTTTTGCCGGCCATAAATCTTCGAAAGCCAGTGTGCCATATGTATCTTTCCCGGGATAATAATTGTTAAATGCTTTGTTTGGGTCATTGGGATAATCATCAAAATTATCGGGAATACCATCACCGTCGCTATCGGTACTGGTATAATCTGGCGGAGGAATTCCCCCCGGATCAACGGCCACATGCGGGGTAGCCTTGATGTAAAACACACAATCATTAAAATCGTTATCACATCCGCTGTTGTCCCTTCTGATGTCTTCGAAACCTAACAGGAATAATTGTCTGCCAAGATCGTTAAGTAAAATGACGTGTTGTTTTAAATTGGGGTCGGTTTCGGGGTTGAGTTGATTGTCGGAATACAACACCCATTTACCGGTGGTAACGGTTCCATTGACAAAACCATCGGCAAAAAGCACCCATCCGATAACGGTATTTTGTGGAAAAGTTCCCAAAAATACACGATTCCCCGGATTAAGCTCACCACCACTTCCGGCAAGGGAAGAATTGGGGAAAATGATATTAATCTGACTTATATCGCTTGGCGACTGGGGTGGGTTATTTTTATTATAGGTATAATATCCGAGCACATTTTTATAACCGGCTCCTTCATGTACAAAGTTTACCCAGACATCACATTCTTCCAGAAGCGATAAATTACGGGTAGTGTTGGAAGCAAAATATTGGGGTTTGCGTCCCGGCAAAGACACCTGTTCGGGAAGAGTAGCGTTTATATCATTAAGCAGGGTATTATCAACAACTCCGTTTTCCGGGTCAAGATAATCGGGCAAACCCTGAGAATCAAAACCACCCAGATAATGTATTGTGAACATGGAGTTTTTCACATTATAAGGTCCGGTAGCCGATTTAAGTTTTTTAACTTTGGTTCTGCCTCCGTAGGTATGCTCAATTTTTCCATTGTCTATGGGTATTTTTATCATATTGGGTAAACCAAGGTACTTGGTAACGATGGCAACTTCATGCAGTACGGAAGGAATCTCGTAACTGGTTTCAAATACTCCGTTCATATCGGTAGCTCCGCTCAGCAAAAGGGTTCCTCCCGTTTCGGGATCGTCGCTATATATATCGAAACGGACATGAGTCAAGGGCTGATCAATATTATCCATCGCCTTGATCCGGATTGATACATCCGACGAGGTTTTAAATTCAAATTGATTACTGATAATAAGGTCATCCATCGTTCTTTTTGTGTTTCCGGTATCGGGACTATCGTTCTTTGTACACGCAGAAACGGATAACAAAACCGTCATAAAAACACAATATCTTAGTACGTAATTTAAATTTTTCATTTGTTATTAATTTTATTTTCTATTGGTCAAATAGCCTGCCCCGATTTCTCGGGGGAATATCCATAAAATATCATTTTCGGTTTGTTTGGACATTATCCTTATGGATATTTTATTTGTTTATTTAAAGGTTAACTATCCTATCCATTTAATAGCAGTCATGAAACTTGTCGCAAAAGTCGGGACTCAATTCATTAATGCTAATGAAATAAATTAGAGTAAATGCCATAACAATTATTTAACCAATTTTCTTAATACGCTTTATTTCCGTTAATTATTTACATCCATGACTATTAAAAAAATTCATAATCGGGACAAACGTAACCTAAATGAAACAAAGAATAGGATAATGATACATCGGTGAATAGCCCAGCAAAGTAAATTAAGTAATAAAATTTTTATACAAAAACAACTCAATGTAGAAACGTTACTATTACTAACTGGTTAAAAAAAATTCCAATTAGTAAAAAATGAAAAAAACCTGTCAGGTTTGATAATTCTGGCAGGTTTTTTAAATTAACAGGCTACAAAACGAGCAAGTTATGTTTATCGATCTATTCTAATTTTTGACCAATTTCATGTTATAAAATCTATTCTCGTAACTATAGCGTAACATATAAATTCCTTTGGGTAATGTTGAACCATCATACACTATCTTATGTTTACCAGCTGTTTGAACATCATTAAATAACGTTGCTACCAACTGACCAAAGGTATTGAAAACCGAGAGTGATACCTTGCCAGGTTCGTCTACGGTATATTCAATATTCATTTTATCGCTTATTGGGTTAGGATATACCGATATCTTGCCAGATAAATTATTTTCGCCTATACCCGTATTGGCGTTACTTGCAATGTTTGACTTCGACGAGTTATACATGTCGGCTTTTGCAGGAGTGCATGGATTGGGATTCACCGCTTCTACCTGATAATAAACCGTACCGGAAGGAGGCGTTAAATCGGCATAAAAATTAAGAGAGCTCGAAACCGTAGCAAAAAGTGTAAGGTCTGTTGCGCTGGTTCCGCGATAAATAGTATACGACGGAAATTCAAATCCTTCGTAAGGTGTCCATAACAGATTGTACGAACCATTCATGCCCTGACAAATAATCAGGAAAATCGTCTGGTGATAATCGCTTAATTCGGTTTCTACGCCACAGGTATCCACTTCCGAAATCTTATAACGGTAAGCTTGTTGTATGGGATTGGAAGTAGTATCCTCAAATGTGCTCATCGAGGCATAAGGAACAGTGCCAATTAGATTATAGATATTTGCCTGGTTGCTTTCGGCATAAACGTTGTAATTTACGATGGCTGTCGTTTGCGGTTTATTCCAGATCACCACATTTTTGCCTGTTACATTATCAACGCTAACCATGCATATCTCCGGGGTCGGCAAAGGGGGACTTACCCAGACTTCGGTTACACCAGCCAGACTTGTACAGCCATTGTTATAAATGGCGAAAACATAATAGCTCCCAGACATATCGGCAGTGGCATTATTGCTTACCGTGGGGTTTTGTAATGTTGAAGTGAAATCATCAGGTCCATACCAGGTATATGTTGCATCGGGTATATTGGAAGCTGTGAGTTTAAGCGGAGAACCTATACAAACCGGACCATTATTTCCGGCTATGGGTGGTGCGGAAGGATTTACGGTAACAATAGTAGAATCTGTCAGTACTCCTGATGTACAACCGTTAGAATAATTTACGACAAGATAATAGGTTCCTGACATTGCCGGAGTCGCCTGTCCGCTTACCCAAGGGTTCCATTCATTGGATGAAAATCCATTGGGTCCGGTCCATTGTACCGACGAATAATTCCATATATTTGAATTAGAATTTAGATATAAATAACTTCCTTCACATACAGGACCATTGTTACCGGCTTCTAACCAATTAGTTTGAGGTAATACTATGGAAGTCTCTCCAGTAACATTACCCGATGTATCAACAACAAAATTACGGTTATCCCCCATATTATATTTCCAAAATAAATCTTCCCCACAAAGGTTATAAGCGTTCCATGTATTAGTAACATCCGCTGCTACCATAACTGTTTTTGACCAAACGCCATTTCCAAGGTTATCCAAAGCTGATGTAAAAGAGTGATATCCGGTGAGATTATAGTACCATCCCTCAATATGTATTCCCGCTTCAGATTGGGTTTCATCAGTTATAGTAAATACTACAGGAACAAAAATGGAATTGCCATTTAGATTTCCCCATACGAAATTTGCAGTAGTATCTCCGGTTATAGTGATCGTTCTGTTAGGATCGCCAAGCCATTCGCCGCCATCCCAACCATCACCTTTAAAAAATTTAAACTGATACGTACCGGCAGCATCAAGTGTAAGAGTAATGGAATAAATGGAATCGTTATCAGTGTCAGTCAATATATTGTTTGGGTTCGATCCCGGCATATTCCAAATTCCATAAATACCACCGAAATCACCGGTAAGATATACATTTTGCCCGGAAACAAGCCCTGATCCGTGCATATCCACATTAAAAGTTACCTGGGAATTATTTCCTAATGGAGTAGGATCATTATTCAAAATAAAATCATCAAAATACATCACGATGTCGTTGGTAAGGGTAACGGGATCTTCAAAATCGGGCATAAAAACAATACCTTTATATTTACCAGTCTTTGCGCTAAAATCAAAAACGATATCTTCCCAGCCATTGACAACCGTTTGAGCATACATAGAAGCAATTTCTAAATTGCCTGCAGGCCCGCCTTCTAATTTAAAATGCAAAGGGCTAATCCGTGGTTTCCAAACTTTCACATGCAAAAATTTGTTAGTGGTAACGTCAATAGAATCGTTTAACGTTGCCCAGAAGCCCGCCCATGGATTACCATCGAAAGCGCGGGTGAATTTCACAACTTTGGTACTCGTGTTATTACCCGACACATCAGGATTGTCAACAATCCCGAAGTTTGTAGTATCAGCGTCAAGGTGTCCGTTTGCCATGCTGTGCATAACAAAGGGTGATGTCCCCGACTCATAATCGGCAACGACCTGAGCTTTAGTAAAACCTGCCGTAGCAAGCATTAATAGAAAAATTAGTAGAAGTTTTTTCATAGTGAACAATTTTAATGGATAAAATAAATAATTATTACAAAATTAATAAAAAAGATTTATCGGCACGAAAATAATTTTAATAAATTTATAAATAATTTTTACCATAAATCAATTAAAAAGAAGCTTCATTCCCTAAAATCAATAAATACGCGAAATCCGAAACTCTGCCGGAAGGCAAAAACACATGCGACGAATCACCTTCCGTCGCTGACGAACCACCTTCCGGGGCTGACGGGAGACCTTCCGTCGCTGACGAACCACCTTCCGGGGCTGACGGGAGACCTTCCGGGGCTGATGAACGACCTTCCGGGGCTGACAAACCATCTTCCGTCGCTGACAAACCACCTTCCGTCGCTGATGAACGACCTTCCGGGGCTGACGAACGACTTTCCGGGGCTGATGGGAGACTTTCCGGGGCTGACAAACCATCTTCCGTCGCTGATGGAAGAATTTCCATAGCCAAACCCTTAGGGTTTTGAAAACCCTAAGGGTTTAAAAACATTGATTCGAGACTTTGCGTCGCCGCCGGACTACTTTCCAGAATTATTAAGAAATCATACGCCTTTTAAAAAAGAATAGTTCAGCCAAACCCTAAGGGTTTAAAAACAAAGAACGGTTTAGCTTTAAACCTGAGCTTACGTAAAACATAAAAATGCCACTAAAGCGCTATGCCGGGTACCTGGCATAGCGCTTTAGTGGCAAAAACAATCGTTTACTGAATGAACTTAAGGCTTTATTTCTTAATAAATTTAATGGTTTTCAGGCTGCCATCTCTCGTTGTAATCCTGAGAAAATAAATACCGGGATTAAGCCCTGACAATGAAATTTTCAATTGATCGGAATCCGGATGATCGAAATCCATCATCCTGCTGCCAACGATGTTGTAAACGGCTAAATGCTGAACGCCTTTAATATTGTTTACATTCAGGTAATCACCGGCGGGATTGGGATAAATGGAATACTGCGCCTGAACCGGATCGCTGATTCCGGCGGGTCCGTTATGAAGGATAAGGTATGGTTTTTCACCGTAAAAATTAAAATAGTGTTCATTAATCATATAATTACCGGGGATGGAATCGAAACCACTATGAGCAGGGTCGTAGAGTGAACCATCCCACATTACAGGAGCAAAACCTGTTCCTGCAATGGAATCGGGAATACCAAAATTTACGCGTACGGAATCGGGAAGGTTGATCTGGGTGATTGGAATTCCGTTTTCCACCCACATGGTATCAACTATAATTTGGTTCAATATATTATGAGTAAAAATCTCGCCCCAGATTGAGTTTGAAATATTATCGCCACCCGTAACGCTGTAATGCCGGTATATTACGGAAGAAACACCTCCCGGAATTTCGGCACCGGCATGAATATCTACGGTATCGGGAAGCCATTTTCCGTTGATGCGGAATTTAAAATCGAGGGTCTTTCCAACTTTAAACACCGAATCGGTAGTGATGGTAAAAAGGTTGTCGCCGAGGTCTTCCATGGGCTGGGTGATGCTCCAGTTGGTAAATGGTCCTACCACATCCACAATGTCGCCGGCATCCGGGTCGAAACGGCCTTCATTGATAGCAGGCGTCATATCAACGACAAAGGTAACGGCTAAGGTACCCGGCTGAGGAATGGCATAGGTGGTTTGTCCGCTCACATGATGTGCACTATCAACCGTGAAAGTGCAGTATGGTCCCTGAATAAGCCAAAGTCCCTCAAGCGAACCGTCATTTTCGATAACGCCCCATTGGTAGGTTCCCGGCATAACGGTAAGGGTGTCGGTCCAGATATGATCGCCGGCAAGTGCATCGCCATGAGTGCTGTCGTCGTACATTTTTACGTCTACCCAGTTGGTCATATCCCCTTTCAGGTAAATATTGGTATGATGCAGCGTACTGTCGGTTAACGTAAAGGTTACAAGGGTTTGCGCCTGCGAAAGGTTAACGGATGCAAGGATAATGCTTAAAACAAGTATAATTTTTTTCATTTGTTATTAATTTTATTTTTTATTGGTCAGATGGAACTCATCCTGACCTCGAGTAACCGGGTTAATTCGGGATGCGAATCGTTTTTATTAACGACGGAAGGATGGCGTTTGGTATACCATTAATTTATTTGTCAGGACAATTGTTATGAAAAAAAACCCGGAACTCAATGTCCGGGTTTTTTTGGAATATCATTATTGTTTCAGGTTTTAAATCTTAAGCCCTGAAAGCAATATCTATTTAAAAATTTAGTTTTTCAAAACCTTCTGGGTCAATCTTCCGCCGTCTTTACCTACAAAGGTAACAAAATACATACCTGGTTTCAGGTTGGAAGTATTGATGTTTAGCATTCCTGAGGAAATATTTTCCTGAACATATACCTGTTGTCCGTAAGCTGAAGTGATGGTAATGGATTTCACGTCAACCGAAGCAGAAATGGTAAGCGTATTATTGAAAGGTACGGGATAAGCCATAACCTTATTGGCTAATTGGTTTTCGTGAATGCCTGTTACATCATCATTAAACCAGCAACTAAAAACATTGGTTCCCTCAATAACAACATATTGACGGTTAGGTCCGCCACCAGGAAATTCAGAAAGTGAATCAGCCCAACTTCCATTGATACGGAATTTAAAATTCAGGGTATCGCCAATCATTAAATCAGGAATAGTAATTGAATAAATACTATCGTTAGCATCAGGAGTAAGATGGAAGTTTGCTCCATTCCATGCATCGAAAGAACCGGCTACATCAACATATTGAGTTGCGGGATCAAATTTGCCTAATTGCTTCCAGCATGACATATTAACATTCAAAGTTACAGGAGTATACGCTGATTCATCGTTGAACCATACGGATAAATTGTTTATGCCATAACCAACTACAAATGCACGATTTGGTCCACCACCAGGAAATTCAGAAAGCGAATCAGCCCAACTTCCGTTAATGCGGAATTTAAAATTTAAAGTATCACCAATGGTTAAACTATCTACCGTGATGCTATAAATACTATCAGCAGCATCAGGAGTAAGATGGAAGTTTGCTCCATTCCAACCATCAAAAGAACCAGCTACATCAACAAACTGAGTTGCGGGATCAAATTTACCCACATGTTTCCAATACCACATGTTTACGTTGAATGTTGCAGTATTCATTGTGGGTAATGGAGCAGGCATAGAATCATTGTTTAAAACAATATCGTCAAAATACATCACGATGTCGTTAGTAAGCGTAATGGGATCTTCAAAATCAGGCATAAAGGAAATTGTTTTGTATTTACCGGTTTTGGCTCTGAAATCAAATACAATGTCTTCCCAACCATTGGTAACCGTTTGAGCATACATCGAAGGAATTTCGGAATTGCCGGCAGGTCCGCCTTCTAATTTAAAATGTAAAGGACTGATACGCGTTTTTAAAACCTTTACATGCATAAATTTATTCGTGGTAACATCAATGGAATCGTTTAAAGCAGTCCAAAAACCAGCCCATGGGTTGCCATCGAAAGCACGTGTGAATTTCACAACTTTAGTACTTGTATTTACACCAAATGCTACAGGATTGTCCACAACAGCAAAATTGGTAGTATCAGCGTCAAGATGTCCGTTTGCCATGCTGTGCATAACAAAGGGTGAGGTTCCGGACTCAAAGTCGGCAACAACCTGAGCCTTAGTAAAGCCTGCCATGGCAAGCATTAGTACAAAAAATAGTAATGTTTTTTTCATAGTGTTTAAAGATTTAGTTAATAATCACAAAATTTAAGTTTACAAAATTAGGTTTACAAAAGTAATAGTTAATTTTAGATTCGTTTGTTAAAAAATCAAAAATAATCCACAAATATAATAATTATTTCACAAAACACTCCACATGAAAAATTTTTTTTAATTTTATTTTTTTTAACGCTTTAACACTTACCGCCATGAAAAAAATTACTTTTCTGTTAATCATCTTTGTTTTAACGACTTCCATGGAAATCCTTTCTCAAACCCGGGCTACGTCGTTTAATCAACCGCCGGAATGGTCCAGGAATGTAATCTGGTATCAGATTTTTGTGGAACGTTTTTACAACGGCGATCCCACCAACGATCCCAAACCGGAAAATATGTATTCGTCATCCGCCGATCCGGTTCCCGCGGGTTGGAAAATTACTCCATGGACACAGGACTGGTATCAACCCGACTCCTGGGCAGCCAACAATGGCAAGTCCTTCGATTACAATCTCCAGTACCGTCGTTATGGTGGCGATTTACAGGGCGTGATTGATAAGCTCGATTATCTAAGCGACTTAGGTATTACGGCCATTTATCTGAATCCCATCAACGATGCTCCTTCCCTGCATAAATACGATGCACGGAATTATCATCACATTGATGTCAATTTTGGCCCCGATCCCAAAGGGGATAACCTGATTATGGCTTCCGAAAATCCGGGGGATCCTTCCACCTGGAAATGGACTTCCGCCGATAAATTATTTCTGAAATTAGTTGAGCAGGTACATAAACGGGGAATGAAAATCATCGTTGACTACTCGTGGAATCATACCGGAGTCGAATTCTGGGCATTTAAGGATATTGTAAAAAACCAGGAGAAATCTGCCTTTACGGATTGGTATTCTATTCAATCGTTTGATAATCCATCAACACCTAAAAATGAATTTGACTATAAAGGATGGCTCAATATTCAAAGCCTGCCGGAAATAAAAAAGATAAACATCACTACCGAACGCCGCGATGGGCTTCCCTACGAAGGCAATATCAACGAAGGCGCCAAAAAGCATATTTTCGACGTAAGCCAACGCTGGCTTGCCCCCAACGGAGATGTCAGCAAAGGAATAGATGGCTTCCGCCTCGATGTAGCCGATCAAATTCCCATGGGTTTTTGGCGCGATTACCGAAAGTTTGTTAAATCAATCAATCCGGAAGCCTACTTGGTAGGTGAAATCTGGTGGACAAAATGGCCCGACGACCTGATGGATCCTGTTCCATATGTTAAAGGAGATGTATTTGATGCGATTATGTTTTACCAGCTTTACCGGCCCGCAAAATATTTCTTTTCCAAATCCGATTTTGCAATAAATGCCCGGCAATTTGCAGATAGCCTTCAGTTTCAATGGAAGCGATTAGCCGAACCTTATCGCTATTCGATGATGAATGTGTCGGCCACTCACGATTCGCCGCGACTGCTCACCTGTTTTTATAATCAGGGAAAATATAAGTATAATGCCAAACCTACGGATAATCCCGCTTATAAAACGGGTAAACCGGACAAGGAAACCTATCAAAGGGTGAAATTATACTTAATTCACCAGTTTACCAATATCGGAGCGCCACACATCTGGAACGGTGACGAAATGGGCATGTGGGGCGCCGACGATCCTTATAACCGGAAACCCCTTTGGTGGAAAGAATATACTTTTCAGCCCGAAACGAGAACTAATTTCCAGCCGGGCAAAAAAACCTTTGATAAGGTAGAATTCAATTCAGAAAGTTATAATTTTTATAAAAAACTGATTCAAATCCGTAAAGAAAACCATGTATTAAGCTATGGTTCAATGAATTTTATTACAGCAGACGATAAGACACTTATCTACAGCAGAATGAACAAAGACGCTCAAATCTTTGTTTTATTCAATATGGATAATAAAAAACGAAAGCTGAAATTACCCGAAAAAAACCAATACATCAATTTACTTGATGGGACATCTTTTTACGGAAATTCAGTAACAGCGGAACCTTTATCCGGGTTTATACTTAAAAAACTTACGAAAAATAAGTAAAATTTTATATTTAAAATAAAAATTTTAATAAGCCCATAAAGATTGTTATTTTTGCAACTTAATAAAATATAAAACAATGAATTCATAAAGCATAAAAAATGTTAAAAAAAATACGTCCGTCAATAATAAAAACTTTTTTTATATTTTTGATGTTGCAAAATGGACAGGATTCATTTAATTAGATTTAATAACCAATTTCTATTCTGAACAAAAAAGCGGAAATCAATCATTAACTAAATTATTAATTATCAATCTTAAAAATCAAATTTATGAAGAAACATCTACAAGTGTTTACAGTCTTGTTTCTTTTTCTGTCGTGCATGATGGCTATGCAGGTTCGTGCCCAAGATGTTAAGATTACAGGAAAAGTAACTGACGCCACCGATGGGAGTTCGCTTCCGGGGGTAAACGTCCTAATTAAAAATACCAAAACAGGTGCATCAACCGATATTGATGGAAAATTTTCCCTCAATGCCAAAGTGGGTTCTACCCTTGAATTTTCTCTGATAGGATATACAACCCAAACACTTGTTGTTGGTAATCAAAGGGTTCTTTCTATCTCGATGAAACCTTCCGTTACCGGGTTAAACGAAGTGGTTATCGTTGGTTACGGTCAGGTTAAAAAAGGAGATGCAACGGGTTCTATCAATACCTTGAGTGCAAAGGATTTTAATCGTGGAGCCATTACATCGCCTCAGGAATTACTGGTTGGAAAAAGCGCAGGTGTTGTCGTAACATCCAGCAGCGGTGCTCCCGGTGCAGGCGCTACCATTCGTATCCGTGGCGGTTCATCCATGAAAGCAAGCAACGATCCATTATATGTTATTGATGGGGTACCCATTGATAACGTTAGCATATCCGGAGTTGGTAATCCGCTTACCACCATTAATCCCAATGACATTGAATCGTTTACAGTACTAAAAGATGCCTCTGCAACCGCTATTTATGGTTCGCGTGCTTCCAACGGAGTAATTATCATTACCACCAAAAAAGGCAAAGCAGGAAGTGCAATGAAAGTATCCTACAATGGAAGTGTTTCCATCAGTACAGTACCAAAAACCATTGGCGTTTTATCCGGCGATGAATTCAGGGCATTAGCCAACGAAAAATTAGGTACAAACAATATCACTCCTGCCGCATTAACAAGCTTAGGTTCAGCCAATACAGACTGGCAAGATAAGATTTACCGTACTGCCGTTGCCAATGACCATAACATCAGCGTAGGCGGAGCCTATAAAACGATGCCTTACCGCGTTTCATACGGTTATACCAATCAGGATGGTATTCTTGATAATACCAATTTGGAAAGGAATACCTTGGCTTTAAATTTAGACCCGACTTTCCTTAACGGCGATCTGAAGGTTAATATTAATGCTAAAGGAATGTATTCCATTAATAATTTTGGCAATACCGATGCCGTAGGTTCTGCCGTTACCTTCGACCCAACCCAGCCTGTCAAAAATGGAAATAACCGTTATGGTGGATATACCACATGGATAGATGCCAAGGACGGATCCAATATTAATGGAGGATATAATCAGATGGCAACGTCCAACGCCGTTGCTCAATGTGATTTAACAGACAATAAATCACATGTTTACCGTGGTATAGGCAATGCACAGTTTGATTATAAACTTCCAATTGCTCCCGATATACATGCCAACGTAAACCTTGCTATTGACCAATACCACAGCAAAGGACACAATAATGCCGACACTATTGCTGTATGGACACGCCGTTCAGATTATGGAAAATTAATCAATTATGCACAATCCGGCTATACCAAAACACTTGACTTTACCTTGCATTACACCCAGCCATTGGATGCTATTAAAAGTAAATTCGATGTAATGGGCGGTTATTCCTGGCAACATTTCTGGAGAAAAGGCAGCAATTACGAACGGAGTATTGTCCCAACCGATACGGCTGAAGCCCGTAAATTCCCTTTGATAGTGGCTGATAATTCAGCATATAAAACCGAAAATTATTTGGTTTCTTTCTTCGGTCGTGTAAATTACTCGCTCATGGATCGCTATTTATTGACAGTTACTTTACGTGATGACGGTTCTTCAAGATTCTCATCCAGCAACCGTTGGGGTCTCTTCCCATCCTTAGCCTTGGCATGGAAAATCAAAAACGAATCCTTTTTAAAAGACTATAAAAATCTTACTGATTTGAAATTACGCTTAGGTTGGGGTAAAACCGGACAGCAAAACATTATTGATAACGACTATCCGTATATGGGAACTTATCGAATTTCCCAAGCATCTGCCTATTATCAATTTGGTGATCAATGGATTGCCACTTTGCGCCCGAGTGCTTATGATAAAAACATTAAATGGGAAACAACCACAACCCAAAACATTGGACTCGATTACAGTTTCTATAACGACAGAATTTCCGGTTCGTTGGATTATTACTACAGGAAAACTGATGACCTTATCAACAACGTTGCCATTCCAAATGGTAGCAATTTTTCCAACTACCTTACAACTAACGTAGGAACTCTCGAAAATAAAGGTTTTGAAGCAACCCTGAATTTACGCCCTATTTCAACCAAGGATTTATCCTGGGATTTTGGAGTAAATCTCTCCTATAATGAAAATAAGATTACCAAATTAACACGTACCGATGATCCTAATTACATGGGAGTTCCTACGGGTGGCATCAGCGGAGGCACTGGAAATAATATTCAGATCCAAAGCGTTGGTTATTCTATCAATTCCTTCTTTGTGCTACAACAGGTTTATGGTTCCGATGGTATGCCTATCGAAGGACTTTATATCGACCGTAGTGGACAGGGTGGAAATATTGCCGGCAACCTGGCTAATTATTATCATTATAAAAAGCCTGCTCCGGATTATATGATAGGCTTATCTACTAAATTAGCTTACAAGAATTTTGATTTAGCTTTATCCGGTCGTATCAGCATAGGCAACTATGTTTACAATAATGTAGCTTCCCAGACTTTTTATGCCAACTTATACAACAACAGTTTCTGGCAGAACCTTAGTACTCAGATAAAAGACACCAAGTTCAACAATGCACAGTATTTTTCAGATACGTATATCCAAAATGCTTCCTTCTTTAAGATGGACAACATGAGTCTGGGATATAACTTCTCAAAAATACTCACCGACAAAATAAACGGCCGCGTTAGTTTTACTGTTCAGAACGCCTTTACTATTACCAAATACAAGGGCTTGGATCCGGAAGTGGATGGCGGTATAGACAATAACTTCTATCCTCGCGCAAGAGTGTATATGTTAGGTTTAAATTTGAATTTTTAATATTTTAAAAGGAGATTAAATTATGAAACGCATAAATATAATATTATCTTTTGCGGCTATACTTACCTTAATAGCAACATCATGCGTTAAGGACTTGGATACCAAACCTATAGACCCCAATGTATTTGTAGCCAGCAATATATTAAGCCGACCAGGCGCAGCCAAAGAAGCTTTAGCAAAATTATATTCATCCTTTGCCGTACCCGGACAGGATGGAGTTAGTGGTTCCGGAGATATTTCCGGTATTGATAATGGTTTTGGCGTGTATACCCGTGCTTTATGGATGCTTCAGGAATTATCTACCGATGAAGCACTCTGCGCATGGAACGACCAAACCATTAAGGATTATCACTGGCAAACATGGTCGCCTACCGACGTGTTTAATGCAGCCATGTACAGCCGTATTATTTATACCGTATCCATCTGTAATGAATTTATCAGAATAACCAAAGGAAGTACCGACCCGGATCTTATGAAATATACTGCTGAAGCCCGATTTTTACGTGCATTGGCTTATTATCACGCCATTGATATGTATGGTAAACCGGCATTCATTACCGAAGCCGACTTACCAGGTATCTTTTTCCCAAAACAAATTACTCGTAAAAAATTATTTGCTTACGTATCAAGCGAATTAAGAGATATCGCTGATAATAACAAATTAGGCGAACCTCGTTTTGAATATGGACGTGCCGATAAAGCTGCCGCATGGATGCTTTTATCTCGTTTATATCTCAATGCCAATGTTTACCTTGCCGATCCCGAACATCCCGATCAGGTTTTATCCGACGGGGATGCAACGTATAAAGCATGTCTCGACTCATGCCTTACCTATTGTGGTAAAGTTAAAAGTGCCGGTTATATGTTGGAACCGGATTACCGTGCAAATTTCTGTGCCGATAACAATTTAAGCCAGGAAATGATTTTTGCAATTAACTACGATGGAACATATACCCGTTCCTATGGCGGAACTGGCTATATTATCCACGCTGCTACCGGCGGATTTATGGATGCCGCAGCTCTTGGAATTGGAAGTGGATGGGGCGGAAACCGTACCACTAGGGAATTTGTTAATATTCTGACAAATGGCTATCATCCCATCATGGCTGACTCTATGTTTACCCAGGTTAAGGATAAACGCGTTTATCTCGAATTACTTGGCAATTGGGATATTACCAATGTAGGGACTTTTACCGATGGTATCGGCGTTCGTAAATTTACCAATATGAACCATAATGGCACGGCTGCAATTCATCCGCACAACGACTTTCCTTGTACCGATTTCCCGATTTTCCGTCTGGCAGATGCTTACCTGATGGAAGCTGAAGCCTTGTTACGTTCCGGTGGCGATCAGAATCTCGCTCTTCAGGATATAAATGATTTGAGAGCAAGGGCTTATGGAAGTAATTACGAACAATATGGAAAAATTACTGCTGCTCAGCTTACGCTCAGTTTTATCCTTGATGAACGCGGACGCGAGCTTTATTGGGAAGCTGTTCGCCGTACCGATTTAATCCGCTTCCAGGAGTTTACAACAAGCACTTACGTATGGCAATGGAAAGGCAACACGATTAATGGAACAAGTACCCAGGGCTATCGTAACATTTTCCCCATACCTGCTTCTGAAGTTGCTGCCAACCCTAATATAAAACAAAATAATCCTAATTATTAATTTTAAAATTAATCAAAATGAAAGTAAAATCATTTTTCATAATAGCTTTTGTAGGATTACTAGGCTTAGTTTCCTGTAAAAAGGATGAAGATAAGCAAGTGCTAAGCGATAATCCGACAGCGCCAACACTGAACATTCCTTCACCAGACTTAGTTCTTCTGAAAACGAATGCTAATGATACGATCACCTTTAATGGTAATGCTTCCGATTATGGAATTAAAGTTGTAATTACCTATGCTCTTGAGGCAGATACCTCATCAAGTTTTTCCCATCCGGTAACTTTAGCCTCGGCATCCGTTAATAAATTTCAATTTAATACAGCGGATTTTAATACTAAAATTTTAGCAATGGGGGTTCCTGAGTTTGCACAAGCAAATATCAAACTAAGGGTTAAGGCTTCTGTCAGTACGTATGCACCTGCAGTATATTCAGGTGTTTCAACAATGAATATTACAACCTTTGGCACTGCTAAATTAATTTTATCAACAGGTCAGAGCATTTCTTCTCCAGCCGATGATGGAAATTACCATGGTTTTGTAAAATTTGCTTCAACAGATCATTCATTTACCTTAACTAATCTTGTAACAGGCAATGTTTATGGAGGTGCGGCTAACATCTTAAGTTTAAATGGTGCACCGATAGCTGTAAGCGATTCGGGGTGGTATGAACTTACAGTAAATACGACTAATTTAACTTATACCTTAACGCCATACCATATTGGTGTTGTTGGTTCAGCTACTCCAAATAGTTGGAATTCTCCTGACACAAAAATGGATTACGATGACATATCAGGAACTTGGAAAGTTACTATGGATTTACAGCCCAGTCTTGATAATGGTGTAATGAAATGTGAATTTAAATTCAGGCTCAATGATGATTGGGCATGGAATTTGGGATGGAATGCAGCTAAAACAGGATTGGAACATAATGGTACTAATATTGTTGCTACTGCTGGTAACTATACCATTACATTAACGATCACCCAATTCGCAGCTCCTGAAACTGGTACATTTACTATTGTTAAGAACTAAGACGTTAACTCTTAAATAATAAGAAAAAGGCTGTCCCAAAGGGCAGCCTTTTTTATAAATCCTTTTACCAACATAAGATGCTAATCTAACCGGAAATGAAAAAAACATTACTCATTCTTATTCTATTTATCGTATATTCTGGCGATTACGTTTTCTGCCAAAATATAAGCCAACCTCCCGATTGGTCAAAAAACGCAATCTGGTATCAGATTTTTGTGGAGCGATTTTATAACGGCGATCATTCCAACGATCCCAGACCCGAAAATATATATTCTGCCTCGGCTGATCCGGCTCCAAAAAATTGGACGATAACTCCATGGACTCAGAACTGGTACAGCGAAGATCGTTGGGCTGCCAACGACGGAAAATCATTTAATGACAACCTTCAATATCGGCGCTACGGCGGCGATTTGCAGGGCGTTATCGATAAATTGGATTACCTGAGCGATCTCGGCATCACAGCCATTTACCTTAATCCGGTAAACGACGCCCCTTCACTCCACAAATACGATGCCCGTAATTATCATCATGTGGATGTGAATTTCGGTCCCGATCCCGGAGGTGATCATAAAATCATTGCTTCCGAAAATCCGGCAGACCCTTCCACCTGGAAATGGACTTCCGCCGATAAATTATTTCTTAAACTTATTGATGAAGTGCATAAACGGGGAATGAAAATCATCCTTGATTATTCATGGAATCATACAGGAGTTGATTTCTGGGCATTTCAGGACATTATTAAAAATCGTAATAAATCAGCCTTCAGCGACTGGTACACCATTTACAAATACGATGACCCTTCTACCCCACAAAACGAATTCGATTACTTAGGCTGGTACAACATCAAAAGCATGCCCGAATTGCGAAAGGTAGATCTGACGACTAAAAAAGATATGTACCGTCCCTATCAGGGCAATGTCAACGCAGGAGCAAAGCAGCATATCTTTGATGTAACACGCCGGTGGCTGGCACCCGACGGCGACACCAGCAGGGGAATTGATGGCTACCGCCTCGATGTTGCCGACTTTATCCCCATGGGTTTCTGGCACGATTATCGCAAATTTGTAAAATCAATTAAACCAGATGCTTACCTGGTAAGCGAAATTCAGTGGTGGATGCCCCAAATGATGCCGGCGGCTTTTTATGCCAACGGCGAAGTATTCGACGGCGTGATGTTTTACCATCTTTTTAAACCGGCGCGATATTTCTTCGCCAAAACCAATTTTGGAATCAATGCCACACAATTCGTTGATAGTTTACAACAACAATGGGCAAACATAGCTAAACCTTTCCGGTATACGATGATGAATGTATCGTCAACTCACGATACCCCCCGACTACTCACCTATTTTTATAACAACGGAAAATATAAAGACAAGGAAAAACCAGTTGAAAATCCGGCTTATAAAACCGGAAAACCGGATTCAGAAACGTATAAACGGGTCAGATTATATCTTATTCATCTGTTTACGAATGTCGGTGCTCCGCAAATATGGAACGGCGAAGAAATGGGCATGTGGGGAGCCGACGATCCGGATTGCCGTAAGCCACTCTGGTGGAAAGAATACAAATTTGACCCGGAAACGCGGAATAATATTCAAAAAGGTGAAAAAACTTTTGATACCGTTGGCTTCAACCAGGAACAGCATGATTTTTATAAAAAACTGATCCGCATCCGGAAGGAAAATCCAGTACTAAGCAATGGCAATATTGAATTTCCGGAAACAAAGGAAAAAATGCTCGTATACAGACGATTTGATGGCAATACACAGATTTTTGTGATTTTCAACCTCGAAAACAAATTGAAAACATTTGAACTTCCCTGGAATGGCAAATATATCAATTTGCTCGACAATGCCATTGTCCATGGTAAAAAAATAACGCTAAAGCCATTAACGGCTATGATTATTAAAAAAGTTAAAAATCGTTGAAGGTTATAACTTGGATTGACTCAAAGTCCTTTCAAAGTCGTTGCAAATTCCTTTACTGTTTTTACAGATTGATGTTTAATGGAAGATGAATCGAATTTGCATCGAATTTGCATCGAATGGGCGATCCTAAAACGGAGTGAATAATCAGTCGATTAAAAAATAAAACCCCTGAATATCAGGGGCTTTAATAAGTACCCGGGGCGGGACTACCGATATTGGTTCAATACACCCCTTTTTGTCGTACTTTTATTGAATATCAGCACTAATGTTTTTTTATTGGGACGGTTCCAGCCCTTTTGTCCCATTTATTCGTTCCCCTGTGCGTTCCCCTATTATTTTTACATTATCTTTGGCGAAAATTTAGAGTATGCAAATCAAATTTTTTCTAAAGGACAAAAATTCCGAACAGACTTCCATCGTTGCGATTATTCGGAATAAGGGGCAGCGTTATAAAATTTACACGGTTGATAAAGTAAAAACGCTATACTGGAACCCGAATACCTATCGTTGCCGGCTTCAAAGGGAATATCTGGAAGCAAAATATATCAATGAGCAGCTGGATGAATGGGAAAAATTATACAACGAAGCCCTCAATTATTTTAATCGTGAACTTATCATACCGGATAACAAAGCATTCAGGGCAAAGGTGGAAGAGTTGCTAAGTCAGAAGAAAAAAGATGCTGGCTTTGCTGAACCGGAATCCGAGATACTATATTTCACCGATTATATTGAACAATTTATAAAAGACGTTGAGCGAAAACCAAATACTTTGAAAAGGTATGTTACAACGCTAAACCTGCTGAAACGATACGAAGGAAAGAAGAAACTTCGATTCGAGGATATAGACATGAAATTTTACAACAGCTTTCAAAAATGGATGAATCATCAGGGCTATTCTGTTAACTATTTTGGTGATCTGATAAAAAATATTAAAGTTTTCCTAAATGCTGCTGCCGAGGATCATCTAAACAATAATACCGAATATCTTTCAAAGAAATTCAAAACAGTAGACGAGGAAACCGACGCCATTTATTTAACTGTTGACGAACTTATACAAATGAACAGGCTGGTTATTGACGAGAAACTCATTTTGGCGGGCTGTGGCGGCGATATACTCAAAGTTAAAGGAAACCTTCATCGGAAGATTGAAAGTTTAACGGATGCACGGGATCGATTTCTGATAGGTGCGTTCACGGCTATGCGTTTTTCAGATTACGGCAACATAGATGGACTTAAGTCAACCGATGATTTTATTTCTAAGCGAACGGAAAAAACCGGTACTAAGGTTGTCATCCCGATGCACCATGTAATCAGGGAAATTTTAGAACGACGAAATAACCAACTTCCCCGCCCGGTAACTAATCAGAAATTAAACGATAGTTTAAAAGAACTTGGAAGGCTGGCTGGGATTGACGAGAACGTTGATATAACCATGACCAAAGGAGGTGTGCGAGTTACCGAAACATTTAAAAAGTGGGAGCTAATCACTACTCACACGGCAAGACGTTCCGGCTGTACCAACATGTACCTGGCGGGTATTGATGCCATTGCTATCATGGGATTCAGTGGCCACCGGACAGTTAAAAGTTTTATGAAATACATCCGTGTTAAGCAGGAACAGAATGCAATCCGGCTTAAGGATCATGACTTTTTTAAAAAATTAAATTTGTGATTTCTTAATTTATTATATGAAAGTTATATGTATGGCTGAAAAATTAAAGTATTTTCAAAAAAAATGTCCTGTTATTCACGCAATAAACAGGACAAATGTATTATATTTGCAAAAAAATATCTGAATGAAAGTATCTGAAAACATTGCAAATATAATAGATAGACTTCCTGCTGACTATATTTTCACCTATAGCGATTTTGATATGGCGGTGAGTAATAAAGATGCTATTGTAAAAGCATTGAACAGACTGGTTGCCTCCGGGAAAATAAACAAACTTTCAAAGGGTAGGTTTTATAAACCTCGCAAAACCCAATTCGGAACCTTACAGCCATCTATATATCAGATTGCAAAAGATTTTTTAGAACAAAACGGTGAACTTGTCGGATATTTCACCGGCTATTCTGCCTACAATAGTTTGGGATTGACCACACAGATTCCTGCCGCACTACAAATTGGCACAAACAAGTACCGTAGAGCCATTAAACGAGGACTATACAATATCTCATTTATCGTTCAGCCCAATAAAATTACAAAAAAGAATGTTGAACTGTTACGTATTTTAGATGCAATCCGCTTTATCAAAGAGATCCCTGCTGCTACACCCGATGAAGCTTGCAGCCGATTAATATCTATCATTAGCCAATTGCCTGAAACAAAAATAAAAATGCTGG
>Ga0268360_1000237_pt1 | contig 113146 bp, 85 predicted proteins | sample BioMet11_FD_192465 | JGI IMG/M metagenome (GOLD analysis project Ga0268360, IMG submission 192465) | Sewage microbial communities from Oakland, California, United States - Biofuel 11 (Illumina Assembly) | ecosystem: Engineered > Wastewater > Sewage > Unclassified | place: USA: California... | reverse complement strand
TTTTCATTTGCAAACATTTTTAGTTGGGATTTATCCTATGGTATGAGAAACGTAAATAAAAATTCCAATCACATTGGTAAGGAATTATTTATTTCAAACTACTTAAACTCTATCACAAACAATGCTTATGAAATGAAACAACTTGAAATTTTCAATGAAATTAATTCTTACTAATTTTACTACAATGAAAACAAATAAAGTAATCTACTCCCTGGACATTGGAGATATTCAGGAAGTATCCAATCAGGAATTAGGAAGGGACTTATCTCCCGATGAAATTGAAAAAGTAATAGAACCCATCGCCGAAAAAATCAAATGGTATGATGCCATTGCCGATGCTATTGCCGAAAATATTACCTCGGAAGAGGATTTGTAAAAAAATCAGAAAGACCGGACTAACCGGCCAGGTTTAATTTAATTCCATAAATAATTATGAATGCAACAGCTTATCTCTTTATCATCGTATTTGTAATCTTTTTATTCGTTGCCCTTCAGTTTTTATATAAAACAAACGAGGCCTTTAAAAAATTTCAGGAATCCATCTATCCATTACTCTTGCTACTCATTCTACTCGTTATTTTCGGGTATGATCTTTTTCAGGCGAATACCCAACAAAAAATGGATCGGGTGCAATTAATGGCCTATTTAATTCTTGTTGGATATTTCTTCGGTAGTGTAGTCCAATATTTAAGGCGCAGAAAGCAGAAGGCAGTAGGCGGTAGGTAGTGAGCGGATAAATTCTATGTGCCCTAATGTGCCTATTGTGGTTCAGAAAAAGGAGTAGGTAGTAAGGAGTAGGCAGAAAGCAGGGACTGGAAATAAGAGTTAAAATAAGTTCTATGTGCCCTAATGTGCCTAATGTGGTTCGGGAAAAATCGTAAGGCTCCTTCCCAACAACTTCAGGCACTCCAAACTTTAGCTCACTTTAGGCACTTTTATTCCTTCTATCCAAAAAATAATTATCTTCGTACCAAAATTCAACGATTCACCTAAAAACAAACGTTTATGATTAAAAAACTCATTCCTGCCGTGATTTTTGCAGCATTAATCATGGTTACCGGCGCATGCGATTCAAAAAAGAAACCCGCTTCCGCCACTAAAAACGATACGGCTATGCAACAAAAACTCGACGAATTTGCTACCGTCAAACTGACCACCGACCTGAGCAAACTCAGCGTAAAGGAAAAACAAATGATTCCTATCCTTATCGAAGTGGCCCAACTGATGGACGACATCTTCTGGGAACAAACCTTAGGCAACAAACAGGCTTTCCTCGACAGCATCAAGGACGAAGCTACACGCCGCTTTGCCGAAATCAACTACGGTCCCTGGGAACGTCTCGGCAACAACGCGCCCTTTATTTCTTCCTTTGGCGAAAAACCTAAAGGAGCCAACTTCTATCCTGCCGACATGACCAAGGAAGAATTTGAAAAATTCGGCGACAAAAACAAAACCAGTCAGTATACCCTTATCCGCCGCAACGATGATAAATCGCTGAAATGTGTATGGTATCACGAAGCCTATAAGGAAAAAACGCAGAAAGCTGCCGCTCTGCTCCAGAAAGCCGCCCTGCTTGCCGAAGATCCGGGTCTTAAAAATTACCTCAACCTGCGCGCCCAGGCCCTGCTCACCGACGATTACTTTGCCAGCGACATGGCATGGATGGATATGAAAAATAATACCCTCGACTTTGTAGTCGGTCCCATCGAAAACTACGAGGATGAACTCTTCGGCTATAAAACTGCCCATGAAGCTGCCCTGTTGGTAAAGGATAAGGATTGGAGTCTGAAGTTAGCCAAATATTCAGCTATGCTTCCCGAACTGCAAACCCAGCTTCCGGTGGATGCCAAATACAAAAAGGAAAAACCAGGTTCCAATTCCGATCTTAATGCCTACGACATCATTTATTATGCCGGCAACAGCAATTGCGGAGGCAAAACCATTGCCATCAACCTGCCCAACGACGAGAAGGTTCAGTTGAAAAAAGGCTCACGCCGTCTTCAGCTTAAAAATGCCATGAAAGCCAAATTCGACAACATCCTCCAGCCCATTGCCAAGGTTCTCTGCGACCCGTCCCAGCTTAAAAACATCACTTTTGATGCCTTTTTCTCCAATGTGATGTTCCACGAAGTGGCTCATGGGCTGGGTATCAAAAATACCGTTACCGGAAAAGGAACCGTTCGTACAGCCCTCAAGGAAAAATTTTCCGCCTTTGAAGAAGCCAAAGCCGACATCCTCGGACTATTCATGGTTAGCAAACTGATCGAAAAAGGGGACCTGAAAAATATAAGCGTTGACGACGCTTACGTTACCTATATGATGGGCATTATCCGTTCGGTTCGTTTCGGCGCTGGCGATGCTCATGGTAAGGCAAACATGATGTGTTTTAACTTTTTTGAAGATAAAGGCGCTTTTACCCGTAATGCCGATGGGACATATAAAGTGGATATGGTAAAAACCAAAAAAGCCGCCGATGAATGGTCGGCGCTTATCCTTAAGTTTGAAGGCGAAGGCGATTATGCCGGTGCTTCCAAATATCTCGAAGCAAACAGTATCGTGCGTCCGGCATTAAAATCGGACATCGGCAAACTGAAAACTGCCAATATTCCTGTTGACGTCGTCTTTGAACAGGGTGTAAAGACACTTGGTTTATAATAACGTGTAAAAATAATATTTCACCGTTAAAATCAGACGATTTAACGATTAGTATAACACTGTTCGCTTTCTGACCATACATTGGTTTGAAGGCGAACATTTTTTATATATTTTTGCATCCTTGGAGAAAAAAGCCTTTTAGAAAAACAATTGGTTTTTCCTTCATCATTTTTTTGTTTCATTTTAATTTCAAAAAATTAATAATTATCAACTGTTGAAACGAGCATGTTCGTTAAACACAAACACGGATGAAAACCTCACATGCGAGTTCCATCCAACCTTAAATTAAAATTATTTGCGGATGAAAAAATTACTTATTTCAATTGTTTTATCCCTTGCATTGGGTTTTTCGGCATTTTCGTCGAGTCTGCCTGATGAGGGGATGTGGCTGCCTATGTTGGTAGAGCGGCTTAATTATGTCGACATGCAGAAGATGGGCTTACATCTTACTGCCGATGAGTTGTACAGTATTAACCACAGCAGTCTTAAAGATGCTATTGTTGGTTTGGCAAACGGAAGTGCACCGAATGGTTATTTCTGTACCTCCGAAGTAGTCTCCGGAAAAGGATTGTTGTTTACCAATCATCACTGCGGATTTGGTTCCATACAGGAACACAGCTCGGTGGATCACGATTATCTTACCGAAGGCTTCTGGGCAACCAAATACGAAGAAGAACTGCCCAACGAAGGCATGACGGCCTCTTTCCTCGTACGCATGGAAGATGTTACCCAACAAGTATTGGGTGGATTAGATCCAAAGTTGAGCGAAGCCGACCGTACTACCGAAATCAAAAAAATTACGTCCAAACTGAAAAAAGATGCTACGGAAGATGGAAAGTATGAAGTGGCTCTTAAAAGTTTTTTCAGCGGAAACGAATATTATATGTTCGTTTACCGGACTTACAAAGATGTTCGTTTGGTAGGCGCTCCTCCTTCGTCCATTGGCAAATTTGGAGGCGATACCGATAACTGGATGTGGCCCCGTCAAACCGGCGACTTCAGCATCCTTCGTATCTATGCTTCAGCCGATGGTTCGCCTGCCGCATATTCAAAGGACAATGTTCCCCTGCAAACGCAATATCATCTGCCCATTAGTCTTAAAGGCGTTACTAAAGACGATTTTACCATGATTTGGGGATATCCGGGAAGCACCGAACGTTTTCTTACCTCTTACGGTATCAGTTTTAATGTGGAAAAATCCCAGCCAGCCCTCGTGAAAATATGGGGAAAGCAGTTGGAAACATGGAAAGCCGATATGGATGCCAGTGATGCTATCCGCATCAAATATTCATCAAAATATTTCGGCATTTCTAATGGCTGGAAAAACTATATCGGACAAATACGCGGACTTAAAAAACTAAAGGTTGCCGATAAAAAACGTCAGATTGAAACCGATTTTATGGCCTGGGTAAATGCCGACCCCAAACGGGTGGAAAAATACGGAAACTGTCTCAAAGATATTGAAGCGGCTTATCAGGACATGTCGCAGGATGTGATTCCTCTTTATTATGCCGCTCTGGCAGGAATGAATGGCGCTGAAATATTCGGCCTTGCCCAGGAATATAACGTGCTGCATGGGCTATTGGAAAAAAGTTCAAAGGACAAAAAAGATGTCATCAAATCGACCATCGACGGCTTACGCGAATCGGCTAAAGCCCATTTTAAAGATTATAACATGTCCACCGATCAAAAGACCCTTGCCGTCCTTTTCAAACTTTATTATACCGACGTGCCCAAAGACCAGCTTCCGGCTTTCTTTGCCATGATAGAAAAGAAATACAAAGGTAATTTCGATAAGTTTGCCGCCGATTTGTATGCAAAATCAATCTTTGCCAACGAAACCAGCCTGAATGCTTTCCTTGATGAACCAAGCTATAAAAAATTGGACAAAGATCTGGCATATAAAATAATGAATCAACTTTTGGAATTCCAGATGAAATATTCTTCGGCATACCGTCAGGGAATAAGTAAAATGAGCAGCGCCGAACGTTTATTCGTTGCTGGACTTCGCGAAATGAATCCCAACAAGGTTTATTATCCCGATGCCAATTCAAGCATGCGTATGAGCTACGGTAAAGTTTTGGATTACTATCCTGCCGACGCCGTACATTACGATTATGTTACTCACCTCAGCGGTGTGATGCAGAAAGAGGATCCGACCAACGAAGAGTTCATCGTTCCCCAGAAACTGAAAGATCTTTATCAAAAAAAGGATTTCGGACGTTATGGCTCCAACGGCGATTTAGTAACTTGCTTTTTGACCACTAATGATATTACCGGTGGAAACTCGGGAAGCCCCGTTATCAATGCCGACGGCCAGCTTATCGGTTTGGCTTTCGACGGAAACTGGGAAGCCATGAGTGGCGACATCGCTTTTGAACCTGAACTGCAACGTACCATCTGCGTTGACATTCGCTACGTGCTTTTTGTTATTGACAAATATGCCAATGCTCAGAACATCATGAGCGAATTAGATGTAAAAGAATAAGAACAAACAATATAAAAGTAAAGCCCCTGTTAAACTTCTAAAGTTTACAGGGGCTTTTCTTTTAGAAACACAATAAAAAAAGGGGCTCATTGAGTCCCTTTTTTTAAATTAAATCGCTTTAATTACTTTTTCTTAGGTTCTTCAGCTTTTTTTGTTGCAGGAGCTTTCTTAGGTTCTGCTTTTACTGCTGGGGTTTCGGTAGCATTGTCAGCTTTCTTAACTTCAGCTTTTTTTACACCTTTTTTGTGTTTTTTAACAGCTTTTTTAGCATCTTTTGTAGGAGTTGCTTTCTGATCTGTTGCTGCAGGAGCTACTTCTGTTTTAGCTTCTTTTTTCTGAGTTACTTTTTTCTCAGTAGTTGCTTTCTTTTCTTCTTTTTTAACCGGAGTTTGTGCATAAACTTGGCTAAACGAAATGCCGGCAATTAATAAGATTGCTGTGGCAAAAATTTTAACACTTTTCATTTTTTTAAAAATTTAGGTTATTGTTGTATTTTTTTAACGGCACAAAATTACGTTGTTAAAATGCAGGAAAATTCTTTTTATCGTTAAATATTGTTAATGCGATTTTATTTTATCCTGTTCATTATTAAAGTACTATAGCTTTTCTGCCGTATATCCTTCATTTTTTAGTAAATTTTTAATGAGGTCTTCCGAGATTTTTTCGCCAGAAACGGTAAGAACCTTATCGGAATTTGCAATATCGACATCCCATTTTTCTATGGTTGCTTCAGCGTTCAAAAATGGGGTAACCTTTGCAATGCAACCGTCGCATTTAATGTTTGTTTTGAATTTTAATGTTGTCATAAAAATGATATTATTTTCCAGTCTAACTTTAGGATAAAACAAAAAGAAACCAGTTAAGTTCAAACTCCTTTTTAATTATTCGTTTATCAATAGTTTAGCTAACAACCAATTTCCGAATCGGGTTGCCATTGGCCGTTTGAATAACCACTGTATAAACGCATTCTCCTGTTTCGCAAATTTATTACTTTTTTTCAAAATGAAAATCCGTTCGACAAAAATAGGATAATTCTATTACCTTTGCATGCTCAATCCGGGCCCCGTAGTTCAGCTGAATAGAATGTCAGATTCCGGTTCTGAAGGTCGGGGGTTTGAATCCCCCCGGGGTCACAAAAAAAGGATAATCGCTTATGATTATCCTTTTTTAGTTTATGAGCATCCGCCGCAAGCGTCTTTTATCCTGTTTTTATTATTGGAAGCTTGACTGTATATTTGATAAATTTTTCTTACAAAATTGCTTCTTGTACGGAGCTACAAAATTCTTAATTGCTATTCAATCTCATTCTTTCCAAAGGACGTTATTAGGAAAAAGTCTAACGGCATTTGGGGATTTAAATCTCTTTGTTTTGCAATTTGATCAATTCCAACCAATTTTCTGAATTGGAAATAATTCCGGCAATCGACTTCAGCGGATGTCCAAAAAGTTGTTTCGATACGGGAATGTTTGCAATCATAACCGGTAAAATGCTAAATGCTAACGAAACGGCAATATATATGTTGCGGAATCCTTTACGGAAAAGAAAAGTCCTGACTATTGGATTTCGCAACTCAATGCTTAGAGCCGAAAAACTGACGACGATTAGAATAGCCCGGACATTCATTTCCAAACCGATGAGAAGTCCGCCCGTGAAATCGCCGGATTTCCAGAAAATAGCGGCCAGTAGCGTAACAATAACCAACTGAAGCCAAAAAATGGGCTTCTTAAGCCGGTGAAGGATGTTCCGGTAATAATAACTGCAAAATCCGGTATAAACGGCAACTAAACAGCTTCCGGCATAGAAATTAACCAGATTGAGGATTGTAAGTCCAACCGGTATGATCAAAAGTTGCAGCAGCAACATCGTTAAACTGAATTTCCGTTCGGTATTCAGATTAAACAATTCACGATTGGAAACGTCCTCTGGCATAAGATTGGCGACTCCGGCTTTTAAATGCCGGCTTTTCCTGCCAATAAGATAACCGGCTAATGCCGCCAACATTCCAATAACGATATAAATTCCGATTAACAGATCCACCAGTATCCAGGCATCGGCATGGTGAAGATGGATTTGCTTGGCTGCAAAATAAAAGATGTTTAGGTAAATTTTAAGGAGGTTGAAGCCATACAGGATAAATAATCCGAAAATTTTGTGAAAAAGGGCGCTGAGTACGCTTAATGCACCGCCGAGGAGGAAAGCAAAAAGATTTTTTCCGAATATCCGGATGGCTGCTTCGAGCAAAAAGGTTTCCAGCATAATGCCGATCATTGGACCAAAGATGACTGAACTTGGCGAAAGCGATTTCATCAGTGCACAGATGACACCAGCACGCCAGATCAAACCCCTGACTGGCCAAATTTGAAAAAAAGCGATGAGAATAATGGTACCGAATGAAGCAAGGATGGATCCGGCAAATGGTATCCGAAGATTGTGCAGAAAGCTTCCGATAATAATCTCTACCGACGCCCATAAACCGCCTACCACTGCGGCCTTGATCCAGGCTTCGGATAAAAGGGATTCTTTTTGTGGTTCGTTATGCATATTAAAAAACAGGAAGCAGATTAAACAAATAAATACTGTGATTTTTTAATAGCGCAAAGCTATCGTATTTGTATCATTCCTGTGCCTGGTTTAGCTTATTTAATGTGTTAATATTTTAAAATAATTCTTTACGATCAAAAAACAGCGCGGGAGAGACGGGTAAGACGTTAACAGACGTCTCATTAAGAATATTAAGCATTTTATACTGATACTTTTGGATCAGATTTTCCAGAACAGACGCCATTTCTTTATGATAAGATCCGTATAACGATTCATAAAGTCCATTATCGTACGATTACGGAACGACAGCCATATAACCGTCGCTTCCGGAAATCAGATAGTTCAATATCTCCACCGAAACAAACGGCATATCACAACCAAGAACAATATTCTTTTCCCGATAAGGAATGGTAAAGGCAAATATAAATGCAGCCAATAGAATTTATTTCGGGAATCTGATTGCGGTAAACCGGAAAGCTCAATGTATCGTATTCCGGGTTATTGGCGCTGATGATTATCGAATGACAAATGCCGCCGAAGTTCTCGGCGGCATAATCTATCAGGCGTTTGCCTCTGAATAAACATAAACCTTTATTTTCGATGCCCATCCTTCTGCTTTTTTTCTCCGGCTAAGATGATGCCGGTGAGGCCGGATGTATCCATCGGCTAATCTTCTATAATTGCCTTTACGCCGGGCAAAACTTTGCCTTCTATATATTCGAGCATGGCGCCGCCACCGGTGGAAACGTAACTTACTTTTTTTCCTAAATGATATTTGTTGATTGCCGATACCGAATCGCCGCCGCCCACTAAGGAATAAGCCCCTTTTTCGGTGGCTTTGGCTATGGAAAGGGCAATTTCCTTGGTTCCGGTTTCAAAATTGCTCATTTCGAATACGCCCATGGGTCCGTTCCATAAAATTGTTTTCGATTGGGCAATTACTCCGTCGAATAGTTTAATGGTTTCGGCACCGATATCGAGTCCCATCCATCCGTCGGGAATCTCATCGCCTTTTGCCGGTTTCTTTTCGGCATTGTTATCAAAAGCATTGGCAATAATGGCATCTACCGGAAGATAAATAGTAACACCTTTTTTCTTGGCTTCTTCCAAAGTGGTTTTAGCTAATTCAAGAAAATCGTTTTCTACAAGGGAATTTCCTACTTTTCCGCCCATGGCTTTGATAAACGTAAACGTCATGCCACCACCGATAATCAGATTGTCCACTTTATCCATCAGGTGATTGATGATTTGTATTTTACTCGAAACTTTAGCGCCGCCCAAAATAGCTGTAAACGGATGATGGGTATCATCAAGTACTTTTTTCAACGCTTTTACTTCGTTTTCCATCAAATAGCCAAACATTTTATCGTTGGGGAAAAATTGGGCAATAATTGCCGTGGAAGCATGGGCGCGGTGAGCCGTGCCAAAGGCATCGTTCACATAACAGTCGCCCAAAGCGGCTAATTTCTTGCTGAATTCCACATCACCTTTTTCTTCTTCTTTATAAAAACGGAGATTTTCGAGCAACAATACTTCACCGGCTTTTAAACCGGCCGAAAGTTGAACAGCTTGTTTACCGATGCAGTCGTCGGCAAACTGAATGGGAACACCAAGGCTTTTGGATAGATAAGCTACGATATGCCGGAGCGAAAATTTATCTTCGGGACCGGTTTTGGGCCGTCCCAGATGCGACATCAGGATAACCGAACCGCCGGAGGATAAAATCTTTTTAACTGTAGGAACCGCCGCATCAATGCGGGTTGTATCGGTAATGGCAAGGTTACCGTCGAGTGGAACATTAAAATCAACACGGATTAATACGTGTTTGCCGCTAAAATTATACGTGTCTATTGTTTTCATTTTCTTTTATGTTTTAAAATAGTTATGCTATAATACAAAAGTACAAAAAAAATTAATGATGGAAAAAATTATAAATCTGAATTCGGGATAATGTCTTATGCCAATTGTTGGATTATAGAGATTATTGCCGTTGATTTTAATCAACGATTTATAAAAATTAACAAGTTCGGGGCTTTAGCCACAATTTTTTTTCTTAAGGTTTTTTATTCCCCCCTTTGTGCAATCCTTTGCGCTCCTACTATTATTTTTTTAAGTATCTATATCAAAAATTTACACGAAGTTTTGCACAAATTTGCATAATATAGAACGAAATCGAAAAAATAATTTCTAATTATACTCTATGAATCAGTTTGAGGATTGCATAATTTTTACACTTCAAATTAAGACTCTTATCCCGGACTCTTTCCTTAGAAATCAGATATCAGGCAGGGGAGGCAAAGCGTTATTTTTTTGAAAAGAAGCATCTATCCAAAAAAAAGGACGTTTATTTTTCGGAAAGTAACGTCTGTTTTTCGGAAAGTAACGTCTATTTTCAAAAAAGGACGTCTGTTTTTGGAAAAGTAACGTTTGTTTTGAAAAAATAAACGTCTATTTTTTGTAGAGTAACGTCTATTCTCAAAAAAGGACGTCTCTTTTTCGGAAAGTAACGTCTATTTTCAAAAAAGGACGTCTGTTTTTGGAAAAGTAACGTTTGTTTTAGAAAAATAAACGTCTATTTTTTGTAAAGTAACGTCTATTTTCAAAAAAGGACGTCTGTTTTGGAAAAAGTAACGCTTGTTTTGGAAAAATAAACGTCTCTTTTTTAAAATAAACGTCTTTTCAGTAAGAATAAGCGTCTGTATGATATATCCGTATTTAAAATGAACTCATGTTATGAGTGTTCAAAAAATTTGTTCTTTATTTTACAATAACCCTATGCATTTTAGTTACTCCAAACGCTATGCACTGATTTGTTTTACGTCTGTTTATAGAAAAAGGACGTTGATTTATAAAAAACAAACGTCCTTTTTCCCAATTATTATACATTCTGCGGTTTATCCGCCTGAAAGTTATTTTATAAAAGCTATTTATGTACCTTCCGGATGAATTCTTCCACTTCGGGAACTCCGCCCTGGTAAATCAGGTATCCGTTATACGGTTCGCGTTCGGTAATTTCGCCGTTGACGGGCGTAAGCATCATCCGGCGTACTTCTTCGGGGTCGTTGGTTTGTCCCAAAACCCAGCCTAACTTAATATATGCCACTTCGGGGAGCATATTTTCGGCGGGGATGATTCCTTTGGCCATCAGGTCGCGGCCGGTATCGTAAACAAACATGTGGACATATCCCCACAGGGTTTGAACCGTCATAAAGATATGCACGCCTTTTTTAACGGCGCGTTCAATAGCGGGATAAATGGGCTTGTTCACGTGTCCCAGACCCGTTCCGGCTATTATTATGCCTTTATATCCATTGTCAACCAGCGAATCAATAATATCTGGTTTCATGTTTGGATAATAATAAACAATGGTAACCATTTCCTCGAAATAAGGTTTGATGGTAACATTGCGGTCGTTGCGGCGATGGTTATATTCCGTCTTGATGGGCTTAACACCGGCACGGGTAACGGTAGCTAATGGCGTATCGCCTATGGTACGGAAAGTAGAGCGGTAGGAAGAGTGCATCTTGCGAACGCGGGTTCCGCGATGGAGAAAAGCATATTCGTCGCTGGTAGGTCCGAACATACAAATCATCACTTCGGCAATGTCGCCACGACCGGCAGCCGTGGTGGCGTGCATCAGATTAAGTGCAGCATCGGAACTGGGACGGTCGCTCGAACGTTGCGATCCGACAAGGATGATCGGGATGGGCGGGTTTTGAACCATGAACGTCAAAGCGGCAGCAGTATGATGCAAGGTGTCGGTTCCATGACCGATAACGATGCCTTCGATGCCATTTTCAATTTCTTTGCCGATGGCAATGGCTAATTTTTTGTATTGTTCCGGTCCCATGTTTTCGCTGAACACGGCAAACACCTTTTCGGTGGTCAGGTTGCAGATTTCGGCTAATTCGGGAACGGCTCCATAAAGTTCACCGGGCGAAAAGGCAGGAATAACGGCTCCGGTACGGTAATCAAGACGGGAAGCGATGGTTCCTCCGGTTCCGATAAGCTTAACCTTTGGCAAACCGGCAGTATACGGGAATTCCTTTTCGGGAATCTTGTAATTTGCCTTTTTGTAACCGGTTTCCTTCATTGTGGTTATGGTTTCTATATCCAGACCAATGTTGTAGCCTGTCGGAATTTTCATCACGATGTGCAGGTCGTCGTCGTTTTCGGAACGCGGCAAGATGGTTCCGCTAAAACTACCGCGGGTAGTATCCACTACAGCCTGACCCCATACCCGTACATTATATTTTTTAAGCACTTCCAATGCCCGTCCTTTATATCCCTGAAAAATATCTTCACTCATTTCGATTGACGATTTTTGATTTTTGATTGACAATTTTAGTTTATAAATTCTTTAAGTTCTTTCATGCTGATATTACCTACGGCTATCCTTCTCAACTCGCCCATGATCCAGCTTTTTTCATGTTCTTCCTGTTTAGAAATGCGGATTTCGGCAAACTTCTTTTTCAGGAAAGGAATCTTGGCAATGATTTCTTCTTTAGGCATCTTTTTGAAGTTGATACTGACGAGCACCGATTCAAAATCCATTTTTGGATGCAGATAAATAACGGGCAACATTTTTTTGGCTAATTCAAGGTCGAGTTTATTATCCAATAAATAGCTAAACATCTCGAGGATGATTTTATGGTTGAACTCGGCAGCCGGCGTATAATGTCCTTCAACAAACTTAAGGGTATGACCAAAGAATGTTCCGACAAAAACAGGATTAATTCCTGATTCGTTAATGATTTTTTCGATTAACGGGTAAAAATTCTTTTTAAGAATGTAAGTATAGGTATCTTCGGGTATGTTCCATTGAGCCAATTGACGGTTACGGTCGATGACCTCCGTTGGGATCGTTTTCTTTAGTTCTTCAATATAACTATTTTCCAACGGAATGGGAGCAGAATCGGTATCGGGATACATACGGTCGGCGCCCGGAAGCACTCTTTCGAAAATCGTAATACCGTCCTTTAATGATTTACGGGTCTCTTTGGGAACGCCTTCAAATGCCATACGGCAACGTTCTTCTATGGTTTCGAGAGCCGTTTTTACGTCTTCTTCCGGTCCCCAGAAAATAACCTGAGCATCGTTTTCTCCGGCATTAAGTTCCGTCCTGATTTTTGTCATTTCCGTTTCCGAAATTACAGGCTTCAAGGCTTCGGAATGCGTCATATTAGGCAGTTCCAGGCAGGCAACTACTTTTAAACGTTCGGCAAAATCATCGGCAAACATTTTTCCCGGCAGTGTAAAATGGGAAAGGATGCCTTTAAATTCGGGCAGATTAACGGCGATGAGTTTGTATTTCTTGTTGCGGGCTTCCTTCAAAGGCAGATATTTTGAAGAGAATCCGTTATATTCAATGCTGAGGTGGGAAGGTTTCCAGTCTTTGGGACTTTTTACCCGTTGGTTCAGAATATCTTTAATTTTTAATAAAGCCCACTGGCGGAAACATTCATTATGGGTAAGTTCAGTTATCCATTTGATATGCGATACACCTTTTATTTCAATGCGCGTACCTCCTTTACAACTCACGTTTACATCTTCGCGTCCGGCGCCAATTCCGGTACGAACGCGTCCGGTGCTACGGTTGAGAAAACGGATGTAATTACCGGCTTCTTTCACTTCGTCGGGATTTGTACATTCGGGATAAGTAACCGTTTCTATCAAAGGCATACCAAGGCGGTCGGTACGGTAAATGCGGGTATGACCAATATCGGAAACTTCGCGGCAGGCATCTTCTTCGAGGCTGAGCTGGATAAGTCTGACCTTTTTATTTTTTAACGGAATTTCGCCTTCCACACCGATAATAGCTGTCCGCTGAAATCCGGTGGGGATACTTCCGTCAAGATACTGTTTACGGGTGATGTGAACTTCGCCCACGATGTTCAGTTTGGAAAGCAGGGAAATTTCAATGGCATAACCCAGGGCTTCGCGGTCAACCTTAAAAGGAGGAGTATCGTCCACTTCGTAAGTACAGGCCGTTTCGTTTTTGATATGATAAATGATCTTTTTACGAGTCTTGAATTCCATCAGCGCCGTGCCGTCATATTCGCCAAGTTCGCTCAGGGTAGGACGCATGTGCCGGATAATTTCGGCATCCCAGTCGTCGGCTTTCTGAAAAATACCGGCAGGACAATGACAGAAAAGCTTCTTTTTTGTCTTTAACTGCTGGTGAACCTCCAATCCTGACATGAAACCTAATTTATCGTACGTTTCCTGGGTAGCTTTGGCACGGGGAATGTAGCCCACAGCCTTTTTCGTTTGATTATAATTGGATTTGGGATCGAATTTATTTTTTGTTTTCGCTAAAATTGTACCGCTTTGTTTTGACATTTTATTTGAAAATAAATGATTTGCAATTTTTATAAAATGGCTTCAAAAGTATATATTATCTGCCAATATCGAAAGGAAAAGGCGAATTAAATTTTAATTCTGCCGATTACTTTTTAAACAGGCAGTAATTTCCTTGATAGTTGGCCATTGGGAAATGGCAACGGGCAATTTCAGATTAACCGGTTTCGACAGGGAAGAGCAGATATACTAAGCCAGCCTGATTTTTCTGATCTGATATTGCAATACCATCAGTGTGATAAGCGAGGAAATAAAATCAGCAGTGGGTGAAGCGGCCCAAACGCCATGCAAACCCCAAAAATGAGGTAGAATAAGTAATGCCGGAATCAGAAACAACACCTGGCGCGACAAAGAAAGAAAAATGGAAATTTTTGCCTTGCCAATGGATTGGAAAAAGTTAGTGGTTACCATCTGGAAGCCAACAATAGGAAACATCACCATCGAAATTCGCATACCCACCGTAGCCAGATGAATCAACTGCCGGTCGCTGGTAAAGGCATTAGCAAGAAAATGCGGAATGATTTCGGCTAATAAAAACCCAAAAATCGTAACACTGGTTCCGGCTACCAGGGTAGCTTTAAAAACCCGTATCACCCTGTCGAACTGGCGAGCGCCAAAATTATATCCGGCAATGGGTTGCATTCCCTGGTTAAATCCCAGTACGATCATGGCAAAAAGGCTCCCAATGCTGTTGATAATTCCATAAGCGCCTATGGCAAAATCGCCGCCGTACTTTGCCAGGCTAATATTAATGATGATGGTAACAAGGGTTGCACAGATAAGCATCAGAAAGTTCGACATGCCTATCGAAAAAATATCGCGGAAGATCTGGATTTTGAGCTTAAAATAGCCTTTTGTGAAATGAACATAGCTGCTTTTGCTCATAAAATGAATAAGAACCCAGGTTGTCCCAACGATTTGAGCAAAAACGGTAGCCAAAGCCGCTCCTCGGATTCCCCATTTAAAGGCAAAGATAAATAAAGGTGCAAGCGCCAGGTTGACCCCGACGGTAAGCAACGTAGTGATCATCGCTTTGGTGGGATAGCCGGATGCCCTCATAATATTGTTCAATCCAAAATACAGATGTGTGAAAATATTACCGCACAGTATCACCTGCATAAAATTTCTGGCATAGGGAAGCGTAACTTTACTTGCCCCAAAGGCATATAAAACGTCGTCCAGAAAAATGAACATAACGACAGCGTAAACGATGCTTATGATTATATTCAGGACAAAGGCATTGCAAAGAAAAGCCGTAGCACTTTCGCGGTTGCGCTGGCCAAGCCGGATGGAAACCATGGTGGCAGCGCCTACCCCTATCAGCGAACCGAAGGCGGCGGCGAGGTTCATCAGCGGAAAAGTCAACGCCAGTCCCGAAATAGCCATCGGGCCAACGCCATGACCGATAAAAATACGGTCGATGATGTTGTAAAGCGAAGAAGCAGCCGTAGCAATGATAGCCGGGATGGAATATTTCATCAGCAACCTGCCAATCTTTTCGGTTCCTAATATATTGGGATTGTTATTATCCGGCATATTTTTCTTTTTCCTTTTTCAAAGGTGCAAAGGTCGTTAAAATAATAGCATTAATGAAGAGAAGGTAATTTTAGATTTAACGATTGTAGATTTCAGATTGGTAAATCAACTTCAAACAGGACAATTAATGATTGTTAAATGCTGTTTGGCAAATTGTGCTTTCAGATTTGGTTTTAATTCCCGAATCATAGGCATAAAAAATTTCGTTATCTTTGTACTTTCGACTAAGAAAACGGTGTTATGACTACTATCGAAAAACAAATCATTTACTGGCAATCAACCGCCGAAAGCGATTTTGAAACCGCCGAAATACTTATCAATAACCAAAAGTATGTTCAGGGGCTGTTCTTTTGTCATTTGTGTATTGAAAAAATGTTAAAAGCTCATGTTGTAAGAGCAACCGGGGAAATTCCTCCCAAATCGCATGATTTACCTTACCTGTCGAAAAAATCTTCTCTTGATTTGTCCGAAGATAATTTGAATTTTCTGCAAATTCTGATGGTATATCAACTCGAAGGAAGATATCCCGAGTATTATCCTAAAAGCCCTTCACAAGAAAAAATAAAAAAGAGTACCTTTGTAAAACTAAAGATTTGATGGTATGTCTCGCGAAGATGTTATTGGCTTAATCAAAAAATATTTGCATCAACTGGAAAAAAATGGAATTCCGGTTTATAAGGCCTATTTATATGGTAGTTATGCCCGTAACGATGCAAAAGAAGAAAGCGATATTGACGTGATGATAATTTCAGACCTGTTCGATGATTGCGATGATACTGTTTTAGCTAAACCCTGGTCATTGAATTTGCGCGTGGATCATCGGATTGAACCCTACATTGTCGGAAAAAAAAGATTTTTTACCGACGACATTTCACCCATACTCGAAATTGTCCGTCGCGAAGGCATTGAGATAACCTTATAAAAATCTTCCTGACATCCTCCTGCACACAACAATGTTAAATGCTGATTAGCGATTAAACCTGACAGCGTACGAAGTTCCTGTCAGCGTTTAAACTTAGCCATTAGCTTTTAGCCGTTAGCTGTTGGCCAATTGCTAATAGCTAACAGCCAATAGCCAACTATCACTTTCCGCTTTGAAAAACCTGACAACATTTAAATAAATAAAACTTCAGAAGCTAATTTCAGATTAACCGATTTCAGATTTCAGATTGGGGAAGGGGATTTCAGATTAACCGATTTCAGATTTCAGATTGGGGAAGGGGATTTCAGATTAAATGATTTCAGATTTCAGATTGGGGAGTTTAATCATAAATTCACCGATTTTATTATTCCAAAGGGGTATTCCAACGTTAAATTCACCGGTTTTATTATTGCAATGGGGTATTGCAACATTAAATTCCTCGATTTTATCATTCCAAAGGGGTATTGTAACATTGAAATCACCGGTTTTATCATTCCAAAGGGGTATTGCAACATTAAATTCGACGATTTTGTCATTGTAAAGGGGTATTCCAATGTTTAACTCCACGATTTCATCTTTCAAATGGGGGACTTCCATAACGAAACCGCCGATTTTATCATTCCAATGGGGGTAATGATGAAATTTTTATCAAGAAATAATTTTTTTTGGCATAGCTGATTATTTTGTACTTTTGTAACAACCCGCTGATGTTAAATTTTAAAATATAGAATTATGACAAAAAAAGGGATTAGGGTAATCATACCCGTAAACATTCAGCAAAAGTTGGCGCTTGCCGGAAGAATTTATGACAAGAATACTGCCGACGGTGCAAATTCGCCGCTCAATTCGTTGGCCGATCACCACTGGGAAACTACAGGTCCCAAAGTAAAAACCTGTCTCGATCTGCACAACAAAGGCGAGGAATACCGCCGTTTGATGGAAGAAGCCTACCGCGACCGCGATGCCTTGCTGGTAGAAATTGATGGCATCATCAAGAGTAGCCGCGACCTGCTGTTGGGTGTTTACAGCAATACCCCCAAGCGATTGGGAGAATGGGGATTTAACGTGGACGACAGCCCGCGCAGCAATCCAGAACCGCCACAAGCATAGGCTAAACTAATGCATAGTTGGGCTAAACTAAACTTCGCCGGGGTTTGGTAAGGGATGGTTATTGCCTATAAAAAATAAAGTATATTTGTTTTTCCATTAATTTTAGTAAAATAAATTAATTTACGTAGCAAGATATCGTGCCTTTAAAAAAAGCGACTATAAAAATTTAGAAAAACCGGATATGAATTATAACGTGCCATTTCTTCCACCTGACAAAGATTTAGAAACGATAGCTGTACTAAAGAAGCTTCCAAATGCACATCGTTTTCTTGCAGAACTGAAAGGAAAAGCCGCTACCATTCCTAATGAGAGTATTTTAATTAATACTCTTGTATTACAGGAAGCAAAAGACAGTTCTGCCATCGAAAATATCATTACAACTCATGATGAATTATATAAAGCACAACTTTTCGAAAGTTTTTTTCAGAATATGGCAACAAAGGAGGTTAGTAACTATGCTGAAGCACTAAAACATGGTTTTAACCTGGTACGCACAAATAAAATCTTAACCAATAACCACATTATTGAAATTCAGAAAATACTTGAGAAAAATGATGCCGGTTTCCGAAAGGTTCCAGGGACGGCTTTAGTAAATGAGTCTACCGGAGAAACAGTTTATACTCCACCACAGGATTACGAAACAATTGTAACGTTGATGGATAATTTCGCTGAATTTCTTAATGATAATGATAAATACAATGTTGATCCTTTAATAAAAATGGCTATACTTCATTATCAATTTGAAACAATACATCCATTTTACGATGGGAATGGCCGTACCGGACGCATTATTAATATCCTTTACCTGGTATTAAACAATTTGCTCGACTTACCAATTCTGTATCTTAGCCGATATATTATAAATCACAAGAGTGATTATTACCGTCTATTGCAAAATGTACGTATAACCGGTGAATGGGAAGACTGGATTCTTTATATAGTTACTGGTATTGAGCAAACGGCTAAAGAAACGATCGTGCTGATTGAACAAATTCGTAGGCAAATGCAGGAATATAAACATGGCATTCGCAATAAACACCCCAAAATTTATAGTCAGGACTTACTTAATAATCTTTTCCGGCACCCTTATACAAAAATTGAGTTTGTAATGGATGACCTTAGGGTAACCCGGCTTACAGCAACTCGTTATCTTGATTTATTAGTAAATAGTGGGTTTCTGGTGAAAGAAAAGATTGGCCGTAGTAATTTTTATATTAATGTCCCTCTCTTTAATCTTTTCAAAGAAGGTTTTATTAATAACGGTAAAACCCAACCTATTATAACTATTAATCCGTTGCATGAGTAATTTTTATCCATAATGTTTATATCGTGTATAATTTTTTCGAGTTTCTATCCATAACCATTTTGATATGTATAGAAAAATGGGGTTTCCTATACATATCGAACCGAATGGGTAGCTGGGAATTTCAGATTAACCGATTGCAGATTGCAGATTGGGGAAGAGAATTTCAGATTAACCGATTTCAGATTAAACCTGACAGCGTACGAAGTTCCTGTCAGCGTTTAAACTTAGCCATTAGCTTTTAGCCGTTAGCTGTTGGCCAATTGCTAATAGCTAACAGCCAATAGCCAACTATCACTTTCCGCTTTGAAAAACCTGACAACATTTAAATAAATAAAACTTCAGAAGCTAATTTCAGATTAACCGATTGCAGATTGCAGATTGGGGAAGGGATTTCAGATTAACCGATTGCAGATTTCAGATTGGGGAAGGGAATTTCAGATTAACCGATTTCAGATTTCAGATTGGGGAGTTCAATCATAAATTCACCGATTTTATTATTCCGAAGGGGTATTGCAATGTTGAATTTGACGATTTCGTCATTGTAAAGGGGTATTGCAACATTAAATTCGACGGTTTTGTTATTCCAATAGGGTATTGCAACGTTGAAATCACCGATTTTATCATTGCAGGGGAGTATTGCAACATTAAATTCGACGATTTTGTCATTGTAAAGGGGTATTGTAACATTGAAATCACCGGTTTTATCATTCCAAAGGGGTATTGCAACATTAAATTCGACGATTTTGTCATTGTAAAGGGGTATTGCAACGTTAAAACCGGCGATTTTATCATTCCAAGGGGGGTATCCAAATTTAGATTTGACGATTTCAAATTTCAGATTAATACTTCTGCAATCATACTTCCCCAAATTTACTTAAGCAATTACTCCGCTTCCGTAGCAAATCCTTGCCCCATCATCGTAAACCACCCCAAACTGCCCGGCAGCTATTCCAAGCACGGGTTCGGAAGAAATAATCCGGTAATTATCGCCCTGTTTTTCGATGTGTCCCTGAGTAAAGCCCGACACATGGCGGATCTTGAAGCGGACGGGTATCTGTCCCGTGAAGTCGCCCCAGGGGTCGCCGCTGATAAAATTAAAATGTTGCAGGTTGACTTCGTTTCCGTAAGCCGAAACGGGATCGTAGCCGTTGGAAACATAAACGATATTTTGTTCGATGTCCTTTTTAACCACAAACCAGGGACCCTGGCTTAGTCCAAGTCCTTTCCGCTGACCGATGGTATGAAACCAGAATCCCTGGTGCGTACCCAGTTGCTTGCCGGTCTCCAGTTCAATGATGGGACCTTCCTTTTCGCCGATAAAACGTTTGATAAAATCGTTGTAATTGATCTTCCCCAGAAAACAGATTCCCTGGCTGTCCTTGCGGGTGGCGCTGGGCAAACCGGCTTCGAGAGCAATCCTGCGGACTTCCTTTTTCATCAGCTTTCCCACCGGGAACATCAGTTTCGACAGTTGATGGTAAGTGATCTGAGCCAGAAAATCCGTCTGATCCTTGATGGGATCTTTGGCTGTGCCAAGAAAAAATTTATTGTTTTCTTCCACCACGGTAGCATAATGCCCGGTGGCTATTTTATCAAAGTCTTTGCCGAATTTTTCCTCAAACGCCCCGAATTTGATCAGCCGGTTGCACATCACATCGGGATTGGGCGTAAAGCCGTTTTTCACGGAATCAATGGTATAAGCCACCACTAAGTCCCAGTATTCTTTTTGAAGGTCCACCACTTCCATCCGACAACCATAGTTATGAGCCAGCCAGGAGGTGATTTCTAAGTCCTCTTCCGAGGGACAATCCCAGCCATCCTGGTTGTCCATGCCGATTTTGATATAAAAAATGGTGGGATCATATCCTTGTTCCTTCAGCAGGTGAAGCATTACCGAACTGTCCACCCCGCCGGAGACCAATGCTGCTATTTCCATAATTTTTTCCTTGCGTGTTTTAAGGTTTAAAAACACAAAATCAATTTGTCTGAGTTTGCAAAAGTAAATAAAAAAGGCATGCCCGATAATCCAGGCATGCCTTTGAACAGTATCGGGATAATGTTAGATTAATCCTTTTTTATGTTTTTCGCTGATAACTTTAAGCATGTCAACGGTCATTTTTTCGAGATTCCATTTTGGTTCCCATCCCCATTCTTCGCGGGCACAGGTGTCGTCCATCTTATTGGGCCACGATTCGGCAATGGATTGTTTGATGGGTTCCACATCGTATTTCATCACGAAATCGGGGATGTGTTTTTTGATTTCTGCATAAATAATTTCAGGATCAAAGCTCATAGCCGTTACGTTGAACGAATTGCGGTGTTTCAGTTTGCTTGGGTCGGCTTCCAGAATGGCGATGGCAGCATTCAAAGCATCGGGCATATACATCATGTCGAGGAAGGTACCGGCTTTCAGCGGGCAAGTGTATTTTTTATTTTTGATGGCTTCATAATAAATTTCAACGGCATAGTCGGTGGTTCCGCCGCCGGGTAATGTTACATTGGAAATAATGCCAGGGAAACGTACCGAACGGGCATCCACACCAAAACGTTTGTGATAATAATCGCTGAGCAGTTCACCGGTAACTTTGGTTACACCATACATGGTACCTGGACGTTGGATAGTATCCTGAGGGGTATTGTCGAGAGGAGTGCCACCGCCAAAAGCTCCGATGGAACTTGGAGTAAACAGTGCGCATTTATATTCGCGGGCTACTTCAAGACAGTTCATCAGGCCACCTATGCCTACCTGCCATGCAGCCTGAGGTTTGCTTTCGCCAACAGCCGATAAAATAGCTGCCAGATTATAAATGGTATCAATTTTATGTTTTTTAACTACTTCTGCCATGCGTACAGGATCGGTTGCATCCACCTGTTCGGCAGGGCCCGAAGTAAGCAAATCGCCTGTAAGCGGTGTTTTGCGGTATCCGGCTATTACATTATTACTTCCGTAACGTTTGCGTAGTTCCATGGTCAATTCCGAACCTATCTGTCCGGCAGCACCGATGATCAAAATATTTTTCATGTTATTTGATTTTTAATATTTTAACTGATTTAATTTTCGTAGGGGCAAAAGTACTCAATTTTGATAAATGCCGATGACGAATAAAAAGTTTTTAAATAAAATAATTGTTAAGAAGTAACCCATCAACCGTTAAATTATTTTACTTTTGCATCCACATTTATAATTATTCTAAAGTATTAATTTTTTAAATCATAAATCAATGTACGCCAAATTTCAACAACATTTAAACAAAGAAATAGCTGACATCAAGGAAGCCGGCTTGTACAAAAACGAAAGAATCATCGTAACTCCTCAGGGAGCTGAAATCAAAGTAAGTACTGGGCAAACCGTACTTAATTTTTGTGCCAACAATTATCTTGGATTGTCCAACAATCCCAAGTTGATTGCAGCCGCTAAAGAATCCATGGATACCCGTGGTTTTGGTATGTCTTCCGTACGTTTTATTTGCGGAACACAGGATACTCATAAGAAATTGGAACAGAAAATTGCCGAATATTTCGGAACAGAAGACACTATCCTTTATGCAGCTTGTTTTGATGCTAACGGTGGCGTGTTTGAACCTTTATTAGGAGACAAAGATGCTATCATCTCTGACTCATTAAATCATGCTTCTATTATTGACGGTGTTCGTCTTTGCAAAGCCGTTCGTTATCGTTATGCCAACGCCGACATGGCCGATTTGGAAAAACAACTCCAGGCAGCTCAGGCACAGCAATTCCGTCTCGTAGTTACCGATGGTGTATTTTCGATGGATGGCAATGTTGCTCCCGTTGACAAAATTGTGGAATTAGCCAATAAATACGATGCTATGGTTATGGTTGACGAATCGCACTCTGCCGGTGTGGTTGGTAGAACCGGTCGTGGTGTTACCGAGCTCTACAATCTGAGAGGTAAAGTTGAAATTCTTACCGGAACCTTAGGAAAATCATTTGGTGGTGCTGTTGGTGGATTCACTACCGGTAAAAAAGAAATCATTGAAATGTTACGTCAGCGTTCACGTCCATATTTATTCTCCAACTCTCTGCCTCCAATGATAGCAGCAGCCGGTATTAAAATGGTAGAAATGATGAGCGAAACGAACGAACTTCAGGATAAACTGCATGCCAATACCGAATACTTCAGCAAAAAAATGATTGAAGCTGGTTTCGATTGCAAACCAACCCAAAGTGCTATTGTTGCCGTTATGCTTTATGATGCAAAATTATCACAGGACATGGCAGCCAAACTGCTCGACGAAGGTATTTATGTTACTGGTTTCTACTATCCGGTAGTTCCCAAAGGACAGGCACGTATCCGTGTACAGGTTTCTGCTGCTCACGAACGCGCACATCTCGATAAATGCGTTGCTGCATTTACCAAAATTGGTAAAGAATTGGGCGTTATTAAACCCAAAGGCAATTGCGGTTGCTGCCAATAATAACCGAATTACGATAAAATTATCAAGGCTGCCGGTAAACGACAGCCTTTTTTTGTGAATGCAATCAACATTAAATGAGAATTGCATAACTTTGCACGTTTTTTATCAATGTAGTGTATTATGAAAAAAATAATAATTATAGCATTTGCCTTTTTAGCCGTTACCGGATGTAATCGTTTAAAGTATCCGAAAAATACGGTTTTAATCAGTACAAAATATGGCGACATGGTGGTGAAGTTGTATGATGAAACGCCAAAACACCGCGATAATTTTTTAAAATTAGCCAAAGAAAAATATTACGATGGCACGTTGTTTCACCGTATTATTAATCAATTTATGATACAGGGTGGTGATCCTGATTCGCGGAAAGCTACGCAGGGTCAGCTCCTGGGCGATGGTGGCCCAGGCTATGACATCCCTGCCGAATTCAATCCGGCATTAATTCATAAAAAAGGAGCGATTGCCGCTGCCCGCGAAGGCGATGAGGTCAATCCACAGAAAGCATCTTCGGGTTCACAATTTTATATTGTTCAGGGAAAAGTATTTACGGATCCTGAGCTTACGCAATTGGAACAGAAAATAAATCAACGGAATAAAATGAAGATTTTGGATAAGCTCCTGCAAAATCCCGAGAATGCAGCCCGCCGTGCAAGACTGACTGAATACAGAGCTAAAAATGATTCCATCGACTACATGAATGAAATAAATGAAATGATTCCCACGGTAGATGCAGAATTTGCCAAAACCAAATCGTTCAAATTTACCGATCAGCAACGTAAAATATATACCACCATTGGCGGCGCGCCATTTCTGGATGGAAGCTATACCGTTTTTGGCGAAGTGATCAAGGGCATGGATGTGTTGGATAAAATTGCGGCTGTCAGTACTGATAAAAATAATCGCCCGGTAGAAGACATTAAAATGACTGTTAAAGTTTTGCGATAATCATGAACCTAATTTATTAAAAATGAAAAAAATAATTCTCATATCTTTAATTTTAATAACATCCTTAAGCATGAATAGTTTTTCACAAGATACCACGGCTGCTAAAAAGCAAACCATCATTTTGATTACTACCGATTTCGGAAATATCAAAGCAGTACTTTACAACGAAACACCTATGCACCGCGATAATTTCATCAAAATGGTGAAGAGTGGGTGGTACAATGGTTCTATTTTTCACCGCGTCATCAAAAATTTTATGATACAGGGTGGCATGAGTGGAAATGGCAAGGAAGATCCTGGTTATACCATTAAGGCCGAAATCAAGCCTCAGTTTTTTCATAAGCGCGGAGCATTATGTGCCGCCCGCACCAATAATCCCCAGAAAGCTTCTTCCGGTTCGCAATTTTATATTGTTCACGGCAGAACGTTTAATGAAGCACAATTGGATAACATGTACAGTCAAAGCGGCCATAAGTGGACTCCCGAACAGCGTGAGGTTTATAAAACTATTGGTGGCGCTCCTCACTTAGACGGAGACTACACCGTTTTTGGTGAAGTGATCGAAGGACTGGATGTGGTGGATAAAATTGCTTCCGTAGAAGTTGGTGCGGGAAGCAAACCATTGAAAGATATTAAAATGACCATCAGTATTGTTGATAAATAGTTTGATTACAATAAAATGAAAGAAAAAATTAAAGACCTGTTCCGTGAGATTGACGAACTTAAAGTTGATTCGAAGGAGCATGTGGAACAACTTCGCATAAAATATCTTAGTAAAAAAGGCGCTCTTTCCGATTTGTTTGCCGATTTTAAAAATGTAGCCCCGGAACAACGCAAGGAAGTCGGTCAGATGTTGAATAACCTGAAAAACCATATTCAGGAAAAAATTGAACATTTGAGAGATGAATACACGCAAAAGGAAGAAACCGGCAAAGAACATCCTGATTTAAGCCTGCCTGCCGATTTTATGGAAACGGGTTCGCGCCATCCGTTGTCGATAGTCCGGAATCAAATCGTTGACATTTTTTCGCATATCGGGTATACTGTTTTTGAAGGACCGGAAATAGAAAATGACTGGCATAATTTTTCAGCCCTCAATTTTCCTGAAGAACATCCTGCCCGCGACATGCAGGATACTTTTTTTATCGAAAAATCGGATGAGCCATCCAAAGATATTGTATTGCGTACCCACACTTCTTCCGTTCAGGTTCGCATGATGGAAACGCACAAACCACCCATCCGGGCCATTTTCCCCGGAAGAGTTTACCGTAACGAAGCCATTTCGGCACGGTCGCACTGCATTTTCCATCAGGTGGAAGGCTTATATATTGATAAAGATGTTTCTTTTGCCGATCTTAAACAAACATTGCTTTATTTTGCAAAGGAAATGTTTAGTCCCGAAACAAAAATCCGTCTTCGGCCTTCCTATTTCCCATTTACCGAACCTTCGGCAGAAATGGATATTTCGTGCAACATCTGCGGAGGCAAAGGTTGTAACATTTGCAAATATTCCGGATGGGTGGAAATTCTTGGTTGCGGTATGGTTGACCCCAATGTGCTCGAAAATTGCGGAATAGACAGTAAAATATATAGCGGCTTCGCCTTCGGAATGGGAATTGAGCGGATGACCTTAGTTAAATACAATATTAAAGATATCCGCCTTTACTTCGAAAACGATCTGCGCTTTCTTAAACAATTTGCTTCGGTGATCTAATAAAAAATTAAATGGACAATCAGCAATCGTCAATCGTCAATCATCAATTCAAAAGATATACCGTTACCTCGGCTCTGCCGTATGCCAACGGGCCTATCCATATCGGACACCTTGCCGGTGTATATATTCCTGCCGATATCTACGTTCGCTATTTGCGTTCCAAAGGCGAAGACGTACTTTTTATCGGCGGAAGCGATGAACATGGCGTGCCTATCACCATCAAAGCAAAAAAAGAAGGAATTACGCCTCAGCAGGTAGTTGATAAATATCATGGAATCATCAAAAAATCCTTTGAAGAGTTTGGTATCTCTTTCGATATTTATTCCCGGACTTCCAATCCTGTGCATCATGAAACCGCTTCGGAATTCTTTAAAACGCTTTACGATAAAGGCGAATTCATCGAGCAGACTTCCATGCAGCTTTACGACGAGGAGCATAACCAGTTTCTTGCCGACCGCTACGTTACCGGCACCTGTCCGCATTGCGGCAACGAACGTGCCTATGGCGATCAGTGCGAAAACTGCGGAACTTCGCTTAACGCTACCGATCTGATTAATCCCAAATCGGCCCTTAGCGGGAACGTTCCTGTGCTTAAAGAAACCAAACACTGGTTCCTGCCTTTGGATAAATACGAAGCCTGGCTTCGGGAATGGATATTGAAAGAACATAAGGACGATTGGAAAACCAATGTTTACGGACAATGCAAATCGTGGCTCGATCAGGGCCTGCAACCCCGCGCCGTTACCCGCGACTTAGACTGGGGCGTGAAAGTCCCCATCGAAGGAGCCGAAGGAAAAGTGCTTTATGTTTGGTTCGACGCTCCTATCGGATATATTTCTGCTACCAAAGAATGGGCGGAAGAGAAGAATGCAGAATGCAGAATGCAGAAGGCAGAAGGCGGAAGGCAGATGGCTGAGGTTGACTGGAAATTATATTGGAAGGATAAGGAAACGAAGTTAGTTCACTTTATTGGTAAGGATAACATCGTTTTCCATTGCATCGTTTTTCCGGCTATGCTTCATGCCGAAGGTAGCTATATACTGCCCGACAATGTTCCGGCTAACGAATTTCTTAATCTGGAAAATGATAAAATAAGCACTTCCCGCAACTGGGCTGTGTGGTTGCACGAATATTTAGCGGATTTTCCGGACAAGCAGGATGTGCTTCGATATGTTTTGTGTTCCAACGCTCCCGAAACCAAGGATAACGATTTTACCTGGAAGGATTTTCAGGCCAAAAACAACAACGAATTGGTAGCCATTCTTGGCAATCTGGTAAACCGTACGTTGATTCTGACAAAGAAATTTTTTGATGGGAAAGTTCCTGAAGTTACCCAACTGACCGATTATGACAATAAGGTATTGGAAGAGTTTAAAAATTATCCCGAAAAAATTGCCTGGAGCATCGAAAACTACCGTTTCCGCGAAGCCTTGAGCGAAATGATGAACTTTGCCCGGATGGGAAATAAATATCTTACCGACAACGAACCCTGGAAAATATTTGCCACCGATCCGGAAAGGGTACAAACCGTAATGAACATTGTGCTTCAGCTATGCGCTAACCTTTCCATCGTGGCTGAACCCTTCCTGCCGTTTACCGCCGGAAAGCTGCTGAAGATGCTCAATTGTAAACCATTTACCTGGGAAAAAGCCGGACAATCCGATCTCCTGAAAGCCGGTCATGAATTAGGGGAAGCCATCTTATTGTTCGAAAAAATTGAAAACGAAGCTATAGATGCCCAGGTTCAACGACTGCTCGACACCAAAAAGGCAAACGAAGCCGAAAGTTTTCATGCCAATCCTCAAAAACCGGACATTACGTTCGACGATTTTTCCAGAATGGATATCCGTGTGGGGACTATCGTTGCTGCCGAAAAAGTTGCCAAGACGAAGAAGCTGCTTAAGCTCACCATTGATACCGGCATCGACCAGCGGACGGTAGTTTCGGGCATAGCCGAATACTATGAACCCGAAAAAATCATCGGTCAGAAAGTAAGTATTCTTGTTAATCTGGCTCCGCGAAATCTTAAAGGCATCGAATCGCAGGGAATGATTTTGATGGCGGAAGATTTTGACGGTAAACTTTGTTTTGTTGCCCCTTCCGAAACCGTAAAAAACGGTTCGGAAATACGGTAAACGATTATGTTTTGCAATTAGCCGTTTTTTTCGGACTTTTGCAACAGAAAAAATTAATAATTATAAATTAATAATTATAAATTTATAAGTCGGCCCCATAGTTCAACGGATATCCCGATAGATCGGGACTAAACTTTTGATCCAGGCGTAAAAAAATAGAAGAAAACAACAATCGGCCCCATAGTTCAACGGATAGAATAGAAGTTTCCTAAACTTTAGATCCAGGTTCGATTCCTGGTGAGGCTACGAATGGCTTTTGGCTCTTAGCTATTAGCCGTTGGCTAAAAGCCAATAGCTAACGGCTAATAGCTAAATGCTTCCGCCATTTAGTTAATGGGTTCCACCGTTTACGGATAGAATAGAAGTTTCCTAAACTTTAGATCCAGGTTCGATTCCTGGTGAGGCTACGAATGGCTTTTGGCTGTTAGCTATTGGCTATTAGCTAAAAGCTAACGGCTAATAGCTAAATGCTTTCTGCCATTTAGTTAATGGGTTCCACCGTTTACGGATAGAATAGAAGTTTCCTAAACTTTAGATCCAGGTTCGATTCCTGGTGAGGCTACGAATGGCTATTGGCTGTTAGCTATTGGCTATTAGCTCTTAGCCAAAAGCCAATGGCTAACGGCTAATAGCTAAATGCTTTCTGCCATTTAGTGGATGCTTTCCGTCGTTGAGAGGGTGCTTTTTTTCGTTGAGAAGGCACTACTTCTCTTTGAGATGACACTATTTTCCCTTGAGAGAGCACTATTTTTCTTTGAGAAGGCACTATTTTTCTTTGAGAAGGCACTATTTTTCTTTGAGAAGGCACTATTTTTCTTTGAGAAGGCACTACTTCTCTTTGAGATGACACTATTTTTCTTTGAGAGGGCACTACTTCCCTTTGAGATGACACTATTTTTCTTTGAGAGGACACTATTTTTCTTTGAGAAGGCACTATTTTTCTTTGAGAGGGCACTATTTTCCCTTGAGAGAGCACTATTTTTCCTTGAGAAGATGATTTCCGCCGCCGGAAATCTATTGTCAAAGAGAGGAGTTATTTAAAAAATAATGAAAACCGGTTTCATCCCTTTTGAAGCGATCCTAAGAATAATACCGGACAGGACGCGGAATTCTTCCGCATTTATCCGGGCTGAAGCCCATAAAATCATGCTGCTTCTATTTTTATAAACAAAACCCGGAAACTTTTGCATTGAGAATTCCCATGAATCAAAAAAAATGTAAATTCGCAACTGAATTAAAATAACTCTTCATTATTTTTATAATTATATTGACTAATACCCGCAAACAATGATAAGTATAGGAAAGAATATTCTTACGCTGAACGATTTATATAAAATACTTTTTGAAGGAGAAAAAATTGAGCTCGACGCCGATGCCCGGCAACATGTGGAAGCAAACTATAACTTTTTAGAGTCTTTCGCCAAAGGTAAAGTCATTTACGGTATCAATACCGGCCTGGGACCTATGGCTCAATATAAAATAAGCGACGAAAACGCAAAATCACTTCAATACAATCTTATCCGCAGTCATTGCAGCGGTTTGGGAAAACCTTTGTCGGATACCAATGTAAAATCGGCAATGATAGCCCGTCTCAATACACTTATGCAAGCCCATTCGGGAATACATCCTGAATGTGTCGACCTGCTCCGGGATTTGATCAACAACGACGTTATTCCTTATATTCCCGAGCATGGCAGCGTGGGTGCCAGCGGCGACCTGGTGCAACTTGCCCATCTCGCTCTTATCCTTATCGGAGAAGGAGAAGTGCATTACAAAGGCCAATGCCTGCCTACCGCAGAAGTCTTCAAAACCCTCGGATTAAAACCCGTAACCGTACATATCCGCGAAGGACTGAGCCTGATCAACGGTACTTCGGTCATGACCGGCATCGGACTCATCAACCTGATTCATGCCCAAAACCTGCTCGACTGGTCGGTGCTTGCTTCGGCGATGATTATTGAAATTGTGGAATCGTACGACGACCATTTTTCGGAAGAACTCAACCGCGTAAAACGTCATCCCGGACAACAGCAGATAGCCAAAATGATGCGCGACCTGCTTCACGACAGTCAACTGGTCCGCCGCCGCGCCGATCATTTATACAACGGAAAAACCCAAAAGATAGAAGTATTTAAAAATAAAGTACAGGAATACTATTCGCTTCGTTGTGTCCCGCAGATATTAGGTCCTGTTCTTGACACCATCAACTATGCAAAACAGGTTACCCTGGATGAGATTAATTCAATCAACGATAATCCCATTATCGACAGCGAAAGCGAAAATGTTTTTCATGGCGGTAATTTCCATGGCGACTATGTATCGCTCGAAATGGATAAATTAAAAATTGTCGTCAGCCGGCTTTCCATGCTTGCCGAACGGCAGTTGAATTACCTTTTGAATGACAAACTGAACGGAATACTCCCGCCTTTTGTCAACCTTGGCAAGCTGGGTCTTAATCTGGGGATGCAGGGCGTACAATTCACGGCGGTTTCCACCGTTGCCGAAAATCAAACCCTTTGCTTCCCCATGTACATCCATAGTATTCCTAACAACAACGACAACCAGGATATAGTGAGTATGGGAACCAATGCCGCCCTGCTTACCAGGCGGGTTATTAACAATACCTACCAGGTGCTGGCTATCGAAATGATGACCATACTCCAGGCTATTGATTACCTCGGATTTCAGGACAAGCTTTCGACCTATTCGCGTAAAAGATATGAAGCGCTCCGGGCTATTGTACCCAGTTTTTCGGAGGACACCATTAAATACAAGGATATTCAGAACATCATCAAATATCTTCTGGAAAACAAACTCCATATTTTGTCTGACGAAGAATAGCATTTCCGTTTTTCCCCGAAGCATAATGGCTATCGGTATTACTACCATAATTTGAATCCATTAACAAAAATTCAATCTTCGGAATGCAGTCAGCGTGTGAAATTTTTTAAAATTTCTGTTAAAAAATGAGTACTTTAGCCTTCAAAATAATTATAAATTAATCATGCCCGAACACGATAAAAGATTATTCCTCTTGGATGCAATGGCTCTCATTTATAGAGCGTTTTACGCACTGAATAAAAATCCACGCAAAAATTCCAAAGGATTAAACACTTCCGCAATTTTGGGTTTTGCCAACACGTTGTACGACCTGCTAAAAACCGAAAAACCAAGCCATATCGGCGTGGCTTTCGATACCATGGCTCCCACCGTCCGTCACGATGATTTTGCGGCTTACAAAGCAAACCGTCAGGCAATGCCCGAAGATTTATCCATCGCCATACCGTATATTAAAAAGTTGATTCATGCGTTTAACATTCCCATTCTTTATGTTGACGGGTATGAAGCCGACGATGTCATCGGAACTTTAGCCAAGGAAGCCGAGCGGCAAGGTTTTATCACGTATATGATGACTCCCGACAAAGATTTCGGGCAGTTGGTCTCGGATTCTATTTTTATTTACAAACCAGGAAAATTCGGCGAAAAAGCGAGCATTCACACGTCGAAAGACGTTTGCGAAAAATTTGGCATCAGGCGTCCGGAGCAGGTTCAGGATTTCCTGGGTCTTGCCGGCGATGCTTCCGATAATATTCCGGGCATACCCGGTGTGGGTCCGGTAGCTGCCAAACGCTTAATCGAAGAATTCGATACCGTGGAGAACATTGTGCTTCACACTTCCGAAATCAAAAATGAAGCTGTCCGGCTGAAAGTTCAGCAATTTGGCGAACAAGCCATTTTTTCTAAAAAATTGGCCACCATCATCCTTGATGTACCCATCGCTTTCGAGGAAAAAAACCTCGAGATGGGTTTACCCAATACCGAAGAATTAAAAAAACTCCTAGATGAACTCGAATTCCGGGCTTTTGCCAAAAGGGTATTTACCGATCTTTCGTTAACATCGCCGGAAACCATTTTATCATCATCCGATGCTCAACCCGATCTTTTCAGCTTTGCAGAAAATAAAGTCAACGTTGACGAAATACAAAGCAACAAAGCCAATATTTATAATACACCTCATCAATACCATTTAGTTGATTCGCCCGAAAAACGGGTTGAATTAATTGCTAAGCTCCAAAATTTAAAATCCTTCTGTTTCGATACTGAAACCACCGGGCTGGATACTTCTACGGCCGAGTTGGTGGGTATTTCATTCGCTTTTGTCCCTCACGAAGCCTGGTTTATTCGTTTACCGGATAATTACAAGGAAGCCTTTTCCATCATTCAGGAATTCAAACCTGTGTTTGAAAATTCCGAAATCGAAAAAACAGGGCAGAACATCAAGTTCGATATCGCGATGTTGCACCGCTACGACATCAATGTCAGGGGCAATTTATTCGATACCATGATAGCACATTATCTGCTTCAGCCCGATATGCGTCACAACATGGACTATCTTGCCGAAACGTATCTGGATTATGCTCCGGTATCCATCGAAACATTGATTGGGAAAAAAGGAAAAAATCAACTGAGCATGCGCTTAGTTGACACGGAAACCATCAAAGAATATGCCGCCGAAGATGCCGACATTACGTTTCAGCTTAAGGCAGTTTTTGAACCATTGCTTACCGAAACCGGCACCCGGAAGTTGTTCGACGAAATAGAAATGCCGCTTATCCCGGTTTTAGCGTCGATGGAATCGGAAGGCGTGCGGCTCGACATGGATACGCTGAATGAGTATTCCGAACAACTTAAAAATGAAATTTCCACACTCGACAGCGCCATACAACAGTTGGCAGGAACCAAATTTAATATTGCTTCACCCAAACAACTTGGTGAAGTGCTTTATGATTGGCTTCAGCTTGCCGGCAAGCCCAAACTTACCAAAACCAAACAATATGCTACCGGTGAAGAGGTGCTGGTAAAATTGGTGAACAAACATCCTATCGTTCCCAAAATACTCGAATACCGAGAACTGAGCAAACTAAAATCCACTTACGTAGATGCCTTACCGGCGCTGACAAATCCGACAACGAGTCGGTTGCATACTTCTTATAACCAGGCCGTGGCTTCCACCGGACGACTTAGCTCCAACAATCCCAACCTGCAAAACATTCCCATACGCACCGAAAGAGGCAGGGAAATCCGCAAAGCTTTTATAGCACGCGACGAAAATTATCTCCTGCTTTCGGCCGATTATTCCCAGATTGAACTCCGGATTATTGCTTCCCTAAGCCAGGACGAAGGAATGATGGATGCCTTCCGTCAGGGGCTCGACATTCATGCCGCCACCGCTGCAAAAGTTTTTGGCGTTAAACTCAAAGATGTAACCAAAGAAATGCGCCGCCGGGCAAAAACTGTCAACTTTGGCATCGTTTACGGAATTTCTTCTTTTGGATTGTCCGAACAATTATCCATTTCACGCAACGAAGCCGCCGAAATCATTAAACAATATTTCGATAAATATCCGGGCATCAAGCAATATATGGAACAAACCATTGTTTTTGCCCGTGCCAACGGTTATGTGGAAACCATCATGAAACGCCGGCGATATCTGCCGGAAATCACATCCAGCAATGCAAACATTCGTGGTTTTGCCGAACGAAATGCCATCAACGCTCCCATTCAGGGTTCATCGGCCGATATGATTAAAATTGCGATGATCAATATTTACAACGATTTAAATGAGAAAAATCTTAAAACCCGCATGATTTTGCAGGTTCATGATGAATTGGTTTTTGATGTTTATAAAGAAGAGTTGGAAATCGTAAAACCCATCATCAGCAGCCGGATGAAAAATGCTATTCCGCTACTGATTCCTGTAGAAGTGGAAATGAATACCGGCGCTAACTGGCTGGAAGCACATTAGTAATTTCAGATTTATTGGAAAAAACGAATGTTTATAATGTGTTTAAACGAAGATTTTATCCTTTGATTTTTTTTGAGCCGGTTATCAAACTTTTTGATATTTTTGTAGATGTTTATAAACCTGACCAATGAGATACCTTGATGATGACCGGATAGTAATGACACTCGATGCCGGAGGAACTAATTTTGTATTTTCAGCCGTTCAAAGCGAAAAGGAAATCGTAAAACCCATTATCCTTCCTGCTCACGGCGATGCTCTCGAAATCGTGCTCAATACCATTATCAACGGATTTGAAGAAATTCAGAAACAACTTACCCAAAAGCCCACAGCCATCAGTTTCTGCTTTCCGGGTCCAGCCGAATATGAGTTAGGCATCATCAGCGATCTGGAAAATCTGCCGGTTTTTCGCGGAGGCGTAGCTTTAGGTCCCATGTTGGAAGAAAAATTCGGGATTCCTGTATTTATCAACAACGATGGCGACTTGTTTGCCTATGGTGAAGCCATTGCCGGATTGCTGCCTTTTATCAATTCAAAGCTGGAAGAAGCCGGCAGTCCGAAACGCTACAACAATCTTTTTGGCGCCACCTTTGGAACCGGATTTGGCGGAGGAATAGTATCGAGAGGACAACTTTTTGCCGGCGATAATTCGGCTCAGGCAGAAATCAACCGCATGCGCAATCATTGGCATCATAATGCCAGCGTGGAAGAAAGCGTTAGCATACGCGGCGTAAAACGAGCTTATGCCCTCGAAGCCGGCATCAACATCATCAAAAGTCCCAATCCAAAAGAAATATTTGAAATCGGGATGGGAATACGAAAAGGCGATAAAAATGCTGCAATTAAAGCATTTACCGAATTGGCTACCGTTGGCGGTGATTCCTTAGCCAATGCCATTACGCTTGTGGATGGATTAATCGTCCTTGGCGGAGGATTAGCCGGCGCGGCTCCCCTGTTCCTGCAAACCATGACCGATGCCATGAATTATCATTTTCAGACCATGACCGGCGCTCCGCTTAACCGTCTCGAAGTTAAGGTATTTAACCTGGAAAACAAAGACGAACTTGCTGAATTTATCAAGGGCGACGTCCGCGAAATAAAAATACCATTCAGCGATAAAAAAATCACTTACGATCCCATGAAACGTGTGGGTATTGGCGTTACCAAGCTGGGAACTTCCAATGCCGTATCCGTTGGCGCTTATGCTTTTGCTTTGAATAAACTTGATAACGATACCAATAAACGATGATACCCTTTCCGGATTCTATGATCCTGAAAAGGTAAAAACACACCTTTATCGGCAATTATCATCCATTTTCTGATTTTTTTAAATAAAAATATTGCACTTAGAATTTTTTATTCTTTTTAAATTCTATTTCATAATTTTTATATTTTTGAAGTCCATACGCTTGCACTGAAGGAACAATCAATTTACATTATATCATATCAATAATTAATACGTTACGATGAAAAATCTTTTAATCAGCTTAATGTTTATTTTCGTGTGTTTTACATCTTTTGCCCAAGGATGGCGTAAAGATGAAATGGAAGTAAAGATTTATCTGAATAACTCTGAACAAGGAAAAAACTTATACGACCTCCATCTCAAGGGAGATTATTATCCTACTGGTTACGGTTTATTTAATGTTACACCCGATGAATTGTTAAAAATACAGCAACTGGGCATACGATATGAAATTACCAAAGCCAATCTGAGCCAATTTTTCAAGGATAATGCCGACATGCTCGAAGCTTATCATAATTACGACCAGAATGTAGCCCTGATGGATAGTCTTCAGATTGCGTATCCGAATATTTGTAAACGCTATCAGTTTGGCGTATCCGCCGGAGGTCATCCCATTTATGGATTAAAAGTCAGTAACAATGTGTCGGTTAATGAAAATGAGCCTGAAGTAATGTTCGACGGCGGCATCCACGGCGACGAGCTTATAGGACAGGAAATAACCATACGCTTAGCTCGTTACCTCTGCACCAATTACGGCAGCAATACCACGGTTACCGATCTGGTGAACAGCCGCGAAATATGGTTGTATCCCAATGTTAATCCCGACGGACGCATTGCCATGCAACGTGAAAATGCCAACGGTGTGGATGTGAACCGCGACTGGGGATATATGTGGGATCCGGGAACTCCGGCACCCAGTTCTCAACCCGAAACCCATGCTCTGCGTTCGGCAGTTCTCAACCATCAGTTTACCGTTCATACTTCTTATCACGGTGGTACCGAATATTTATCCTATCCCTGGAGCTATCGCCCCGAGATTGCACCCGATAAATCGCATCTTGATTACCTTGCTCAACTTTACCACAGTTCGTCGGGCTACGAAAATTTACCCTACGGACAAGGCTATTCGGGAATGTATCCCATCAACGGAAGTTCCAAAGATTACAATTATGCCGTTATGGGTTCCATCACCTGGTCGTGCGAAGTTTCCAACGATAAGCAACCGCCTGCATCACAAATATCAATGTACTGGAATTACAACCGTCCAGCCATGCTCAAGATGATAGAATATGCCGGTTATGGCATCAGCGGTTTGATTACCGATTCTGTTACCGGTGCTCCCGTAAGGGCAGCTATTTTTGTTGGTTCTGATTTTCCCGCCTATACCGATTCCACCGTTGGCGACTATCACCGTTTTCTGATTCCAGGAACCTATACCCTGAAAATTGTGGCTAACGGATATCAAACCAAGACTATTCCCAATGTTGTGGTAACAGCCAACCAGTGTACCGTCAATAATATTGTGCTTCAACCTACAGCCAATGCAAAGTATGTGTATAAAGTGATTGGTTGTCAGATACCCGGCAATAATTTTGCAGATGCCGGTTATACGCCCGGCGTTATCGGACCGCCGGACGGAACGTATTATTCCCTTGGCAAAAGCGGCTGGATAATTGTAGATATGGGCACTCCGATTACCGAAGGTCCGGGTAATGATTTTAAAGTAATTGAAGGCGATAATTCTCCCGAAGGTTATTCCTGCTATGTGTCGACAGCCATGGATGGTCCCTGGACTAGCCTTGGTAATGCAACCGGCACCCATGAATTTGATCTGGCTAATGCCAATATCCCCGAAGCCCGCTATATTAAAATTACGGACGATGGCGATGGTTCCGCTTCGGGCAATCACATCGGCTTCGATCTGGATGCCATCCAGGTGCTCGAACCTATTTCGGGTGTTTATCTTACCATGCTCAATCATTCCATTGATGATGCAAGCGGTAACGGTAACGGACGCATCGACGTCGGCGAAACGGTGAATCTAAACTTTACCATCCGCAACAGCGGCGATATCACTGCGCAAAATACTGTTGGAACCATTGCCTGTAGTGATCCTTACATTACCATCGTTGCCGGCACTTCCAATCTCGGAAACCTTGCTCAGGGACAATCCGGAAACGGAACCTTTACCCTGACCGCCTCGCCAGATACCCCTATCGGTCATCCTTTTAGCGTAAATATCAATTGTACAGCCAACAACGGAACTTATACCAAAGATTTTGCACTCGGTTATTCGGTCGGATTGATTCTCGAAGATTTTGAAACGGGAGCATTCACCAGTTTTCCCTGGGTGCAGGGTGGCAACCAACCCTGGACCATTACCAATGTCCAACCTTACGAAGGCGTTTATTGTGCCAAATCGGGCGCTATAGGAAACAGTCAGAAATCCGACCTGTCGCTGGCAATGAATGTTGCCGGTAGCGACAGCATTTCATTCTATTACAAGGTTTCGTCGGAAAGCGGGTGGGATTATCTTAAATTTTTTATCGATGCCACCGTTGCCGGACAATGGTCGGGTACAGCGGATTGGACAAGGGTAGCATTCCCTGTTGTTGCCGGAAATCACACCTTTAAGTGGGAATACATGAAGGACGGCAGCGGCGTAGGCGGCAGCGATTGTAGCTGGCTTGATTTTATTGTTTTACCGTCGCCGGTTCCTTCGGGACAAACCGTCAGCGGAATTATAAATTATGCCAATACAGCTTCCACGCCTTTGAGCGGAATAACCGTTAAGCTTAAAAATGCTTCAGGCAATGTGGTTGGAACCACCACCACCAATGCTGCCGGAAGTTATTCCTTTTCCGGGGTAACCGCCGGAACATATACGCTGGAAGCCACCACGGCTAAACTCTGGGGCGGAGTTACCGCCACCGATGTGTTGCTTTATCGCAAACATATCGCCAACATTTCTTCGCTCAGCGGTATTTATTTAGCTTCCGGCGACGTCAACGCTTCCGGTAGCCTGACCGCTTCCGATGTGCTGTTGATACGCAAACGTATTGCCGCCATCATTAATTCTTTTTCGGTAGGCGACTGGTTGTTTAACAACACCACCATCACCGTGGGAAACAGCAATGTTACCCAGAATTTTAACGGTATCGTTTATGGCGATGCCAACGGTTCGTATTCGCCTGTAGAAAACCCAACCATTGAAAATAAAAAAACAGCTATTATTGAATAACTAAATTTTAAAATCATGAAAACATCATTACGAATCATCTTGTTGTTTCTCTGCCTTTTGGTAGTCGGAAACATAGCAAAAGCTCAGGATTTAATCAATCTGAATCCTGACAAAAACGGAGAACCCTGGTATGCCGGCGGATTACGTCAGCTTACCCAATCCGATTATGATTATCTGAACAGTCTGCCGCAATTCAAAGTACCGGCAGAATACCGTACACGAACATTGCCTGTCAGTGTTGATAATTCTACCAAACCCTATTTCCGCCCTATTTTTAACCAAGATGGCGGAAGTTGCGGACAGGCAAGCGGCATTGGTTATGCCTTTACCTATGAACAGGGTTTTGCCCGCGGTGTCGCAGCAAATACCACACAAAACCAATATCCTACCCATTATACCTGGAATTTTCTCAATGGCGGTAATGGCGGCGGTTCCTGGTATTTTGATGGCTGGCAAATCATCAACGCCGACGGTTGCGTTAATGTTGCCGATTATGGTGGAACACCATGGTATGGCGGACAAACCCGTTGGTTGAGTGGCTATTCGTCATATTATAACGGAATGAACAACCGCGTACTCGACATTTATTCCATCAATGTTTCAACCCCCGAAGGCTTGCAAACGCTGAAACAATGGTTTTTTGATCATGCCAATGGCTCTGCTGCCGGTGGCGTTGCCTGCTTTGGCGGCGGTGTTTATGGTAATTTTCAAACTAATAACCTGCCCTCGGGAACTCCCGAAGCGGGTCAGACGGTTGTTACATACTGGGATTCGGATGTTAATCATGCCATGACTTTTATAGGCTACAACGATTCCATACGCTTCGATTACAACAACGACGGACAGTACACCAACAACCTTGATATCAACGGCGACGGCGTGGTGGATATGCGCGACTGGGAAATCGGCGGAGTAGAAATGGCTAACAGTTGGGGCGGAAGCTGGGGCAACGGCGGAAAAGCTTATGTGATGTACCGGACGCTTGCCGAAGCTACTACCAACGGTGGAATCTGGAATAATACCGTCCATATTATCACCACCAAACCATCGTGCACTCCATTGCTTACCGTGAAAGCTACCGTTAAGCACAACAGCAGAAATAAAATTAAGATATCCGCTGGTGTTTCCTCCGATTTATCGGCAACGGTTCCCGAACATAGCCTTGACTTCCCCATGTTTAATTACCAGGGTGGCGCCATGAATATGAAGGGCGGATCCTCGGAAGCCGATAAAACCCTTGAACTTGGTCTGGATATCACACCTTTGCTCAGCTACATTACTAATGGACAGCCGGCTAAATTCTTCCTGCAAGTTGACGGGCAAGATCCCAATAATGCCGGAACCGGCCAGGTCATCTCTTTTTCCGTGATTGATTATACCGGAACCAGCCCACAGGAAGTGGCTTCCACACAAACAAACGTTCCTATCAACGAAAACGGTACGGTTTACCTTTCGGTAGAAAAAGCCGTTGCCTTCAATGCACCAAACATTACGACCAACGAATTACCTTCGGCAACTGTCAATCAGTCATACAGCCAGCAACTCAGCGCTGAAGGTGGTTTACCTCCATATAAATGGGATACCCAGGTAGATTATTCCGAAGTTGCCCTTCAGGGAAGTTTTCCAGCGATCACCAGTCAAACCTTAAATCCCTCGAGCGATGATGATGGTTTTGCCCTCCAAAAACTCGATTTTCAATTTCCTTTTTATGGAAAATACTATGATACGTTAGCGGTTTCCACCGATGGCTCCCTGCTCTTTAATAATAATTTTGAATACGTTCGCAACGCAGCCAACCTGACGGCAACCCGCTGCATCACCCCTTATGGAACCGATCTGCAATATTTTCCTTCCAACGGCGATGCTATCTATTATACCGGCGACGCTACCCAGGCAACATTCCGCTGGAAAGCGTCTTTCTTTGGCGACCCGTCCACCCATATTGATATGGCTGTTAAATTATACCCTTCCGGGAAAATAGAATTCTATTATGGCAATAATCTTACAACCGGAACCAACTGGACCGCCGGAATTTCCAATGGAGGAGGTAACAGCTATCTCTTTGAAGGGATTAGTGGTAATTATCAGATTCCGAATAACTACATGACATCGTTTACAGCGCCTCCCTATCCTTCCGGAATGTTTGTGTCTACCGATGGCGTTTTCAGCGGCACTCCTGTTGAAGCTAATCAATCCTGGGATGTTACCTTTAAAGTTACCGATTATAACAATATCTCGTCGCTGAAAACGATTCCGTTTACTACGATTCCCCGCGAACAATGGAGCAGCGATCCTGGCGCAAACAACGCAATTTCCAACATGACAGGCGAACAAACGCTGCCCAAAGTGGCTACCCATGCCGCCAGCGGAATCACCTATATCAGTTGGTTCTCCAACGATAACGGCAACTATAATGTTCGTCTTCAGAAATTGGATGTCAATGGCAATCCTCTCTGGCCTGCCGATGGTATTTTGGTCAGCGGCAATACTTCCGACTCCTGGATTACCGACTATGATATGACCGTGGACAACGATACCTGCGCCCTGATTACCGTTCAGGATATACGTACCGGACTTAACAACACCTATGCTTACCGCATTTCACCTTCAGGACAGTTTTTATACGGCGCCAACGGTATTGCACTTTTCAACAGTTCGGTAATACAATACAGCCCCAAAGTACTCGCCAGTAACGATGGTAATGCCATTTTTGCTATACAATGCTTCCCCGATGTTGGTAAGGAATATATCAAAATGCAGAAAATATCGCCTACCGGCCAGTTGTTGTGGGGAACCAGCGGCATTGATATTAAGGAAACCACTAATGACAACTCCTCTCCATACCTGATTAATTCCGACGGAAATAATTTTATCATGGTATGGTATAAAGCTACCGGAACTTTTCCATCAACGGTTAAAAAGATTTATGCCCAGAAATTTGATGCTAACGGAAGTCCTGTATGGGCTTCTCCTGTAGGTGTATTTACGGGTAACGGAATTCCTTCTTATTCTACCGAAATAAAAATTATTCCCGACCATGCCGACGGCGTTTTTGTAACCTGGCATGCCGAAGTTAGCGGAAGCGTTTTTAGCAGCTATGTACAGCATGTTACCTCCAATGGCGATGTAGTAATGCCACCCAACGGCGCTCTTTTGTCAACCAATTCAAGCGACCATCAGATTGATCCTTCAATTGCCTGTTTCGACAACAGCGGCGAAGTGTATGCTTTCTGGGACGAACGCGATTATAACCAAAACAACCGCGGACTTTATGGACAACGGTTGTCCATCGACGGTAACCGTCTGTGGGGAAACACCGGTAAAATATTTATTCCTATGTCGCTCTCTACTTCCGAAAGCTTTATTTCTGCCCGTGCCGCCGAAAACGACGTGGTGGTATTTTATCAATATTATGATTTTGGAAATACCAACGACAGTAAAGTCATGGCAATGCGCATCAACAACGATGGCGGTTACGTTTGGGATGCTCAAAAAGTACCGATGTGTACCGTACAAAGCGCCAAATTGCATCCCGTCTTTGGATCATACTTAAATTCACAATACATTGCTGCATGGGAAGATCAACGCAACGACGGTGGCGATATTTATGCCCAGAATATCCACCTCGATGGCACGCTTGGCATTTCTGTTTTCAACGGATACACCGTCAGCGGAACCGTTACTTATCCCAACGCTTCCAATACTCCATTGAGCAATGTGGCTATTGATCTGAAAACAACCAACGGAACGACCGTGGCTACGACTACTACCAATGCTTCGGGCGCATATTCCTTTACGGAAGTTCAGGAAGGCGATTACACCCTTTCTGTTTCCACTTCCAAACCCTGGAATAGTGTTTCGGCAAGCGATGTGCTGTTGTACAAAAAACACATTGCCAACATAAGTCTGCTCAACGGTATTTTCCTTGCTTCGGGCGATGTAAACGGTAACGGCAGCTTATCGGCTTCCGACGTATTGCTTATCCGCAAACGTATTGCCGCCATTATCAATTCATTTTCTGTAGGCGACTGGCTGTTCAACAATCAACCCATTAGCGTAAGCAACAGCAATGTTACCGCCGATTTCAACGGTATTGTTTATGGTGATGCTAATGGCTCTTACATTCCAACGGCTAAGAAATCTATAATTTCCCAGGGCATCCTGAGCATAGAACCGGTTGCCGCAACCAACGGACAGCTTACCGTTCCGGTACACATTGCCGGCATCCCCGACCTTGGCGCTTTCCAGTTTACGCTCAGCTATGATGCAAAAAAATTAACCTTTGTGGAAGCTAACAACTGGATGAACGGTATGGATGTAACCGTAGGTAATCCCGAACCGGGCAAAATCACCTTTGTTTGGGCTACCGACGAAATGGGCATCAATAGTACCAACGCTACGTTGTGCAATCTTGTTTTCAACTCCGTTTCCAGCGAAAAGTCAGATATTATCTGGAGCAACAATCCTACCGTTGCCGAATTCAGCAACTACGACGGCACGCTGTTCCAGCCGCAACTGGTTAACGGAACCGTTGGCGCTATCACCGGAATCAGCGAGTTGAACAACACTTCATGGTCGGTATATCCTAACCCGTTGACAAACCAGACAAACATATCGTTTGTTTTGCCGGCTAACGGAAATGCCGATATCAGTATCTTTAACCAGAGCGGACAAAAAGTGAGCACGGTTTTCAACGGAAATCTTCAGGCCGGCAGCCATCAGTACGGATGGAATGCCCTTAATGCCGAAGGACACCTGTTGGTACCGGGTGTTTATTATTGCCGCTTAACGGCTAACGGACAAACCCTGGTGAAGAAAATAGTGCTTCTGCCATAGTTTATTTTAAACAACACGGTCTCCGGACCCGGAAAGTATACCGAAGAACGATAATTCAATCCGTTCATAAGTATCCCGCCAGGTCCGGAGTTTTGTTTTCAGGCGACATGAATATTATCATTTTCGGAGCATCGGGCTTTTTTGGACAACATCTTTCCAGAACTTTCCTTTAAACTGGTCTCGGCTCCTGCACTATGCCCTCTGCAATCCCGGCTTTTTATTTCGGTTTTGGCAAGCGGAAAATCCACAACTTTCCGGAGTTTTTAATTTAACTTCTCCACACAGCATTTCGTTTGTATTATCGTATCTGCAAAGTTGCAGATGCAGTATTCCGTTTGTATTATCGTATCTGCAAAGTTGCAGATGCAGTATTCCGTTTGTATTATCGTATCTGCAAAGTTGCAGGAGCATAAATTGCTATTGGCTATTAGCTATTGGCCATTAGCTAACAGCCATACTACGTTTTTTTAGTCATACCTAATTTTTGCCGCTTTCTTCTGCTCCCCCTTCTCTTTTTTCCAAGAGAAGGGGGCGGGGGATGAGTTGGTTTATTCCGCAACATTAACCTGACAGCGTTTAAAATTGGCCATTAGCTATTAGCCAATCGCCAACCGCTAACCGCCATACAACGTTTCACTACGTTTTTTTGCCACTTTTTTCCTATAAATGAATGTTAAGGGCTCTTGCTGCTTTCTTCCGCTCGCTCTTCTCTTTTTATAACAAACTCACCCTATATCCCTCTCTTGGAAGGAAGAGAGGGACTCTTGCTGTTTTCTTCCATTAAATTAGCGTTATAGACTCTTGCCGCTTTCTTCTGCTCCCCCTTCTCTTTTTTCCAAGAGAAGGGGGACGGGGGGATGAGTTGGTTTATTCCGCAACATTAACCTGACAGCGTACGCAAATTAGCCATTAGCTTTTGGCTATTAGCTTTTGGCTAATGGCTAACAGCTAACAGCCAATAGCCAACCGCTAACCGCCATACAACGTTTCACTACGTTTTTTTGCCACTTTTTTCCTATAAATGAATGTTAAGGGCTCTTGCTGCTTTCTTCCGCTCGCTCTTCTCTTTTTATAACAAACTCACCCTATATCCCTCTCTTGGAAGGAAGAGAGGGACTCTTGCTGTTTTCTTCCATTAAATTAGCGTTATGGACTCTTGCTGCTTTCTTCTGCTCCCCCTTCTCTTTTTTCCAAGAGAAGGGGGCTGGGGGGATGAGTTGGTTTCAGCATCCAGTCTGAGTTGGTTTATTCCGCAACATTAACCTGACAGCGTACGAAGTACCTGGTAATTGGCCATTAGCTATTAGCTTTTAGCCATTAGCCAACAGCCAATAGCCAATAGCCAACCGCTAACAGCCAGACCTCATTCCTTCACCCATTTTCCGCTTTCCACCATCTTATCTTTATTCGTAAAACGGTAAAAATACATCCCCGGAATTAGCGCGGAGGTGTTTACAATAGTATTTGCTTTGTTAATGCTTTGTTGCATTACCTGTCTGCCGGTAATATCGTATAGCTCAAATTTAGCATCTTTTAATGACGTTTGGATATACAACGTGTTGCTGCCTGGGTTGGGCGACAGTTTGATCAACGTTTCTTTTTCAGGATTTTCGATTCCTACCACATAATCGCAATAGGGTGCGATTCCGGTTTCGTAGTGCCCGATCACCGGGTCATCATAACAACGCAATCCCTGGATGAATGGACCATCATAAATTATCGTATCGCAATAGCTGAAATTATAAGTAAACAGGGATGACATTTCTCCAATGTAATGTACAAATTCCGTAGAACTTCCTGCAAGGGTATAGGTGGATAAACTAATTCCATTAATCGTTTGAGTGCCTGTGGCCGAAATTGTATTTTCGCTTTGGCAACCATTCCATGATGTTTGATAGGATTGTCCGGCAGCTAATGAAAAATCATACATCAGACAAAACTGAGAAGCGAACGGATCCCAGATATATACCTTACCATTTTCTTCGTAAGTATAAATACAACTGAGATTGCCCGGAAAAGATTCCCAAACAGCCATATTGCCGGTAATAATGCTGCAATTTTTATTCTGAATAACCGTATCGCCGGTAACTTCATAACGGGCATAGGTAATTCCCGGTCCAAAAGGATCTACTACATTATAGTACCATACGGCTCCCATCGGAGCCCAGCTTTGTGATTGTACACCCATGGTGCACATCAAACCGAAACAAATTAAGAGTAAAAATTTTTTCATGATTATTGAATTTTAAGGTTTTTATTGTTTTTTTTTTGACCCTACCCATCCGGCATTCTCCTGCATTTCCAGCTTATTAGTTCCTCCCCTTTGGGGAGGTTGGGAGGGGTTTGGGGTTATTTTGTTATAATCAATTTCGTCTCCGCTACCTGTTTCTTATCTGCCACCAGCCGCACCATATATACCCCGGCGGGCAAAGAAGAGATATTAAGCGTTAGTTGTTTTTCATCTTTTTGTAGGGTACGGCTAAGTTGCAGCCTGCCGTTGAGGTCGTAGATTTCCAGTTCCGGCTTGTCGTTGTAGCGGTAGGTAGTGGTAACAACCGTAAAGCCTCCGGTTTGGGTTTTCTCTACCGTATATTGCGGTAGGGTGATGGTAACATTATCGGTTGCCGGGTTAGGCGAAAGCAGGAATTGTTGGGCTTCCAAATTTTTCTCCGGTTCATCTATCCCAACGATAATGTCCCATTGGGGATCAATGACCGAGGTGGTGATGGGATGACCACACAGGGAATCGTAAGTAAATACGGCGGGGTTTAACGTATCATATTCCAGATCGGAAGTGAGTTTATAAAGGTACGGTATTATTGTACTATTTTCGTAAAAGCTGCCAATTACCAGTAGTTTATTATCGTATGTCGTGCATGATCCCCTAAGAGTGGATTGCGAATTTATCAAAAATTTCCGTTTAGAGACATTACCAAGAGTATCAGATTTAACTACTTCAACAAAATTATTATTATTTGCATCAGCCCAAGATACTCCTAACGCTATTTCATTAGTATTCATAAAATTTATTGTCGTTGCTATTCCCGCCTGAGCATTAGAAGCCAAATCGGCATATAATAATGGAGCTCCGGCAGGCGATAGTTTTAGAAGAGACGGTGAATACGTATGAGGTATTTTGCTCTGGGTATGCCTTCCCACAGAATATACCATTCCCGTAGAACTTAATGTTGAAGCGTATGCCTCAGAATAATAATGATCCTGAGCTCCACAAACGGTTTCCCAGTTTCGGTTAAATAGTGAATCATAATTTATATAATATGACCTGCCCCAATAAAAAATTGAATCTTCTGGATTGGGATAATCACATGTACCTGTAAGGATACGTGTATTATCGGGCATTTTTAAGATAGTGCACATATCTTCATTAATAATGTAAGGATTTTCCCTCTTAAATGTTTTAAGGTATAGTACCTCACCCGAAGAATTCATGTGCGCCAAAGTAACTCGCTGGTTTTTGAATATATCACCGTAATAAGGTATTAATACTTCATAATCCCCATTACCAAGCTGAATAACGTCATTACAATAATTGGTACTATTAGGCAATGAAAAAATTTTTGCCCATTCTATTTCGTAACAAGCATTCAATTTTATAACACATGGATCAGCATTGGGATAAGGGTCTAAAAGTGTAGATTGTCCAACAAGGATTAGTCCATTATCCGAAGTTTTTTTAATTTTTACTCCCATGGTACCATATGCCCAATTGCCAATTTTCCTATCCCAGATGACGTTTCCATTAATATCGGTTTTAAATAACCATGCAAAATTGGGATCTTCGCTATATAAAGAAGGATACAGATCTGCTATAAAAAGATATCCTTTATCATAATCTTCTAATATATCCTTAGCATGAACATTATTCCACCAGTCCCCATAATTTTTTGGCCAGAGCTGGGCAAAGGCTTTGGATAAAGGGAAAACAGAAAAAACTGTTACGATTATTGCTATGCGTATCGTATTTTTCATAATGTGCGATTTAAATATTTCCATTTTTATCTGACCCTACCCATCCGGCATTCTCCTGCATTTCTGGCTTACTAGTTCCTCCCCTTTGGGGAGGTTGGGAGGGGTTTGGGGTTATTTCGTTATAATTAATTTCGTCTCCGCCACCTGTTTCTTATCTGCCACCAGCCGCACCATATATACCCCGGCGGGCAAAGAAGAAATAGTAAGCGTTAGTTGTTTTTCATCTTTTTGTAGGGTACGGCTAAGTTGCAACCTGCCGTTGAGGTCGTAGATTTCTAATTCCGGCTTGTCGTTGTAGCGGTAGGTAGCGGTAACAACCGTAAAGCCTCCGGTTTGGGTTTTCTCTACCGTATACTGCGGCAGGGTGATGGTAACATTATCCGTTGCCGGATTAGGCGAAAGCAGGAATTGTTGTGCTTCCGTATTCTTTTCCGGTTCATCTATCCCAACGATAATGTCCCATTGGGGATCAATAACCGAGGAGGTAATGGGATGTCCGCACAGGGAATCATAAGTAAATACGGCAGGGTTAAGGGTATCGTCTTCTAAATTCGGGGTGAGTTTAAACAAGTAGGGTATAAAATCTTCCCCTATCAAAAAACTGCCAAAACATAGATATTTCTTATCGTAGGTTACACAAGAGCCCCATAATATATAATCATTACGAAAAATCTTCCGGCTTTTAATGGTATTTCCCAGTGTGTCTGTTTTAAAAACTTCAACAAATCCTGTGTCTTGCAAATCTCCCCAAACTGTACCTACCAAAAGTGTAGTATCATTTAAAAAATCAACCGTCGTTGCCACACCTGCAGGTGCATCCTTCACCAAATCTTTAAATATTAATAATTTTCCGGAAGAAGATATTTTTAATAAACAGGGAGAATACGGAAGCCCTGCTTCGTTCCGTGTATGCCTTGCCGCCGTATAAATCATTCCCGTGCTGCTTTCCGCTGATTTAAAAGCTTCTGAATAAAAATAATCTCTGTTCAAGACTCTATTCCAGTTGGTACTCAGATCCCCATTATAATTGATAAAATATGAACGGGTAAACCAACGTAACGAATCCATAGAATTAGGATAATCAGCAAATCCGGTGATTAAGGACGTCCCGTTTCTAAGGGGCAATAAACTACTCGCTTCTTCATTATGTAGATTAGGATCATTCTTTATAAAATCTTTTACTTTCAGCATATTTCCTTCTGGGTCGAGGCGAATAACTGAGATACGTTTGTCGCTAAGCACATCATACGTATACAATAAAACCATAAAATCATAATTTCCTTCCGGAGTCTGATTCACACCATAACCCAAATTGAATGTCCCTTCTACCGGAAACCATTTAGCCCATTCAATTTCTCCACAAACATTTAACTTAATGATACAGGGATCATAATCCTCACCCATTTCATTTTTTCTTGAACCAGCAATAATTAATCCTCCATCCTGTGTTTGTTTGAAAGCATAGCTTTCAATACCATACGAAGTATTTCCGATCTTTTTGTCCCATAAAATATTTCCGTTAATGTCCGTCTTGGTCACCCATATGTGATCATAATACAGATTACTTTCAGAACAATCAGAAAGCAATAAATACCCTTTATCGTAGGATTCTGTCATATCACTTGCGTACACATTATTGTAAATTCCCTGATAAGTCTTAGGCCAGAGCTGGGCAAAGATTTTGGATAACGGAAAAACAGAAAAAACTGTTACGATTATTGCTATGCGTATTGTATTTTTCATAATGTGCGATTTAAATATTTCCATTTTTATCTGACCCTACACATCTGGTATTTCCTTGATTTCCTGCTTGCCCGGCCCTTCCTTTGCGAGGAAAAGGCTGGGATGGGGGCATAAGAAAATCCACCGCTAATCTATAAATAATATTTGATATACGTTTTGTATCCAGATAACTTTTTTTAAAAAATATTTTTTGCGTTCTTTTATCATGAAGGCTGTTTATCTGTCTTTCCCGCAGAATCCGCCAATCTATTCTTTTTTGATATACAACATGCTATTTGTCCTATTACTTGGCTTAATAGACAAAAAGAATGGCGGGAACACCTGCTCTTAGGCTTTTCCTCTAAGTGGCTGGCTGAAAAAACTTAGTGCCCTTTGTGTAAACCATCGTGTTCTTTGTGGTTAATTATTTTTATCCGTTGGGATCACGAAGTTACACAATCCCGAGTACTCGGGAGCACAAAGTTATACAATGAAGAAAAAAGAATAAAGGCTTCTTTTAGCCAGCCCCCGGTAGGTTTCAAAAGTTCAGGTTTATCCCCCTTTCCGCATAACAACATTCGGATAAATACCAAGAGCATCATCCTTTCATCCTAACAGCGCCTCCCCTTTGGGGAGGTTGGGAGGGGTTTCCGCATAACAACATTTTGATAAATACTAACGGCATCACCTCTTCAGCATAACGGCATCACCCTTTCAGCATAACAGCATCACCCTTTCCGCATAATAGCATTACCTTTTCCGCATAACAGCATCACCCTTTCAGCATAACAACATTCGGATAAATACTAACAGCATTACCTTTTCCGCATAGCAGCATCACCCTTTCAGCATAACAACATTTTGATAAATACCAACAGCATCACCCTTTCCGCATAACAGCATCACCTCTTCCGCATAACAGCGCCTCCCCTTTGGGGAGGTTGGGAGGGGTTTCTGCCTAACAGCATCACCCTTTCTGCATAACAGCGCCTCCCCTTTGGGGAGGTTGGGAGGGGTTTCTGCCTAACAGCATCACCCTTTCTGCATAACAGCGCCTCCCCTTCGGGGAGGTTGGGAGGGGTTTCCGCATAATAGCATCACCCTTGGGGGGAGTTTGGGAGGAGTTTGGGGGCTTATTCCACTATCGTCATTTCATCAATCAGCCGCCGTGCCCCGGCATACTTATCAATAATAAACAGGCAATAGCGGATGTCGAGGGAGATGTTGCGGCATAGCGAAGGATCGTACATCAGGTCGCTCATGGTTCCTTCCCAGTTGCGGTCGAAGTTGATGCCGATAAGTTGTCCGTCGGCATTCAGCACCGGGCTGCCGGAATTGCCTCCGGTGGTTTGGTTGCTTGCAATAAAAGCCACGTGCATGCTTCCGTCCTTATCGCCATAGCGGCCATAATCCTTCTGGTTATAGAGTTCTTTCAGTTTCTTTTCCACCACATAATCGTAGATGGCGGGGTCTTCCTTCTGCATGATGCCGTCGAGGGTGGTAAACCAGTTGTATTCCACCGCATCGGCAGGCGAAAAATCGTCCACCCGTCCGTAAGCCACACGCAGAGTGGAGTTGGCGTCGGGGAAAAATGCCTTGTCCGGCTGAAATTCCATCTGTGCCTGCATATAAATACGCTGAAGACTGTCGGTTTGCTTATCGAGGGACGACAATACAGGCTGAATATTGTTCAGATAATGGTTGTAAAGGTTTAACGACAATTGGAATGCCGGGTCTTTTTCTATCTTTTTGTAACGGGAAGCCTTGTATCCGTCGAGGAATTTTCTCACTTTTTCTTCGGAAGCAAAAATGGATTGTCCAAAGACCTTTTGGGCATAGGCTGCAAAATCGCCTTTATACTTTTTATCCACCATGCCGAAGATGGAAGGTTGAAGAGTCGGAAGGTTCTTATGATACATCGAAAGCAGTTCGGCAAATACTTTCTGGTCGAGCGGGGCGTGATAGTTTTTAAAATATCCGGCGGCAGCGCCTTTCAGTTGTTCCACGGCTTTGTCCAGATCTGCGGCTTTGGTGGTTTTGTCTTTGCTCAGGGTAACCAGCCGGTTGAAGCTATAGGCATACTTTACAATTTCCACCCCCAGACCGGCTTCAAAAAAATAGGTCGAGGCAAGGTTGAGCGGAGAAGCGGCAATATAATACGCTTCAAACGTGGGAAGGAGTTGCCCGTATTTTTCCTTCCGGAGATTATCGGCATCGACCCAGGCCTGGAATTCCTTTTCAAACTGTTGTTTCTTTGCTATGGCATTTATCCGTTGGATGCCGCGACTTTCGCCCATCATCTTTTTCCAGTAGTTGGCCACCCCCTGATATTTGTTGGAATACTGAATCCGGACAAGGTTATCTTCTTTCATAAAGCCGTCCATGATCTCGAGGCGTTTCTGGCGAAGCTTTACGGCGGCTGGGTTTTCAACGTTGGCAATTCCGTTCACGGCATAGGAGGGAAGGTATTCCTGAGTAGTTCCCGGGTAACCGAACACAAAAGTAAAATCGCCTTTTTGTTCCCCTTTAAGGGAAATGGGAAGATGATATTTGGGTTTGTAAGGCACGTTGTCCTTGGAATATTCGGCGGGTTCATTGTTCTTATTGGCATAGATGCGGAAAACGGAGAAGTCGCCGGTATGGCGGGGCCACATCCAGTTGTCGGTATCGCCGCCAAACTTGCCGATGTTGGAAGGCGGAGCGCCAACCAGGCGAATGTCGGTGAACACTTCGGTGATAAACAGGAAATACTGGTTACCGTAATAAAACGATTTCACCTTCGCCTTGTAATGTGTGCCTTCCACGGCGCTTTTTTCGACATCGGTGATATGCTTTTTAACCAATTCGGCACGCTGGGCTTCGGTCATCCGGGCATTTACGCCGTCCAGAATTTTAGCGCTCACATCTTCCATACGAATAAGGAGGGTAGCGCTTAGCCCCGGGTTCTGCAATTCTTCTTCCTGTTTGCCTGCCCAGAAACCGTTGGTCAGGTAATCGAACTCCACCGAACTGTGGCGCTGGATGGAACCATAACCGCAATGATGATTGGTAAGGATAAGTCCCTTGTCGGAAACAATCTCGGCCGTACAGCCGCCGCCAAAGAGCACGATGCCGTCTTTAAGGCAACTTTTGTTGATGCTGTAAATATCCTGTGCGCTAATCTTCATGCCGAGACTTTTCATGTCGGCTTCATTGAGTTGTTCCAGGAGCATGGGTATCCATATCCCTTCGTGGGCAAAAACGGTGAGAAGGCTTAAGCTAAGGCAAAGACTGAGTATTACTTTTTTCATAACCGGGTTGTTTATTAAAAGGCGTGCAAGATAATATTTTTTGGCGTAATGGACATTTTTGATGCTGTTTTGAACGCGAAATGCGCTAATAGACATTTTTAATGCCATTTATTTGTTAATAAATGCCTCTATTCTTTAGATTAATGCCACTTATTAATAAATAAGTATGCTTATTCATTAGACTAATGCCATTTATTAGTTAACAAACACCCTTTTTCAATTGATTAATGCCATTTATTTGTTAACAAATGCCTCTATTCATTAGATTAATGCCACTTATTAATAAATAAGTATGCTTATTCATTAGACTAATGTCATTTATTTGTTAACAAACACCCTTTTTCAATAGATTAATGCCACTTGTTAGTTAATAAATGCCTCTATTCATTAGACTAATGCTATTCATTAATAAATAAGGGAGCCTTTTCTTTAGATTAACGCCTCTTATTAACTAATACGTATGCTTTTTCAATAAAAAAGGTCGCTCTGCCAATAAGCAAAGCGACCTTTTTTGGGTATCATCCGAAAAAGATGACGGATAATGATAATTTATCTTGCGGGAGGAGTGTACGATCCATTGGCATCGCCATAAACCAGACCGTTGAAATCCTGTATCACATCGTTACCATTGACCGTTAGCGGTACATTGTTGAACAACCAGTCGCCCACCGAAAAGGAAGTAATGATAATAGCAATGCGTTTCTTTATCAGCAATACATCGGAAGCCGACAGGCTGCCCGAACCGTTGACATCGCCGGATGCTAAATAAATTCCCGATAATTGGGAAATATTGGCAATATGTTTTTTATAAAGCAACACATCGGAAGCGCTAACGCCACCCCAGGGTTTGGCGGTGCTTACGCTAAGCGTATAGCTTCCGTCGTTTACATTGCCGAAACTATAAGCGCCCGTAGTATTGGTAGTAGCCGTAGCCACCACATTGCCGCTGTTGTCCTTCAGGTCAATGGTTAATCCGCTCAGCGGGGTGTTTGCGTTGTTGGAATAATGGATGGTTCCGCTCACGGTATGCCCACCGGCTCCGCACATGTTGAAAGGAACAAAAGTAACCAGACCCAGCGAATCGATATCCACCTTGTGAACGATTACCTGCTCAATGGCGGCGGGTGTAATGTTATTAACGCCCCAGCAGTTGTTCATGGCGCTGACGGCATTGGGAGTATTGTTGTAGAAAGCGATGATATTGCCTCCGTTTCCGTTGTTTTCGAACGTATTGTTACCCGGATTGTACGTAGCTGCCGCGGTATCGCCAAGATTGATCATGGCATGGCTCTGGGCGGTAATTCCCCAAAGGTTACCGGTAATGGTGTTGCCGGTTACCATAGCGTGGTAGTTCTGGACACCGTAAAAATTCAGTCCGCTTCCACCCAGCATTGGATTTCCTTCGCTATTGTTATCCTGAACGTTGTTGTAACTGATTTCTCCGTTCATATTATTTCCTGTAAAAGCAATTCCGTAACGGTTATCTTTTACCATGTTACTATCAATAACGGCATTACAGGTTACGCCCAGCAGGGACGAAACGGCTATGCCACCCACTTTAGTGTTAGCACGATTGCCAATGATGGCATTACTAATAATTACGGTAGTATTGCCATCGCCCGAAGGTCCCAGGTTTATCTGCGGACGATTGGAATTATCGGTGGTATTATTATAGAAATAACAGTGTTTGATTACCGGCGCTGCCGAAACATTAGCTCCGGAAGCAATGGCGGAACGGATATTATCGGTAAACTGGCAACGAGTTATGGTTGTATTTCCTCCGAAAAGTTCGAGCGCAGCGCTGGTGGAGTTGAGTTTACTTTGTTTCCTTATGATGCAGGAATCAATCGAAAGACTGCCACCCATCTTGCGAATACCCCCGCCAAATTCGATGCGGGATTTTCGGATAACGATAACCGAATTATCCTCAAAGGTGATCCCTTTGTAATTGTTGAGGGTGTCGGTAGCCGTCAGCATCACACCTTGCGGCGGATTGATGGTAAAGGAACCTTTGACGGTAAATAAAACGGCCGGGTCGAATCTTACCATAGCATTAGTTAAAACGTTAAAATGATCACCGGTTTCGATAGTAAGGTCGGCATGCACCTGGTAAGAGCCGCCACCGTTGGCAACAACTACACCGTTGGAGTGAGCCACTAAAGAATCGAGATTCCACACCACACCCGTGCCCGGAGTGATGTATTGTGCCATTGTCGGGCTAATGCCAAGCACAAAGAAAAATGAAAAGAGTAATAAGTAGTTTAGTTTTCTCATAGCGATAGATTTTTGTTGGTTAAATCCAAACCGCTTAGCGTTTGGAAAATGATATAATAATTTAAGAACAGAAAAATACTCGTCAGTAATCAAAATTCAACTCATCAGTGATCAGTTAAAAACTCATCAGTTACCAGTTTAAAACTCATCAGTGATCAGTTTTAAATTCATCAGGATCATTTGAAGAATTCATCAGGATCTTTTAAAGAACTCATCAGGATCTTTTGAAGAACTTATCAGGATCATTTGAAGAACTCATCAGTGATCAGGAAAAGTTTATTGGTTATAAAATTAAAATCAGTATTGTCCGATAAAAAACTTCTTTGAATGGCTAAAGCCCAATGTTTACTGTATTTTACTAACTCCAGGCTTAAGCCTGGAGTTACAAATCGCAATTACTTGAAGAACTTTAGTCCGGATACTTTTGTCGGACAACAATGAATAAAAACGATGAATAATCAATCAAAGAACTATTATTTTACAGCTACTGTTTCGATTTCAATCAGAACACCCAAAGGAAGTTTTACCACACCAAAGGCTGCGCGTGCGGGACTGTTTTCGGGATAATATTTACCATAAACTTCGTTCATGGCGGCAAAGTTATTCATATCGCTAAGCAGGCAGGTTGATTTCACCACGTCGGCAAAGGTATAACCGGCTTCTTTCAGGATTTCACCTATATTTTTCATTACCTGTTCGGTTTGTTCTTTGATGCCGCCTTCGGCTACTTTTCCTGTTTCGGGATTGATGGGAACCTGTCCACTGATGTAAAGGGTTCCGTTGGCTTCCACAGCCTGGCTGTAAGGACCGATGGCTTTGGGCGCCTTTTCGGTATGGATAATTTTTTTCATCTGTTTATAATTTGTTTTTTATTTGTCAGATGGAACTCGCCAATAATCATCCTCGTGTGTGAGAAGAAATTCTCATGGCTCGTTTCATTTGTATATTTTAAAGATTATTGCAAAAATACACAAAATAAATACACCGTTTCGTTGGTATCCGCAGGAATACCGGCTTCCATTAACGTAGCCATGAGAAGTTTGATAAATAAATTATGGCAACTGGTCCGGGAAACTTGTAAATAGGCTTAATTGATTTAGTTCCAGCTATCGCGGAAATCTTTTTTCTTGGTAAGTTTCAAATCTTTCAGAACAGAAGATTTTACATTAATGGCAAAGTTCCAGCTTTTCATTCCACCGATAGGTATCCAGTTAAAACGCATTTCCCAGCAATGCAGGTCGCGCATCACATTAATGGAAGTATACGAAACTTTACCGCCTTCAAAATCATAACCTGAGTTAAAGGTTACCTTCCATTTGGGTGTGATGCTCACATCGCCGTTGAATGAAATTGTTTGGATGATGTCTCTTTTTAAATTATCCTTTGCGGGAATGTAAGTACTTGTACGACGGAAAGAATAAGCGATATTCAGGCTCCAGTTATTGTTCCAGTCCACATAATCGGAAGGAAAATTATTGACGGCTTCTATTTCCTCGGGAGTACCGCTAACAGGTTTCTTTTCGACATTCTGATTTTTTTTCTTGAATTTATCTGAAGAAAGATTATAATTTAAACTAAAGCTCCATGAGTTATTGTTGAATTTCAGTATACGATGATGAACATCCCATTCATAACGGTTGATGTAGCTGCCAAGGGAATCGCGGGCATATAAATCCCACACTGATGAATAATAAACCTGAACGTTTTTAAAAAGAGTAGTATGCCCGTTCATGCTTATGGGAGCCCATCTTAACGAATCCTTGGCAATATCGTACGAAGTAGAAATGGTAAAATTGTCAATCAGCATGATTTTTTTGGTACCGGTAACCGTGTCCTTTTGCGAGCGTACTTTCATTTCAAGATTATTACTCAGGCTGAAATTAAGACTGCCCGATTTACCTGAAGGCGGAGTGCCATATAGCGATTGATAATTACCATCCTGAAAAATAGAATAAAGTCTCTCTTTTCCGGTTGAATCCATCTGAACTTTACGGTAGTATCCCCACCAGGGATCGGCAAAGTCGGGGCGGAACGAAAAACCAACGTTCGGAGTAAGTACATGGCGTATGGCTTTTACCGGTCCTTTTTTAAATTGAAGCATACCATATAATTTGGTAGAAAGGGATGAGTTGAAACTGAAGTCATGGGCCGCTTTAAATCCATTAACCGTATCCGTGCGAACATAACCAACCACCGTATCCGTTTTTGTTTTCAGGGTGTCGTTTACCCACTTTTCTGTAATACTTTTCGGATACCAGCGTTCATTAAAATTGAGCGAATTGGTAAGGTTGAAATATTTAAACAATTTTATCGAACTGCTTATCGGTATGGTATGCTGCATACCGTAATTGAACTGATCGAGCATTTTAGATTTAAAAAGCAAAGTGTCGTAGGTTTGCAGTTCGTTACGGGCATTCATTCTATAATTTACCGAGATGTTTTCGTACCATTTGGGAGTTCCCGTCATGTTTTTGCTGCGGAAAGGATAAAACTGATTGGCCGATAACGATACTTCGGGCAGAGTAACGGTAATTTGTTTTGTTAATGTGTTTTGAGTAAGATTAAAATTGCTGGTAAAAAACAATTTTTCCGCAAGTGTCGTCTGGTAAGCTATGTTTGATGAAAAGGTATTGGAAAGGTAATTATTGGCGCTTACCGGATTATACTGGTTATATTTTCGGCTTTGCAGATCAACATTTGCCGAAAAAGTACTGTTTGGTCTGGCTTTGGGGTCCTGGGTATGAGTCCACCGGATAGCAAAATCGGTGCTTTTGGTAAAATCCGAAGTGCCTTCGGTGCCTGTTTTATTTAAGGCATAATTAAAACTGAAATTGCCGGAATATTTATATCTTTTTTTGTAAGCAAAGTTAGGCTTTATGGCATAGCTTCCATGGGTGTAAATATCCCCCAAAACTTGCAAATCCATATAATCGCTTATTCCGAAATAATATCCGCCATTTTCGAAATAAAAGCCGCGACTGGTAGATTCGCCGTAGGTTGGTATTAAAATTCCGGAGTTTCGTCCTTTTTTGTTAGGAAACAAGCCAAAGGGCAGACATACCGGAATTACAACATCTTCGATGCTTAAAAAAACCGGGCCGGTTACAATTTTATTATCCGGAATTACTTTTGCCTTGGTGAAAATCATACTGTAATGCGGATGATCCAGATCGCAGGTAGTGTAACCCCCTTTATAGGCATTAGTAACATTATCGGTCATCTTTTTTATAGTAGTTCCATGCAGAAAGCCTTCACCTTCCTTGGTAATTACATTGGTACTTATTCCTTTTTTAGAATCGAAGTTATAGTTTAGCGTTTTGGATTTAAAGCTCTGGTTCCCATCTTTAAATTCGGGCAAACCCTTTTCGTTTCCTGTAGAATCGGCTATCCCTTTGGCAAAAACGATATGATCCTTAAAACTTGCTTCTACGTAAGCCGATTTAAGGTTTATTTTTTCATAATTGATTTCTGCATTTTTAAAGAGAAAAGCCTTCTGAGATTTAAAATCGAAACAGATGGAATCATCGGAATTGTACTCTACCTTCGACTTAATAGCTTTTTTATTAACCTTTACCTGTAAGCTATCCTTTTTGGTAGTGTCGATAGCAATTTTAAGACTACTGTCTGCCGGCTTTACCTCCACCAGATTTTGTCCGTTTAAGTTCAGTGAAATAGCAACAAGAATTAAAAATAAATAAATTCCCCGGAAGCGTATTGTTAATAAGTTAGCTAACAATTTTTTAAAGGTTGAGTTAATTAAATGCTGATTTTTCCTGAACTTTGGTTGTTTTTATTACTTTTGAATGTTTAAAAATACCGGTTGCCGGAGTAAACGATCATTTTTGAAAATGCAAAAGTATCAAATTTTTGGCAAACCTGTTTTGTAAAGTAAATCAAAATCAAACAACGATTAAATTGCTGGATATTCAACAAAAACCATTCCTACTTTTATGCTAAAAATCAAACGTCCGGAATTATTATTTGGTATACTGTTTTTTTTATTATTGCCTTTATATTGTTTGTCGGGGCAGAAAGATCATAGAATAACCACCGTAGTTATTGATGCTGGGCATGGCGGTCACGATGCCGGCGCAAGAAACGGAACCACCCTGGAAAAAGACATTAATCTTGCCATTGCTTTGAAAACAGGTAGTTTTATCGAAAGCAACTGCAAAGATGTGAAGGTGATCTATACCCGTACTACCGATGTTTTTGTGGAATTGTATAAGCGTGCCAAAATTGCCAATGATGCCAAAGCCGATTTATTTATATCCATTCATTGCAATTCTAACCCTTCCGCGAAATCATACGGCACCGAAACCTACGTGATGGGGCTCTATAAAAGCAATGCCAACCTTCAGGTGGCCAAAGCCGAAAATTCATCTATTTTGCTCGAAAACGATTATTCGACTAAATATGATGGGTTTGACCCCAACTCGTCGGAAGCCAACATTATTTTTACCCTATTCCAGAATGCTTATCTCGAACAAAGCCTCAATATGGCTTCCAAAATTCAAGTCCAACTTTCCGAAAAAACCAAATTATATAATCGGGGCGTTAAACAGGCTGGCTTTCTGGTACTCTACAAAACGGCTATGCCTGGTTTACTGGTCGAATCGGGTTTTATAAGCAACGACAACGACAGGCAATTTTTAAAAAGCAGCGATGGACAATCATCCATTGCCAGAGCTATTTATACAGCCTTTGTCAAATACAAATCGGAATGCGAAAAAAATATTGATGATAAACTATTGGCAAAACATCAGTCGGTAAAGAATTCCGACAAAACCAAAGCTGGAGAAAAGCTTTCTGAAACGGAAACTAAATCCGGGAAAAAATCCAAATCTCATTCCGGACACTCTAAGCCGTCGTCCGCAAATATTACTCCTTTGCCGGAATCCGATGCGATTAAGGAGCAACAACAACCTATTCCTGTAAAAGATAGTGTCCGGCTTCCCGGCAGCAAATCGGATGCAGATAGTCTGGCGGAAAAACAGGTCTTTTTCCGCGTTCAGTTTGCGACTTCGGGTAAGGAAAAATCTCTTCAATCCCATGAGTTTAAAGGATTGGACGATGTACGCTGTTATTTTCATCAGGGCTTATACAAATATACCGTCGGCAACGAAAAAACGTTAACCGAAGCCGTGGCCCTGATGAAAAAAATGAAGAAAAAAGGATATTCCGATGCTTTTGTGGTAGCTTTTAGCAACAATCAACGAATTAGCATTACAGCGGATATTAAACAATAAAAATTTAATTGTATTTTTGTTCTGCAAATTTTAAAATTTACAAAACTTGAAACATAAACGCGAAATTAAAATAGGAGCTTTCGTCATCATTACGTTAGCTCTCTTTATTTGGGGAATGAACTTCCTGAAAAGTAAAGACTTTTTTGTTAAAAAACGGACTTTTTACGCCGTTTACGATAAGGTGGATGGCTTAGTAAAAGCCAATCCCGTATTTGTTAAGGGATTGAAAGTAGGGATCGTCGAAAATGTTTTTTTCGTCTATAAACCTTCCACACATATTGTGGTTAAACTAACGCTTACCAGCGACATCCCCATTCCCCGGAATTCCATTTCAAAGATTTACAGCTACGACCTCATGGGTTCAAAAGCCATAGAATTGCTTTTGGGCGATTCGTTTGTACAAGCCCAAAGTGGTGATACGCTGAAGTCGGAGGTGGGGGGCAGTTTGCAGGAAGAGGTTAACCGTCAGGTGCAGCCCATCAAGAAAAAAGCCGAAGACCTCCTGCTATCCATTGATTCTGTGGTTACCGTTGTCAGCAACATCCTGAATTCGAATACACGTGCTAATCTGGCTCAGAGTTTTGAAAGCATTAAATATACCCTTCAAAACCTTGAACATACCTCCTATAATATCGACACTCTTGTCGGGACCCAGAGGTATCGTTTGGCAGGTATTATCTCCAATATCGAATCCATTTCGTTTAATATCCGTCAGAGTAATGATAAAATCACCAATATCATTACTAATTTTTCGCAAATATCCGACACACTGGCAAGGGCTAATGTATATCAGACTCTGTCTAATGCCAATACAGCAATTACCCAGATATCAACCGTGGTCCAGAAAATTAATTCCGGTGAAGGCTCGCTGGGTTTGCTGGTGAATGACAAAAAATTATATAACCGCATTGATGGTGCTGCCAAGCAACTTGACGAACTGCTGGAAGATATGAAAGTTAACCCCGGCAGGTATGTAAGTGTTTCGTTGTTCGGAAAGAGCGCAAAAAAAAATAGGTATATTCCTCCTCTAAAGACTATCAGTCCAGCCGATACGCTACGGAAATAATATCAGGGTTTAAAGATGTCGAGACGGGTATAGGGGCGTTTGTCGTCGAGCCATTTAAAATCCTTAAGAAGCAAGTCGTGGGATGTTAAATCTTTCTCGGGATATAAGGCTCCTTTTGGCTTGCTTATATAATTTATCCGGTCCACCTTATTTTCCTTGATTCCGATAATCATGTCCGACGAAATCATCTTGCTTATTCCAATCAGCGATTTATCGTCCTCCCTCACCCAGTAAAGTGTTTCAGAATTTCCACTTACAGTAACTTTATAAATTTGATTATTCTTAAAATATCCTATCATATTCTTGCCTTTAATCTGGTTATAATTGGTAAGCGTATCCCGGGAAACGATAAAGGAAGTATTGTAAAGCCGCAGTTCGTTAATTTTTTTATCCTTTACAAAAATACGGATGGTGTCGGCGGTCAACTGGTTTTTACCCGACCATAGGGTGGGCGAATTGTAAAGCGATAACGTAGAATCTTTTACGACATAAGCCAGAGAATCGCACATGCCCTGTAAATCGTTACGGAAAAATTTCACTTTATAAAAAGCATAAAGTTCTTTGGTCGTGCGGGCCGTGTCGAAGGTAGCTTTAAGCGTATCGGCATGAAGGAATAAAGAATCCGTTTTCTCAATCATGATGGCATAGGCACTGTCGGTAAGCACGGCATAACCGTTTTTTTCAAAATAATTTCCTTTATTCCCCTTAAATACAATGTTTTGTACGGTATCGATAATGGAAACATTGCGAACGGCTCTCCCGATGCCGTTGGTTCGGTCGTAATAAAGGCTGTCGCCTTTCAGTGTTTGGTTTTCGTTGATAAGGTAAGCGTTACGACTAAATTTGGAAACTTCTTTTTTGGTGTCGTACCATCCGTTTTCGCAATAGATAAAGTCTTTTTTCCCTTTGATGGTAGATGGTCCGTAGAAGAATGCCGTGCGTGATACGGTATTATATTTCAGCGTATCGGAGTTCATCACATAATCGGGATTGGTGAGCACTACCTTATCCTTAAAGAAAAATTCTTTTTTGTCTGTATGATAATAGCCTTTTTTGCTTGTAAGCCGGTTTTCCTTGTTGTGTATTTTTCCACCGGTTTCGTAGTTGGCAATGTTGGTATTCCGGTCGAAATAAAGATGGTCGGTCGTGAGAGTCGTTTCATTGTCAACAAGCCTGACTATTTTGCCGGTGATGTCGGCAATGCGGGTATCGCCGTTATAATTAAGCAGGTCGCCATATAAATTCAGCGTATCGCTCGACTTGATGCGGACGTGGCTGTAGCAAATCACATTGTTGGTCTTTTCGTCCATCGTTGCGCTGTCGCAATACAGAAACGCCCCTTCGTGTTCAAAGATTACATTGCCTACCACGCGGTAGGTGCTCGGACCCAACATTTTGTCGTAATTCAGGTTGTTGCCTTGCTCCAGCCTGATGACGGTATGTTTTTGAGCATATGCTCCCATCGTCATCAGAAGAACAATCAGCAATAATTTTTTCTTTAGCATCATCAAAAGATGTTTATTTGATGATGCAAAGATAGCGTTTATTCATCAAAACAGACTGCTATATTATACGACGTGATTTGGTTTTAATTTGAAACAGATAAAACAAAACGACAGCTTCAGGATGGTATATTCAAGAAAAAAGCTGCCGGTTATCTGGCAGCTTTTTATCACATTAAATAAAAACGGTAAAATTATAATGAACCTTCATCATAAGCTCTTTCGCCATGCAATGCTTCATCCAGTCCGTGTTCTTCAACTTCTTCCGAAACCCTGACCGGGGTAATCAAATTGATAATTATCAACATGATATAAGTAAAAATAAAAGCATAAATACTGGCGCATACAACTGCAATAAGTTCTTTGACAAAAAATCCGGTTTCGCCAAAAGCCAGTCCTTCGGTCGTAATGGCCGGATTTATGGTTTTGGTCGCAAACACGCCTAATAAGACAGTCCCTATAAATCCGCCTACACCGTGAACACCCCAAACATCGAGAGCATCGTCCCATTTCATACGGTTTTTAAATTTAACGGCAAAAAAGCAAACCACACCGGCAATGATACCGATGAGCGCAGCCGCCCATAACGGAACATAACCAGCACAGGGGGTTATGGTGGCAAGTCCGGCAATGGACCCGGTAAGCAGGCCCACAAACTTGGGCTTGCGCTCGTATATCCATTCTACGGCCAACCAGGATACCGTGGCAAACGACGCTGCAACATCAGTATTCAGGAAGGCGATGGACGTAATATGGTCAACAGCCACCTCACTGCCGGCATTAAAACCATACCATCCAAACCATAATAAACCACTTCCGATAGCCACCAAAGGAATGCTATTGGGCGTCGAATTCTTATTTACACGCGCACCTACATAAAATACCGATGCCAGCGCCGCAAAACCTGCCGTAGCATGAACCACGATACCGCCAGCAAAATCCAAAACTCCCCATTGTGCCAGCAATCCACCACCCCAAACCATGTGAACAAATGGATAATAAACCAAGATCTGCCATACTGTTAAAAAAAGCATATACGCTTTAAAGTTTACACGGTTAGCAAAAGCTCCGGTAATCAATGCCGGGGTGATGATGGCGAACATCATCTGGTAAGCAATGAAAACGATTTCCGGAATTTTACCGTTGGTGTACATCGAATCGATACCCACACCATTCAGAAAAGCTTTATCGAAGTTGCCAAAAATACCGCCTGCGCCTCCGCTGAAACACAAAGAATAGCCAAAGATGAACCACAATACCGTCGTCCAACCTAAGGAGGCAAAACTCTGAATCATGATTCCTAAAATGTTTCGTTTGGTGGCTAATCCACCATAAAAAAATGCTAATCCGGGAGTCATTAGCATCACCAGACTGGTAGCCAAAAGCATAAACCCGGTTGAACCTGTATCTAACATAATTTTAATAATTTAGTTATGATTGAATTTGTTTGATAAATTTTAAAACGATACGCCTACAATAAAATAAATATTCTCCGTCTGCGGATTGGTAATCAGCGAAGCCTTCAGCGGCAATTCAAAACGGTCGGTAATTTTTATTTTGCGGTAAGCGGTAAGTCCCAGATTAACAATCCCGGCAGAGGTTCCGTAGAAACCCTCATCGGGAGTAAAACCCATAAATAAATCAAGGTTATTATCTCCTAAAACGGCGGAATAACCAGCTTCAAAATAGGTGGAATAATTGTTTTTATAGGTAGTATCTATTCCATTGAGGGGAAGTATGATTATTTTGTCAATTTTTTTATCGGCACCATAAACCATCGTAGAAGCATAAAGACTAATAGGAAAATTTTCCGGGCCTTTATACTGAAGAGCAGTTTCGCAGACATGCCCGGTATTGTGATTATCGTAATTGAAATACTTTTGCTGATGTTCGCAGGGAACCATATCCACCGGAAAAAAATAATCGGTGGCTATAATCGAAAATCCTTTGAGGGTATACTTTGCATACAAATCGGTTTCGGAATACGTGCCTCGCGTACTTATTGCGCCCCAGTAACCAACTTCAAAATTACCCTTGCTCAGCGACAGCGTTGGCTGTACATTGGGCGAAGCACCGTAATCCAGTCCGCGCCACACATAACGGCTCATCAGGTCGACACCCAGATTGAGTTTTGCCGGGTTGCTTTTGGTTTCCTGAGAAAAAACAGATGGATTTATTAATAAACAACAGGTAAGGAAAAACAGGATGGTATGTAATTTACAGTGCATAAATCAAAGTGGTTTAAGCCTGCAAATTTTGGCACTATTTATCTGTTATACAATAGCTGCTCAACGGAATTTTTTTTCGTCATCCTGCTGACGCTTCTTCGGTATTACGCTTAGGGAGCGATTAAGCGTATCTACGGAATTAAAGTTCGATAATTTTGTTTTTGATGGCAAATTTTATCAAATCAACGGTAGTATCCAGTTCCAATTTTTGCATAATGTGGTTTTTGTGGGATTCCACCGTGCGAATGCTTATAAAAAGTTTATCAGCGATTTGCTGATTGCTTTGGCCTTCGGCAAAGAGTTTAAGAATTTCCAACTCGCGTTTGGAGAGAGAAGCCTTGGTTTTTTCGTCGGTCTCATCGCCGGTTTTCACTTTCTTGATGTAACTTTTAAGGATAATGTTGGAGATGGATTCGCTAAAATACACTTCACCTTTGTAAATAGCATGTACAGCATCCACTATTTCCTTCCGGGTGGTATTTTTAGGCAGGTAGCCTTTAGCGCCGGCTTTGATGGCATTGAAAATAAAATCTTCGTGGGTGTACATCGAAAGGATCATGATTTTGGTTTCGGGATGTTCCGAAATTAATTTACGGGTGATCTCGATACCCGACATTCCAGGCATTGAAATATCGAGGATAATAATATCGGGTTTCAGCACCAGGAGTTTGCTTGCTAACTCAGTGGCATCAGAGGCTTCGCCGATAACAGCCAAATCGGGGATTTCGGTAAGGAGTGCTTTAATACCGTCGCGTACTATCTGATGATCGTCAACTAAAATGATTTTTATTTTTTCCATTATCAAATGTGAATAAAGTTATGCCTTTTCCTGTTCTAATTTCTTTACAGGAATCTTAATAGAAATACTCGTTCCTTTTCCAGGATCGGATTTAATAGTAAAAACGCCATTAAGCAAGCTGGTACGTTCCCGCATATTATGAATCCCGTTTCCGGTATCGCTGTTTCTTTCACCAAAAGTAAAACCTTTTCCGTCATCTTGTATCAACAGTTGAATAAAATCTTCATTCCTTATCAATTGAACACTTGCCTCACGGGCTTCGGCATGTTTGGCTATATTGATTAATGCTTCCTGGGCAATACGGTAAAGATAGGTTTTGGCTTTTTTGCTGAGGTTATCCGAAATTTTATCCGAATCGAAGGATATTTTAATTTTATGACGTTCCGAAATTTCGTCGCAGAGGTTACGCAGTGCGGTTACCAGTCCAAATTCGTTGAGCACGGCAGGCATCAGGTCGTTGGACATGGAGCGTATTTCGTCAATGGTTTGATCGAACATATCCTTAACCTGGTTGATAACATAAATAAACTTGGAACGGTCGGTATGGATAAGGGCTTCGAGCTTGAGCTTGATGGCGATGAGGAGTTGACCCAGTCCGTCGTGCAACTCGCGTGAGATACGCTGACGCTCCTGTTCCTGCCCGTCGAAAACCGAACGCATGCGTTTTAATCTCTCCATGCGAAGCTCCTCATCCTTGGCTTTCAACTGTTCGGTCATCCGGTTAAACGATTCGGTAAGGGCGCCTATTTCATTTTTTTCCTTTATCTCAAGCGGGCTGTCGTACTCTCCCCGGCCTATTCGGGTTGCCGCTTCTTTGAGTTTAATGATGGGCTGGGTAATTTTCCGGGAAAAGAAAAATACAAATAAAAACAAGATGATCGCTATGGCCAGACTGATGCCCAGGGTCTGATTCCTGATTTTATAAATCGGGATGAAGGCTTCTGCATAATCTATCTCTGCAAGTATTACCCAGTGCAGTCCGGGGATGTTCAGTCCGTCGTACGACGAAAGGACTTTGATGTTGCGGTAGTCCTGTATTATTTCTGTGCCTCTTTTGCCGGCAAGGGCTTTAACTGCGGCTACTGACTTTACTTTGGTTTTAAATGTCGAATGAACCCGGAAGCGTGAGTCGTTGCGTATTAAGGAATCGCTTCCCACAAGATAGGTCTCGCCGGTTTGCCCCAGTCCATTAGGCGTATTTTTTTCGACCATGATGGTATTGATCGCCTTAGGTGATATTTCGAGGGCTACCATGCCGCATAAACGGTTTTTACTGTCGAACACGGGCGAGCCCGTATAAATGCCATGAGTACCCGGTAAATGAGCATCAAAATCTTCAATTTCGTTATGCCGTGACTTTTTAATCTTTTCCCACAACCGGTTTAACGGAGAACTGGCTATCGTTGAGGAATAAAGAATAATGGAATCGGTTTCCTTGCTTGTAGAGGTGGATAATCCGTTACCGTTGGTATTGCATATAAAAAAAGTATTATAATAGCCGCAGGCATTTAAATAGCGGCTCAGATAACGATTACGCGAAAAGGTAAGCCAGAAATTGCCGGAGGATTTATTTTTTGACAAAAAATGGTTGTTTACCCCGGCGAGTATATCCTGTATATCTGCCGAATTTGCAATAAGACGATTGTCGCGGAAGCGGTCGCGGAAAAAAGTTTCTACCTGGTTTTTCTTTAAAACCCTGAGCGAAGTAAGCTGTTCGTAAGTACGGTTCATCAGGGCGTTTTTTGCCGTATAAAACGACAGCGTGCCCATAATTACAATGGCCATTATCCCTATGAGCAAAAAATTTAATATTAGTTTTTCGGTAAGATTTGTATTACGCATCCTGTTTCTGAAAAGAGCTTCAAACTTACGTGATTTTTTTGAATTAAAGCCGGTTTCTTTTTTTTATTCATCGGTGTTTTGATCTCTACGCGTTTCTATATTGCCGTTGAATAATCGGTAATTGGGGCCATATTATCCCATGATAGCAGTCAATTACGGGTTGATTGGGTATAAGTAACCCTATGATAGTAGTAAGCCAGGGGTCGATTAGTACTAAGTTAACCCTATGATAGTAGTAAACAAGGGGTCGATTAGTATTAATTTAACCCTATGATAGTAGTAAGCCAGGGGTCGATTAGTATTAATTTAACCCTATGATAGTAGTAAACAAGGGGTCGATTAGTACTTATTTAACCCTATGATAGTAGTAAATAAGGGGTCGATTAGTACTTATTTAACCCTATGATAGTAGTAAATAAGGGGTCGATTAGTATTAATTTAACCCTATGATAGTAGTAAGTCAGGGGTAATAGGGAGCAATTCAACACGGCTTAGCGTTTTATTCCAACTCTTTTGCGGGATCCCAGAATAATTTTTTAAAGTTAACAATGCAGTCGTTCGCCACTTCTATGCCTTCACTTTCGAGCAGTTGCTGCATCACTTCTTCACCTCCGAAATGATGTTTGCCGGTGAGTTGTCCGTTGCGGTTAACTACGCGGTGAGCCGGAACATTTTGCAATGGAGTATGTGCTTTGTTCATTGCCCATCCCACCATGCGTGCCGAGCCACCGATACCCAGATAATTGGCAATAGCACCATAGGAGGTAACCCGCCCGTAAGGTACCAGCCGGGCCACTTCATAAACCCGTTCGAAGAAGGATTCATCGGCTTTCATGGGGTAGCATTAAGCTGAAATTGCAGATAATGAATTTTAAGGCCCTGCTCCAGCCACATTTGTTCATAGAAAGTCTGCACCGGCAATACTTCTTCAATATCCTTCGAAATTTCGGTATGATACAGGTCGGCCGTGGAATACAAAAGTCGGTGATTATCCCTTTGGATTACTCCCAGGGTATAATTAAATAAATCAGCATTATCGGTTTTAAGGTGCACGATACCCTGTGGCTTAAGGATATTTCGGTAGCGTTCGATGTACTCGGGCGAAGTAAACCGTCGCTTAAACCTGTTGGGTTGAGGTTCGGGAAACGTAATCCAGATTTCGCTTACTTCATGAGCCCCAAAAATTAATTCTATCATTTCGGAACGGGTACGGACAAAGGCAACATTTTTAAGCTGCTGTTCCTGGCTGGTTTTGCCACCACGCCACATTCGGGCGCCTTTTTTATCAATACCAATATAATTTTGGTCGGGATGCTTTTGAGCAAGAGCTACCGTATATTCGCCTTTTCCACAACCCAGTTCAATGATAATGTCGTTGGTATTGCCAAAGAAATCCTTCGCCCAGTTGTTTTTTAAGGCAAAACCTTCGCTGAGTTCATCAAACGAAGGCTGGAAAAAATGGCTGAAGGTGGCGTTTTCGGCAAAGCGCTGAAGTTTTCGTTTAGCCACGTATTAATTCATTAAAATTATTTTGTTAAAATCCAGGCAGAGGCATGAATTTCGGAGCTGATGGCATGGAGTTGACGGGAAGCTTCATCCATTGTACTGAACCCGTCCACACTCACACGGTATAAACCTGTTTTTGTCTGATCAAGAATGGCGGCATGATGACCATTGGCATTGAGCCGGTCAACAAATTTTTCGGCATTATCTTTCACCTGAAAAGCACCTCCGATGATAAAATATTTTAAATCGGCATTATCGGACGTTTCTTCGCTTGCATCGGATGAAGAAATGGGTATCACCGAAGCTTCTGCAACTTTGATTTTTGTTTTACTTACCGGTTTGGGAGATGTAACTTCGGTTCTGGATAAAAAGGCAGGCATTAAGCTGGAATGACTGGTGTAAAAGTCTTTAACATTTCCGGTATTGAATATTCCCCATAACGAAATAGCCAATAAAGGAGTAACAACGGCAGCCCAACGTAGCGTACGTGGTTGCAATTTGTGTATGATAGCCGGTTTACGATCGGCAAATTGTTTTTCAAATTGTTCGGCCTGGCGGCTGATGAGGGGCGAAATGAAAGGAGTGAGTCCGAAGGAATCCTCCAGATAATTTATGGTTTGATCGGGTTCAAACTGTAAGCTTCCTTCCCCGTTCATAGTCAGCGTGCCAATATTTTTCAGTTGCAGCGTATTTCCGCTTTTGAGCCTGACCCAATATACTTCCACTTCACGATGAATCAGGTTGAGCGCTTCGGTGAACGAAATTCTTTCGGTATACGATATGTAATTTGCTAATAAACCGTCATTTTTTTTCAAATTGGCATTAAAAAGAATGTCCTTTGCAGGAGGGAGGAATGTATTGCTGACGGGTAATATCCGTGCAGGCGAAGGATTGGCTACGAACCCACCAAATCCGGGAATCATCACACAGTCATGCTTGTAAAGCAGTTCGCCTATGTATTTATCGAGTTTCATTGCCATATTATTTTAAAGGTGCTAATATAGATAAAAGAGCGTAAATTCATCAACTTTTGTTAATAAGTTTTAATAAATCGTCGGGGGTGTCTATCGAAAAACTTTCAAAGTCTGTTTCTTCGGTATAAATAGAATAACCGTTTTCGAGCCACCGAAGCTGCTCCAGCGATTCGGCAAGTTCAAGGGATGAGGTGGCCAGTCTGGTTATTTTCCGGAGTATTTCGGTGCGATAGGCATATATTCCGATATGCTTAAAATAAGCATGATGTTCAAGCCAGTCATTTTCGGGCATTCCTCTTAGGAATGGGATGGGTTGCCGACTAAAATACAGCGCTTTTTTATCGTTGGCAGTAATCACTTTTACCACATTGGTATTAAAAAGGGTTGCTTTATCCGAAATTCTTTTGATTAAGGTAGCTATTTCCACTTCGGGTTTTAAAAAACAAGAAGCCACTTTTTCAATTTGTTCCGGACGAATAAATGGTTCGTCGCCCTGAATATTTATAGCTACATCCGCCAAGTGGGAAGACGTTTCCTGCAGCTGGCTGATGACTTCATTGCAGCGCTCGGTGCCGCTGTTATGACTGGCCGAGGTAAGCATCACTTTTCCGCCAAAACATTTAACATGATCCTCAATACGATGGTCGTCGGTGGCAACCCATACCTCAGACAAAACGTTAGCCTTGCACGATTGTTCGTAAACCCGTTGAATCATGCTTTTGCCATCAATTATCGCTAAAGGTTTTCCCGGAAAACGGGTAGAAGCATAACGCGCAGGGATAATGCCAACAAATTTCATTCGTAAATAAATTTTAAATTAAGGTTAATTTACTCGTGTTTCGAATATCAGAACCTGGTTCACAGTAAAAAAACAATTACCACTACAAAGTTAATTTTTGCACATTTTAAATCTGAAATCTAAATTCTGAAATCTAAAATTAAAAGAGTCCATGTATTTCGGCGGTAACTTTTTCGATGATGTTTCCAAGGTCTTCGGGATTATCGGAAAAATTAATGTTGTCCACATCTACAATCAGCAGTTTACCGTCTTTATAGGTTTCTATCCATCCCTCGTATCGGTCGTTGAGGCTTTTAAGATAATCGAGCCGGATGGATGATTCATAATCTCTGCCCCTTTTCTGTATTTGCCTTACGAGCGTTGGTACGCTGGCTTTGAGATAAATCAGTAAATCGGGAGGTTGGATAAACGAACTCATTAATTCGAACAACGAAGAATAGTTATCAAAATCACGGGTGGTCATCAGGTTCATATCGTGAAGGTTGGGTGCAAATATGTAAGCATCTTCATAAATAGTACGGTCCTGAATAACTGTTTTCCCGCTCTTTCGGATTTCGACAATTTGCCGGAAACGGCTGTTAAGAAAATAGATCTGAAGGTTGAATGACCAACGTTGCATATCTTCGTAAAAACTGGATAAATATGGATTGGTATCCACATCCTCGTAATGGGCTTCCCACCCGAAATGTTTTGAAAGCAGACCGGTAAGTGTTGTTTTCCCCGAACCGATATTTCCCGCAATGGCTATGTGCATAGTTGGCGTGTTTTTAAATATGATTTGTCAAAATTAAGATTTTTTAAAATGCTAATTTCCTGAATTATCAAATAGTTTTTGAAAAAATGTTTTATCCTAACAATGAAATCATTAAATAAGCTTAAGGATTTCCTCCACATATTTCCGTTCGTTCGACAAGCGTGGAACCTTATTTTGTCCACCCAGTTTGTTTTTGGATTTAAGCCATTTATAAAAAGTGCCTTGGGGCAAAAGCTTTATCACCGGCGGACGAAGAACCATATTATGGTATCGCTTAGCTTCATAATCGGAATTGATGGATTTTAACGCATTATCAAAAGTTTCGATGAAATAATCGAGGTTTTGAGGAGGTTTTTCAAATTCGATGAGCCATTCGTGGGCCGCGTTTTGTTTACCTTCAAAATAAATAGGTGCGGCGGTATATTCGCTCACTACAGCGTTTGTTTTTTCGCAGGCGATGGTTAGTGCCTTTTCGGCATTGTCAATAATCAGTTCTTCGCCAACGGCATTGATAAAATTTCGGGTACGCCCAGTAATTTTTATACGAAAAGGATTGAGCGAAGTAAATTCCACCGTGTCGCCTATCATGTATCGCCATAAGCCGGCATTGGTGGAAATAATTATGGCATAATTGATAAAAGTTTGAACTTCATCCAGTTGAAACGATCTGGGGTTTTCTGTTCCCAGTTGCTCGAAGGGAATAAATTCATAAAAAATACCATAATCAAGCATCAGCAACATATCGTTGGCTTCATTACGATCCTGTATGCCGAAGAAGCCCTCGGAAGCATTATACGTTTCGATATAATGCATGGTATCCGAAGGGATTAGTCGTTTAAACTGCTCGCGATAGGGAGTAAAACTTACCCCGCCATGGAAATAAAGTTCCAGGTTAGGCCATACTTCAAGCAGGTTATCCTTCCCGGTGATTTCGAGGATGCGCTTGGTGAGTAAAAGTGTCCAGGAAGGCACACCGGAAATACTGGTAACATCGTGATTTATAGTAGCCTGTGCCATTTTTTCAATTTTGCTTTCCCATTCATCCATCAATGCAATGGAAATATTGGGAACACGAATAAATTCGGCCCAAAAAGGAAGGTTTTGAATGATTATGGCCGATAAATCGCCATAGTATGCTTCATTGTTCACTTCGTTGATACGATGGCTACCACCCATAGCCAGCCCCCGACCGTCAAAAAGATGAGTGTCAGGATTATTATTGCAATAGATTGATAATAAATCTTTTCCTCCTTTATAATGGCATTCCTCCAGCGCTTCTTCGCTTACCGGTATAAATTTACTTTTATCTCCCGTAGTGCCCGACGATTTGGCAAACCATTTGATATCGGAACTCCATAGAATGTTCTGTTCTCCGTTTTGCATGCGGTTAATGAACGGTTTCAGGCTTTCATAATCATTTAACGGCACGCGTTCTTTAAACTGTTCAACCTTAGTAATGGATTTATAATCATATATCTTGCCCCATTCGCTATCTTTAGCCGCATAAAGAAGTTTTTTCAGCCATTCATTCTGAACTTCAAGTGGATATTTAATAAAAAGTTCTATCTGGTGCATGCGTTTTTTCATCAACCAGGATATAACGGAATTAATTAAAGCCATAATAAATTTTATAATTTGTTGGGTTTTTTAACCGGAATCAAAATTACAATTTTATCTTTGAAAAAAATGTGTAAGTTTGATTTTAAAATAAAAGAAGTTGAAGGAAGAAGTATCCAATAAAAAGAAAAAAAAGCGTAACCAACAGGGAGAAATGTCGTTTTGGGATCATTTGGAGGAATTGCGATGGCATATTATCCGTTCTATCATTGCTATTTCCATAACTACAACGCTGGCATTTTTAAACCGAAGGATCATTTTCGACGGTATCATCCTGGCGCCAAAGGATTCCAATTTCATCACTAACCGGCTTCTGTGCCGTTTAGGCGATTTTCTTTCCATGCCTACCCTTTGCATGGATCAGTTACATCTAAAAATCATTAACATCAATCTTTCGGGGCAATTCCTTACCCATATGTATATTTCGCTCTTTGCCGGTTTAATCATAGCAGCACCTTATGTTATATGGGAAATCTGGCGGTTTATCAAGCCGGCATTGCATCCGAAAGAGAAAAAACATTCGCGGGGCGCCGTTTTAATTATTTCATTGTTGTTTTTTCTTGGGATACTTTGCGGATATTACCTTATCGTTCCTTTTTCGGTCAATTTCTTCGGCACCTATCAGGTAAGTCCGAATGTGGAAAATCAGATAACGCTCAGTTCTTATATCAATACCGTAGTCTCGCTATCCTTTTCTGTTGGAGTAGTATTTGAGCTTCCGGTTTTTGTTTTTTTCCTGACTAAAGTCGGAATTCTAACTCCCGGATTTCTCATTACATACCGCAAGTACATGATCATTCTCATACTGATCATTGCAGCCATTATTACTCCACCCGACGTGGTAAGCCAGATTTTGGTGAGTATTCCGATGTTTATTTTATACGAATTCAGCATATTAATAGCTAAACGGGTCGTAGCCACAAAAAACGAACAATGAATAGATTAGTACAGATTATGATCTTCTGAACAAAAAATGTAACCTTTTTTTATACCCTGCGTCTAAGTTTTAAATCATAAATCATTATAAAAATGGAAGAGACAAAGAAATTATACCGAAGCAATACCCAAAAAGTAATTGGCGGAGTCGCCGGTGGGCTGGGTGAGTATTTCAATATTGACCCGGTACTACTAAGGGTATTATTTGTATTGCTTATTCTGGCAGGAGGCGGAGGCTTGCTGCTTTATGTTATTATGTGGATATTTATACCTCAAAATCCTGATTTTTTTTTAAACACTAATCCTAAAAACATGCAAGAAGAAAAAACCAATGTGGGAAGCAATGATGCCACACCACAACAACAAGAAAAGAAATCGAACAAAGAAGGTGGCCTGATGGGTGGATTGATATTAATTACCCTCGGCATACTGTTTCTATTACCCACCTTTATTCCACGGCTCGACTTTGGTGATTTATGGCCAGTTTTGCTTATCGTGATCGGTGGAGTAATTATTTACAAACACACTAAAAAATAACAGTTATGAGCTATAAAAAAGTATTTTGGGGCGTGGTTTTAATAATCATAGGCATCCTTTTCATTATTCGTAATCTGGGTTGGGTTGATTTCAGCTGGTGGGGCGTTTTCCGCCTATGGCCGGTACTGCTTATCCTCTGGGGAATTTCGGTAATACCCATCAAAAATTATCTGAAACTTATTTTATCGTTTGTTGCTCTTCTTATTGCCGTAATATTCCTGTGGAAATACGATAATAACGCCGGTTGCCGGTTTGGAATGTGGAATTGGAATCACAACGGAGTGGAATTTAATGATGATGAAATTACCATAAGCGGCAAGGATCAGAATTTTACCGTTCCTTTTGATAGTTTAACTCAAAAAGCAGTGTTAAAGTTTGAAGCTGCAGCCGGAGATTTTACAATAAACTCGGCTACCGATAAGCTGGTAGAATTTGATAAAAAGGGTAATGTTGGAAATTATCAGCTTAATACCGAAGATATTGACAGCGCAAAAGTGATCACTTTAAAGTTGGAAGAAGGTCATTTTCGCTGGCACCATAATGGAAATACCGTTAATTTGAAATTAAATGTTGTTCCCGTTTGGGATTTTGATTTCGACATCGGAGCTGCCAATATTAATTTCGATCTGAGTCCTTATAAAACCCGCGATGTGAAAATTGGTTGCGGAGCCTCGGATATCAAATTAACCATTGGCGATAAATATCCGTCTACCAACATCAAAGTGGATGCCGGAGCTTCGTCCATCCATATTAAAATCCCTTCAAAATCGGCTTGCCAGGTTAACACCGATTCATTTTTAACTTCCAAGGAATTTCAGGATATGGTTAAAACTTCTGATCACACCTATCAAACCCCAGGCTTTGATAAAAATCCAAATAAAATTTACATTAAAGTGGATGTCGGCGTTTCGAGTCTGAAAATTGAAAAATATTAAACCATTGCTATAATATCTTCCTGATCCACGCCATACCGGCGTGGATTTTTTTATGGGCTAACGGGTATTTTATTAATTTTGCCAGTTCTATATTTTTTGTAAAAATCTGATAATAAAATAACTTACCTGTGAGGGAAACCAAAAATATTTACATCGAAACCTATGGCTGCCAGATGAACTTTTCGGATAGCGAAATTGTAGGTTCTATAATGACAGAGTCGGGTTGCCAGATAGTGGACGACCAAAATCAAGCCGATGTAATTTTCATTAATACCTGTTCCATACGCGATCATGCCGAACAACGGATCAGAAAACGTTTGCACGAGCTTCAACATCTGAAAAAGAAAAAACCGGGCCTGGAAATTGGTATTTTAGGCTGCATGGCCGAAAGACTGAAAAACCAATTGCTTGAAGAGGAACAGCTTGTTGATTTAATTGCCGGTCCCGATGCTTACCGCGACTTGCCCAATCTTCTTCAAACGGTTGAAAATGGCCAAAAAGCCATTAATGTGCTGCTTTCCACCGAAGAAACCTATGCCGATATCAATCCTGTGCGTTTAGCAAGCAACGGTATTTCCGCTTTTATTTCCATTATGCGCGGTTGCCAGAATTTTTGTTCCTATTGTGTGGTGCCCTACACGCGTGGTAAAGAACGCAGTCGTAATCCGGAAACGATTGTCAACGAAGCAAAAAATTTATTTGAAACCGGTTATCGCGAGATTACTTTGCTGGGGCAAAATGTGAATTCCTATCAATGGAATTCTGATACGGAAACAATAAATTTTGCAAACCTGCTCGAAAAAATTGCCATGCAAAATCCTTTGTTGCGAATACGTTTTGCAACGTCCCATCCTAAAGATATCTCTGACGAATTGTTGCAGACCATTGCCCGTTACGAAAATATCTGTAAATCCATCCACCTTCCGGTACAGTCGGGAAGTAGCCGGATTCTGAAACTGATGAACCGGAAATACACCCGCGAATGGTATATGAACCGTATTGAAGCCATCAGGAAAATTATTCCTGATTGTGCCATTTCCACCGATATTATCAGTGGTTTTTGCAATGAAACAGAGGACGATCATCAACAAACGCTTTCGCTGATGGAATGGGCCGGATTTGATTATGCATTCATGTTTAAATATTCGGAAAGGCCGGATACTATGGCTGCTAAAAAGTTAGAAGATAATATCCCGGAAGAAATTAAAAGTCGTCGCCTGGAAGAAGTTATTGCTTTGCAGCAAACATTATCGTTAGCAAGTTATCGTCGGGATGTTCATAAACAGTTTACTGTTTTGGTGGAAGGTTTCTCAAAACGTTCGAACGACTATTTATTTGGCAGAACATCTCAGAATAAAGTAGTTGTTTTCCCAAAAAATGACTACAAACCCGGCGATTACGTCGATGTAACCATCACCGATTGTACGGCTGCTACGCTGAAAGGAATTCCTGTTTAAAATAATATGACCTTACCACATAAAAATGCCGGGGTTTTATTGGTAAAGGCTATGGTAAGTTTCTGAAAACGGAAGAAAGATCGTCCGAAGCCTGCAATTTCTACCGGGAAGGAGATTGTTGCCGGCAACAGCCATCTTCTAACCGGCAACAATGTGCTTCGAACCGGCAACAGCCACCTTCTAACCGGCAACAATGTGCTTCGAAATGGCAACAGCCACCTTCGAAATGGCAACAATGCGCTTCGAGACGGCAACAGCCACCTTCGAAATGGCAACGGTCTCCTTCGAGACGGCAACAGCCATCTTCGAAAGAGCAATGATCAACTACTAACCGAAAATGATGCTTTTCACGAAAGTATCAGCCATTTTCAAGGATAAGACAATGATTTTTCGATAGTCCCATTTTTTATTTTTAAAGTAAAATAGTATTGATCATTTTTACAGGGAAAGAATTATGGTAAGTCATTTTGCAATTATCCGGGTATACAATGGACATGATCACGGGTTTGGGTATTTTAAAGGGGAAGTTTTGGGCACTACGAATTTTTTTCGGGCAAAAGAGTGCATATCTGCAGATGGATGCATCATCAAGGGTTTTGGTTCTAACCTCTTCGGTTCAGAACAATGGCGGATGTTTGCAAATTTTTAGTGCAAGTCGCTATAAATCCATTTTCAATAAACAAATATTGATGATCAATTATTGGCATTAACACCACTCGCAAATTTTTATCTTTTTTTTTACTTTTACGGTTTCAACTTAGGTTAACGCCCGTTCTTATGTTCTTATTTTCATAAAAAAAGAGGCTGTCCGAAAATGGGGACAGCCTCTGATTTGGTAAATAATCAAATTTTATTGTTCATCCATATTGAGGAGGAAGCCTTCCGAACCCTTATCGGGTAAGAAGCCATAATCTGACCAGCCACTATCCATAATGTTCATTCCGATACGAACGGCATTTCCATTTAAGCCATTGATTTTGGAACGGGAAAGAGCAAATTCATACATCGTTTTACCATCTTTTTCCTGTATGGTTCCCACTTTGTAATATTCATTGACCTGCACCGTCGACCAATTCCAGTCGGCTCCGGTTCCGCCATATTTATAGCAGTCGAACCATTTATCGGTAACCTGCAACTGACCTTCAAACAGGTATTCGGCACCTACCTTTGTAAATGCGGCTATTTGAAAACCAGTAGAGCGGCTCGAATCGGCGTCAACATACATATCCATAATGGTTCCGTCGGCAATTGAGCCGGCCTGTTCCACATAGAAATAAATATAATTGGCATCGTAATCGTATTTTGCCATGCGGGCACCCATACCGTTAGCTCCGCTGATAACCACATTACGGGTTATGGCGTCCCAATCGGAAAGAGTTCCGTCGTCAAGTTTTATGGATGATGATTTATCCAAATAAATGATGGTAGAAGCTTCATACTTTTTCCCATCACGATAAAGGGTAAATACATAGCGTCCTTTTTTGGGGTAGCGGTGAACCACCGAAGTGCTTTGTTCTACAGAAGTAGTCCCATCGCCAAAATCCCAGAAATAATCGCCTGTGAGTCCGGTGGAAGCATCGGTAAACGTAACTGTGAAGCCATCGTTGGTATAGGAAAATAATGCTTCTTTTGCACCGTTGTTGTCATCCTTTTTGCAGGAGGTAGCGAATACCACCAGCAGGATGAATATTGAATATCTTAAAAAATTTATCTTTTTCATATAGCTATACTTTATTTAATTAAAATACGGTAAATTGCCGATTACGGATTTTGTACGCATAGAGGGTTAGCCAAAATTTCATCAACCGGGATATAATAGATAATCCTTGGATTGGTATAATTAACAGTTTCATTGGCATATCCCTGTGGCTTGGTGGCCAGATTGATATCCGATTCTTTCAAACCCGGAAGATGGTAGCCCCAATAGGAACGGTCCATTGTCAATTTGTTACGGTAAATATCAATGGTGCGGTGTCCTTCAAAAGCCAGCTCAATACGTCTTTCTTTTAAAACAACCTGAAGAGCTGTATATCCGTTGGGAACAACGCCATTATACAATGAATTCTGGAGACCGCGATTCTGACGGATCATGTCCACATCGGCAAGAGCCAAGGCATCATTACCCTGTTTGGCATACGCTTCGGCACGGTTAAGATACATTTCGGCCAAACGGAACATCACCGGCGAACTCAGGTTGGGATCGCCATCCTGATACGAGAACTTTTTAATATAAAAGGTCTCGATACCATTCTTTTTCACGATTCCGCCATTACCGTCTTTCAGTGAATCAATATAAGCCCAGCGAACGTCTTCGGGATGATCGCTCATGGCATCGCGCAGGGAAGAAGAAGCAAATTCTTCGCCCCAGCCTGAGTTTCCATCAGAATAGAGCATAGAAGCAATGGAACCAAATTTTCCTTTGTTGTCAGCCTGCGTGAATGCTACCAAAAAGATGGTTTCGGTAGAACTGGCAGCTTTGGGGAAATAGGTTTTGTAACCTTCCGAAGTTTCGAGCTGATATTTACCGGAAGTAATCACGGAGTCGGCATAAGCAATGGTGTTTGGCCGATCATCCATATACAGATAAACCCGAGAAAGAAACGCCCAGGCAGCTTCTTTGGAAGCATATTGAGGACCACGTGGCTGATTCATGAGCTTAGCGGCTTTTTGAAGGTCGGAAATGATGAAATCGTAACATTCCTTAACCGTGGATCTTGCTTTCTGTGGAGGTTCGCTGGCAGAAGAGCGGATAATTATTCCAGGTGCGTTAGGATCAATAGCATATGGCTTGGCATAAAATTTCAAAAGATTGAAATGGCAAAATGCACGCAGGAAATAATTTTCGCCCAACAACTGATTCATGGCAGGCGTTTTATTAGCAATTTTATCGGCAATATCAATAACGGTATTGGTGCTGTTAATGATTTTGTACGAAACATACCAGAAGAAACGTGTATTAGCCTGATCGGGTGAATGAGTCAGGGTAAAACTGTAGAATAAAGGATCTTCGGTAACTGATCCACAGACGATATCATCGCTGGCAAAATCACAAAGCTGAAAATACTGGCGCAGATAATTGTTATTCATATCCACGAAACCGTTAAATTCAATATTGTCTTTGAACAAGGCATAGCATCCGTTGGTAACATTTAGCAATCCATCCGAAGTGGAAGCTAAGGATTCGGTATTGATGGCGTCGGAAGGAGAAACATCCTTTACACAACCCGTACTCCAAATCAACAAGCCGAATAATAATAAAATTTGAAATATTTTTGTTTTCATACGAATATTTTTAAAATTTAAACGATTAGTTATTAGAACTTAAGCTCAAGTGTGAATAAATACTGCTTGTTGGGCGGATATTTAAAATCGGAAACACCGGGCATGGAATAACTGGAAGGTGTAACGGTAACTTCCGGATCCTGGCCCCAATAATTGGTAAGGGTAAGCAGGTTGTCGCCGCTGAAAGAAACAGCAAGTCCTTCGAGTTTCAATTTTTTCACGATGTATGAAGGAATTTCATAGCGCAAAGTAATATTCCTCATTTTCAAATAGCTTCCGTCTTCCAGATATCTCGAGGAGTTTTCGGTAGAGAGGGCAGAATTCTGAATGCTTGGATGGTTAGCTATATCGCCGGGTTTTTCCCAACGGCTCCAGCCATCTTTCCATTTCATCAGGTTATAATAGGGTTCGTGTCCGTCGTTATCCATAAATTTACGGGTAAAGTTGTACACGTCGTTGCCGTACATATAAGCAAAATTCATCGAAAGGGAAAGTCCTTTATATTTCAGGAAGGTATTAAATCCACCCTGATATTTAGGCAGTGCATGTCCAACTTCCTGAGGGGTAGCCTGAGCGTAATCGCTGGTAGCGGTATGAGTTACTTTGCCAGATGCATCTTTTTCAACATGTTCCCATAACGGAGCTCCGGTTTGAACGTCTACGCCCAACCATTTAGGCATATTGAAAACATACAGTTCGCCACCGTTACGATAGATTTGGGAAATACCATTTATTGTTTGATAAATTGGCTGATCAATTCCCTGCAATTCATTGGAGTTAGTTCCATAGGTAACATCAAAAGTCCATTCGAAATCCGAAGATTTAACCAGAATAGTGGATAAGGTTAATTCCAAACCGCGGTTGTTAACTCTACCAACATTTTCCCATTTCTTTTCAAAACCTACGGAAAGCGGCTGTGCCACTTGAATCAGAAGGTCTCTGGTTACATTACGATAATAATCAACGTTTAATGAGAAACGGTTTAAGAAACCTAAATCGAGACCTACATTAAATTGCTGGGTACGTTCCCAGGTAAGACTTGGGCTGGCTAACTGGTAAGGAATAGCGGCAGCATTGGAATTGTATTGTGAACTTAAACTGAATAATCCCATATACTTGTAAGCGCCGATGTCCTTCATTCCGGTAAGACCGTAGCTTGTTCTAACCTTCAACATATTAATAATTGTCTGGTTTTTGAGAAAGTCTTCGTTGCTAACCAACCAGGAAGCGGATACGGACGGGAAGTGGGCATTGCGTTTTTCGGGTGGAAAAGCGGAAGTAGCATCAATACGATACGATCCGGTAAGGAAATATTTCTGTTTGAAATTGTAATTAAACTGTGAGATAAACGACTGCATATAGGTTTCGTCGTTATAACCAGCGATAAGCAATTCCTTGGAGGCAACGCCAGGTACCGAAAATCCTTCGGGTAATCCCTTGCCTTGTGCTCCGAGGTATTCATAACGGCTCTGTTGTCCTTCAAAACCGACCAGTCCACTGAAAGAATGGACATTGCTATCGAAATTGAATTTTAAGAGGTCGGTAGTAATACCGCCATAATCTAAACCGTTCGTTTCATTAATGTATCCTTTTCCGTTATACGTTCCGGCAGCAAGTTCGGAAACAAAATCATGATTTTTGGTACTGGAAGCACTCAAACGGTTTGATGTACTAAAACTTAACCATTTGGCAATTTTATAATCGAGTACCAGGTCATAATTCACATCAAATCCTTTATATTCGTGTTTTGAATTTTTAACGGTATGTAAAGGGTTGATTTTATCGCGTGACCAATAGTCGGTTGATGTACCATCTATATAACGCAGATTACCAGAGGCATCGTATGGGTTGTCCCAAGGCATTGACAGGTAGGCATAATACATATCCATGTAGTCATAACTTGTTCCCTGATTAGCGCTGATATTAAAATTATTGTCAACGCGAACCCTGTCGGAAAACTTGTAAGTAGTATTGGCATGTACATTTAACTTTTTATATCCGGTATTAACAAAAGTACCTTCTTCATTAAAATAGGCACCACCGATATAATACGATGATTTATCACCGCCTTTGCGTGCTGAGAGATAATAGCTCTGCACTCTTGCCGGACGAAACATTTCACCTTCCCAATTATAATTTTGGTTTTGGAGTTCACGCGGGCGTTCGGAATAGAATTTTAGAATATCAATTTTTCCGGAAGCATAATCGCGATACAGTTCTTTTTGAGCATTATAGAGTTCGGAACCGCTCATCATCGTTAAATTGCCTTGATCGGCAACACGCTGACCTAAGGTAGCTTTAAATTCAAACTGCGTTTTTTCCGATTTCCCTTTTTTAGTTGTAATGATGATTACACCGCCATTGGCTTGTGAGCCATACATACCGGTAGCGCCTGCATCTTTAAGCACAGTGATGGATTCTACATCGTTGGGGTCGTAACTGCCACCAATGATACCATCAACCACATATAGAGGTCCCTGCGGAGCGTTTACCGAGGCAATTCCACGGATACGCACTTCTGCCGTTTGGCCTGGTGCTCCGTTGCTGTTAACAACTTCCACACCGGCAACTTTGCCCTGAAGCATGTTGGCCACGCTGGTGGTTGTAACGTCTCTCAGTTTTTCGGCAGGTATAATACTTACCGCACTGGCAATTTCGCTACGTTTCTTTTCGCTGTAGCCCATTACCACAATTTCGCCAAGATTTACTACTTCCTGGGTCATGGCTACGTCAATGTCCTTTTTGGCACCGGTTTTTACTTCTTCGGCTCTATAACCCAAAAATTTAAATACCAGAACATCTTTTGCCGATGGGACTACGATTTTGTAATTCCCATCTACATCCGTAGTGGTACCATTAGAAGTTCCTTTAATAAATACATTTACTCCGGGTAGCGTTTGATTACTTTTTGAATCGGTAACCCGCCCCCTGATGGTTGTTTGAGCAACCAATGGCATGAATGATCCCGTAAGGACCAAAAGCAATACCAGAATTAGTTTTTTTCGTGCAACGCTTCTCATAGGCTTAGTTATTAATCATTTTTGTAAATTTGTTTGATAATTTTGTTTGTTTATTGATAATGTTGATTTAGATAAAATGTTTATTTTTTCACCGGATATACCATCAGCAGCAGGAATTTATCGAATGTTGCATCAATTTCCGGTTTGGTAGCCATTATTTTTCCGTAATCTTTTTTATTAAAATAATCGAGTACCTTATATTTTTTATGTGTTAAGCCTTTTAGATGAATTTTACCTTTCCAGTCTTTGGCATAAAATGCATAGTATAGTGTATCACCCTTTTCTATAACATGAGTCTCAGGTTTGTCGTAGCCAATATCATAAAGCTCGCCCAAATAGTTGCCCTTCGAAAGCATTTTCTGGTCGTAAAGATTTATCCATTTTTTCATGAGCGCTTCCTTTTCGGGGGTAAGTACAAAATGTCCTTCGGTAACAAAAGGATTATCCTTTGGCCAGGTAAATTTTGATCCGGGTACTCCGCCTACGCCTATGGTGCTTGCAAAATCATCGGCATTGTCGCTCAATTCCACATGATCGCCAAAATAGGCTGTTTGGGGTGCGATGGCTTTGTAGGTTTTACCTTTCGATCGAACCTGCTTGCTCCCAACGGGATCGGAAGCTACAAACTGGTTGGTATACGGAATATTATAAAAAGACATAGCGTCGCCGCACGGACAAAGTTCAATAATGGAATGAGGTTTTAGCTGTCTTGCCGTTTGATAAATAAGTTTAAAAAAAGCCGGCACACCTTCCGGTGCATCTTCCGGATTGTTCAACGGATGTTTCCAGTTGTAATCGGGAAGACAGGCATTCAGATGTTGTCCATCAAGTTTTAGCCCATCGTAATTCCAGTCGCCTATAAATTTCTCGACCATGGATTTGGTGTGGGCGAGCGTGCCTTTATTGACCGGCGACATATAATAGCTATCCCACCAGGTAATATATTCCGGAGCGCCATCGTTGGTTTGTAAAACAATATCGGGTTGCTCCGCATACAGTTTGCTTTGCGGATCAACGGCAAGCGGCGACCACCAAATTTGTGCTTTAAGCCCGTTTTCATGAATTTTATCCACCAGTTGACGCATCTGGGCATCACCACCGGGGAAGGTTGTAGAATTTACATCCCAGTCGCCTTCGGCCTGCTGAAATCCATCATCTATTCCAACCCATTTAAAACCAAGTTCTTTTACTTTAGGAAGTGTACCAAGAACTTCTTCAACGGTAAATTTGCGCATATATCCCCAGGCACACCAGATGGGTTCAAAAGCTGCCGGTTCCGATTCGGGAACGGCAATGCCTTTTTTCTGCATAAACAAGGTGAACTGGCGCAACGTATGGAAATAATCGCCACGATGAACACTTACAAACGTACCATAGGTGTTCAGCGTATCGCCAGGATGCAAGGTATCGGGAACAGAAAATTCATATTCGACACACATCGTGGCTATTGAAGCTTTCTTTTCCATTTCCACCGGTAGGGAAACCAATTTGGGGACCATTTCGGTATGTCCTACGGCAATCCCGGCATCTTTTCGCCAGAGATCAATCACCGGAATGCCCCCGCCATAATCCGTACCGTTCATTCCGAGAAAATTTTTCTGATAAAAATTGGAGTATACCGGAAGTATCCAATCCTTGCGAGCCGAAGTGGAGCTGCCCTGAAACGACCAGAAATCGGGAGTATCGTTTTGGGTATTGATTCCGTAATCATTATTTATCCATTTGTTAACCAGGACATCTTCAGTGCCAGCATTGATATACTGCACTTTGTAAAATGCCCAGTCGGGGAAATTTTCGTAAACGGAGACGCTAACATTTTTGGTAATCACCTCCGGATAGCCAACGCTTTTGCCGCTGAAAACCCAGTTTGTACCTTTGCCTGTACCATCCGAAAAGTTCATTTTTTTATTTTCGGAAAGTTTAAAATTCTGAACTGTATTATGTTTGGTAACCAAAATCTCAGAATTCTGGAATTTATCCATCAGCGGTTTTACTCCGTTTTCGGTAGACGAAACACGGGTCTGCATCTGAGCATTGACTTCAATCTTCAGCTTTCCGTTTTGAATTTCGGTTATTTGCTGAGCATTGGCTGAAACTAAAAACGTCAGACCCAGACAGGAAAAAAATATCCGGATAAGGTTATTTTTCATTTTCATACATTTGAATTTTTAAAGCGTTATCCTTATAAAGTTTCTTTAATATTTTGTCGCTCAATCCAAAACCATTTAATGGCCAATGGTAATTGAACATTTCCGTTTCGTAAAAATGTTCATCTTTGGTTTCTAAAATGCGGAAGGTTGTTTGGTACATGTGTTTGTCCATTCCCATGTCGGTTCCGTAGAGCAGGCGATCCTGGTATTTGGTATAAAAACCGTCCATATACCGCGGAATGGGAGCCGTTTCGCCATAACGGGCAGCAATGTCCATATAAAGATTGGGATATTTATCGAGCAGTTGGGCAGCTTTGTCGAGGTTGTAGCATAAATTTGCAAAATGGCAGGCAATGAATACCGTTTTGGGATTGTCGCGTACGGCATTTTCGAGGGACTGTATCAGTTGCTCATGGCTAAGCTTGCCATCTTTTACATCTACGTGCCAGTCGCTGGCATTCATCAATCCGTCGTTGGTGGAATCGGCTGGCTGAAACATCCAGTAATCTTCAGCCACATGAATATTGATGGGCATATGCAGTACTGCACATTCTGCCAAAAGAAGTTTCATCCGGGGATCGTCCATATGAAGACCATAACCGGGTACAGGTTTGGAATAAATTTCGCCGGCGCCTTTATCGCCCAGTTCGCCTACCCCTTTGGCGCCCATTTTATAACAGCGATCCAGTTCTTTGACAGCGGCAGGACCAAAACCAGGTTTGTCGTATCCGGTATAATCGAAACCGCACCAGAGTTCAAAGCGGTCTTTGTATTTTGAATAGACTTTTACGATGGAATCGAATTGGTATCCTGTGGCAAAAGTCAGGATAATGGTTTTTTTAATACCCATTTCATCCATGGTTTTTACCCATTGGTCTACTTCCTGGGCATTGTTGGCATAGGGATGCGAGTGCATATCGATCACGGGATATTTGGCATGATCGGGTATCGTTATCGGGATGTGATAAATGGATTTCGGACGGTAATTTTTAAGTAAAATATCCGAAGGTTTTTGCTGTGCAAACCCGGAGAAACAAAGCAAACAAATAAATACTAATACGTTGAGATTTTTTTTCATTTTTATAATAATTACATTCTGACTAATAATAATTTTTTACGAATTAAACTCACCACTTTTTCGGTGGCCGGAGGAAAGACTTTACGAAGGTCTATTTCATCATTCGATTTCAAGATTTCCTGCAACGATTTCATGAACATATTTTTGGTTTCGGTAGCCAGGTTTACTTTTACAATGCCGTTACGGATAGCTTCTCTAACCATAGGGTCGGGTACTCCCGAACTTCCATGAAGCACCAGGAAAGCCGGAGTAATGGAAGCAATTTCGTGAAGCCGTTCAATATCAAGTTTAGGTTCCTGTTTGTAAAAACCATGAGCCGTGCCAATGGCCACCGCTAAAGCGTCCACGCCGGTTTTTTCTACAAATTCTTTGGCCTGAAGTGGTTCGGTAAAACCGGATTTTTCGGAATCCTGTCCAAGTTTAGCTACATAGCCCAGCTCGGCTTCCACATTGGCGCCTGTTTTTTTGGCCATGGCTACTACCTGGCGGGTTATCCGGATGTTCTCTTCAAAGGATTTTTCACTCGCATCTATCATCACCGAATCGAATCCGACTGATAAACACTCCTTTGCCAATTCAACCGAAGCGCCATGATCGAGATGCAGCCAGCCTTCTACCTTAAACTGGTCGAGGGCAGCACGAGCCATGGCATTTGCAACCTTGAGTCCAAGGTAATGAATAGAACTTTCGGAAAGTTGTAAAATGACAGGTTCATTCAGATCAGATGCCGCTTTAAGAATACCGGCAAGCGTCTCGTAATTATAAAAATTGGCTGCCAGGATGGCCCGGTTTTGTTTTTGAAATTGCTTTAATTTTTCCTGTAGTTTCATCACTCTGTTTTTTTATAAAAAAGAAGTATTAAACTTTTTCCTGCTTATTTCCGGTAAGGAAGCAACATCGGCAAAGGCGCCAGTTCCGCCGGCAGCGGTTGTGGAGATAGCGCCGGTTAAAGCACCAAATCTCAGACATTCGGATAAAGGAGCGCCATCTATGAATTTTCGGATAAAACCGGCATTGAAACTATCGCCGGCGCCAATGCAATCAACCACTTCGGAGTTATTAAATGCAGGTTGATGCATAAGCGTTTCTCCATTCCATAAATAAGCTCCTTCGCTTCCGTTCTTAACAACCAAATTATGAGAAAATAGTTGTAATTTTTCTATACTTGAATCCAGGCTTTCGGAATGAGCCAGAAACATTAATTCCTTGATATTAGGCATAAAAATATCTACCTGTGGCAAAAGCGTTTTCAGATCGAGCTGCCATTTTTCGGCTGGATCCCATTGAGGATCGAGCGAGGTGGTCAGTCCCATTTCCTTAGCCTTGCGGAAAAGTATGGGCAAATCATCGCAGATGCCGGGTTGTAGAAACACCGACGAAAGATGCAGGTGCTTTGCCTCCGACAGGATATCAAAATTAATATCCGCTAAGGATAAATCCTCCATGGCGCCAGGGTAAGTTACCATGGCACGATCCTGGTCGAAATTCAGAACTATCGTAGCTCCGGTATTAAGCTTATCGGAAAGGATAATGTGAGATGTGTCCACATTTTTCGCTTTTAGGGTCTGGATAACCGTGTCGGCAAATCCATCCCTGCCTATTTTTCCGATAAAATCCACCTTGGCTCCCAGCGAACTGAGATTGCTTGCAAAAATTGCCGACGAGCTTCCCAGCGTTACGTCAAGATCCTGTGCCAGAATTTCCTTACCCATTTCTGGAAATTTAGCGATGTGGTTGAGTATGATGTCTACATTAAGTTCACCAATTACGATTACATCAAATGCTTTTTGTGCCATGCTTTTTATGATTTATAAAAGTTCATTCAACCCCGTAAGGTTAAAACTGTAAAAATATTTGTCCATCGCTCTTTCGATGTGCAAAAGTACAACATCTTCGGCCTTGATGCCCATTCCTTGCACATTATCATAAAGTTGCAGGCGTGATGCAATCACTTCCGGGTTTTGCCAGATATAACGGCAGCCGGTCTTAATGAGCCATTCCTGGCGTTCGGGCGAAATAGTATAGAAATCCGATGAACTTTCTCCGGGTTGAAGCCATTTCTTCCATCTTGCCGATACGATGACCGCTTGCCAAAGGGTATCCTTAATCATCGAAAGCTTGGGTATCTGTTTTTCTTTATATAATTTATTTTCAATCTCTTCAAGTTCCATCAGTCCATCATATTCGCTTTCGGTAAATTCGGGGCCAATATTTGCGGCTCCCATGCCCGAAAGTGGATAATCTTTCGGATTTGTAACATTATCTGTATAATGGCCTTTGATAACACTTCCGTAGGTGGAAGCGATACCCGTGAGTATTTTAGCCGTTTCCGGATCAAAAGTCGTTGTATGCAAATCCGTTCCAACTTTACCTACCACAAAGCATGGCCAAACACCGGTTAATCCTTTTTCGTTCAATCCCGATTTTAAAAGATCAAGAAAACGGGTAAAGGTTTTAATGTCCGCCAAACCTCCATGCACTTCTTCCGTTCCAACTTCATAACTGATTTGAGAATAACCATTTCCCAGCCGGAATTGTTCAGTATGATCAATAAGTTCTACCGTGCGGGCAGCTACCAGTTCAATAGGAATGGTGGTTCCGGCAGGGAGATTAATATCTATGGTCGGATCCACATGAATGAGATCGTAACCGGCAGCAACGGCAGCAACAAACGATTTTTTAACTTCGGCAAACGTTTCGTCAAAAGTCAGGTTTTGAAGTTTGTGTTTGTCCTTCAGCCATGGACCACCATGGTCAATAGCAATAATAACCGGAACCTCCAGATTTATCTTTCGGGATTCCGAGCGTATGGTATTTACAAATTCTTCCTGATTCAGTCCAGTATATCCATAATCCGTATCTACCTGATTTAGCGTGGCAGCAAATTTTATAGGACTGTCGCATCGTTTTGCCGAACGGAGGGCGGCTTTTATAACTGCGATAGAATTGGGACAGGCAGCAAAAATAGTCCGGTGAATTCCAGTTTCGTTTTCTATTTCTTTTATCCTGCAAAGGATATAATCCATCAGGGGTTGATGGTGAGCTTTTGCCCTATCCCGTAATTGTGTGTTCATTTTCAATGATTTTTAAATGGATAAATAGTAACACCCTGTACTACGCGCGAAATGGCTCCGCTTTCGGATGGGGAATCGGGTTGCAATCCCAGTTTAATGGATTTGAACAATCCGAGCATTTGTGCCGGAATTACGCTGCAAACCGCAAGCAAATCTTCGTCAAGGTCGCTTTTTTCGGCTAAAACAATTTCTTTATCCAGAACGACCGAGGGTTTGTGTGTTTCCATAATGCCGACTTCAAGCATGGCTTCCTTGCCTGTTTTCATGGCGTTTACCAAATCGGTTTCGTACTGACTAACATAGGGCTGATTGGAAAACAGATAAACAACAAGTGTTGTATTGTCGATCACGGCTTTGGGCCCATGACGGAAACCGAGGAAAGAATCGGTTTTGCAAATAATTTTTCCATCGGTAAGTTCCTGGAGTTTCAGATGCGATTCGGTGGCGGTTCCGTATTGCGGTCCCGAGCCTAAAAACACCGCACGTTGAAAATCTAAGTCTGCTATTTCTTTAATGGTTTTAGCATATTGATTAAGAATTTTTTCACCATAATTACACATCAGATGAATCTTATCCTGCAATTGTCTGATTTCATTTAAACGGGCAATCAGAATGCCGGCTAAAAGCATTCCTGTAAAACTACTGGTCATTGCCAAACTTTGATCGTTGGTTTCGGGAGGAAGCAGAAAAACAAACTTGCTATTTTTTGATTCATAGTTAGCTAATTTGCCGTCTTTATCACAGGTAATTATCAGATGGTAACATTTTGGGCAAATCTGGTCGGCCAGCGTAACGGCTGCCACACTTTCGGGACTGTTGCCCGAGCGCGCAAACGAAACGATGAGCGTCGGCATTTCCGGATTCAGATAATCGAAAGGATGCGAAACAAGGTCGGTGGTAGATATGCAAGAGGTAAACTTGTGCCACGAACGGTTAAATGTACCCTGAAGCGAAAGCCCGATAAAGGCGCTGGTACCTGCTCCGGTAAGGATGACATGAAGTTTTTCGTTTTGCAAAACCTCATCAATATATTTTTGAATGCTAACCTTTTGCCACAGGACTTCGTTATAAATTTTTTGCCATACCTGTGGCTGACGATATATTTCCGTAGAGGTATAATAAGCACCTTTTGCTTTGAGTTCCTCAATGGTGTAATTCCATATTTTCATTTCGAAATTGGTATAAATTATCTTTCTTTTTATTTCATTGCAAAAGTAAAATCTTTTTTTTCATTACGAATAAAAAAATAAAAAAAATTTAAAAAAAATATAACGGTTTCGTAAACAAATATTTTTCTATTTTTGCGTTATAATAAAACACTATATTTTTATGCCAAAAGAAGGACAAAAAACAACCGTCGAAAGAAGGATGACCCTATTGAACATGCTCACAGACAATGCTAAAGTTTATGTGCATGAATTAAGCAAAGAATTTGGGGTAAGTGAAGTTACCATCCGAAACGATTTGAAAAATCTTGAAAAAAAGAAATTACTTATTCGTGCCCGTGGTGGGGCAATGAAACTGGAACCGGTGGTAAGTTACGACCGTTGGCTTTGGGAAAAGGACAAAATCAACTATCAGGAGAAGCAAAAAGTAGGCAAAGCAGCCGCAGCGCTTATCAAGGAATCGGATACGGTAATCGTAGATTCGGGAACGACTACCATGGAGGTAGTGAAAAACATCTCTCCGAAAATCACCAATCTTACCATCATAACCAATGCTTTGAATATTGCCAACCAGTTGGTTTCAAATCAAAACGTAAATCTTATCATCCCCGGAGGTTATCTGCGAAAGAATTCGCTGTCGCTGGTAGGCTCATTGGCTGAAAAAAGTATCCGGAATTTTTTTGTGGATAAAGTATTTATAGGTGTGGATGGTTTTGATCCCCACCAGGGAATTTCGACGCCCAACATTGATGAAGCCCATCTGAACCAGATCATGATAGATATTGCCCGGGAAGTGATTGTGGTAACCGATTCTACTAAATTTTTGCGTAAGAGCTTAGCATTTATTTGCGCTGTTGATCGCATTGATACGGTAGTTACCGACAATGGCATCCACGACGACGATAAAAAAATATTGGAAGATGCCGGCGTTAAAGTAATTATTGCCTGATACATTTTTCCTCATAAAAGTTCTTACAGTTCTTAAGGTTTTTAAGGTTTATAAGGTTCTTAAGGTTTGTAAAGTTTATAAGGTTTGTAAGGCTGAGCGAAGCGATTCGGGATTTGTAAGGCTGAGCGAAGCGAAGTCCCGATATAGAATCGCTTAGGAGGAACGACTTAGCGATTCTTCATCGGGATTTATAAAGTTTGTAAGGTTTGTAAGGTTTGTAAGGTTCATAAAGTTTATAAGGTTTATAAAGCTGAAAGAAGTGTAGACCCTTGCGTAAGAAGTGCTGAACTCCGCGTAAGAAGTGTGGAATTTCCCGTGAGAAGTGCTGAATCTCCCGTAAGAAGTGTGGGACTTCCCGTAAGAAAGGTAGAATCTCGCGTAAGAAGTGTAGAATCTCCTGTAAGAAGTGTAGAATCTCCTGTAAGAAGTGTAGAATCTCCTGTAAGAAGTGTAGAATCTCCTGTAAGAAGTGTAGAATCTCCTGTAAGAAGTGCTGAACTCGGCGTAAGAAGTGCTGAACTCGGCGTAAGAAGTGTAGAATCTCCTGTAAGAAGTGCTGAACTTCGCGTAAGAAAGGTAGAATCTCCTGTAAGAAGTGCTGAACCTCGCGTAAGAAAGGTAGAATCTCCTGTAAGAAGTGCTGAACTTCGTGTAAGAAGTGCGGGACTTCGCGTAAGAAGTGCGGGACTTCCCATAAGAAAGGTAGAATCTCCTGTAAGAAGTGTTGAACTCCGCGTAAGAAATGTAGAATCTCCTGTAAGAAGTACTGAACCTCGCGTAAGAAGTGCTGGAATCAGCGTAAGAACTTTACAAACCTTAAGAACCTTACAAACCTTATAAACTATACAAACTTTAGCCCCTTTAATTGGCTTCGCCCTTGGGTTCTGTTTTGTCGGGTGCCGGCTTGGTTAAACGGGAAACGATACGGTCGAAGATAAACAGTTCCTGCTGGGCATGGTCATTCCTGAAAATAAACTTTCCGTCGGTACAAATGGACATCACTTCATCATAAATATCATTGAGTTCCTGCTGTTGGGTTTCGGTTAGTATTTTTGAAACGCCTTTGAGGTTTTCCTGGGTAATATCGGCGTCCTGAAGTGTTTTGGCATGGCCGCAGATATCGGCGATAAGCTGCGGATTGGTTCCCTTATCAATGATTTCCTGTTTGAACTGGCTGATGTTTTCGTTGAAGGTAAATAACAGCCCGACGGTAGCTTCCTGGCTCTTTTGTACAGCGGCATCATAATATTTTTCGAAACCCAGCGACTGCATCATAAAATTTATCCGCGCTTTATCCTTACGAAAGTTGGCTTTAATACCGGTCCGGAAATCGAGTAATAAATCTTTTACCCGGAGCATGACCTGATCAACCAATAGGGTTGCGTTTTTTTGATCGAGACGATGATCGGCGGCTACCAGTTTTAAACCGGCTTCAATGCGTTGGGTAAGCGCCGCGATATATTCGGGGGTAAGGGTAGCGCGACGGGCAGTAAAGACTGTTATCCTGCCGTTGAGGTTTACGACCACCACCATAGAAGCCTGTAGCATGATAAGATGAGCATAGGAATACTTTTTTTTCATGATTTTTTGGATTTTAATGTTAATACAAAATGTTGTTATTTGAATAACAAAAATACAAAATCCGATAATAAAATATTTTATAATGCAAGCCATTTGCAAAAAAGTTATTAACAATATTAGTTTTGATAATCTTTCGCTTATCTATTATTTGGCTATATTGTTAATAACTTTTTGCGATCAGGCAATAATTGATAAAAACATTTTTAGTATTGTTGTGCGATGAATGTGCTATATGAAATTGAATAAAGAAGGACAGCTTACCAAATATAACATGGGCGAACATCTTTCTGCCGAACAAAGCTACTATCCGGAGACAGATTTACTTCATTATACTACCGTTAAACAAGATAATAGTATCGTCAGACAGGATTACGAATACGGCTGGGATGAAAATACGGGTAACCTGGAATGGAGGGAAAAATACCTGTCCTCCGACAGAAGCACTTGGGTAAAAGAGCAATTTGGCTATGATGATCTTAACCGGCTCGAAACAGTCAACCGGAGCAATAATGCCAATACCACACCCGTTACTACTCTTACTATGGTCTATACTCCCGACGGAACCGGAAATATTCATACGAAAACCGGGATAGGCGAATACGCCTATGATCCTAACCGGGTTCATGCCGTTACATCTGTAGAAAATACGGGAGGTATTATTAGTACCGTGCCTCAAGGCATTGAATATACAGCATTCAATAAGACAAAACACATTGGGGAAATACCTTATACTTTAGATATTACCTACAATACTTCCGACGAACGCATTATCCAGGTAATTAACAATAACGGCAGTTTGTACCAATCCAAGGTGTATGTGGGTGGCATGTATGAAAAGATAACCGATGCCAGCGGAACCCGAGAGGTTTACTATCTCAGCGGACCCAACGGATGGTTTGCCACTTACACTATTTATGCCGATGGGCATAGCGAAACCAATTATATTTTAAAAGACCACTTAGGTTCCGTAAACTATGTACTTAATGAAGACGGTACGGTAAAACAGGAATTGAGTTTTGATGCCTGGGGCAACCGGAGAAATCCCAGTACCTGGCTGCCCTTTACCGGCACCCCGCCAGCAGCAGTAACCGACCGCGGTTTTACCGGACATGAACACCTCTATGTTTTTGGACTCATCAATATGAACGGGCGTGTGTATGACCCCATTTTAGGCAGAATGCTAAGTCCCGATAATTACGTGCAGGCTCCGGATAATACTCAAAATATGAACCGGTATAGCTATTGTGTAAATAATCCACTGGTTTATACTGATCCATCAGGTAACTGGGCAGGTTGGGATGATTTGATAGTAGGTGGTGTCGGTTTTGCCTTTGGTTATCTATCTCATGGTTTTACAACTGGTGAATGGGGCTGGAGTGCTGTTGGCGCTGGTGCATTGAGCGCCGGAGCATTTATGCTTGGATATTATACAGCAGGAGCAGGCACTGCAAGTTACGGAAGTATTGCAAGCGGTTTTTCAGCAGCAGGGGCGCAAGGATGTGCAAACACAGTTGGGTTGTCTTTTGCAGGTCAAATGGTTGTTACAAGCACTATATCATCTTTTATGCCTTCTATGACAGTACCGATAGAAAACAATTTTTCAGTATCTATGTCTCCTGCTTTGGCATTTAGCCCATGTGGTTTTAGTGCTGGAGTAAATATGTCAGCAACTTATACTACTGGCGACTGGGCTTTATCAGGTGGATATGGAGTAAATAATACAGGCCATAGGTTATCGGGTGGAACTTCTTATTATGACAGAACCAATAATCAGTATTGGTCGGGGGCTTTGAGTCATTATGGAGGTGGTAATGATAATCAGTTTATGTGGCAGGCTGGATGGAATAAAGAGAGTGCTCATATTGCCTTAAATGAGGATTATGGTTTTTCAGACAAATACAGGACATTCGCATTAGAAGGAGGAACTAATAATATTTCAATAGGAACTATGTTATATACAACTCCACATGGTAATGAATATGGTGAAAAATACAACACTTCTCATATATGGAAAAAAGAAAGGCAATATCAGGAAGGAGAAAGAATATATAGTGCTTTATATCTTAGTTTCAGAAATGACAATTCAATAAGCAGGGTAGGCATAGATGCACCATGGGTAAATGACTTTTTCCAAGGAGGTTTTCATAGTAGTTTTGGGATATTTCCACAAAACACAAATTTGTTTGATTGTAAATATGGCCCAGGTTCAACAAGACCATATTATTATAGAGGTATATATAATCCGTATTCATTATACTAATTAAAAGTAATATGAAATTTACTATTAAAGTGTTTCTGGTGTTTCTGGTGTTTTTTATTGCTTCGTTAAGCTCATGTTATCATTATTGGCATTTTACAAATATAAAAGAACATAATAATAGTAGAATTAACTTTAAAACGGATGGAGTATATTTTGCCGAAAATCGAAAAAATAAATCACATATATCATTTAGATATTTATTTTTTTATACTGATGGTTCTGTTTATTGTGGTGAAGGTGCTACAGAATTCATAAAATGGGATTGGGATAAAAAGAAATTTGATAGTTTAAATGATGAGAATTATAATTATTATAAAAATTCTTATGGGATGCCTTGGTTAGATTTTGGAGCATATATTATTAAAGATAGTATTATTAAAATTCAAAGATTTATAACCTCAGATAAAGGATTTTTTTCAAGGGATATAATAAATACATTTTTTGTAATAAAAGACACTTCTACTATTTTGTTAAATTATGAAGAATGCAAGTTTTGTGAAGAACCGTATAAAAAAAAATGGTATAATCCACCAATAGAATATAATTTTCATAAATATACAAAGGTAGACAGTAGCCAAGCTTGGTTTAAAAAGAAGAGATGGTATAAGAATGCACAAAAACAAGATCATTAAGAATGTGAAAGGTAAAACCACTTTCAAAAACGATATTTTAAACGGTACCGAAAACACCGGTAACCTCGAATGGAGAAAAAAATACCTGTCCTCCAACAGAAGCACATGGATAAAGGAAGGATTTGGCTACGATAACATGGACAGGCTTTTAACGGTTGGCTTGAGCAATAATGCCAATACCATACCCGTTAATACTCTTGCTATGGTCTATACTCCCGACGGAACCGGAAATATTCATACGAAAACCGGGATAGGCGAATACGCCTATGATCCTAACCGGGTTCATGCCGTTACATCTGTAGAAAATACGGGAGGTATTATCAGCACGGTGCCACAGACTATTGAATACACCACTTTTAATAAGGTAAACCACATTGAAGAAAGTCCTTATACATTGGATATTACCTACAACATTGCCCACGAACGCATTACCCAGGTAATTAACAATAACGGCAGTTTGTACCAATCCAAGGTGTATGTGGGGGGCATGTATGAAAAAATAACCGATGCCAGCGGAACCCGTGAGGTTTGTTATCTCAGCGGACCCGGCGGATGGTTTGCCACTTACACCACCTATGCCGATGGACACAGCGAAACCAATTATATTTTAAAAGACCACTTAGGTTCCGTAAACTATGTGCTTAATGAAGACGGTACGGTGAAACAGGAGTTGAGTTTTGATGCCTGGGGAAACCGCAGAAACCCCAGTACCTGGCAGCCCTTTACCGGCACCCCGCCCGAAGCAGTAACCGACCGTGGCTTTACCGGACACGAACACCTCTATGTTTTTGGACTCATCAATATGAACGGCCGTGTGTATGACCCCATTTTAGGCAGAATGCTAAGCCCCGATAATTACGTACAGGCACCGGATAATACTCAAAATCTGAACCGGTATAGTTATTGCATGAATAATCCTCTCGTTTTCGTTGATCCGGACGGAAATAATCCGTTATTGATTCCTATTATAATTGGAGCTATTGCAGGTGCTTATACTGGGTATCAAATTGCACATGCTTATGGATATGATCTTGGAAACATCCAAACCTATGGTTATATGATTGGTGGGGCTGTTATTGGTGGTTTTTCAGGATATGTTGGAGGAGCAATAGCAGCAGGAGGTGGATTAATGGCAAATACAGCGGGGATTATAGGAAGCTCAGCTATATATTCTATGGGAATGACTCCACTAAGTGGAGGAATGATAGCTCCAAATATTAGTTTTGGAGGAGCTTCCTTTAATATGGGTTCAGGTGAATTTGGTTATCTTGGTGATCCAGACAATAAATGGTATGAGAATGTTGGTTATGGATTTGGTGCTTTAGCAAATCTACAGGATGTGGTTGCTGGGGTAAATGGAACATCAATTGATGTTAAAGCAAGGCCTAAAATTGCAGGTCATAGTGAATCAGATGGCTCATTTAATGGTGAAGATATAACTATTTCGGTGGGTCCATGTGAGGAAGTTAATCCTAAAATCGGTGGTGATTTAGGTTGGGAATGGGAATATGTTAGAAGATCATTAAAATTTGATCCTGCATGGGGAGAAAATCAATCTTATATCCGGTCAAATCAACCACATATTACAACACGATTAAATAATATTAATGGTAAATGGCTTTTGTCAATGACAAAGAGGCTTAATTCAAATAGAAATCTTTTGAATTCGGGTCCATTAAAATACGGATTATTTCAAGGTTGCGTTAATTATAATGCAAGGGCATTGTTATTTGCAGGAGTTCCTACTGTTAATGCTTTCTTGCCAGTTACAGCACCTGTGTTATTAAATTTAGAACTAGCTATTCGTCAAGCTGGTATTTTTGCATCTCCATACCGTATAACTCATTAATAATGTGTTGTTATGAAAATATTTAATGTTTTAATAATTATATTGTTTTTTTTGCAGGAATGCTCTGGACAGAATGAAATTGCTGTTTCAAAATCCAATAAAAATGAAGTGCATTTTATGAATAATATCGATAGCGCAATAATGAGAGAAATTGCATCTATCACTGTCAACAATTTTTCTAAATTGGAACATGATACTTTAACTAAACCAAAACTGATTGAAATACCATTAAAAAAATGTACTGATAGTTCAGCTTTTTTTGAAAAAGGGAATTTATATACCAGTGAAATCATTGTAAATATTTGCTCTGAGAATTCAAGAATAAAAGAGATAATATATCTTCACTATAAATTAGGATTAATATTGCCAGATAGTGTAATTAATGATATTAATATATCAAGATTACGCGATAATCAATGTAAAGTATTTAGATCTGAAGATAAGAAACGAATTTATATTTACATTTTAAATAGTGACCTCAAAAATAACTATGAGGTGATATGGATAATAAAAGATGACAAGTACTATACTCGTGCGGTGAATTATCTTAGCCTAGGCTGAGCAGCATTTGTACCTATACCGATGACTATCGGTACATCAAGACCGCTCGGAATACCGTTGAAATTGTATTTCAGCAAAGAATAATGAATTTTGCAATTACAATAAATAGCATACTAACAAAATTTTAAATAAAAAGCCAATATATCATTCAAATAGATAAAATTTATTTTTAAATTAGTATATAATATTTTAATATTAAAAAATGAAAAAGATCAACCTTCTATTACTCTTAATAATTCTTTTTGGTTTGCAGCAAGCATTTCCCCAAGCCATCAACTATACCTATGATGTCAATGGCAACCGTGAGACCCGCAATGTGGCAACACTAAAACAAACAACGGCAGATACCATCCACCCCAGCCCTCCCGGAGAAAGGGAGCTGCTAACGGAAACCCTGGGAGAGCTTACCATCACGGTATCGCCCAACCCTACCAGAGGCGAGGTGAATGTAGCCATCAGCAACCTGCCGGAAGAAGCAAGGGTGGAAAGCGCCCTGTATAATCCGGCAGGGGTATTGCTATCAGCTTCGCCCCTGCAGGTAAACGGAAGCGGAACCATCAATCTTGCTACCCAACCTTCCGGTATCTACTATCTGAAGCTTAAGGCAGGAGGCAAACAGAGTGTGTGGAAAATCGTTAAGGAATAGTATTTTCTGTTAAGCTGGTAAACACTATATTGCCGGTAAGGAAAATAGAATGAAGGCTACCTTAGCCGGAAATTCGTTTACCTGTCCGGTTAGTCTTACGCAATGCAAATGGTAAATGGAAACTTCAAAAATACTTTTATCTACAGTCCTTCGGGAGAATATTTTAAGAAGGATATTTACTGAAAATACTGAAGGTTTACGGGTACACGTTTCCCAAAGAAGTTCCATTCAGCTTTCAACGGCTGGTACATTTGGTGGGATAGTTGTTTACAGGATATGAGGTAAGAAGCGACAATCTTTTGTTTATACCATCAGCGTTAGAAATTTTTTCTATGGGTTAATCCGGGTTTATTGTCTGAAACATTTTCCCCATAAAAAAAGCCTCTCCGTTTTCACAGAGAGGCTTTTTTTTATTCTATAAAGTTTATAAAGTTTGTAAGGTTTGTAAGGCTGAGCGAAGCGAAGTCCCGATATAGAATCGCTTAGGAGGAACGACTTAGCGATTCTTCATCGGGATTTATAAAGTTTGTAAGGTTCATAAGGTTTATAAAGTTCTTAAGGTTTGTAAAGTTATAAGGTTTGTAAGGTTTTTTGGATAGTCTTTCTGTAAGAAATGTAGAATCTCGCGTAAGAAGTGCGGGACTTCGCGTAAGAAAGGTAGAATCTCTCGTAAGAAGTGTAGAACTCCGCGTAAGAAAGGTAGAATCTCCTGTAAGAAGTGCTGGACTTCCCGTAAGAAGCGCTGAACTTCGCGTAAGAAGTGCGGGACTTCCTGTAAGAAAGGTAGAATCTCGCGTAAGAAGTGCTGAACTCCGCGTAAGAAGTGTGGAACCTCGCGTAAGAAGTGTAGAATCTCGCGTAAGAAGTACTGAACTCGGCGTAAGAAGTGCTGGACTTCCCGTAAGAAGTGCTGGACTTCCCGTAAGAAGCGCTGAACCTCGCGTAAGAAGCGTGGGACTTCCCGTAAGAAGCGCTGAACTCCGCGTAAGTCCGGACTTCTCAGAAAGTCTGTATAGACTTCTTTTTATTTCGTGGGTGGCAGATACGATCCGTTAGCATCGCCGTAAACCAGCCCGTTGAAATTCTCAACAACATTGCTGCCATTTACCGTAACGGGAGTATTACTGTAAAGCCAGTCGCCGGTGGAAAACGAGGAAACGATTGCTCCAATACGTTTTTTTATCAAAAGCACATCGGAAGCGGTTAAACTACCGGAAGCATTCACGTCGCCGGAAGCGAGAAAGATTCCTGATAAAGGAGTGGTGTTGGCGATGTGTTTCCTGTATGCCAGAACATCTGCCGCACTAACGCCGCCCCAGGGTTTGGGGGATATTACATAGAGTGTGTAATCGCCGTTGGCAACCATGCCGAAACTATAATTGCCCGACATATCCGTTGTGGTAGTTGCCACAACCGTAGCATTGCTGTTCATTAAGTTTACCGTTACGTTATTCAGCGGAGTTTGGGGAGCATTTGCATAACGAAGGGTTCCGCTTATGGTATAGGTTTCGGCAACGGCATTCCCGATAAAATGCAGGGTGTAGTTGGTATCGGGAGTATGAATGGTAGCAATGGCGTTAAGTACGCCCACGCTTGTGGGATGATAGGTTACTGAAAAATTTGAAGAACTTCCGGGTTCCATTTCCAAAGAATAGCCATTGTAATACCACAAAACGTTGCTGGAACCAGGTCCGGATATATTACCAAACGAAACCATAACGGTTTCTTGTCCGTTATTATAAAGGTTAAAACTTTCACTTTCATCCGAATTAACGATTACTGTTCCATAGTTTAGCGTATCGTTTGATAATGTGATTGCCGGTTCCTGGGCAAACAAAGTACATGGTATAAACCATAGTAAAAAACAAAAAGAGTAGATTTTTTTCATTTGTTATTAATTTTATTTTTTATTGGTCAAATGGAATATCCATAAAATATCATTCTCGGTTGGTATGAGCATAGCCCTTATGGATATTTCATGTGTTATTAATTTTATTTTTTATTGGTCAAATGGAATATCCATAAAATATCATTCTCGGTTGGTATGAGATAGCCCTTATGGATATTTCATAGCGTTTAAAATTTTAATGGTGAATCCGGACAGATTTAAAAACCTGTCCGGACTTTTCTACGTTTGAGTTTTAATTTTATAAAAATCAGCAGCTAAGATACGCATTAAAAATAAAAGTTGTTCTCATTCGGGTAAAATAATTACAAATATTTTTTCAATAGATGTAACTTATTGTAAAACATTTGAATATATCTATAAAAAATTGCATAGAACAAGCAAACGGCAGTTATTTTCATAGAAATACGATTATTTTCATCCGATTCTGGGTTAAAAAATAAGAATAAAGGAGCTAAATTAGCGGATATAAGGGCCAGCTCTACAGAAAAAGCAGACAGTGTTATATTCAAAAAAAAGTTCAACAGGTTTTTAAAACCTGTTGAACCTGATAATTTTTTTAAAATTTTACTGAGCCAGCGTAAACTTCAGGCTGATGCCGGCATTGGTCGTAGAATTGGGATACTGCGACGAAATGAACGGGTTGGTATTGGTTTTTTCGAAAAAGAACCGGATATTAAAATTCTGACTCATCGAGTAATCGGCAGAAAAATTGATGGATGTCAGCTTTTGTCCGGCCGATATTTGGTCGATATCCTCGTCCACTCTTCGCAAAATGGTCTTATTATTCCGTATGGAAACATCGCATTTAATGTTCAAATCGCTTTGAACCTTTTTCTTTTTGCTTTCCACACCGAGCGTTTTCAGGATAAATTCCATGTTTTTGAAACGGTAACCCAATCCAAACACAAGTTCGGTGCTGCGAATTTCCGTAAGCTGGTTATTTACGAAGCTTAAAGCAAGGTTGCGTGATTTTTTATATTCCATACGGGTACTCAGGTTATTGTTCCAGGTGAGATCCACGCCAATCAACGGGCTAAACTGCTCGGTGATGGTGAGGGCATCTATCTGGTATTTCGACCTGAAGTTATTGTTGGCATCCACCGAATCGGCATAACCGTTGGTCTCGTGATAAAGGATATTCGACCGGTAGGACGACACACTGTACGTGGAACGGTAAGCGTGTGAAAGGGTGATATTTTTCAGGTAACGGCTCAAAAAGTCAATTTTTGTCAAACCGTTATACGTTATTCGCCAGTTGGGCTTGGGAATATCCGGAAAAGGAGTGAGGTTGGTGCTGTTAACGCCTTTCCCTGAATAAGCGGCTAAGAATGATGCAATTAATACATCCTGTGATTTACTTCCATAACCTACCGGGAATCCAGTAGAATCGTATTGCTGATTCCAGTTTGGATTTTTCCTGGCAAGACGATTGGCTATTTCGAGCCGGTATCTTTTCAGGTTTTCAAAGGTAGCCGATTTATTGTCCTTTGAATCCTTTTCAAAAGCAGTTCCCCAGATATTATAGGATATGGTGTAACTTCCATTATCCATTTCGGTTTTAGGAAGGAATAGTCCATCCTCTTCCGAGAAAAGGAAGTATTCCGTATGATTCATTGTTTCGGTGCGGTCGGCATTCAGGTCAATCCGGAAATCGGGTATGGGCTCAATGGTTCCCTTAATGGCCAGGTTTTTGCTTTTTTTGACAAACATAGCCGTATTGAGTAACGAATCGGCGGAAAGCCAACCATGATTTGCGGCAGTATACTTTATTTCCTTCTGGCTACCGAACACAAAACCGAGACCCGGAGCCATATCGCTCAAGCGGTTGCCCAGACCATTGGGCTGGGGCATGAACCCGGGCAACAACATTCCGTTGTTTTCGGAATAGGAAAAAGATATATCTTTAAAGCTGGTAACTAATCCCAGAACCGTGTTGGTTGCCAGTTTAACATAGTTTACGCGTGGTTTTATCACTTCTATCGTATCGCTGACGGCTTTTTTCGGCTTAGGACTTTTAAGATTTGGGTTGACCGGGCCCTTGGTCGGTTTGGGTTTATTCTTTTCCAAATCCTTCAGGAAAGGAATCATGCTGTAAATTCCGGTCAATTTAAAGGCTCCGTTCAATTGCTTGGTATTGGAATTTTCGATGGTGTTTCCGAGTCGTTTCTGGAGCGAAACGGGGGATGCCGTCCAATTGTAAGCGCTTCGATATTGTGCGGTTAAAGTAACCCAGTTTAATAGCGGCAATTTATTGATCGGGATATTGTACGAAACGGAAGATGTCTGGTTAAACTGTTGAAGTGTACCAAAATCAAGAATTGAATTAATAATGGAATCGCGTTTTGCCTTATAATCTACGTCGTGTTTGTCAATTCTGCCGGCAGGTTCGTCAATGTAAGCAGTAGCAGCGGCATGGTATTCCACCTTCAAGCCCTGAGAGAGGTCCCATTTAAGATCGTAAATTCTGCTCCAATCCCATTTTTTAACATAGCTGGGGTCGATGATCACCAGGGCATCACTCTTATTACGGTATTTGAGTTCGCTATATTCGCGGTCCATATCGGTACGGAATGAGACTACTTTTGGCAGATAGTAGAAATTAAAATCTTTGAGTATTTGCAATGCTTTGTACTTGGTAAGGACTTTAATTTTATCGAGGGGTTTTACTATTTTAGGCTGATTAATGAAGTTATAGCCTATGCCTCCGCGATATATTTTTTGCAGATTATAATCAATATCAATGTTGCGGTGGTAAGTTTCGGAATAAGCATAGGTTAAATCAAAATTTTCGATGTCGTATACATGTACCTTTTTCGATGTGCCCACCTTTTCCTTGCGAACATTGGTAAAGTTGATGTTTTTCCGCATGGTGAAATCCTGTGTGATTTTTAGCAGGGAATCTTTTTCCTTTTTGGTCATGCTTTTTATCAAATCTTTGTACAGGACGTCAGGGTCTAAGGGGTTGTATTGCGGGTTGCTGCGCGATTCGGAATAGTCGAAGTGCATGGGAACACGGATACCGGATTTTTCAGGGAAGAACTTCCCGAGCTCAAGATTGGTAGCTATATCGAAATTATTGATAGTTTCCTTTTGCCGGTCGTTGACTTTCTTTTCGATGCTACCAAAGCCGGGTGTACTATGGGTTCCCGAAACCGTGAGTGTTCCGAGGTCGGCAAGGGTAGTGGCAATGCGTCCGGTGGCGGCAAAACCACTTTTTTCGTTAAAGTCCGTCAGGCGAAGTTCGTCAAGCCAGATTTCGGCATTTTTGGGAAGTCCGTCGTCTTTATCATTTATCGTTTTCTTTTTCGGGTTTCGAACGCCTAACATTATTGCTTTGATATCGCTCAGACTGGGCGTACCTACGACGCTGATTTTATTATTACCATCTAAAACTACATAAGGCAAAGAGGTAGAAACCGTATTGCCTCCTTTTCGCATTTCAGCGTTTCGGAGTTCTTTGGCATCAACCAGTTTGCTTAATTCGATATTAAAACTATTACTATCGGGCCAAATGGCTTGAGCATTGGCAGAAGAAGTGTACCAAGGAGTAAAGGCTACCGGAACTTCATATTCGTAATAGTTCTGCGTAAAGTCGGAACCCATGCGGATGAAAACGGTAAGGTCGCCTTGTTTAAGATTATCGGTGCGGTTGACTTCCTCGGCATGAACATACATTTGCAACTTTTTATATTGACGGAAGTCGAAATCGGTCGTTTTATATGCTCCGCGTGCATCGCCGTCAATCAGGTTGGTTACTTTAAGGTCAATGGATTGTTCATTGAGTTTTTGCATATTGGTGGTTCCCAGATTGACTTCACGAGAAATAGCGGGAGGTAGCACATAGGGTATGGGCTTGCGGCTGCCATTTTCTTCAATGCTAACGGCAGAAATATCAAATTGGGTTCCGTTTTGATTATCGTTAGGGATGTATTCTCCGTTAGTCAATAAGCTCTGGTCGTATTTGCGCCATTCGCCACGAACCAGTTCAAGGGTGGCAAAGCGGCAAACCACGGGTTGAATAAAATCCTTAAAGAACATACGCATAAAACGGATAGACTTAAAATCCTGAATATTGCCGACTACTTTATCGGGCGACTGAATGGGAATTTTAAACTGATACCATTTTACGGTAGTGCGTTTTCCGTTTTCGAGCGGAATGTTCTGGGCGGTATAAACATCGGTGATATAATTTTGTCCGACCAGCATTTTATCAGGACGAAGTTCCACTTTATACTGAAAATATCGTTCGCCGGTGCTCAGGGTATTATCCTTATTGATGTCTTCCACATTGGGCAAGTTGGTAGCCTGCGTCTCGATAGCGCCTGTGGGTGAGTTGCCTTCCGGACCGTTAAATTGTTTATATCTTTCGAGGATGCTCCGGTATTTGGTATTTTTATCGTAATCGCTTCCGCGGAAATAATGGTAATCATCGCCTGAAGGATCGTCGAATGCTTCTTTATAGGCTTCGGATTCTGTTCCATAAATAGCAGCTATCTGATCGAGGTAAGTTCCTTTAAAGAAAGAGCGTTCGTCATCGTCGCCCAGTCCGTCGTAACCCACATCCTGAAATTTACGAGCCGTGGCGTCGTTGGAAAATCCAGAAACCAACGCTTGTAAACGTGGTACTCTGCCCCATATCGTGGTATCTACATCTTTTACTTCAGCCGACGTGGGCAGCCCGTTTTCATAACTTTTTCTTCCATCGCGTAAAATATCTTCCGAAATATCGCCGAGGTTAAAATACAGATTACCGCCCGGAGGATTGGCAATCGTATCGTCGGCAAAGGGGTCCATCATCCAGAACTCAATATATTCCACATTGGTAGCTTCAAAATCGGTAGTTTCCATTTTGCGCATGATACCTCCCCAACGGGTCTCGGGTGATCGCAATGTTCCATCAGCTTTTAAACCCTGGGAGATCCCGGGAACGCCGTTAACGTCGTAATTGTCGGGTCCTCTTTCGTCGGGATAATATGCAAGATTCAATATCGGGATATTTGTCGGCTGACCGTTGGGCGGATCAATATTCGGAAATATTTCGCTTTCGCGGATATACCTGACGGAATTTTTCGAAAGCTCGTTTTTATCCACATTGGAAGGCTTAAGACTTCCTGTCCGGTCGTAAAACAACGGATCGATGATATACCAGGCTAATTTTGCACGATTGAATCCGTATTTTAATCCGGTTCCGATTGCAGCTTCGGGAAACATCCCGTGCTCGGTCTGTCCTTCGGGAGTGCTCGCCATGTACCAATTGGAAATGACGGCGCTTTTTAAATCAATGGTGGATTGAGAACCTTCAAAATCGTCGATATACGAAGTGCCCGATGCTCCTATGGATTTGGGATGTCCAGGAATAAACTGTGCAAATTCACCATTAAATGTAATTTTGGAGGGCGCCTTGGTAGAAATAAACGGTAATTTATCTATCATTTTTGTCAGCCAGCGTGATTCGGTCTGATAACTTAAATCCATGCCCCAGATGGTATTGGAAATGGGATCGTCGCCAAAATTGGTCTTCTGGGTCAGCGGACGTTCACGCATATTGAGAATAGTAGCGCCTATGGATAAATCTTTATTAGCCGCATAATCCACATGTGCGCCCATCAGTCGCTGGGTCTGTACGTTGAACTGGGCATTGTTTTCGAGCGAAATATTTACCGGTGTACCCGAATTTAAAATACCTTCGTTGATGATGCGTACCCTGCCGAGGGTATAATCCACGGTATAATCCACATTTTCGGTAAGCGGCGTGCCACCAGCGGTAACTTTGACAGAGCCTTGAGGTACGTTAAGGGCATTGAGCGATATTTCGGAACTGGCATTTGACTTGTACATCCCATCCAGGACGTATTTATTTTTGGACGGATATTGTTGAGCACCCGTTTTGGTCATGGTGTAGAGCGAATCGTAACAATATTTGTTAGCGTACGTTGGATCGCTTAATTTATTGCGAAGATAACTTCCGAAAGGTTCGAGCATAGTAAAATAAACACGTCCGCTCGACGATTGAATGGTACCTCCATTGGTGGCCGCTCCGTCGATAAAGTCGAACATCCCATCATGAGGCGGATTGCTCTGGGGATTTAAATTATCGAAATTAAAAACCTGAAGCAAAGGAGTTCCTTTTAACGGGCCTTCGGTAAAATAGCCGGTAGGAACGCCGTTATCGTTACCCGAATAAAGGATATTGAGCAAGAAATCGGACGCATTCACCTGGTAAGCTCCGATGTTGTACACATTCTTCATCATCAGGTTCCACATCGGGAGCCTGGTGTTGAGGGCTGTACTTTTCAATAACTTTACGCGGAGGGTTCCCGGAGTGTTGATCCCCTGATCGGAAAATTCACCGACCTGATATATTTTATTTTCACCGATAACGGTATACTGGTAGGATACAGCGAGTACCTGATCGGAGTTGATGGCTGAATTCAGGGAGATAAATCCTAATTTACTATTAAAGGTATATTCCGAGGAACTCAGTTTACGGGCGCTTTCCACCACTTCATAATCCTGACCCGAAACAAAATGATAAGGTAACGTTAGCAGGTAATTAGGCGCTTTGTATACATTGCGAAGCTGGGAAGTGTCGGAAGCCAGTTGGAACAGCGTGTTTGTTTCGTTGGACGGATAAGCCCCGGCATTGTAATTAGGACCTATGTTGTGGTTGTACGGAGTAGCTTCACCCAGGTCGGCAAAGGCAACGATATTGCGGTTATCGGTAACGGCCGCTCCAACCTGAGTTATCCAGACTTCTATTTTAGTAATATTGACGTTGGATTGCACGATAGGTAGCTGCGAAAGAGACCGCTCGTAATTATCCCGAAAATACTGAGAAAGGAAATAGTGGCGGTTTTCCTCGTACTCATCGGCTTTGATACTGAACTTGCTGGTTTGAGCGCCGCCCTGAACGGTGATGTTTTGCGTCTGGCTTTTTTGTTCGGAATACACGCCGGTAACGGTAACTTTTCCAAATTGCAGTTGCGTTTTTATACCGAAAAGGCTCTGGCTTCCGGTGATTAGCGTACTGTTAAGCGGGAGGGTAACATCGCCGGCTTCAATAAGCTTTACAATTTCATCTTCTTTACCTTCGTATTTTAACTTTAGTTTATTTTCGAAACCGAAGGAAGCCTCGGTATTATAATTCGTCTGGAATTCGATTTTATCGCCGATTTTGGCCGCAACATTCATTTGGATTTTTTCCTGAAAGTCGAAGTTGGTGGTACGGCGTTGACGGACGCTCAGGGCTGGATCTTCGCGTTTGTTGGATAAAATCCCGAAAATCAGTTCGGCAGAACCTTGCGGACGGATGTCGATGGTATTGCTCCCAAAAATTTTATCAAAGGCTTCGCCGCCGATACGGATAGGCGGGATAATGCCGGTAGCGCTTGCTTTTCCAGTGGTGGAGGCACGTTGGCGCCAGTAGTTTTGAAGGGAACGCTCCTGGTCAATTTTTTGATATTCGTCAAACGGCAAAACCTCCGGTTGTCCCAGGGTCTGGTTACCCATCTTACGTTTGAGGATATACTGGTTGGTTGCGGGGTCGTATTCCTCGGTAGAGGTAACGTTGGAAGGATCTTTTAGATACAGTCCGCTTTTGTTTTGATTCGGCATTGGATTTTCCAGATCCTGATGAAAAGGATATGGGATTTTTTTGCCGGTATCTGCTTGATCAATGGAATCGGGAGGAAAAACATGACTGTTTATCCTGCTTTTATTTGTTGATGCAGTGCTTGCCCACACAAAGGCTAATAATGAAAATAAAACTAAAAATTTAAAGGGATGTATAGTAAGCTTCTTCAATGAATTTTCAAGTTTAATTCGACTAATTATTTATCACAATTTATCGGAATCTGATTCCCTTCTGTTCCTGCCATCATTCATTGAGGCTTGACTTACAGAATTTTTAATGCACTCTTTATTAGTTGTTCCACCGTTAGGTTAGCGCCTGCCGGATCAGAGGAAATAATTTTCTCAAGTGTTTTCTCGGCAAGATTTTTATTAAAACCAAGCATCGCTAATCCAGATAACGCTTCATTTTTGCGTGTATTGTGTGAAATATCCAAAATATCTTTAGCTATCACCTCTTTTCCAAGTTTGTCGCGCAGGTCAATGATAATGCGTTGAGCCGATTTGGCGCCTATTCCTTTAACCGATTGCAACACGCCTACTTTTCCCTGGCTTATGGCCTGATATACTTCGTCGGTGGTGAGCGACGATAAGATCATACGGGCAGTTCCGGCTCCTACACCCGAAACGGAGATCAAATGGCGGAAAAGGCTACGTTCGGTCTCGAGGGCAAAACCGAAAAGCATCATCGCATCTTCCCTTACTACCAAATGGGTGAACAATTTATAACGGTCATGCCCTTTGATAAGTGTATAGGTTTGAAGCGAGATATTCAGAAAATATCCTATACCCCCCGTTTCAACCACAACGTATGCCGGGTTGGTTTCCGCTAATTTACCCTCTATAAACGAATACATCTTTTTGCTTGCTAAAATTGAGATTACCTATTGAAATATAGCAAGCAAAAATACAATTTTTTACGAAAAATGAAATATTTAAAAAAATATGCTTTTTAAAAATTTTAACTATTTGATAAATAATAACTCACGCTATTTTGGTAATGGTCAAACCTCATTATCTATCATCAGTTCCAGCTTGTCGACATGATAACGGATTTCTATGAATAAAGACAATGCATTCTGGCGATACAGCTTCGATTTTTCAAAAACATCGTCCACAGCATTTGCTTTTTTCCGTTCTTCCACCATTTGCTGTACTTTGGTAATAAGAAAACTGTTAAAATAGTTGTTAATTTGATAAAAAACGTAGTATTTCGACTTTTCCGGCAATTTTATTTTAAACTTTTTGTATTGATGGTATCCGCAGCAAGGTATCCGGTGGAGAAAGCTGCCTGAAGATTATAGCCGCCGGTATCACCGTCGATATCGAGGATTTCGCCGGCGAAGTAAAGGTCCTTCACCAGTTTCGATTCCATGGTTTTCGACGATACTTCTTCCAGCGATATGCCTCCGCATGTCGTCATTGCAACGTTGAATCCTCCGGTTTTTTCGATTTCGAACGGATATTCGCAAAAGGAAGCTACCAATAGGTTCCGCTGTTCTTTGGTAATTGTGGCAAGCTTTTGATCGGGTTCCAGGGCAAATTTCTGTAAAATAAATCGCATCAGGCTCCGGGGAATGTCGTAGTCTTTCATAAAAACCTGGATCGTAATTCGTCCGTTCGTTCCGGCAGTTTCGATGAGTTCCTTGCGGAAATCTTCCGCATTTTTATCAATAATATTCAGTTTCAGTATGTCGCCGGTATGGATGTTGCGCGAAAAATCGAGTATACCAGGACCTGACAGTCCTTTGTGCGTAAAGCCAATATCTCCGTGATGAGCATCAATTTTTTTATTGTCCCGATAAAGATAAACGGGTTTATTCTGAAGCGATACTCCGGCTAATTCAGTCATAGCGAAATTGCGGATGATTACCGGACTGAGGGCTGGCTTGGGTGGTACGACGGAATGCCCCAACAGTTTGGCAAAATGATAGCCATCGCCTGTGGAACCGGTGGATGGATACGACATGCCTCCGGTGGCTATAACCAGGTTTTTACAGCCGTATTCATCGGCAGTGGTTTTTATCAGGAATCCGTCGGCAGTTTTTTCGACCGTTAGAACGGCGTCGTGAGAAAAGATGCTGACGTTGTGTTTGGCACATTCGCCGGTAAGTATTTTTAAGATATCGGATGAGCGTAAGGAAGCCGGGAAGACTTTTCCGTTTTTGTCGGTGATGATTTCGAGACCTCGTTGGGTGAAGAAATTCATCAGGTGGATGTTGGTAAATTTCCGTAAGGCTGTTTTCAGGAAGCGGGAGTGCATACCGTAATGACTGAAGAAATCTAAGATCTCGCCTTCGTGGGTAAAATTGCACTGTCCCGAGCCTGAGATGAGCAGCTTTTTGCCCGGAGAATCATTTTTTTCGAGTACCGATATTCTATGTCCACGGCAGTGTATTGCCGCAAACAACCCGGCAGGTCCGCCTCCGATGACAAGGGTATCAAATGTTTGCAATGGTTTTTTTTTGTTTAAAAACGAAGAATCGTCGGCTAAACGTGCGTTTCTTTTTCTTTTCCAAAAGTACTTTTTAATTTGTAACTAACCAGTGCCTAAGGTGAGCTAAAGTTACGAGTGTCTAAAGTGCTTAAGCGGAATAGCAAACAGTAAAGATACTGAAATTTTCAGGCACAAAAAAAGGGGTCTCAAAAGAGACCCCTCAAGGAAAATCAATTTAATGATTATTTGGTAATAACAATCTTTTTAGTTATTGTCTTTCCATTAGCAGTTACAAAACGTACCAGGTAGCTACCTGAACTGTAGTTGGAAGTATTCAGGGTGATGGTCTTGTTCTGAACAATATTTTCAGAATAAACAACCATTCCTAAATAATTCATTACCTGAACAGTGCGGATATCATTGGATACTTTGATGTTAACAAAATCAGTAGCCGGGTTCGGGAATATGCTGTTGGATGCAATATCAATTTCAGGAATACCGACAATACTTGTTTCTGTACCATTTACATAAATAGGTTCAAAAATAACTCCTTCAAAATCACCAAATTCGCGTGGAGTTGGATCATCGCTCCAGAAAATGGTGCTTTGTGTATTCGCTCCAGCTAACCAAGTGAAATGAAGCGTGAAGAAGTTTCCATCAGGGATATAAATACCATTTAGATCGGCTGCCCATACAAAAGTGGTATGACCTGCCGAAGGAGTACCAATAGTAACGGCACTAATTCCGGTATACCAACCATCTACGCTGTCATATCGCATAATTGAAGGATCGTATTGGATAGTGAACTGGAACGAACCCATATTGGCAATATTAATTGCATGAACTGGAACAATAAATGCGGTACCAGGAACAATAGTATCAATACTTGCTATAGTCAAAACCGGAGTGGTACTATATCCTGCCTGAGTAACCGTAACCATTTTAGGACTTCCGGAAGCGCCAGGAGCAGTAACCGTTATGGTGCCAACTCTTGGTGTGGTAGAAGTATTTGCAAAAAATGAAACGTTAATCGTTCCTGTGTTTCCACCAGAACCTCCACCGGTAATCGAAAGCCAATCACCACCTGCTGTAACTGCAGCGGAATAACTCATCGTACCAGAACCTGTATTGGCAACAGCAAATGATGTATTGCCGGCAGGATAAGCTACATTTTGGTTATCAGGAGTAACAGTAAGAATAGGTTGTGGTATACCACCACCGGTTACAGAACCATTTACATACACAGGTGTAAAAATAACACCTTCAAAATCTCCGAATTCACGTGGTGTTGGATTATCGCTCCAAACTAATGTTGAAGTTTGCCCTTCCGAACCATTCCATGTAAAATTAATATCAAAGAATTTATTATCAGGAATATAAATTCCATGGGTTTCGGCAGCCCAAACAAAGGTAATATGACCGGGAGATGTATTACCAACGGTAACGGCATCAATTCCGCTAAACCAGTTTGATGTGCTGTCATAGGTTAGCAATGCAGGATCGTATTCAATGGTGAACTGGAATGAACCCATGTTAACGATGTTAGCAGCATGTACCGGAACAGAAACAGGACCAGGCTGAACACCAGTTACCGTAGCAATAGTTACCGTAGGTACAGGACCATTGGACACGGTTAACGTAATAGGAACGGTAACAACGCCTACATTAGGATCGCTGGTAAAGGTAAGACTTGCTGTATAGGTTCCTTCCGTAAGATCGGTAGCATCGAAATGTACCGTTACATCCTGGGTTGAGCCTGGAGCAAGAGTGCCTGAAGTTGGAGTACGGGTAATCCAGGGAGCGGTAGCTTCGCCTAAATCGTAGGCAAAGATAGTCTGAGGATCATTCTGTATATTACCAATCAGGGCAATTTTACCAGCAACGGCTGTATTGGAAATACATAAGCCACCAGCTAAACTGTTACCAGAAGAGAAACCAGGAATGTCAGAAGCATCGTGCATAACACCGGTTAAAGCGCCATTGGCAATGCTGTACTGTTGAATGTCAACACCATTTCCACCCTGATCGAATATCCAGAGGTAAGGACCACCGGCCGTCCAGGGATCGTAAGCTGAGCCATACATTCCGCTTAATCCGGTAGAGCCTGAATTGATAATAGCTCCACTACGGTTAACTTCCTGAATATCGCTCCAACCGCCGCACCAGAA